>Ga0209018_1000062_pt1 | contig 89547 bp, 72 predicted proteins | sample YNPBryBLVA2012_FD_185814 | JGI IMG/M metagenome (GOLD analysis project Ga0209018, IMG submission 185814) | Anoxygenic and chlorotrophic microbial mat microbial communities from Yellowstone National Park, USA - YNP Bryant BLVA 2012 (SPAdes)... ... | reverse complement strand
GCCGTAGGGCGGCATCCCCATGCCGCCCACCGACGCGCCGGCCTCCCACCGCCGTAGGGCGGCATCCCCATGCCGCCCACCGACGCGCCGGCCTCCCACCGCCGTAGGGCGGCATCCCCATGCCGCCCACCGACGCGCCGGCCCCTCCACCGCCGTAGGGCGGCATCCCCATGCCGCCCGCCGCCTACTCGGATGGTCTCAAATCTGCAACGACCGCAAGAACCTGCCGGGCACGAGAGACATCAACCCCCAATTGTGAGACGAGCGCGTTGAGGCTGGGAAAGGTCTCCTCATCCCGCAGCCAGGCGATGAAATCCACCCCCAACTGCTGGCCGTAGAGGTCACCGTTGAAGTCCAGCAGGTGGGCCTCCACCGTCAGGCGATCCGCCACGAAGGTGGGGCGTACCCCGATGTTGGTCACCGCCAGGAACTGCTCTCCCCGCTCCGTGTGCGCGACGCAGGCATAGACGCCGTTGGCAGGAATCAGCCGCCCAGCCGGCGGCTCGATGTTGGCGGTGGGGAAACCCAGTGTGCGCCCCAACCCGCGCCCGTGGACGACCAGACCAGACAGGCGATAGGGACGGCCCAGGCAGCCGTTGGCCTCCTCGATGTCGCCAGCGGTGAGCGCAGCGCGGATGCGGGTGCTGCTGACCACCTGTCCGCGCCACTGCGCCGGCTCGACGATGCGCACGGTAAAACCCAACCGTTCGCCAGCCGCGCGCAGGTAGGCAACGTCCCCCTCCCGGCGGTGGCCCAACGCGAAATCCGGCCCGGCCCACAGTTCGGCCATCTGCAGGTGACGGCATAGGCCCATCGTGAAGCGGCTGGCCGGCATGCCGGCGATGGCGGGGGTGAAGCGGAGCACAACCAGCACGTCTACACCAATCTGATCGAGAAGCGCTGTCCGCTCCTCAATCGTCGAGAGCGCCGCCACCGGCCGGCGGCCCAACACCGCCCCCGGATGGGGGTCAAAGGTGATCACCACCGCCGTCCGCCCCGCCGCGTGCGCCGCCTCGGTCATGCCGCCGATGAGCCGGCGATGGCCGAGGTGCACCCCGTCGAAGGCGCCGATGGTCACGTGAGCAGGTGCGGATACGTCTGCCTCTTCCAGAGAATGAATCACCTGCACGGGCATCCTGCCTTTCCAGGTGGATTCCGGACGCCTGGCGCTTTTCAAGGGCCAGGGCCTCAGAAGACCTTGCGCGGCTGCCAGACAGCCTGTTCGGTCTGGTACTCCATCACTGCGACGAACGACCCATCCGGCGCATAAGCGCGCGCCAGAGGCGCGTCCTGCGGCGGCGCGACCACTGTCTGTCCCATCCGCACGGTCCGCACTCCCGCCTCGTCGAGCCGCAGCACGGGATAGCGGCGCAGGGCGGCATCGGGCGGCAACAGCGACGCCAGCAACCGCTCGCGGGTCAACGCCGCCAGTGGGATGGCCTCCTCGATACGGAAGTCGCCGCTGGCCAGACGGGTGAGCGCGTCCATGTACGCCCCGCAACCGAGACGCTCCCCCAGGTCATGCGCCAGCGAACGGATGTAGGTCCCTGCCGAGCAGGCCACCTCCACCGTCAGGTAAGGTGGCTCCCACGCGGTCAGGTCGAGGCGGTAGATCTCCACCGCGCGCGGCTGCCGCTCGACGGTCACTCCACGACGAGCCAGGCGGTACAGCGGCTGACCGTCCCGCTTGAGCGCGGAGTACATCGGTGGGACCTGAAGAACAGGCCCGCGGAAGCGGGCCAGCGCCGTCTCCACCGTCGCGCGATCCACTTCCACCGGACGCTCCTGAAGCACCGTCCCTGTTGCGTCATAGGTGTCGGTGGTCATGCCCAGGCGGATGCGCGCGCGGTAGACCTTGGTCGAATCCATCAGGTACTCGACCAGCCGGGTGGCCCGCCCCAGACAGACGAGGAGGACACCACTGGCCAGCGGGTCCAGCGTGCCCGCGTGGCCCACACGTCGCTGGCCAGCCACCGCCCGCACCTGTGCTACCACGTCATGAGAGGTCAGGCCAGAAGGCTTATCGAGGTTGAGGATGCCGTCCAACATCAACGGGCCCGCTCCCGCTGACGGTCCAGGCTCTGGCGCATCGCCGTCAGCACACGCCGTTTCACCGCTTTCAGGGAGCCAGGAAGGGTACAGCCAGCCGCCAGGGGGTGGCCACCGCCGCCCAGCGCCAGCGCCAGGCCGGACACATCGAAACCGGGGGCCGCGCGCAGGGCCACCTCGACCTGGCCGCCCTCGCGCTCGGTGAAGACCGCCGCCATCAGCGCCCCCTCGACGCCAATCAACAGGTTGGCCAAGCCAAAATCGCCGCGTGCGTCATAGCCGATTTGCTGCTGCTCAGCCAGAGAGATCGCCGTCCAGACGAGGCCATCACTCGCCTGGACGCGGGTGAGGCCCGCCCCCCAAAGGCGCAGGTGAGGGAGCGAACGGCGGTCCAGGCCATTCCGGGTGATCGCCGCGAGCGACGCCCCGGCGCGCATCAGCGCCACGGCGACCTCCAGGGCTTCAGGAGTGACGTTGGCAGTGCGGAAGCCCCGCGTGTCGGTCACCAGGCCAGTGAGCAGACAGACGGCGGTCGGTTCGTCGAGGGGCGCCGGCAGATAGCCGGCCAGGTCGTAGAGAATCTGGGTGGTGGAGGCCGCCGCCTCATCCACCAGGTTGAGCGTGCCGAACCGAAGGTTGGTGACGTGGTGGTCTATGTTCAACAAAGGGATGTCGGCAAGCCAGTCCGCCTGGGCCACCGTCCCCAACCGTTCGGTGTCCGAAGAGTCGAGAACGACCCGCAGGTCGAACCGCTCGTGCGGCACCTGCTGCACCACCTGCTCCCAACCGGGCAGATAGCGGTAACGGGGCGGGACGGGGTCCTGGCAGGCCAGAAGGGGCCTCTTGTCCAACGCCTGCAGCATCCAACCCAGCCCCAGCAGGCTGCCCACGGCGTCGCCATCAGGGGCAACGTGGGTGATCAACAAAGGACGCTCCGCCTGACGCAGCAGGCGACCGCCCTCACTCAGGCTCTGTGCCGGAATCATCTTTCAGGCGGTCCAGCAACCCGGAGATGTGCTCCCCGCGCTCGAAGGAGGGGTCATAGTGAAACCGCAACTCCGGCGTGTTACGCAGGCGCAACCGCTGGCCAAGTTCCCGCCGCAGGAAGCCGGTGGCGCTGCGCAGCCCGTCCAATGCGTCCGCCTGCACGGACTCGTCCCCCATCACGCTGAAATAGATGTGGGCCACCGTCGTGTCCACGTTCACCTGCACGCCGGTGATGGTCACCATATGGAGACGCGGGTCATTGACCCGCGTCCCGAGCAGTTCGCTCAGGTGTTTTTGAATCAGATCGGCGGCCCGTCGCTGGTATCTGGCACCCATTATGTGGACCGTTCTTTCACGTACGCTTCGATCACGTCACCGACTTTGAAGTCATGGAAGCCTTCCACGCCGATGCCGCACTCGAAGCCAGCGCGCACCTCGCGAGCGTCTTTGTCGAAGCGCTTGAGTGAGCCAATGGTCCCCTCGAAGACAACCTGATCGCTGCGCCACACTCGCGCCCTGGCGTTGCGCCGCACCTCTCCCTCCAGGACGTAGCAGCCAGCGACCTGGCCGATCTTGGGGATGTCGAAAGTGGCCCGCACCTCGGCCCGGCCGATGGTCTTGTCCACATAGGTCGGTTCCAGCAAGCCCTTGAGCGCCAGGTCCACCTCATCAACAAGCCTGTAGATGATGTCATACAGACGGATGTCCACGCCCTCGCTCTCAGCCAGCCGCCGCGCTGCCGGGTCCACCTGTACCTGGAAGCCGACGATGATGGCATGGGAGGCAATGGCCAGGTTGATGTCGGACTCACTGATGTCGCCCGCAGCGGCGTGGATGATGTTGACCTTGAGTTCCTCGCTCCCCAATCTTTCCAACGAGCCGACGATGGGTTCGATGGAACCCTGGACGTCCGCCTTGACGATCAGGTTCAGTTCCTTGACCTGGCCTTTCTGGATGCCTGCCGAGAGATCGTCGAGGGTATAGACCGGGCGAGCCTGCGGGGATTCCTGATCCCGCCGGCGGGTGGAGACGATGCTGCGCGCCGTGCGTTCGTCGGCGACCACCTCCAGCAGGTCACCCGCCTCAGGAACATCGGAGAGGCCCATAACGACGACGGGAGTCGAAGGGGGAGCCTCGCGCAGAGGGCGGCCATGCTCGTCCAGCATCCGCCGCACGCGGCCGTAAACGCTGCCGACCACTACCGCATCCCCCACACGAAGGGTGCCGTTCTGCACCAACACCGTCGCCGTGGGACCCTTGCTCCGTTCCAGGCGGCCCTCCAGCACGGTGCCCACGGCGGGTCGGTTGGGGTTAGCCTTGATGTCATGCGAGTCAGCGACAAGCAGGATGGCGGCGAGCAAGTCCTCCAGACCAATCTGCTTCTTGGCAGAGACGGGGACGCAGAGCGTATCACCGCCCCAGTCGTCGGGGACGAGCCCCACCTCGCTCAACTGTTGCTTCACGTGATCGGGGTTAGCAGTGGGCTTGTCAATCTTGTTCAGGGCGACGATGATGGGCACGCGGGCCGCGCGGGCGTGGTTGATCGCTTCGATGGTCTGGGGCATGATGCCGTCATCGGCGGCGACGACGAGCACGGCAATATCGGTGATGTGCGCCCCGCGGGCGCGCATCGCGGCGAACGCCTCGTGGCCGGGGGTGTCCAGAAAGGTGATCTCCCTGCCGTGGTGTTCCACGCGGTAGGCGCCAATGTGCTGAGTGATCCCCCCCACCTCGCCGGCGACGACGTTGCTGCGCCGGATGACATCCAACAGCGAGGTCTTGCCGTGGTCCACATGCCCCAGAATGGTCACCACAGGCGGCCGGGGGCGCAGGTTACTGGGGTCCTCACGCGCGTAGAGTCGCTGCCAGAGCGGCGCCGGCCCCTCCTCCACCACCTCTTCAACAACCGGCGGGGCCTCTTCCTGAGTCTCAAATCCCATCTCGGAGGCCACGATGGCCGCGGTCTCATAGTCAATCTGCTGGTTGATGTTGGCCATGATCCCATTGTTCATCAACTCCTTGATGACATCAATGGGGCTCACGTTCATCGCATCCGCCAGCTGGCGCACGGTAAGCGTAGCCGGAAGCACGACCACACGACCTGTCTCAGTTCGTCCCATACCCATACCCTCCTTGGGGCCTTCCTCCCCCGTGTTTTCTCAGCCTACCCCTTGGTTACCTGCGCCTTGCTGCTGCCAGAGACGCAGTCGGCCGGCGGGTAGGCTATCAACCTGACCGGGAGTCAGGCCCCGCTCTCCTCCGGCAACGCCTCTGGAAGGGTTTCGGCGTAGGCCAACAGACGGTTGATCGTCTCCGAGTCCAGGGTGAGCCGCAACGCCGGATCGAGCCGACGGCGGGTAAGCGCCTCGATCCAGCAGCCGCGTCGCGCGCAGAGATAGGCACCGCGCCCGTTGCGCTTGCCCTTCTCATCCACCACCACTTCCCCCTCTGGCGTGCGCACGATGCGGACCAACTGCCGCTTCGGGCGCACGGTCCGACACGCGACACAGGTGCGGTGGGGCAGTGGTCTGCGGTGGCCTTTTGGAGCCGCCACCTACTCTTCCTCCCAATCCTCCACTATGCCACGGCGGTGGCGACGCACAACGACCACCTGTCCCAGATCCTCATCCAAGATCAGCGCCCGGCGGGCCTTCTTGCGCCCCTTAGGCTTCTTCTTGGTCGGGATAGGTTCCTCTTCTTCTTCCTCCAGCACTTCCTCCCACAGCGCCTCGTCAATCGCGGGAATGGTGAGCGGCTCCGTCACCTCCGGCTCGGCTGACACCGCGGCGGGGGAGGGCATCTCCACCTCGGCGACCCTCTCAGCAGGGACAGCCGCCATCTCCAGCGGGACCGCCTCTGCCGCCGCCTCCACAGCCGACGGCAGAGCCTCTTCTCCGATGGCCAGCGGTTCGGCGACCGGCGCGGGCTCGAAGATCTCAGCGGTCTCAGGCAACACAACCGCAGGAGCCTCCTCGACCAGCGCCTCCTCAACGGCAGGCGCCTCCGGCGCGACCGCCGCCGCGGGGGCCAGGTCGAGTTGGTCAAGGGCAGCGCGAATCTCGGTCAATGACTTGGGGCCGATCCCTTCCAGCCGCAACAACCCCTCGTCTCCTTCAGCCAGGCGTTCGAGCAACTGGCCCACGTTCTCTATCCCGCTGCGCTCCAGGTGACTGGCCACGCGGTCGGTCAGTTTGAGCGTATCGAGGGAAAGACCATAGGCCGCGAGAGGAATGCGCTGGCGCGCCTCCTGAATGGCCGCCTCACGGGCCATGCGCTCCTCCGCCAGCGCCGCGCGCCGCGCCGCCTCCTGAGCCGCCAGTTGCGCCTGTCCCGAACGGCGCAGGGAGATGTAGTAGATGCGCACGGCCTCGATCACCGAGCGCATCAGCGCCAGTTCCTCCAGCGTGTATGGGTAGTGCTCCGTCTCGAAGCGCCGCAGGATAGCCGCCACCTCGGGCAGACGTTCCCCCACGCTACCCAGGGCTGCCTGAAGGTTACTATCTTCCTTGACTTTTTGCAGCGCCCACTCCGCGGCCTCGGTGACCCCCTGGATGTCAATCCGCCAGCCGGTCAGTTTTGCTGCCAGACGGGCGTTCTGGCCGGCGCGGCCGATCGCCAGGGAGAGTTGATCGTCGGGTACCACGACGTTGGCGCTCTTGCCCTCGACGGGGTCGTCATCCACGATCACGCTCAGCACACGGGCGGGGCTGAGAGACTTGGCGATGAAAGCGACCGGATCGTCGCTCCATTCGATGATGTCCACCTTCTCCCCGCCCAGTTCCTTGACGATGGACTGAATGCGGATGCCGCGCATGCCCACGCACGCCCCCACCGCGTCCACGCCGGGTTGGCGGGCCAGCACGGCGACCTTGGAGCGGGAGCCGGCCTCACGCGCGATGCTCTTGATCTCCACGATGCCGTTGGTGATCTCCGGCACCTCCAACTCCAACAGGCGGCGTAGCATCTTCTTGTGGCTGCGGGAGACGATGATCTGTGGCCCACGGCTGGTCTTGCGCACTTCCATAACATAGGCGCGGATGCGGTCATGAAGGACGTACCGCTCGCCCGGCACCTGTTCCTTGCGCGGCAGGATCGCCTCGGTACGCCCCAGGTGCAGGGTGACGAACTGCGGATTGACGCTCTGCACCGTGCCGTAGACCAGTTCCCCCTCCTGCTCGGCGAAGTGAGAGAACTGAGCGTCCCGTTCCGCCTCGCGGATGCGCTGGAGGATGACCTGACGGGCTGTCTGCGCCGCGATACGCCCGAAGTCGCGGGGGGTGTTCTCCACCATCACCATGTCTCCCTCGGCGACATCCGGCGCGATCTTCAACGCCTTATCCAGGGCGATCTCTGTCTGGGGGTCCGTGGCCTGCGCGACCACCCGGCGCTCGACGAAGATGTGCACCTCGCCGGTCGCCGGGTCAATCTCGGCCGTGACATTCTGGGTCGCCGGCACATCAGCGTTGCGCCGATAGGCGGAAACCAGCGCGGTCTTGATCGCCTCCAGCACCACTTCGCGCGGCAGGTTCCGCTCGGCGCAGATTTGATTGAACGCCGTCAGGAATTCGCTCTTCATTTTCTGTTGCTACCCCGCCAGATCACCCGTCGATATTATCAAAGAAAGTGGGCCCGAGACCCACTTTCCCCACCGCCCCATATACCACTGGGGCAGATTATAGCACAGAAGAAGGGTTTGCGCAAGGGTTCGGCGCTAACTGGGCCTGCCGCGCCCCCTCAACAGGAACAGACCGATCAGCATGGCCACCGGCAACAGAGAGGAACAGCACTCGAGCAAAGGACTGGGAACCCTGCGTACCACCGTCCGGCGGTAGGGCGTATCGCTCTCCGCCCGCCGCGGGTAGACATCCTCCGTCATGTCCATTCCCCCAAACCAGGAACGCAGTTTGGTGACGTAGAACTCCTGCCCACCCAGCAGTGCGTTCAGGTCACCGGTCTCGGAAGCGAGCGGCTCCAGGGTCAGCGGCCCGGCAAAGTCGGTCATCATACCATCCACCGTCATCCGGTGATCCGACAAGACGTAGAGCAGTACATTCACCCCATTTCCGGCCAGCGCTGTGAGCCGCATCGGATACACCGGCGCCGGCGCATCGAAAGAGAGCCACAACGGCTCCACATCCCCCTTGACCGTCTGGGTCTCCCCTGGCGCGACGCGCACGGCAACGAAGGTCCAGCCCTCCGCCACGTAGGCATCCAGCACAGGCTGCCCTTCATCAGGGAAAACATACCCGTTGTCGTTGAGCCAATCCAACAAAGGGCCGGAGTCGCTGGCGGCCAGGATGCTGACATCGTAGAGGCCCACCCGCTCACGGCCGAGAACCTCCACCCCACCGGCTTCCCCCGGCGGGGCTGTCGCCATGCAGGAGCCAAAGAAGACGGTCTGGGTGACGATCTCCGGCTGGGTCAGGTCACTGAGGTAGGAAAACCACCCGGCACTGGCCGTGGCAACGTGCGGGACGGAGGGCGTCGGCACCACCCAGGCCGCATCGGGGCTCTCACCCAGCAGGCGAATCGAGATCACCAGGTCCTCATGCTGCGCTGCCGCGTCGTAGATCAGGATAGCCTTCTGCTCCGGCATCTCCACATCCCCCACATGACCGTAGGGAGGCAGCGGGATACCATCGGCAAGCGCAGGGAGGGGAACCGCGGACAGGAGCACCGTCACGATAACCCCGGCGGCAACCCACCGTCCCTTCCAGGAACACAGGATGGACATCTCACACCTCCCAGAGTGGGGATGAGTGACATTGTACGCCAATCGCCGGAGTGAGCAACCGTCGCTTCTGCTTTTGCCCGACCTGTGATACACTCATGAGCACAGGAGGAGGCAAACGATGCTCGAAGCCATGCTCACCCCACAACAACTCGCGCTGCGTGACGAGGTACGCCAATTCGTCCGGGATGTGCCACGACAACTCGTGCTGGATATGGACGCCGACCAGGTGCGCTACCCCCGGGAGTTCGTGGGCGAGGCGGGGCGTCGCAACCTGTTGGGGCTGCGCTTCTCCCCGCAGTTTGGCGGGCGTGGCCTGCGGTGGGAGGACGAGATCATCGCTATAGAAGAGGTCGGGGTGTTGGGCACAGCACTGGCCTGCGCCTACGTCATGCCCAGCATCGTCGGCGAGGCGCTGGCGGCTTTCGGCACCCCTGCCCAGCAAGAGCGCTGGCTGGCACCGCTGGTGCGTGGCGAGAAAGTGGCCGCGGAGGCCCTCACCGAGCCGCGCGGCGGCTCCGACTTCTTCGGCACCACCACCGAAGCGGTGCGGGAGGGGGACCATTACCGGCTGCGCGGACAGAAGCGGTTTGTGGTCGGCGCGGCAGAGGCGGACTTCTTCCTGGTCTACGCCCGCACCGACCCCAACGGCCCGCCCCACCGTTCGATCAGCGCCTTCATCGTCGAACGGGGCCCCGGGGTGGAGACCGAGTACCTTTACGGGCTGCTGGGCACGCGCGGCGGGGGGACCGGTCGCCTGGTCTTCCGCGACGCGCTGGTGCCCGCGGAGAACCTGATCGGCGCGGAGAATGGCGCCGCTGACATTTTCTACCGCATGATGATCCCGGAAAGGATGACCAGCGCCGCCGGGGCGATCGGCATGGGCCGGGCGGCCCTGGAGGTCGCCGCGCGCTACTCCGAGCGGCGCAAGGCCTTCGGCGACAAGATCCGCCGCTTCGAAGGGGTCAGTTTCAAGATCGCCGACAGCATCACCCTGCTCGACGCCGCCCGCGGCCTGGTCTACGGCGCCGCGCGCAGCGTGGACAACGGAGACGAGCCTGGGCGGGCACGGCGGCTGGTCTCCGAGGCCAAGAAGTTCGCCACCGACGCCGCCTGGCAGGTCATCAACCACGCCATGCAGGTCCTGGGCGGCATCGGCTACACCAATATCTACCCCATCGAACGGCTGCTGCGCGACGCCCGGCTGATCATGATCTGGACCGGCACCAACGAGATCATGAACCTCATCATCCAGCACGAGTACTACCGCGAGATCCTGCCGGGTCAGCCGCAGGTCAGGGATGCCGAGGCGGACGCGCCGGAGGCGGAGCGGGCGGACGAGAAGGTCTACGAGTAGCGACTATGGCGCCAGTGTGAACTCCCACACACACCAGGCATCCGCCGGATGCGGGTCGGGCGGGCACGCCACACAACGCGTCTGGATGCGCGGGTCCACCGTCCGCGCAAAACAGGCGTACTCGACCAGCCCGACCGGCCGGCAGGGGAAATCCGGCAACCCCTTGCGCTGTCGCGCCGACTGCACGCGGCAGTCGTTCATGCGAAAGATCAGCGTCCGCTCGTCCGGGCGCAGGATCTCCTGGACATTGAGGTAGGCATACAGGCGGTGCTGCAGCGCCTGTGCCAGGCCATCCAACCCGCTGCCGGCTGAGATACCGTGGCGCTGCATGATCCGCTGCGCCTCGATGGCGGTGAATCGCTCCCAGGCGCGGGCATCCAACCGGATGGCGGTCTCCATGCCGCACTCTTCCTCGACAGCCTGGAACCACAGCCCATCGTGGGCCAGCCAGTTCTTGGCCGCATCCTCCAGCATGCCGATCAGTTGCTCTTTGGGCAGAGCCAGAAGGCGCTGACGTAGTTGCTCACGGTACAACTCGTTGGTCATTGCAGACGCTCCAGTCGGGCACGCAGTTGCTCTCGCGCCGCCTGCAGGTCGGCCAACTTGTCGCGCTCCCGCTGCACCACGGCCGCCGGCGCACGGTGGGCGAACTCCCCCTGCAACAGCGCCTCGCTACGGGCAATGCCCGCCTCCGTCTCCGCCAGTTCCCGCGCCAGCCGCTCCCGCTCAGCCTCCAGGTCCACCAGCCCGGCCAGGGGCAGGTAGCCCACCACATCTCCGACCACCACGGTCGCTGCCTGGGACGGCGGGGGGAGGGTCGGCGCGATGGTCAACGCGTCGGGGTCGAGCCGCGCCAGGAAGCAGAGCACCTCCCGCTGCCCCTCCAGAAGGCTGACGGCATCACCAGCGGCAATGAGGGCCGGGATGCGCTTGCCTGGCGTCACATCGTACTCGGCGCGCACGTTGCGGATAGAGCGGATCAACTCCATCAGCAACCCCATCTGCTCCTCCGCTGCCGTATCCAGGACAGTGGGGTCCGGCTCTGGCCAGCGGGCCATCATCAGCGAAGGGCCTTGCCGCACGCTGCCCGGCAGCGCCTGCCACAACGCCTCGGTGACAAAGGGCATGAAGGGATGAAGCAGCCGCAGCGACCGCTCCAATACGTGCAACAGCACCGCCTGCGTCGCCTCTTTATCCACGGCCGGGTCATAGAGCCGCACCTTGCTGGCCTCGATGTACCAGTCGCAGTACTCGCTCCACAGAAAGTCGTTGATCTGTCGCCCGGCCTCGCCGTACTGATGGCTCTCGAACAGGGTGTTGACGTTCTGGATGAGACGGTTCAGGCGCGAGAGGATCCATCGCTCGGGCAGTTCCAGGTTCAAGGCTTCAGGTTTCATGTCCAACCCGAGGCCCGAGACATTGCCGAGGACGAAGCGCGCCGCCTGCCAGATCTTGTTGGCGAAGTTGCGGGCCCCCTCCAACCGACGGGGGTCGAGGTTCATATCCTGACCCGGCGTCGAACTGGTCATCAGCGTGTAACGCAGAGCGTCGCAGCCGTACTTCTCGATCACCCTCAGGGGGTCGTACTCTTCAATGTCCCCCATGGACTTGCTGACCTTCTTCCCCTCGCGGGTGCGGATCAGGCCGTGCAGGTAGACGGTGGCATAGGGGGTCTGACCGGTCAGTTCGATGCCCAACATCATCTCCCGCGCCACCCAGAAGAAGAGGATCTCGTAGGCGGTCTCGCGCATGTCGGTGGGGTAGTAGCGACGGTAGTCGGGCGCCTCCGTGTCGGGCCAGCCGAGGGTGGAGAAGGGCCACAGGCCGGAGGAGAACCAGGTGTCGAGCACGTCCTCGTCCTGGTGGATGTGCGTGCTGCCACAGTGGGCGCAGGCCGTGGGGTCGGTCACCTCGCAGGTCTGCCCGCCGCAGTCGTCGCAATACCACACCGGGATACGGTGACCCCACCACAACTGGCGGCTGATGCACCAGTCGCGGATGTTCTCCATCCAGTGGAAGAAGCGCTTCTCCTCCCGCTCCGGGATGATCTTCGTGCGCCCTTCGCGGACCGCCTGGAGGGCCGCTTCAGCCAACGGCTTCGTGGTCACGAACCACTGGGTGGAGATGCGCGGCTCCACGTCGGTGTGACAGCGCTCGCAGGTGCCCACGGCGTGTTCGTAGGGGACCACCTTGACCAGCAACCCTTCCCGTTCCAGGTCAGCCACGATGTTGCGCCGGCACTCCAGCCGCTCCTGCCCGGCATACGGGCCGCCGTTCTCGTTCATCTGCGCCGTGTCGGTCATCACGTTGACCGCTTCCAGGCCATGCCGCAGGCCGATCTCGTAGTCAGTGGGATCGTGCGCCGGGGTGACCTTGACCGCGCCGGTGCCGAACTCCGGCTCCACCACCCCATCGGCGATGATCGGCAGCCGTCGTCCGATAGCCGGCAGGACGGCGCTCTGGCCGATGAGCGCCTGCCAGCGCTCGTCGTCGGGGTGGACCGCCACGGCGGTGTCGCCCAGGATGGTCTCCGGGCGGGTGGTGGCCATCTGGATGAACTGTGTGGCCCCCTCAGCCCAGCGACCGCTGCCCCACTCCCCTTGGGGCCCGGCCCAGTCGGCGGTGATGACCGGATAGCGCACGTACCACAGGTGCGTGGCCCGCTCCACCGGGATCACCTCCAAGTCGGAGATGGCGCTGGTGCAGCGCGGGCACCAGTTGACCAGGTAGGTACCGCGGTAGATCAACCCCTTCTTGTAGAGGGTTACAAAGGCGACGCGCACGGCGTGGGACAGTTGCTCGTCCAGCGTGAACCGTTCGCGGCTCCAATCGCAGGAAACGCCCAGCCGCTTGTGCTGGTCAGTGATGCGCCGATGGTAGGCGTGCTTCCACTGCCAGACGCGCTCGACGAACCGCTCGCGGCCCAGGTCATGGCGAGTCAACCCCTCTTTGCGCAGTTCTCGCTCGACCACGTTTTGCGTGGCGATGCCCGCGTGGTCAACGCCAGGAAGGAAGAGGGTCTGCTCGCCCCGCATGCGGTGGTAACGGGTCATCAGGTCCTCGACCGCCGCGACCATGGCATGGCCCAGGTGCAACGCCCCCGTCACGTTCGGCGGCGGCAGGGTGATGCACCAGCGGGGGCCATCGGCAGAGGCGCAGCCCAGTTCGACCTGCCGTTCGGGGCGGAAGAAGCCCTGCTCTTCCCACCAGCGGTAGAGCCTTTCCTCGATCTCGTGCGGGTTATAGGTCTTGCTCAGTTCCTCACTCATCCTTCCCCTCCCTGCAGTGATGCAAACAAACGCCCCCTCCGTCCAGGGACGGAAGGGGCTGTTCCGCGGTACCACCCTGATTCGCCGGCTGGGCCGGCGCGCTCTGTCGCCCTCGCGCGCGCCATCTGCGCCCAAGGGCTGCCGCGCTAACGGGCGGACCCGGAAGGGCTTATCCGGAAAGCCGGTTCAGCCCTTCGACTCCCAGGCGACCTTCGGTCGGTGGCGCTGCGGGGGACTTGCAGCCGGCGGCCCCCCTCTCTGCCCGGCAACGGGCCGGTTCGCCAGGGCCCTGCCGACCTACTCCTCCTGTTCATCGTCGTTGCGCGGGGATCGTTCCCGCCAGGTTGTTGGGCTTATTCTAACACCTTTGCGCCCGGCTGTCAACTTTGATAGGACTTGCGCAGCTGGCGGATAAGCCTTTGAAATTCGCCACGAATTTCACGAATGGACACGAATTTCGTTCCCCCCATCCGGGAATTCGTGGCAAAAGAGATCAACTGCGCAACTTCCATTTGACTTTACACGGGCCAGCGGTATACTGACAACGCTATGCAGACAAGACCGCCCCTGCTATCCATCGTCGGCGCGTCCGGCAGCGGCAAGACGACGCTGCTGGAGCGGCTGATCCCGGCGTTGGTGCGTCGGGGCTACCGTGTCGCAGTCATCAAACACCACCCCGCACCAGGGTTGGAGATGGAGGCGCCGGCCAAGGACACCGCGCGCCTCTTCCAGGCCGGTGCAGAGCAGGTCATACTCGCCGCACCCGACCAGATCCTCCAGCGCCGCCGGCTGGCGCAGGAGGCACCCCTCCAGGAGATCGCGCGCGAGATCCAGGGAGTGGAGCTGGTCCTGACGGAGGGGTACAAGAGGGAACACGCCCCCAAAATCGAGGTCAACCGCCGCGACCACCATCCCACCCTGCTCAGCCCGCCGGAAGAACTGCTGGCCATCGTGTCCGATCAGCGCTTCGACCTGCCGGTGCCGCAGTTCGACCTGGAGGACATCGAAGGGCTGGCCGCGCTGATCGCCGCGCGGTTCCCGCCGAACTGACCGCCGTCCGCTTACTCCAGGTACTGGCCCACCAGCGGCCCCAGGTCACGCCGCAGGTGTTCCGGGATCAGGTCGCGCCGGGTGATGAGCGCCCCGCTCATCGCCGAGGCGCACGAACAGGCGCGCTCCGCGCTCAGGCGAGGCACAAGGCCACGCAAGGCGCGCTGGGCCAGGGCGGTGTTCTGCTGCAGGATGCGGATGACCATCTCCACCGTCACCGGCTCCTCGCTCTCGTGCCAGACGTCGTAGTCGGTGATGTGAGCCATCACCGCGTAGCACATCCCCGCCTCGCGCGCCAGGAACGCCTCGGGACTGGTCGTCATGCCGATGAGGTCCATCCCCCAACCCCGGTAGGCGAAACTCTCCCCCTTGGTGGAGAAGCGTGGCCCTTCGATGGTGATCAGGCAGCCCCCACGGTGCACCGTTCCCCCCGCCTCCGCCACCGCGTCCGCCAGCAGCGCCGACAGGCGTGCACAGAACGGCTCGGCCACACCGACGTGGGCTACTAACCCACCGCCGAAGAAGGTGGTCTCCCGCCTGCGGGTGAAGTCGAACAACTGATCGGGGACGATGATCTCGCCCGGGTGCAGGTCTTCCCGCAGGCTGCCGCAGGCGGAGATGGAGATCACCTGTTCGACCCCCAGCATCTTCAGGGCGTAGATGTTGGCCCGGTAGGGCACCTCAGTCGGAGTGAGACGGTGGCCTCGCCCGTGGCGGGCCAGGAAGGCGACGCGCACGCCGGCCAGAGTACCCACCACCAGCGCGTCGGACGGGTCGCCGAAGGGGGTTGAGAGACGCTGCTCTTCGACGTCGGTCAACCCCTCCATATCGTAGAGACCGCTACCGCCGATGATACCTACTGGAACTGTCATGCTGTCGCCTCCTCCAACCGCAGGACAACCTGGCCCAGGCCGATCAGGTCCCCTGCGCTCACGACGGTGGGACGGCCGATCGGCTCGCCGTTCAGGGTAGTACCGTTCTTGCTCCCCAGGTCCTCCAACCACCAGTGCGCCTCCCGCCAGGAGATCAGCGCGTGATGGGTGGACACAAAGGGGTCGTTCAGGACAATCCCGTTAGCCGGCGTCCGTCCCAGGGAGGTCACCTCCTGAAGGGGAAACGTCATTCCTGGCTCCAACGCCGTCTGCCCGGCCTCGATGACCACCAGTCGCGCGTCGGGATGGGGAACCCCTCCCCGTCCCGCCGCCGCCCGACGCAGGTCCTGCCAGAGCAGGACGCCCAGGGCCGCCAGAAAGGCGAAGAGGAGCAGCGTGAGCAACAGGCGAAGCGCCAGCAGGCCTGCGTCCATGGCCCTCACCGCCCCGCCCCTTCGGGCAAGGTCGGCGTGTCCTCCCGACCCGGCGCAGGGGCGGGAGGCACGTCCTCCCCGTAGACCACCTCCACGCCAGCGAAGGAGATCACGTCGCCGGCCTGGAGCACACACTCCTCCACCGGGTAGCCGTTGATGGCGGTGCCACCAGCGCTGCCCAGGTCGTAGAGGATGTAGCGACCATAGCGGCGGCGAATCTGCGCGTGGTGACGGGAGACGCGGGGGTCTTCCAGGATCACGTCATTGTCGAGCGCCCGTCCTACGCTCACCACCGAGGCCTGCAGCTCAACGTGCCGCTGACCCTCCACGATGAGGAAGGCGCGGGGGGGAGCCTCTGCCGCCTCCGCCCGGACCGTCGCCTGTTCTTCCGCGGTCATCTCCCGCGTGCTGCTCACCGGCTCCTCCGCCGTCCCCGCAGGTTGCCAGCGAGCCTCGATGCGCACGGAGTGGGGCGCGACGCTCAGCAGTGGTTCCACCGACACAACTGGCGGCCCGTTCAGCACCAACTCCGCCTGCCGGGCCAGCCCGGCCACGTGCTCCGCCAGGTCATCGGCGAGCGAGGGGCGGTTGGCGATCAGCAGGGCAAAGTCCTGCGGGTGCAGGTAGACCCAGTAGTGGGTGGGGGCCAGGGCCGTCCCGTCCGGCGCGTAGGCTTTGTGGTCCTCCATCGCATGCGCCAGATGCGTGGCTACTTCCAGCGGGTGCAGGTACCCGGCGAAGAGCCGGGCAAAGGTCCCCTCCACCAGCCATTCAGCCAGCGCCTCGAAACGAGCGATCCTGTTCATCCGAAGGAGCGTTCATTTGGCCACGAATTGCACGAATTCCTCGAATTCTTCGCCCAATTCGTGCAATTCGTGGCGAAAGACAAGAAACGCGCTACTCCTTTTCGCCAGCCACGGTGATGTCCCGTTTGCTCTGGCGCAGCGACCAGAGCAGCAGCACCGCCAGTATACCACCGGCAATCCACATTGCCAACGGACGGTCGCGGTACTGCACCAGGAGCGGAGCAGCCAGCAGGCTGATCAGGTTGACCACCTTGATCATCGGGTTGAGCGCCGGCCCGGCAGTGTCCTTGAGCGGATCGCCCACGGTGTCCCCCACCACACCCGCCTTGTGCGGTTCTGAGCCCTTTCCGCCCAGGTGACCATCTTCGATGTACTTCTTGGCGTTGTCCAGCGCACCGCCGGCGATGGCCATGAAGACCGCCAACAGTTGCCCGGAGAGGATCACCCCCGCCAGGAAGGCGCCCAGCGCCTCGACCTGGAAGATAACCCCCACCAACAACGGCACGGTCACCGAGAGGACCACCAGGCTGACCAGTTCCTTCTGCGCTGCCGCTGTGGTGATCGCCACTACCCGCCCGTAGTCGGGCTTGACCTTCCACTCCAGCACGCCGGGGATGCGGAACTGCCGGCGTACCTCCTCCACCACCAGCGAAGCGCCACGGCTGACTGCACGCAGGGCGAACGATGAGAAGAGAAACGGCAACGCTGCGCCAAGCAGGAAGCCGATGGTGCCTTCCAGCAGCGAGACGCGGATACCCGTGGTCAGCAGGCGCTGCGCCACCGGGATGCCCAGGTGCTCCTGCACCAGCGACACGTCAGTGACGAAGGAGAAGAACAGGCTCGTCGCCGCGACAACCGCCGAGGCGATCGCCACCTGCTTGGTGATCGCTTTGGTCGTGTTGCCCACCGCGTCCAACTCCGCCATGATGTGCATCGCCTCTGGCTCCACACCGACCATCTCGGCGATGCCGTTGGCATTGTCAGCGATCGGGCCGTAGGAATCCATCGCCACGTTGTTGCCGGTGTGGGAAAGCATGCCGATGCCGACCATGGCTACGCCGTAGAGCATATAGAGCGGCTCTCCCTGGCTGTGGTAGAGCAGATAGGAGACCCCCAGAGAGACAGCGATCACCACCACGCTCCACACGCTCGTCTCCATCCCCACCGCCAACCCGGAGAGCACCGTGGTCGCCGAGCCGGTACGGGTGGCGGCGACGATCTCCTGCACCGGCTTGCGCTTGGCCGAGGTGAAGTAGGAAGTGATCGGGTTGAAACTCACCGCCAACCCGACGCCCACCGCGTTCAGCAACGCCAGCCGCCAGTCGTGGACGTACCACCAGGCAAAGAGGAAAGACCAAAGGACGGTGTTGACGCTGGAGACCTCGTAGGAGCGGAACATGGCCTCCTCAGCGTCGCGGGCGCGGAGGAACCTGACCGGGAAATTCTCCCAAACCGGCACGGTGAAGGTGCCCAGGATGGAGGAGATCACGCCGATCGCGCGGATGATGAGCGGGTAGACAATCCAGACGATGTTTCCCGTGATGTGCGCCAGGGCAATGCCCAGGATCAGCGTGGAGACGATAGTGACCTCGTAGGACTCGAAGATGTCGGCGGCCATACCGGCACAGTCACCGACGTTATCGCCCACCAGGTCGGCAACCACCGCGGCGTTGCGCGGGTCGTCCTCCGGCATCCCCGCCTCCACCTTGCCCACCAGGTCGGCGCCCACGTCAGCGGACTTGGTATAGATGCCGCCGCCGATGCGCATGAAGAGGGCTACGAGAGTGCCACCGAAGCCAAAGCCCAGCAAGGCATCGGGAGCAGCGCGTCCGAAGAGCATGAAGATGGCCGTTCCCCCCAACAGCCCCAGGCCGTCGGTCAACATGCCGGTGAAGGTGCCCGCGCGATAGGCCACGGTCAGCGCGCCGTTGTAGTTACGGCGCACCGCCTCAGCCGCCACCCGCACGTTCCCTTCGATCGCCACCCGCATCCCCAACTGCCCCACGATCAGCGAGAAAGAGGCGCCGAGGATAAACGCCCCTGCCCGACCCAGGGCGATGACGATCTGCGCCCGGTCCCCAAAGAGATCTTGCGCTTCACGGGAGGGCGTGACGACATAGACGCTGAAGAAGAGCAGCAGGACCAGGAAGATCAGGATCGGCAAGATCGTCTTCAGCTGACGGCGCAGATAGGCTTCCGCCCCCAGCCGAATGCCGCTCCAGATATCCTGCATTTCCCTGGATCCTTTGTCACGGCGCACGGTATCGCGCCAGAGCCACAGGGCATAGAGGAGGCCGATGAAGGCCACGGCGATGACGCCGAAGAGCATGCCCTGCTCGACGGGGCTCAACTCGCTCACAGTAACCTCCTGACCTTGGGATCATTTCGCAGGAACGGGTTTCCCCTTCACTGCGTTTGCGTCCATAACAACCACGCCGGTCCCGGAGAGGAGCCCCGGAGGCCGGCGTAGCGGCACGAAGGGCCTGCGCAGGTATGGCGCGCTATTCTATCCGGTTTCCGCGATCTGTCAAATCTGCGGTTTCCCTCTTGAGCGTTGTTCACGAAGCAACGTGTCAAATGCGAGGGATTTGTCAGCAGATTGAGCAGATGGAGCAGATAGAGCAGATGGAGCAGATTCTCAGTGTGTGAATCCGCTCGCTGAATCCGCTGACTTTCTCCGGTTGTTTCGAACGCGATTTGCAATCAACACGTCAGATCTTCACGCCGACGAGCCGCCGCAACGCCTCCTGGGAGAGAGCCTCCACCTCGTCGTGAATCGAGCGGCCGTGGCTGTCCATCGTCACCACCGTCGGGAAGTGCTCGGCGCGGATGACCCAGAAAGCCTCCGGGACGCCGAACTCGTCCTTCTTGTAAACCGCCACCACCTCTTTGACCGCGTCGGCGATGAGCGTGGCCGCCCCGCCCACCGCGTGCAGGTAGACCGCGCCGTGCTCCTGGCAGGCGCGCAGGGTGTTGGCCCCCATCCCCCCCTTGCCGATGACGCCGCGCAGCCCGAAGTGAGCGATGACCTGCGGCTCGTACACCTCCTCGCGGATGGATGTGGTCGGTCCGGCGGCGACGAACTCCCAGCGCCCGTTGGGCCGCTGGCGCACCACCGGCCCGCAGTGGTAGATCACGCCACCCGCGAACAGCCGCTTCAGTTCCTCATACAATGCCCGCTCGCTCTCCGGGACCGTTGGGGACTGAATGAAGGTCTCCACCATGTACTTGTGCGCCGCGTCCCGGCCGGTGGCCATCAGTCCGGAAAGCCGCACCGTGTCCCCCACATGCAGCGCTCGCACCGCCTCTTCGGAAATCGGAATGGTCAGGTCATAGGTCGCCATAGGGGCACCTCATCGCTCCAGAAAAGTGACCGTGTCGCCGCGCACTTCCATCTTTGCCCGCCGGCACGCCCAGCACATATAGGCCACGGTGACGAAGAAGCAGGCCGGGAGACGATGACAGGCGCCAATCTTGACGCCGAAGACGGTGGTCCGGCCACCGAAGCCCATCGGCCCGATGCCCAGGTCGTTGCACTCGCGCAACAACCGCTCCTCCAGCGCCGCCAGTTCCGCCACCGGGTTGACGTCGTCTAGCGGGCGGAAGAGTTGCTCCTTGGCGTAGACGTAGCCGCTGCCCCGGTCACCGCCGATGGCGACGCCCAGCACCCCCGGGGCGCATCCCTGCCCCTGCGCCCGATAGACCGCGTCCAGAACCACGCGCCGTACCCCCTCCAGGTCGCGCCCGGCCTTGAGCGGGGCGTAGGGCAGGGAGTACTGGATACCGACATTCTCGCTCCCCCCACCCTTGAGCAGCAGGTCCACCCGCAAGACTTCCCCTTCCACCTCTTCGAAGTGGAAAGTCGGGAAGCGCACCCCCAGGTTGTTGCCGCTGTTGCGCCCGTCCAGCGCATCCACGGCGTTGGGGCGCAGGTAGGCGCGACGGGTGGCCTCCGCCACCGCCGCCTCCATCTGCCCACGCAGCAGACGGGTGCTCATGCCCGCCGGGTGGCGGACGTAGAAGATCGGCGTGCCGGTGTCCTGGCAGACGGGGGCGGAGAGACGGCGCGCCAGAGCCACGTTATCCAGAATGGTCGTCAGGGCGCTGGCGGCAGCCGACCCCGGCTCTTCAGCGTCGCGGGCCGCCCGCAACGCCGACTCCACATCCGCCGGCAGATCCGTCGAAGCGCGGCGGATCAGTTCGACAAAGGACTCCGTCAGGTCGTTCATAGCACCTCCTGTGTTGACCACGGACGATGGACGACGGACGACGGACGACAGAGAGTGGACGTGGACCATGAACAACGGTGGTCTGTGGTCCGTGGTCTGTGGTCCGTGGTCTGTGGTCCGTGGTCCGTGGTCTGTGGTCCGTGGTCTGTGGTCTGTGGTCCACCCTCATCATCGCGGCGCGGTGAGGGGATGACCCTGCAGGGTCACCAGCCGCAGGCCTTGGGTATCCCACCAGCCATAGGCGGGCTGTCGCAACGGCCCGGTGACGGTGACCGCCATCTCGTTCAACTGCATCCACGCCGGGACGAACTGTTCGACGGGGTAGTAATAGGTGTGGGCGTCGTAAGCGTCAATCAGCGATACCCCACCAGCATCATAACCGACGGCAATGAACGTATGCTCCCACTGCACCACCAGCGACACGGAACCATCGGCAGAGGTCCACGACCCGATCTCCGGGCGCAGCATGCGGTAGGTGGCCCAGATGATCACCGGCCGCCCCGCCGCCAACTCCGCGCGCAGCCCGTCCAGGCCGAGCCAGCGGTGCGCATGGGCATCCAGGCCGTAGCGGCGCAGCGTGTTGGCCACCGGTCGGGCGTAGACACCGTAGCCGCCAGGGGGAAGCGTGCCCGGTGGGTCGTCCACGTTCCCCACAAACCCCTCGTGCGGATTGTCGGACCGCGGCAGCGCGTCGAAGAAGACTCCCTCCGTGATGGACACCCCCCAGAAGGCCGCCAGGTCCACCGCGGAACGGGACTCGCAACTGAGCGGGCGAATCTGGGGATGGCCCACGACGCCAGCGACGGTGGCCGATTCGGGCAGGCCCGGATCGGCGGATGCCGGCTGGGCGGAAAGGCTTGTCAGAAGCAACACGAGGAGGAACAGCCCTCGCCTCACAGCCGGCTATCCCTCCTCGCAAGCCGCAGCGAGCGTGGCCGCCACCGCCCGCGCCTCCTCCAGCGCCTGCGGGGCAGCATCGAAGATCGCCTGCCCGCGCAGGTCGGCCTCAATGATCGCCGGATTGGCCGAGAGATAGCCGATCACAGGCAGCGAGACCTGTTCGGCGATGAAGGCGCGGTCTTCGGGGGTACGGACCTTATTGCCCACAGCGTACAGCCGGCTCATCTTCAGGTCATTGGCCAACTGGCGGATGCGCTCGGCCACCTCGATGCTGCGTCGCCCCGGCTCCACCACCACCAACATCGCGTCCACTGCCTGGGCCGTGGCGCGGCCCAGGTGCTCCACACCGGCCTCCATGTCCATGATGAGCATCTCCTGCCGGTAGAGCAGCAGGTGAGTCACCAGGGATTTGAGCAAGGCGCTCTCTGGGCAGATGCAGCCAGAACCGCCGGCTTCGATGGTGCCCAGTTTGAGCAGGCGGATGCCGCGGTGGAGGATGCTGAAGCGGTCGGGAATATCATCCACCCGCGGGTTGAGGCTAAAGAAGCCGCCAAAGGTGCCCGGCTTGGCCCCCGTGCGCTCGGCGATGAGGTCTTCCATCTCCGAGATGGGGGTCAACTGCGCCAGCAGGTCAGGCGGCACCCCCAGGGCGTTGGCCAGGCCACCGGCGGGATCGGCGTCAATCGCGATCACCGAGCGGCCCTGCTGCGTGTAGAGATGAGCCAACAACGCGGCCAGGGAGGTCTTGCCCACCCCGCCCTTGCCGGTGATGGCGATCTTGTTGATCTCGGCGCTCATGCCAGCGCCCCCTCGACGAACTGGACGATGTCCATCACCCGGATGCGCAGCCGTTGGGCACGAGCGGCCTTGGAGAGAGTGCGCACGCATTGTGGACAGGCGGAGACCAGCACTGTGGCCCCCACCTCGCCCGCCTGCGCGATGCGCTGACGGGAGACCTCGAGCACCAGTTCCGGGTCGAACGTCTCCAGGTCGCCGCCGCCACCGCAACAGAGGGCGTGTTCGCGCGATTGCTGCATCTCGACGAAGGTGACGCCAGGGATGGCACGCAGCACCTCGCGCGGCGGGTCGAACAGGCCGCCCTTGCGTCCCAGGTCGCAGGGGTCGTGATAGGTGACCACCTCCTGGCGCTCCGGTTCCTTAAAGGCGAGCCGCCCCTCGTTGACCAGGTCGCGCAGCACCTCGACGGCATGGGAGACCACAAAGTTGAGCGGTCGGTCGAGAAGTTCCGGGTAGACGTGGGCCCACATGTGGTAGCAGGATGGGCAGGTGGCGACGACGCGCGGTACGCCCAGCGCCTCCATCCGCTCGACGTTGTGACGGATGAGCGGCTCGGCCTGCTTGAACTGTCCGGCCATCAGCAGCGGGAAGCCGCAGCACCACTCCTCGCCGCCCAGGGTGGTGAAGCGGACGCCAGAGCGGGTCAGCACGCCAGCGAAACCCTGAGGGATGCCGTAACTCATCGGGAACATCGCCGAAACGCAGCCGACAAAGTAGGCCATCTCCGCCTGAGGATCGGCCACCAGTCCTTCCGGCTTCTCCGGCAGATTCTCCGTCCATGCCAGGCGGGAGGCGTTGTCCTCGCCAGAGACGTTGTGGAAGGTGGCGATGCGTTCCCCCAGCATACCCAGGGCGTGCAATCCTTTTCGGAGAGCCTCGTCCTGGCCCAGAGCCTCCTCGCCGTCAGACAGGTACCGCTCCTGCATCACCTTCTGCCGCATCACCTCCACCAGGCGGCGCACGCTGAGGTTATGCGGGCAGTGGGCAGTGCAGGTGTCACAACCCAGGCAACGCCACAGGCTGGCATCGGTGGCCAGCAGATCCTCCAGGCCGAACTGCGCCGCGCGCATCATCTGCGCCGGACGGTAACGCATCGCCGTCACGGTGGGGCAACCAGAGGAGCAGCGCTCACACTGGTAGCAGAGGTAGACGTTCTCTCCGCACTCCTCGCGGATGAACTTGGCCAAATCGGTGCTCAGGCTGATGGTCATATATGTCTTCTCCTTGTGTTCACTCCAGGCCCGCCTCCGCCAGCAGTGGCGGCACGTGTCGTTCCCAGCCCAGGGTCATGATATGGACGCCCTGGCACATCCCCCTCATCTGGCGGATGAGACGTGCCCCGATCTGGACCGCCTTGGCAGGCCGCTCCGGCATAGGTACACTGCCGATCTCCTCAATCAGCTCATCAGGGACAGTGACGCCGGCCACATTGCTGTTCATGAAGCGGGCCATAGCCGCAGACTTGAGCAGGATGATACCAACCAGGATCGGAACTTTCAGGTATTCGACCTGCCGAACGAAGCGTTCGAACTGAGACGGGTCGTACACCGCTTGCGTCTGGAAGAACTTCGCGCCGGCCTCGACCTTCTTTTCCATTTTGGCGATCTGCGGGCCCAAGGGCTTCGCCCCTGGGTTGACCACCGCGCCAGGGAAGAAGGTGGGGGTTCCCTGAAGGGGTTTGCCGGCCAAGTCATGGCCGTCTTGCAGCGCGGCCACCGTCTGCAGAAGGGTCACCGAATCCAGATCGAACACCGGCTTGGCCTGCGGGTGATCGCCCAGTGTCACGTAGTCGCCCGTCAGACACAGCACGTTCTCAACACCCAGCGCGGCAGCACTGAGGAGGTCGGACTGCAGGGCGATGCGGTTGCGGTCACGGCAGGTGATCTGGAAGACGGGCTCAACGTCATGCTCCCTTAGCAGGTGACACACTGCCAGGGACCCCAGGGTCATCACCGAGCTCTGCTGATCGGTGACGTTCACGGCATCCACGTGATCCCGCAAGAGAGCCGCCATCTCCAGGAGATGGGTGACATCCACACCCTTGGGCGGGCCAAGTTCCGCGGTGACCACAAACTTACCCTCAGCCAGGGCCTGGGCCAGCCTACTCATCGCTCACCCCCGACCGCAGCCTTTTCAGCGCGCTTGTTGACCGCGCCTGGATGAGAGGCGGCGCGCCAGTTCTTGGGGCTGTGGATGACCGAGAAGCGTTCCCGCTGTCCCAGAGCCTCCATCCGCTCGTAGATGGCCACCCAGGCGCAGTCACGCTCCCGATCCACCTCGCACTTGCCATCCTCATACCCCCCGCACGGGCCATTCATCAACCCTTTAGGGCACAACGTGACCGGACAGATGGCAGAGGTCTGGGCCAGGATACAATCCCCACACAAGCGACAGCGCTCGTCGCACAGGCTCAGGCTCTGCAGGCGAGCCAGGAAGAGCGTATTCAAGGCCGGGTAGACAGGCACATCAACCAGTTCAGCAACAGTCTGCACGCCAGCCCCGCAGGCCAGGACCAGCAGGGCATCCGCACGCTTCACCCGGTCCTGGTCCCGCCTCAAGAGGAGCCTTGTCGTCCGGACATCACAAGCAGCCTCCTCGGTGACCACCCAACCGGTACACTCCTTGCCTGCCTGAGTCAGGTCCTGCGCCATCTGGCGTGTTTCCTTCTCGCCACCCGTGCCCCACGTGGTTGCGCAGACGCCGCAGCCGATGAGGTATATCCGCTCATTTCCGGCCAACGAAGCCAGGATCTCCTCAAACTCCTTCTGTTCCGTGATAACCATCGCTCCCCTCCCTGGCCTGGTAACAGACGGCCCTCAGTGCCTGCCCCGACACAAGGGCCCTAAGGCTCACCAGGACGGCCCCTGCATGGCACGGGGCGGTCTTCTGTGGTCACCCCCCTGACCCGTTACCGCTTCAGAAGCCGCGCGATCCGCGCCAACAGTTCTGTCGGGCGCACTGGCTTGTCAATGAAGTCATCTGCCTCCAGCATCATGCCATCCAATACGGAGTAAGCGGTGTCGCTGATGTGCTGTGAGAGGCTGGTCAACATGATCACAGGGATATTCTGCAGGAGAGGGTCGCTCTTGAGCTTCTCACACACGTAGAAGCCATCTTGAGTGGGCATGATGATGTCCAACAGGATCAGGTCAGGCTGAACCTCGGCCACCTTTGCCAGCGCTTCATCCCCATCGTAGGCGACGACCACCTCATAGGGGACGCTTTCCAACACGGTTCGCGTCGCCTCGACGAAATCAGGGTCATCATCCACGAGCAGGATCTTGGCCTCGGCCATGTGTCACCCCCGCTTCAACAGGAGACCGACGCGCCGCAGCAGTTCGGATGGGGGCACCGGCTTCTCGATGTAGTCCTGCACATCCATAGCCAGGCCTGTCTCCAACTCGTAGCGCCGATAGCTGGCATCTTCACGCACCGAGGTCAGGATCATGATGGGCAGTTTTCGATAGCGCGGATGCTGGCGCAGGTCGCGCACCACCGCGAAGCCGTCCATGCGCGGCATCAGGAGGTCCAGGATAAGGAGGTCAGGCTCCTCTTCCTTGATCGCCTGCATGCACTCCAGTCCATCGCGGGCGGTGCGGATCTGATATTGGCCGGTGCTCTCCAATATCGTGGTGAGCGCCTCGACAATATCCGGATCGTCGTCCACCACCAGGATCTTGGGTTGCTGTTCCATCGCTCCTCAACCTCCTTTCCGTGTCCGTCACTACAGGATCGGCCGGGGGTAGAGGCCCGCTCGTTGCACGATCACCGGGACGATCTCCTCCCAGGCGACGGCCATGATGTGGATGCCGTGGACCCCTTCGATCTGGCGTACCTGCTCGATGATCTCCAGGCAGATGCGGACCCCCTCCTCTTTAGCGTCTTCGGCCTTCTCCATACGTTCCACGAGATCGTTGGGGACGATCAGGCCGGAGACATAGTCCCGCATATAGCGCGCCATACCGGCCGATTTCATGGGAATGATGCCGGCCAGGATATGGACCTTCTCGTGCAGGCCCCGCTGGCGCACACCTTCCATGAAGCGAGCAAAGCGCTCCACGTCGAAGACTCCCTGGGTCTGGATAAAATCAGCCCCGGCACGGACCTTTTTCTCCAACCGGAGCGGGCGAAACTCGAAGGGATCCGCAAAGGGATTGGCAGCCGCGCCGATGAACAGGGGTACGGCGCCAGAGATCTTCTCCCCACACAGGAACTGCCCCTCGTCCCGCATCTTCCGCACCATCTGGACCAACTGGATGGAGTCCACGTCGTGGACATTCTTGGACTCCGGGTGATTGCCGAACTTCTGATGGTCGCCGGAAAGGCAGAGGAGGTTGCCAATCCCCAAAGCCACCGCTCCCAGGATGTCCGACTGGATCGCGATGCGGTTGCGATCCCGGCAGGTCATCTGCATCACAGGGTCGAGCCCTGTCTGCTTGACGATCGCACAGGCCGCCACGCTCGACATCCGCACCACAGCGGTCTGATTGTCGGTGATATTGACCGCGTCCACATAGCTTCTCAGCACTTCGGCCTTGCGGCGGACGAAGTCGGCGCTGGTGCCCTTGGGCGGTCCCAACTCGCTGGTGACCGCGAAGTGGCCTGCAGTCAACACCTTTTCCAAATTGGTTCCACTCTTCATATGTGCCACCGTCCTTTCTGACAATTATACTCGGCTGGGCCGACCTGACCAGCACTCAGGCTTCATCAGGCCAGTCAGATGGCCTCTGTTCATCAGTCTCGCCAACCTCATCATCTGCGCCGTCGGCCCTGTCACCGGGCAACGGTAGATGACGAGGCAACGCGATAGTAAACCGGGTGCCCGGTTTCCCTTCCTGGTAAGGGCTCTCCAGCCAGATCTGCCCCTGATGGGCATCCACGATCTTCTTGGCGATGGACAGCCCCAGGCCAGCGCCACTCACGTCTCCCACGTTGCGGGCGCGAAAGAAATCCTCGAAGATGTTTGCCTGATCCTCTGGCGGGATACCAATGCCCTCATCGCTGACCTGGACCCAGAGCGTGTCCTGATCTTCCCACGAGCGCAGCGTCACCGTGCTGCCGGGAGGAGAGAACTTGATCGCGTTGTTCAAGAGGTTGGTCAGCACCTGTCGCAGGCGCTGGGGTGCGCCAACGATCTCCCCGAACTGCTCAGGGGCCTTGACCTCGATCGAGATATCTTTCTCCTTTGCCGCCAGTCGGACGTCCTCTACAGAACGGTCACCGAACTCCCGTGGATTGAACCGCACAAACTCGGCCTGGATCTGCTCCGGGCGCATGCGAGCCAGGTCCAGCAAGTCATTGATGAGGCCGGCGAGATCGTGGATGCGCAGGACGCTCCGCTCCAGCATCCGCTGCTGTTTCGGGGTCAGTTCACCCGTGAAGCCGCCCAGCATCACCTCCAGGTAGTTTTCCACCGCTGCCAGGGGAGCCTTCAGTTCGTGGGAGACGATGGAGAGGAAGTAAGTGAGCATGCCGGTCATGTCCCGCAACCGTGCCCCGACCATCTCGGCTATGCCAACCATAAACTGGTGACCCGCCCGAGGGTTATGGAGCATAAACTCCCGCAATGGCTCAGCCTCGATGGCGATGAATGTACATGGTTCCAGACAGATGCCGGTGAGAGTGAATCTGTAGGGGGCGACGACGGTAGACCAGCCCACAGCATCCCCTGGGCCAATCACGCTCACATTGGCGCGGCGCACCGTGCCGTGTCGGCCCAGCTGAATGCGCTTGTCCAACGCTGCCTTCCCGGTCAGGAGCAGACGCAATCTGTCGGCGGGGTCACCCTCGCAGGCAAACACTTCCCCTGGACTCCTCCGCTCGATCTTGCAGATCTCCGCCAATTCGCCCAGATCCTCGACCGAGAGATAGGCCAGGAGGGGAAACCGTTTGAGCATCTCAACCGTCACCATGGCTCATCACTCCTTGTCGCTCCTCTCCTGTGGTGACAGGGGCAAGGAGAACGAGAAGCGGCTGCCCTTACCGTCCCCAAAGCAGGGGCTGGTCACCCAGATTTCTCCCCCGTGAGCCTCCACGATCTTTCGGGCAGTACTCAGCCCCAACCCGGCGCCAGGTATGAACTCCTTACGCTGAACACGGAAATAGTCCTCGAAGATGTGCGACAGGTAGAGCGCAGAGATTCCAGGCCCCTGATCCACGACATCCACCTGCACCACATTCTCATACTGGTGAACCTCCAACACCACCAGGCCACCCCGGGGAGAGAACTTGACCCCATTGTCCAGGAGGTTGGTCACGACCTGCTGCAAGCGACGGGGCGCCACATACACCGAGGGCAGACCCTCCGGTATTCGTATCTCCAGCGTAACTTCCTTCTCCTCGGCCTTCGGCCGCATCTCTTCCGAAGACCGCCGCACCACGTCCTCCAAAAGCACGAACTCCATCTCCTCCGCAATCCGCTCTGGAGCCAACTGCGACACGTCCAGGAAATCATTGATCAGCCGGATGAGTTCCAACACACGAACGTTGGCCCGTTCCATCCAGACACGTTGTTTTTCATTGACCTCACCGACAAACCCGTCCAGGATGGCTTGCAAATAGTTGGCAACCACGGCCAGAGGCGTCTTCAGATCGTGCGAGGCCAACGCCAGAAAGAAGGCCCTCATGCGGTCGAGTTCCTCCAACCTCTGACCAGCCTCGACCAGTTCTCGCTCCCTGGCCTGCGCCTCTCGCTCGTACTGACGACGCAACTGCTCTACAATGATCGTTGCACCAGCAGTCAACCCGAACAATGCGGCCGCAAAACCGACCGTCAGCACGACCAGATACATCGCGTTGCGATACAGGCCGACAGGAGCCAGCTCCTCCAGATGCACATGAGAGATCCACCCCGCGTACTCCGCACCCGCGAGCAGGAGGAATAACCCGACAGTCAGCCCTGCCACCATGTAGGCGTCGCGGCGACTGAGCATGATACTGCCGAAGCCCACATGGAATAGATAGAACAGGAAAAACGGTGTCTCGATCCCGCCGACGAAATGCAGCAATGCTGTCAGCGCCAGCAGATCAGAGATGACCTGGACCAGAGCAAAACGGCGGTCCGACCGCGCTGCACCGAAGGCCTCCCGTTTCTCCGCCGGTCGGCGTCCCTGCCACAGAGCAAAGATGGTGTTGTAAAGGACGATCACCGCAACAATGACCAGGGAGGGGAAGAGTGACAGGTCGAGATTCAGGACGTACCGCGCCACCAACAGCCCGGCTACAACTGCGGCAACAGCCATCCACCGCAGGCGGATGTACTGCCGCAGCCAGCGCGACAGCCACCCTCCCTCCACCGGCTCGCTGGCCATGGGACAGGTCAGTCCTCCTTGTGCTCCCCTGGCAACCGCAGGTCATCCCGCACGATCTTGCGCGGCCCGCCGTCGCGGCTCTTCGACCAGTTCTTGGTCGGCTGAACTTCCAGGAGTCGCTCCTCCTGGCCCATTTTCACTGCTCGCTCCCAGATGAGCTGCCACGCACAGGGAATGTCCGGATTCACCTCGCAGACCCCCCGCTGCGACCCTCCGCAGGGGCCGTTCAGGAGCTGCTTGGAGCAGCGAGAGATAGGGCAGATGCCGAAGGTAATGCCCAGGATGCAGTCTCCACAAGCCTGGCAGCGCTCCTCCCATACCCCCTGCTCTTCCGGCAGACCCAGGAAGGTCGTGTTCAGGCCTGGCAGGGTGAGCATATTGGGGAAGCGCTCATTCATCGCCTGCACACCGATGCCACAGGCCAGGCTGAGCACGACATCGTACTCCGACAGGCGCTCCTTGAGCGGATCAATGTACTCCCATTCGCACTGCCGCTGCACCGTCACCTCGTCCACCTCCAGTGGGTGGCCATCCAGTTTGCTCTTCATGCGCAGCGCAGAGGCCAGGATGCCCACCTCCTTCTCACCGCCCGCGAAGCAGACGGTGACGCAGGTGCCGCAGCCGGCCACCAGAACCTTGCGTGCGTCGCCCAGCAGATTCAGGATCTCCTCCAGGGACTTCTGTTCACCGACAATCATTGCGACCTCCGTGGTATAGGTTGCGTGTTGCGTGTTACGTGTTGCGTGTTGCGTCACACGTGGTGCGGGTCGTGTCCTGCAGCGGATTAGGTCCCAACGCCCGCACCGTCTCGGTCATCTCCTCGACTGCCGCAGCGAACTGAGCGGCCATAGCAGACGAGAGGTTGACCATACGCACCCGTTCTCGGCCCAGACCGATCTGGTCGAGCAGACTGGCGACGTACTGCACCCTGCGCTTGGCGTTGACATTACCTTCCAGGTAATGACACTCACCCTCCAGTCAGCCGGCCACCATCACACCGTCTATGCCACGCTCGAAGGCATGGAGGATCTCCGTCACCTCCACCCGCCCCGAACACGGCACCTCGACGATGCGGACGCTGGTGGGATAGCGCAGCCGCATCGCTCCCGCCAGGTCAGCAGCGGCGTAGGCGCAGTAGTGACAGCAAAAGGCCAGTATCTTCGGCTCGAACGCTGGCTCGCTCATCCCTCAACCTCTCCCTCTCTCCGCACCCCCCCGTGTCTCCGCGCCCCCCGGTCCTCACGGACCGCACACCGACGCTTCCTCCAGCAGGGCCGCGACCTTGGCCTCCATCTGTGTGTCCTTGAAATGCAGCAGTTGGATGGCCCTGGCCGGGCACTCCGCGGCGCAGACCCCGCACCCGTGACACTGGGCTGGCTCGATGTAGGCCGCACCGACAATGCCGCCGACACCGGTCAGTTCAGCGCGCACCTGCGGCACGTGATAAGGACAGATGCGCACACAGGTCAGGCAGCCCACACACTTTGCCGCATCCACCTGAGCGACAACCCCGCCTACCTCCAGCATGTCACGGCTGAGGATCGTCGCTGCGCGCGCCGCAGCCGCCTGCGCCTGAGCGATGGACTCCCCCAGGAACTTAGGATAGTGAGCCAGCCCAGCCAGGAACAGGCCATCCGAGGCGAAGTCAACCGGGCGCAGTTTGACGTGCGCCTCCAGGAAGAAGCCGTCCAGGTCCAGCGGCACCTTCAGCCGACTGGAGAGGTCGTGCGCTCCCGGCGAGGGGACCACCGGCATGCTCAGGACGAGCAGGTCGGGCCGGAGAACCAGTTCTCGCCCGAGCGAGGGTTCCCAGACAGAGATCTCCAGGGCGGTTTCGGGGTCTAGGGTTTCAGGTTTCAGGGTTTCAGGTTTCAGGTTGGAGGGTACGGGCTCTTCCAACCTGGAACCTGAAACCGGCGAACCTGAAACCATCACCACTGGCTTGCGGTCAAAGTCGTACCGCACAAACATCACCCCTGCCCGACGCGCCTCCTGGTAGATGCGCTCTTTGAAACCGAAGGTGCGCATATCGCGGTAGATAATGGTCACCTGGGCGCGCGGCTTGTGCCGCTTGAGCATCAGGGCATTCTTCAGCGCGGTAGTGCAGCAGATGCGGGCGCAGTACTTCTCCGCCGGGCCGACGCACTGGATCATCACCACGCTGTCCGGCAGGTCACTGCCGGTCGCCAGCAGCGTCTCGAACTCCTGCTGGGTGAGGATGCGCGGGTCGCTGCCGTAGCCGTACTCCGGGCCACGGTATTCCACGCCGCCCGTGGCGACAATCGTGGCACCGTGGCGCACCTCGAACTCCCCATCCGGCCCGCGCAGCCGGGAGACGAAATTACCCAGGAAGCCACCTGTCTCTACCAGTTCGGTGTTCAGATGCACCGTGATCAACGGCTCCGCCGAGACGCGATTGACCAAAGCGCGCGCATAGGCCTGTGGGTCAACCCAGTTGCGCTCCCCTTGCCCGCTCGCCTCCAGCAGCGAGTAGCGCAGGCGAAGCAGGTTTCCGCCCAGGCTGCCCTCCCGTTCCACCAGGTGCACCGGGAAGCCCTGCCGGGCCAGGGTCAGCGCCGCGTTCATCCCCGCCGCCCCACCACCGATGACCAGCGCCGCCTTCTCCACCTTGACCAGCGTCTTGTACAGCGGCTCCAGTCGGGCCGCCTTCGCCACCGCCATCCGCACCAGGTCCTTCGCCTTCGCGGTGGCAGCCTCCCATTCGTGGGGATGCACCCACGAGCACTGGTTGCGGATGTTGGCCATCTCGAACAGATTGGGGTTGAGACCGGCCTGCCGGATGGCGTCACGGAAGAGCGGTTCGTGGGTCAACGGGCTGCATGAGGCCACAACGACACGGTTCAGCCCCTTCTCGATCACCGTCTCGGTGATATGACGAATGGTGTCCTGCGAGCAGGTGTAGAGGTTGGCCTCAGCATGGGCCACGCCCGGCAGCGCGGCGGCATACTGAGCCACCCCCGGCACGTCCAGCGCGCCAGCGATATTGGAACCGCAGTGGCAGACGAAGACGCCGATCCGCGGCTCCTCCCCGCTCACGTCCCGTTCCGGCAGGTAATCCGCCTCTCGCGTCTCGGTCCAGCGGGCCGAGGACAGGAGCGCCCCCGCCAGACCCGCCGCGCCGCTGGCCTCGACCACCGACTCGGGGATGTCCTTCGGCTCGCGGAAGGGGCCCAGCGCCAGGATACCCGGTCGGCTGGTCTGCAAGGGGGCGAAGGGCACCGTGCGACAGAAGCCCGCATCGTCCACTTCTACCCCCAGGCGGCGGGCCAGGTCCCGCACGCTCGCGGGAACCTCCATGCCCACCGAGAGCACCAGCAGGTCGAACTCCTCCTCACAGATGGACGAACCGTTCTCCCCCTCTGCGACGTACCTCAAGATCAGATTGTGCGTCTGCGGGTCCTCGCGGATGACCGAGGGCCGGGTGTGGATGAAGCGAATGCCATACCGTTCCCGCGCCCGGCGGTAATACTCCTCATACCCCTTGCTGAAGGAGCGCATGTCCATCAGGAAGATGGAGACCTGGGTATCTGGCTCGTGCTCGCAGGCCAGGATGGCCTCTTTCGTGGCGTACATGCAGCAGACCGACGAGCAGTAGTCGTGCTGCTGGTCGCGCGAGCCGACGCACTGGATGAAGGCGATCCGCTGCGGCCTCTCCCCGTCCGACGGACGGCGCACGTGGCCGAAGGTGGGGCCAGAGGCGCTGAGCAGCCGCTCGAACTGCAGCGAGGTGACCACGTTGGGGAAGCGCCCCCAACCGTACTCGGCGGACTTCTCCGCGTGGTAGGGTTCGAAGCCCGGAGCAAGCAGGATGGCACCGACCTGAATCTCCGCCACCTGCTCGACCATATCGTGGTTGATGGCGTTCGCCTGGCACTTGTAGAAGCAGGAGAGGCACTCCGAACAGATGCCACAGGCCAGACAGCGTGCTGCCTCCGCCTGGGCCTGCTCTTCCGTGTACCCCTGCTCCACCTCGACGAAGCCCTGCACGCGTTCCTCGACCGGCACCATCGGCATGGGCACGCGGGGGGTGATGTGTACCTCGCCGCGCTCCATGCGCTCATCCAGTTCCGCCTGGGTCAGTTTGACCACCGGCAATTCCGGCTTGAGTGGCGGTTCCAGTTCGTCCCCGCGCAGATAGCGATGGATGGATTCAGCCGCACGGTGACCACTGGCGACCGCCTCGATGACGAAAGCAGTGCCGGTAATCGCGTCGCCCGCGGCGAAGACGCCCGGCCGGGTGGCAGCCAGGGTGTTGGGGTTCACCGCGATGGTGGCCTTGCGGGTGACCCCCACCCCACTGCTGTCGGGGATGAAGGCCAGACCGGCACGCTGGCCGATGGAGAAGATGACCACGTCGCAGGGGATGACATGCTCAGAGCCTGGTCGCGTCTCCAGCGTCAGCCGGCCATCCTCGTCGAAGGCCATGTAGGTCACATCGAGGCATTCCAACCCGGCGACGCGGCCATTCCCGTCACTCAGGATGCGCGTGAAGGTGCGCGCGTCGTGAAGGATGATCCCCTCCGCCTCCGCGGCCTCGACCTCCCAGGGATGCGCGGGCATCTTGTCGCGCGCCTCCAGGCAGGCCATATGCACCTCGGCAGCCCCCAGGCGCACCGCCGTGCGCGCCACATCAATCGCCACGTTCCCGCCGCCCAGCACCATCACCCGCTTGCCGGCGATGTCCGGCGGACTGCCCAGCCGCACGTCGCGCAGGAAGACGGTGTTGACCATCACCCCATCCAGGTCGTTCCCCTCGATGGGCAGGATGCGTCCCTCGTGCGCGCCGACGGAGATGAGCACCGCGTCAAAGCCCTCGGCAAAGACGTCGTCCAGATTGTCCACGCGGGTGTTCAGCCGCAGTTCCACCCCCAGATCCACGATGTCCTGCACCTCGCGGTCAACGATCCACGAAGGGAGTCGGAACTCCGGCACGCCCACGCGCAGCATACCACCGGCCACCGGCAACGCCTCGAAGACCGTCACGCTGTACCCTTGCTTGCACAGGTCCTGCGCCGCGGTCAGCCCACAGGGGCCTGCGCCGATGACCGCCACGCGCTCTTTGTACTTTCGCTCTGCAGGCGCGGGGGGAACCCGTTCCTTGCTGTACACCTGGTCGGTGACGAAGCGCTTGAGGGCATGGATGTTGATCGGCTCGTCCACCTTACCCCGGTTGCAGGCCTCCTCGCAGCGATGGTTGCAGATACGCCCGCAGATGCCGGGGAAGGGGTTGTCCTCCTTGATGACCCGCAACGCGTCATCATAGCGCCCCTCACGGATCAGCGCGATGTAGCCCTGGGCGCGCTGGTGAGCGGGGCAGGCGTCACGGCAGGGGGCGATGCCCCGCTTCTCGATAGCGTAAGCGTTAGGCACCGCCTGCGGGTAGAGTTTGTAGGCCGCCCGCTGTTCACTCAACCCCTCATTGAAGCGGCTGGGGATGATCACCGGGCAGACGCTGCCACAGTCGCCGCAGCCGGTGCACTTGGTCAGGTCAATGTAGCGCGGACGGGTGCGCAGGCGGACGGTGAAGTTGCCCGCCTTTCCGCGCACTGCAACCACCTCACTGTCCACCAGCAGTTCGATGTTGCGGTGCCGGCCGGCGTCCACCAGTTTGGGGCTGATGATGCACATCGCGCAGTCGTTCGTGGGGAAGGTCTTGTCCAACTGCGCCATGTGCCCGCCGATGGCCGAACGGGACTCAACCAGATAGACCTTGTAGCCCGCCTCGGCCAGGTCGAGAGAAGCCTGGATGCCAGCGATCCCCCCGCCGACGACCATCGCCGCGCCGATCACGTCATCCCTAGAAGGCTCTTCCCTGCTCACTTGCCCCCCCGTGGTAATGACCAGTCATCAATGATCAATGACCAATGACCAATGACCAATGGCCTGTAGGGTCTTGTAAAGTCATACCCTCTGTCGTCCTGTAGTACCTTAACGGTCTCGAATCGAGATTGTTAAGGACGACTTTACGAGGCTCAAAAGGGCACAAAATGACAAGCACTTACAGCTCATTGTTCATGCCCTGCTGTGCTTTCTGAACAATGGCGTACAGGATGCGCACGAGCTCATCCCACTCCCTCATCAACTCTCGGACTTCCTCATCGTCAAGCAAGGTCGTCCTGATGATGCGCAGCCAATAGCGAGTTTCGCGCGCCTCCTTGTGGGCAATGCCCATCTTGTGGACAAAGTCCCGCTTCGATTCAGCCGCATCAGCCTCTTCGACATTAGCACCGACCGAAATTGCTGACCGCAAGGCCTGCTTTCCAATCTCACCCCCGGCAAGCGTATGCGGCAATCGGCTGACCAGCCTCACCCCTCGCACCGCGAATCCAAATGTCCGCTCCTGAATGTCAATCCTGTGCCTCTCCACCGGTCTCCTTTCCACGTTGCTGACTTCGTCGTTCGAGACCTACCCCCCTCACTTCCTCCTACCAGCATTGGCCATTGACCATTGACCATTGGTCATTGACCATTGGTCATTGGTCATTGGTCATCGGCCCAAGCGTTCCTTCCTCACCTCCGCAACGGATTGGGCCCCATCGCGCGGACGCGCTCCGTCACTTCTCGCGCGGCTTCGGAGAACGTACCGCCCATCCCCCCAGAGGCGAAGATGATTTCAAGGCGGTCGCCGCCGATGCCGATCTCGTCCAGCAGGCGCTTTGCGTACGTCACCCGCGCCAGGGCGCGTTCGTTGCCGTGAATGTGGTGACAGTTGCCCAGCGGGCAGGCGACGACATAGACCCCGTCGGCCCCCTGCTCGAAGGCCTGGAGGATGTAGCGCACGTCGGTCTTGCCCGTACAAGGCAGACGTACCCACTTGACATTGGCCGGATACTTCAGACGCAGCGCCCCGGCGGTGTCCGCCGCCATGTACCCACAGTACGCGCAGGTGAATGCCGTGATCTCCGGCACGAATTCCTCTCGTCCGTTGTCATCACTCGCCATACATCACTCCTGGTAACCTCTCTCCCCTTCTCCGCGTCTCCACATCACCCCTGCGCCCAACTCCCCAACGGCTGCGCCATGATCTGGACATCCTCGTATGCCGCCAGCTGGATGGCCTTCGCCGGGCACTCCGCGGTGCAGGTGCCGCATCCCTGGCAGAGGGCAGGTTCGATGTAGGCTGCGCCTTTGATGCCGCCAACGCCGGTCTCCTCGTAGCGCACGCGCGGAATGTGGAAGGGGCAGGTGCGCACGCAGGTCAGGCAGCCGACGCACTTCTGCGGGTCCACCTGCGCGACAACCCCACCGATGAACAGCCGCTCCTGGGTCAGGATGGTCAGCGCGCGGCCGGCTGTAGCCTGGGCGTGGGCGATGCACTCCTCGATGAACTTAGGGTAATGCGCCATGCCGCAGACGAAAAGCCCCTCGGCGATGAAATCCATCGGCCGCATCTTGAGATGGGCTTCCATGAAAAACCCCTCGCTGGAGAGAGGAACGCCGAGCCTGCGTGCCAGTTCCTCGGTTCCCGCCGATGGCTGCACCGCCATGCTCAGCGCCAGGAGGTCGGGATGGAAGGGCACCTCCTGCTGCAGGGAGGGGTCCCAGGCGGTCAGCGTCAGTTGTCGCCCGTCCTTGCGCAGCACCGGCGGCCGTTCGTCGTCATAGCGCATGAAGAGCACCCCACGCCGTCGCGCCTCAGTGTAGAAGGCCTCGCGGAAGCCGTAGGTGATGATGTCCTTGTACAACACCACCACCTGACAGTTGGGGTTGAGCATCTTGATGCGGATGGCGTTCTTCATCGTGTTCGTGCAGCAGACGCGGCTGCAGTACTCCACGCCACCCGCCGGGCGCACGCACTGGATAAAGACCACCTGCTTGAGGTCGGCGATCTGTTCCGGGCGATGGACGATGATCTCTTCCAGGTCCATCGAAGTCACCACGCGGGGGTCCTCGCCCAGCAGATACATCCCACCGCGCCACTCCTGTCCGCCCGTGGCGACGATGGTCACGCTGTGGGCCACTTCCGTCTCCACGGCCTCCTCGCCGGACCGCCGGCGGGTGCGCAACACCGAGCGGAAATCCCCCACGCGTCCGGTATGGGAGACCAGTTCCGTGTTGGTGAAAACCTGAATCCGCTCGTGGCCGATCACGCGGTTGACCAGGTCGCGCAGCAACCGCTGGGGATTTTCTCCCTCAGCCACGTAGTACACGTAGCGCAGGTTCCCCCCAAGTTCTCCCTCCCGCTCGACCAACGTCACATCGTAGCCAGCGTCGGCGATGGTCAGGGCAGCGGTCATCCCGGAGACGCCACCGCCGAGCACCAGCGCGCGAGGGACGGGTCGCACCGTCTCCTTGTGGACCGGCCGGGCCATGCGCACCCTGGCGGCGGCCATGCGCACCATCTCCTGGGCCTTGCGCGTGGCCCCTTCCGGGTCGTTGACGTGCACCCAGGCGCAGTGCTCGCGCACATTGACCATCTCCAGCAGGTAAGGGTTGAGGCCCACCTCCCGCACCGTCCGCTGGAAGAGCGGCTCGTGAGTGCGGTGGCTGCACGCAGCCACAACGACGCGGTTGAGGTTCTGCTCCTGCACCGCGGCCTGGATCGCTGCGCGCCCCTCCTCGAAGCAACCGTAGTCCACCACCTGCACGTGGGCCACATCCGGCAGGCCTCGGGCAAAGCCGGCCACGCGGTCCACGTCAACCACCCCGTCAATGGCGGGGCGGCAGCGGCAGAGGAACACCCCCACCCGAGGCGGCTCGCCACTGATGTCCCGTTCCGGCGGCAGAGGAGCGTCGCCCCACAGGAAGGGATACTCCCGGCTGGGTGGAGAGCCGCCCAGGTACTCACGCATCAGCCGCATCACGTCCCCGGCAGCCCCAGCGGCATCGAGGATGGTCTCGGCTATCTCCTTCGGTGAGGCGAAGGTGCCGCAGACATAGATGCCGGGCTTGCTGGTCTCCAGCGGGGCGAACTTGTCGGTCTGGCAGAAGCCGTAGGGGTTGACCTGGATGCCCAGCACGCGGGCCAGGTCCTCAGCGTTGTCCGGCGGGCGCGCGCCCACGGACAGCACGACCATGTCGAAACGCTCCTCGCGTACCCGCCCATCCTCGCCAGGGTAGCGCAGGATCAGGTCGTGCGTCTGGGGGTCCTCTTTCACCTGCTGGATACGGCAGCGGGTGTACTCGACCTGATAGCGGTCGCGGGCCTCTTCATAATAGGCGTTGAACTCCTTGTTGAACGCCCGTTCGTCCATCATGAAGATCTGCGTATGCACCCCCTTGACGCGCTCCTTGGCCAGCATGGCCTGCTTGGTGGAGTACATGCAGCAGATGGAAGAGCAGTAGGGGTACTTCTGATCCCGCGAGCCGACGCACTGCAGCCAGGCGATGCGCTGCGGCGGCTTGCCATCCGACGGGCGCAGGACAATCCCCTCCGTCGGACCCGAACGGCTGGCCAGCCGTTCGTACTGCATGGAATGAATGACGTTGGGGAAGCGGCCGTATCCCAACTCCTCGTACTCGGCGGGGTTAGAGAGGGTGTAGCCTAGCGAGAGGACGATGGCCCCTACGTGGAGGTCGCGTTCGTAGGGCTGCTCGCCCAGGTCAATCGCCCCCGTCGGGCAGACGGCCACGCAGCGGCGACAGGTCTCGCAACGAGGCACCTTCTCCAGGATGTAGGCATCCGGCAAGGCCCGGGGAGCCATCTTGTAGACCGCCTTGCGGCTGGTCAGTTCCGCCTCGAAGGGGCTGGGCAGTTCCACCGGGCAGACCGCCGCACAGAGGCCACAGTTGATGCACCGCTCGGCCCGAACGTAGGTGGGCCGGTGGGCCACGGTGACGGTGAAGTCTCCGGCCCGCCCGCTGACGTGGATCAGGTCAGTGTTGGTGAGGATTTCGATATTGGGGTGACGGTTGAAGTCAAGGAAGGCCGGTGAGATGGAGGGGCGGGTGCAGCCGTAGCCGTGGTCGGACGTACCGCGGCAGAGGACGCAGTCGTGGGTGGGGAACATATACCCCAACTGCGCCACACGCCCTCCCAGCCAGGGCAGGTTCTCCACCAGATAGACCTTGAGGCCGGCCTCGGCCAGGTCAACGGCCGCGCGCATCCCACCAACGCCGCCGCCGACGACCAGCACCGCGCCGACGCGCTCACGTTCATTTCCGGAAACCATACTTACTCCAGGTCCCATTACTCATGTCGCACATAGTCCGGCAGGAGGATCGGTGACACCACATCAGTCTCGATCCCTGCCTCCTGCAGTTCACGGTTCCAGGCTTCCAGATGAGCCAGGGTGGGTCGGCCGGGCCTGGCCTCTCGGGCGAAGAGGGCCGCCGCGCGGCCCGAGCGCCGGCCGAAGACGAGAATCTCCAGAAGGGAGTTGCCCATCAGCCGGTTGTGGCCATGCACCCCGGCGCTCACCTCGCCGGCGATGAACAGGCCGGGTATCTGCGTGGAGCCGTCCGCCCGCAACCGGACACCGCCGTTCTGGTAGTGCAGGGTAGGATAGACCAGCATCGGCTCCTTGGCGATGTCAATCCCGAAACGGCCGAACTGGCGCACCATCGCTGGCAGGGCCTTCTGGGTCGTGCCGGGGCCATGGATGATGTCTATCATCGGGGAGTCCAACCAGATGGCGGGCTGTCCGGTTTCCGTGATCACGCCGTTGCCGCGCTCCAGGCACTCGCGGATGAAGGCCGCCGCCTCGACGTCGCGCGGCTCGAGCGGGTAGACGAACTGCTCGCCCATCTTGTTCACCGGCTGGGCCCCCAGGCCACGCACCTTCTCGGTGACCAGTTGTCCCAGGATCTGCTCCGGGTAGGCGGCGCCGGTGGGGTGATACTGCATGGACTCCAGGTAGCCCAGGGGCGCGCCGACGCGGTAGGCCAGCACAACCCCATCGGCGGTCGCGCCGTAGTGGTTGGTGGTGGGGAAGCCCTGATAGTGCAGCCGTCCCCCGCCGCCTGTGGCCAAGACCACCGCCCTGGCCTTGATGTAGGCCCGCGCTCCCGTCTCCAGGTTCATCACCACTGCCCCGGCGACCTGCCCGCGGTCGTCCAGCACCAGTTCAATAGCCGGGGAGAACTCTATGACCCTGATGTGTTCCTCCCGGTTGCGGACCTCGTCGCGCAGGGTGCGCATGATCTCCGCGCCGGTGTAGTCCCGCGCCGAGTGCATGCGCTTGCGGCTGGTGCCGCCGCCGTGCTGCTCGACCATCGTGCCGTCGGGCAGTTTGTCGAACATCATTCCCAGGTCTTCCAACCAGCGGATGACCGGTGGGGCATCCATCACCAACGCCTCCACCAATTCGGGGACGTTGGTGAAGTGGCCGCCGCCGATGACATCCAGGTAATGGATAGAGGGGCTGTCCTCGGGCCGGTCGGCGGCCTGAATGCCGCCCTGGGCCATCATCGTGTTGGCGTCGCCGAAGCGCAGCTTCGTCACCAGGATCACGCGGGCGCCGTTCTCCTGCGCCAGCAGCGCGGCCGACGCCCCAGCCCCGCCTCCGCCAATGACCAGCACATCCGTCTCCGCGGCGGGTGCACTCAGGTCGAAATCCGGGCCAATGTGCGGACGTCCCTCGACCACGCGGGCCAGTTCGAGGGGCATTCGCTGCCCCTTGCTGACGCCGACGCGGATGGCCTGGAAGGTCTCATCCTTGTAGTCAGGATGAAACCCCTTGAGCACCGCCTGACGCTCTTCCAGGCTCATCGCCGGGAAGGTCTCCTTCAGCCGGCGCGGACGGGTGGCCTCAACCATACGGATGGATGCCTGCAGTTCAGGTGGGTAACCGCTCATGCTCCTCCTTGACAAGACGCGACGGATCGCGTCCCTAGTCCTCCGGTTCGATGTCGCGCGCTTTATAGCGTGCAGTCAACTGGTCCTTGTTCATCCCCTTCAGTTCAGCGATCTCGGGGTCGTACTTGCCGTCCCGCAACTCCGCCAGGCGCTCCTCCAGGTGACGCGAGCGGGGCGCCAGATAGCGGCCGTAGAGACGGCGGGCCAGAATAGCGATGTTGTACTGCGCCTCCTCTGCCGGGCAGCGGGCGGCGCACAGGCCGCACATGATACAGTCAAATGACAGGTCGGCAAGGCGGGAGATGTCGCCGCGCATGCCGGCGGCCATATAAGCACGCACGTCGATCTCCTGCGGACAGGCCTTCGTGCAGGTGCCACAGCCCAGACAGCGCAAGACCTCGGGGTACAGGCTGAACAGCGTCGTGGCGGTGGGTTCCAATTGGGTGAGGTCATATGTAGCCCGCCGGGCAGGGAAGAAAGGAAGTTGTGCCAGGTACATCCCCGGCTGCACCACCGTCTGGCAGGCCAGGCCAAAGTACAGTTTGGGGTCCCCCAGGATACGATAGGCCGTCGCGCAGGCCCCGCAGAACCCACCCCGGCACCCCACGCCACGGATCAACTTATAGCCGGCGTACTCCATCGCCTTCATGATGGTCAGGCCACGCGGCACCAGGTACTGCTTCCCCATGATGTACACGGGGACCAGTTCGGTCTCGGTCACTTCTGGTTGACTCTCAGCCACCATGCGCTTCCCTCCTGTTGGGAAACTGGGAATTGGGAAATTGGGAATTGGGTATTGGGTATTGGGTATTGGGTTTTCCGCTATTCCCCGACCTCCAGCCACTCGTTCTCCTTGAAAGTAATCAGCGGCAAAGGCTCTTCGACGCTGCGGCCGGGGACATAATCGAACTCCGCCTGGACCTGTTGGCCGATGGCGCGGAAGACCTGGGCCACCGGCAGATCGGCAGGGCAGGCATCGCTGCAGACGCCACAGCCGATGCAGGAGAGGACCATGTGGTTGAGCCGGGTAAGATGGAATAACATCGTGTCTCCCGGCAGACGGTAGGCCCCCTTGCGGCGCGCCCAGTTCATGTACTGCACCGGCTCGTGATCGAACACAGGGCTCTTGAACAGGCAGGTCTTGCAGTAGCAGATGGGACAGGCGGTCATGCAATTATGACAACGAACGCAGGCCGCAAAGACCGCCTCGACAGTCCCCTCCGCCAGCCGCTGACGGATGGCCGCAAAGCGCTCATCGCGGGCCTTCGTCCGCGCTGCCACGACCCGCTCCACTACCGCCGGGCGCTGGCCGTCCGCTGCAGCCGCCGACAGCCCCAAAGTCGTCGCCATGTCGTCGGGCAAGACGACGGGCAGGCCGCTGGCCAGGTCGGCGCCGAACAGTTCCACCTGAATCGTGCCCCCTTCGGCGTGGGGCTTCTCGCACATCTGGCAGGCATCGCGGAAGGCGTATCCCTCCCTCGGAGCCATGTCACCGCTGCGCGCCGCCGCCCACAATCGCTCCTGCCCCACCCCACCGTCCGCCAGCATGGTCGTGTAGTCAGGTACCGTGTAGGTGCCCAGACAATCCACGACCACCGTGAGCATGTCGTCCAGGCTGGCCTGCTGTAGTTTGACCAGTTCCACCAGTGCGCGGTACTCACAGGGGCGCAGGACCACAGCGATACGCCCGCGCGGCTCGCGCACCGAGACCGGCCCGGCCACCCGCGCCGCGTTCAGCCCCATCACTGGAGCCAGCGGGACGGCGGCATCCAGCAGGCCGGCTTCGGTCACCAATGCTGGCGTGACCGCCCCGCCCGGCGTCGCCATCGGCACCAACACCGCCTCAACCACTTCCTTCTCCAGCAGCCGCTTCAGCAGGCCACGCAGTGCTGCCTGGGGATCATTGTTCTCGACAGGGATGACAGATCTCATTGCCTCTCACCTCGCTTATCGCTCATTGTTCATCGCTTATCGCCTATCGCATACGCCGATGCCGATACGGCACGAACGATACGCGCTGTGCGACAAGCCGCTACACCGCCCACTCCTGCCGAAGCGGATTGGGACCCTTGGCCTTGAGCGCCTCGACCATTTCCTTGACCGTGTCGGCAAAGCGCTGCCCCTCAGAGGCGGAAATCCAGCGCAGCCAGACGCGGTCCTCATCCAATCCCGCCTGCTTGAGGATCTCCTTCAGTGCGACAACGCGTCTGCGGGCCTTGTAGTTGCCGGATTGGTAGTGACAGTCACCAGGATGGCAGCCGCCGATGAACACCCCATCCGCCCCGTCCAGCAGCGCCTTGAGCACATAGGTGGGGTCTACCGACCCCGAGCACATCAGGCGGATGATGCGCACATTCGGCGGATACTGGATGCGCGACGTGCCGGCCAGGTCGGCCCCGGTGTACGTGCACCAGTTGCACAGGAAGGCGACGATCTTGGGTTCAAAGTCTGTGGACTCCATGCTTGTCTCCTAAGGGTGTTTCAAGGTTTCAGGTTTCAAGGTTTCAGGTTCCAGGTTGCAAACTGCAGATTGCGAACCTGAAACCATTTACTCTACCAGAGCCTCCACCTGAGCCAGAACCTGATCCGGTGTGAAGTGTTGCAGGCGGATCGCCTTGGAAGGGCAGGTGACGGCGCAGGCGCCACAACCCTTGCACAACACCGCGTTCACCCGCGAGACGCCCCACAGCAGGTCCAGACTGGGCGCGCCAAAAGGGCAAACCTGCACACACATCCCACAGCCGGCGCACAGTTCAGGGTCCACAATCGCGGTCTCCGAGCCCACCGGCACGGTGCCGCGGATAAGCGGAATGAGCGCCGAGGAGGCTGCGGCTTTGGCCTGGGCTACCGTGTCGGGGATGTCCTTGGGCCCTTGACAGCAACCGGCCAGGAAAACCCCGTCCATCGCCGTATCCACCGGCCCCAGTTTGGGATGGGCCTCCAGGAAAAAGCCGTCGGCGGAACGGGGCACTTTGAGCAGTGCGGCGATGTCGCCAGTGTCCTCGCGTGGTTCCATCCCCACCGCTAACACCACCAGGTCAGCCTCGTGCTCCAGTGTACGCCCCAGCAGGGTATCCTCGACCCGCAGCACCACCCTCTCGCCGCGCCGGTACACCTCGGAGACATTACCGCGCTGATAGCGCACCCCGGCGCGCCGCGCCTCGTCGAACGACTCCTCGCCACGCTTGCCGAAAGTCCGCACATCCATGTAGAACACCGTCACCCGCGCGTCAGGCAGCGCCTTGCGCAACAGTTGGGCCTGCTTGGCGCAGACCTGACAGCAGACGCGCGAGCAGTAGGGATGGCCCAGCTGCACGTCGCGCGAGCCGACGCACTTGATGAAGGCGATGTCCCGCGGCGCCTTCCCCTCTACCGCCAGATCGCCCGCCGCCAAACGCCGCTCCATCTCCACCGTCGTCACCACCTGCGGGTAACGGCCATAGCCAAACTCCGGCTTGCCGTGGGGGTCGAACGGGTTGTAGCCAGTGGCGATGATGATCGCGCCGGCCTGGATGGTTTCAGGGTTTCTGGTTTCAGGTTTCAGGGTTCCAGGTTCCAAGTGGTCATTCGGAGAACTTGAAACCTTCACTTCGAAGTTCCCCACATACCCGCTCACCTCCGTCACCAGGCTATTGAGCAGAACGGTGACGTTGGGATGAGACTGAACGCGCTCGATCAACGGTTCCAGCCACTCCCCTGCCGGCTCCAGGTCAGGGAAGGTGCGGTACAGGTCAGCCACGCGGCCGCCCAGCCGGTCGCTCTTCTCAACCAGGTAGGCCGGGAAACCCGCGTCGGCTACATCCAACGCGGCGATCATCCCTGCTATCCCGCCGCCGATGACGACCACCCCCGGTGTGACTCCCACCTGACGCTCCTCCAGCGGTTCCAGGCGGGCCGCCTTAGCCACGGCCGAAGCGACCAGGGCTTTGGCCTTGAGCGTCGCCGACGCGCGGTCCCGATGCACCCAGGAGCACTGCTCGCGGATGTTGGCCATCTCCAGCCGATAGCGGTTGACGCCGCCCCTTTCCGCTGCCCCGCGGAACGTCGGTTCATGCATGCGCGGGGAACAGGAGGCCACCACAACCCGGTTCAATCCCAGCGCTTTGCTGTCTTCCTTGATGAGAGCCTGGCCCGGTTCAGAGCACATATAGGTGTAGTGGCGGGCGACGACCACCCCTGGCAGGGTTTTAGCGAATTCCACCACCGCAGCCACGTCCACCGTCGCGGCGATGTTGGTCCCGCAGTGACAAATGTACACGCCGATGCGAGGTTTGGATTCCATAGTCACGTATTCCATGGTGTGGTACGTGTTGCGTGTTGCGTGTTCCGTGATACGCATCACATAACACGCAACACGTAACACGTCAAAGCGCCTGCACCACCAGTTCCATAATGTCCATTACTTTCAGCCGCTCCGACAGCCCTTGCACCTTGACCGCGTCGTCGAGCATGGCCAGGCAGAAGGGACAGGCGACGGCAAGGACTTCTGCGCCGGTCTCCGCCGCCTCGTGGACGCGCTGGAAGGCCAGTCGCTGCTCCGTGTTCGTGCCCTCAAACCACATCCGCCCACCGCCCCCCTCGCAACAGAGGCTACGCTCACGGATGCGGTCCATCTCGACGAACCTGACCCCAGGGATGGCCTGCAGCACAGCGCGCGGCTCGTCGAAGACGTGGTTCTGCTTGCCCAGGAAACAGGGGTCGTGATAGGTGACCGTCTTCTCCAGGCGCCCGGAGAAGGGCAACCTGCCCTCCTCGAGAAGTCGGGCGATCAATTGCGTATAATGCAGGACCTCGATGCCCGACAGGTTGTACTCGTTCTTCAGGGTATTGAAACAGTGCGGCGAGGTGGTGACGATCCGCCGCGCCCCGGTGCTCTCCAGGAGGGGCTTGCCTTCCTCGGTGAGCATCTCGAACAGGCCGGCCTCGCCGACGCGACGCACCTCGTTGCCACAGCAGCTCTCCTCCGTGCCCAGGCTGCCGAACTCCACCCCGGCGGCCCGCAAGGCCTGCACCAGCGCCCGCGTCGCCGGTTGCGAGCGTACGTCATAGGCGGAACTGCAGCAGGTGAACAGGAGCGTCTCGCAGCCCTCCTGAGCCGGGCGGATGTTCAACCCTTCAGCCCAGGCAGCGCGATCCTCACGGGCAAAACCCAACGGATTGCCCTGGCGAAAGATGCTCATCAAGGCATCGCCGACCGTGCCGGGGATCTTGCCGCTCTCGACCAACTGACTGCGCAGGCCGATGATCAGTTCCGCCGGCTTGACATCCTTCGGACAGCGTTGCACGCAGGTAAAACAGCACGTGCAATCCCACAGCTCCTCCATCTTGCCCGGATCGGGCAGCACATCGAGCAGGGTCTCATAGATCAGATAGCGGACATTGAGGGCGGTCGTCAGCGAGAGCGGACAGCCCCCTGTGCACTTGCCGCACTGGATGCAGCCGAAGAGGTCAAGTTTCTCCATCAATTGCTGCACGTCAACCTGCATCTGTGCCTCCTGTGAATTCATCCTGCGAACGGGCAGCCTCCGCCAGAATCGCCATTGCCGAAGCAGCGGCAGCCTTGGCCTGCGCCACAGTATCAGGGATGTCCTTGGGGCCCTGGCAGCAACCTGCCAGGAAGACCTTGGGCCGGTTGCTCTCCACCGGTCGGTACTTGGGATGCGCCTCCTGGAAGAACCCGTCGGGGGTGCGTTGCAGGCCAAGCACCTCCGCCACGGCTGCCGCATCGCCACGCGGCACCACCGCCGTCGCCAACACGACCAGGTCGGCTTCCACCTCTACGGTGCGGCGCAGAAGGGTGTCTTCAGCACGCACAACCAGCCGGTCCCCCTTCTTGTACACCTCTGACGGCTCGCCTCGGCGGTATACCACCCGCTCGTGCTTGACCCGGTCATAGAACTCCTCGTACCCTTTGCCAAAGGCCCTCACGTCCATATAGAAAACAGTGATCCGCGCCTGGGGCAGCTTATCCCGCACCAGATGAGCGTGTTTGGCCGTGTACATACAGCAGATGCGCGAACAATACGAGACTCCCGTGTGCGGGTCGCGCGAGCCAACGCAGTGGATAAAGACCACATCCCGTGGCTCCTTGCCATTGATCAGAATCTTGCCCGCCGTCGGGCCGGACGCCGAAGAGAGCCTTTCGAACTCCAGGCCGGTGATGACGTTGGGATAGACCCCATAGCCAAACTCCGGCTTGATCCGCGGGTCCATCAGGTCGAAGCCAGTGGCAACGATGATCGTCTCCACATCCACTTCCAGCAACTCATCTTCCTGATCGTAATTGATTGCCTTCGCCTCACAGAAGAACTGGCACGCCCCACAGCGGCCCAGCGCAAAATGAAGGCAGTGTTCCCGGTCAATGACTGGCACCTTAGGCACTGCCTGTGGGAAGGGAATGTAGATATTGCCCCGCCGGGCAAGTCGCGCGTCAAACTCCGACAGCAGAGGCCGCGGTGTCTTGTCCGTGATGTTCTCCAAACGGATCGCCCCGGTCGGGCAAACAAAAGCACACGCGCCGCAGGCGATACAGGCGTCGGAGAACTTGACGAACGGCGGGCCAACCTGACGGTCCACACCACGGCCGATGAAACTGATCGCGCTCTGTCCGATCAGTTCCTCGCACACCCGGACGCAGAGGCCGCACAGGTGACAGATTTCATCCCCGCGCTCGAAGCGGACCGTGGAGACGCCCAGGCTGGCAGCAACCTCCTGCACCTGCGGCACATTCGGACAGCGGGCCAGCAACAGTTCGGCCAGCATCCTGCGCCCCTTCAACACCCGCTCCGACGCTGTCTGTACCTCCATTTCCTGACGAATCGGATAGTTGCATGACGTCACCAACTGCGAACGGCCCCCCAAGGTGATCTCGACCGTACACAACCGGCATGCGCCATACGGCTCCAACGCCGGATGGTGACACAACGTTGGGATGGGAATCCTCAGCCGCCGCGCAGCCTCCAGGATCGTCGTTTCAGGCTCGACCTCGATGGTCTGCCCATCAATTGTCACACGAACCATGCCCACCTCCAGGCATCTCCCTCTACTGCACCTGCACAGCCGAGAACTTACAGGTATCCAGACATATGCCACAGCGAATGCACAGTTCCTGGTCAATGACGTGAGCCGCCTTCTTCTGACCAGAGATGGCCTGTTGCGGGCACTGAAGCGCGCAGGCGCCACAGCCCGTGCAGGCCTCAGGATTGATGCGGTAGTGGATCAGCGCCTTGCACACGCCGGCAGGACAGCGATGGTCATGGATATGCGCCTCGTACTCGTCACGGAAGTAGCGAATGGTGGAGAGCACAGGATTGGCCGCCGTCTGACCCAGGCCGCAGAGGGAGAAGCCGCGCAACAACTCGCCCAACTCCTCCAACAGCGCGATGTCATCAGGGCGACCCTGCCCGTCGCAGATGCGATTGAGCACCTCCAGGCTGCGCGCAATACCTTCCCGACACGGGGTGCACTTGCCGCACGATTCCTCACGCAGGAAGTTCAGGAAATAGCGGGCCAAATCCACCATGCAGGTACGGTCATCCATCACGATCATGCCGCCGGAGCCCATCATCGAACCGACTCTGGTCAACTCATCGAAGCCAACCGGGATGTCGAGCAGGCTCTCCGGGATGCAGCCGCCTGACGGCCCGCCGGTCTGCACCGCCTTGAACGCCCGACCGCCCGGAATCCCCCCACCGATGTCGAAAATGATCTGGCGCAGGGTGATCCCCATCGGCACTTCTACCAGGCCCGTATTGTTGACCTTGCCGACCAGGGAGAAGACCTTGGTGCCCTTGCTGCCATCGGTGCCGATGCCAGCAAACCACTCCCAGCCCCTGTTGATGATATGAGGCACATTGGCCCACGTCTCAACATTGTTCAGACAGCTCGGCTTATCCCAAAGTCCCCGTTCCACCGACCGAACGTACTTGGCCCTCGGCTCGCCCACATCTCCTTCAAGAGAGCGCATCAGGGCACTGGACTCACCGCAGACGAAGGCACCGCCGCCGCGGGCGATGTGGATGTCGAAGTCAAATCCTGAGCCGAGGATGTTTTCCCCGAGCAAACCATACCGTCGCATCGCTTCCATCGCCAGGGAGATGTTGGTCACCGCCAGAGGGTACTCGTGACGGATGTAGATGTAACCCGTGTGGCTACCGACAGCATAGGCGCCGATGACCATGCCCTCCAGGACGAGGTGGGGGTTCCCCTCCAGCGTGCTTCGGTTCATGTACGCGCCGGGGTCGCCCTCGTCGGCGTTGCAGATGACGTACTTCGGCTCGCCTGGAGCCTGGCGGCAACTCTCCCATTTGCGCCCGGTGGGAAAGCCCGCCCCTCCCCGGCCACGCAACCCTGACTTCTTGATAACCTCAATGATCTCCTCCGGCTGCATCGTGTACAAAGCCTTAGCCAGAGCGCTGTATCCGCCGTAACTGATGTAGTCCTCGATGCGGGTCGGGTCAATGAGGCCGTTATGACTCAGGATGAGCCGTCTCTGCAGATTGTAGAAGGGGATATCACGCTCGCAGATGATCTTCTCCCCTGTCTGAGGGTGCGTGTACAGCAGCCGCTCCAGGACATTCCCCTGGGCAACCGTCTCCCGCACCACATCCGGCACATCTTCAGGCTTGACGCGCTGGTAGAAGATCCCTTGGGGATGGATCACCACCACCGCTCCACGTTCGCAGAAGCCGTGGCAGCCCGTCGTGCGGATATCCACCTGTTCAGCCATGCCCTGCCGGGCCAACTCCTCGCGAAAAGCATCAATCACCGCCTGACTGCCACAGGCCAGGCAGCCGGTGCCGCCGCAGACGGTAATGCAAGGCTTGTCGGGGACCCGGGCGGCGATCAAAGCCTCACGCAGGCGCTCCAGGTCCTGCGGGCTCTGCAGCCTCTCAACCGAAACGCCCTCTTGTTGTGCTAGCGTCTTCGCCATATGGCTATTCCTGTCCTGACGAACGGAGCTTGTTGACCAACCGCACCGCCTTGGCAGCCGTCATCTGACCATGATATTCTCCATCTGCCACCACGATCGGTCCCAGGGCACATGCTCCCAGGCAGTTCACCGTCTCCAGGGTGAACTGCAACTGTTCATCGGTCTCGCCAGCGCGGATGCCCAGTTCCTGTTCCAACGAGCGAATCACTCGCACGGCCCCCCGCACATGGCAGGCTGTGCCCGTGCACACGCAGAGGTGGTGCTTGCCACGCGGCTGCAGGCTGAAAGCCCGGTAGAACGTGGCTAACCGATACACCTTCGACACGGGGATATCCAGGCGCCTGGCCACATAACGAAGCGCTTCTTCTGGAAGGTAGCCGGCCTCGTCCTGGAGGTCTTGTAGAATGGCGATGATCGCTGCCGGGTCGCAACTGTGACGCTCCAGAATGCTCTCAATCACGGCCTCGTGCGTCCCCGCATCCACCAGCGTGCTTGCCGACATAGGCTACTCCTTCTCCTCCGCCAAAGCCTCGATATAGGCGGCATTGCGCACGATGCAGTTTTCCGTACAAACCCCGCAGCCGGTGCATTTGTTCTCATCCACACTGCGGGCCTTCTTGCGTATCCTGACGCGAAACCGACCTTCTTCCTCCTGAATCCACTCCACCTCGGAGAAAGTCAGCAACTCGATGTTGGGATGCTGACCGATCTCGACCATACGTGGAGTCAGGATACATGAGGAGCAGTCCAGCGTCGGAAACGTCTTGTCGAGCTGGGACATGCGTCCGCCAACAGCCGGCTCGCGCTCCACCACGTACACCTTGAACCCGGCGTTGGCGATGTCCAACGCTGCCTGAATGCCGGCAATGCCGGCGCCAATGACCAAAGCCGCTGGTTTATCTGCCATATCCCACCACCGCATCGAGCATATCGTACACCCGCCCCGTGGCGAAGCCGATCTGCTGGCTGGCCTTGTTCGGGCAGACCATCGCGCAGACGCCGCAGCCCTGGCAGAGGAATTCGAGCACCTCGGCATAGAGGGCGCCTGGCTCCAGCACCCGCGCCCCGTAGGGACAGGCCTCCACGCACAGGCCGCAGGCCGAGCAGAGACGGGTGTTGACCCGCGCGACCGTCCGAGGCGCCTCCACCTGCCCCCGTGCCAGCAGACTGACGGCGCGCATCGCCGCGCCCTGGGCCATGGCGATCGTCTCATCCACACCGCGCGGCGAGTGCGCCAGGCCACAGACAAAAATGCCGCGCCGGGTGAAGTCCAGCGGCCGCATCTTGGGGTGCTCCTCGCGGAAGAAGCCGTTGCTGTCCAGCGGCACGCCCAGCGCCTCGGCCAGCGGCCCGTTATCGTTGGGGGCGATGCCGACGCTGAGCACCAGCAGGTCCGCCGGCAAGACCACCTCCCGGCCCGCGATCGGCTCGGTGACACGGACCTCGAGGCAGGCTTCAGCTTGTAGGGTTTCAGGTTTCAGGGTTTCAGGTTTCAGGTTAGAGGTTGGGGGTTCTTCCAACCTGAAACCTGAAACATGAGAACCTGAAACCTTCGGCTTGTGCTCCAGATCGTAGCGTAGAAAGACAACGCCCGCCTCACGCGCCTGACGGTAGAGGTCCTCGCGGAAGCCGTAGGTGCGCATCTCGCGATAGAGGATCGTCACCTGCGTCTGCGGGTTGCGTTTCTTGAGCGCCAGCGCGTTGAGTACCGCCTTGGTGCAACAGACGCGGCTACAGTACGGCCGGTCCGGTTCACGGGAGCCCACGCACTGGATCATGACGACGCGGGATGGCAGGTTGGGAGTTGGTAGATTGGGAGTTGGTGGATTGGGAGTTGGTAAATTGGGAGTTGGTAAATTGGGAGTTGGTAGATTGGGAGTTGGTAAATTGGGAGTTGGTGGATTGGAGGCATCGGCCACCTTACCCGTTTCCCAATTTACCAACCTACCAGTTTCCCAATTTACCAACCTACCAGTTTCCCAATCTACCAACATCCCCTCCAACTCCCGCTGCGTCACTACCCGTGGGTCCTGGCCGTACAGGTACTCCGTCGGCACCACGGGTTGGCCGCCGGTGGCGACAATGACCGCGCCATATTCCTCGTCCTCCATCACGCCATCGGCGGAACGTAGCGTCGCGTAGAAATGGCCCAATCGTCCGGTCACCCTCTCGACCGTGGTGTTCAGGTGGACACGGACCCCCGGTGCGCTGCTCAGCCGTTCGATGAGGTCGGCCAGCACGCGCTGCGGGTCGCCCCCACCAGCCACGATACGCAGGTGATGCAACTGCCCGCCCAGGCGATCCGACTGTTCCACCAGGTCCGCCGGATACCCCAGGTCGCTCAACGTGAGCGCGGCGGTCATGCCGGCCAGCCCGCCGCCGATCACCAGCACGCGGCGGCTCAGCGGCTCGACAGGCGGGCGGAAGGGCTCACGCCGCAGCACACCGGCGACCCCCATCTCCACCAGGCCCTGCGCCTTGCGCGTGGCCGCGCGGCCGTTGTCACCGTGCGCCCAGGCGACCTCGCCGCGCAGGTTGACCAATTCCAGCAGGTTGGCATTGAGGCCAGCCGATTCGACCATCTCCCGGAAGGCTCCCTGCAGCCGCAGGGCGGTGCAGCCGGCCAGGACGACGCGGTTGAGGTTCGCCTCACGAGCCGCGGCAGCCATCGCGGCCAACCCCTCCCGGCTGCACGCTTCCGTCACCACCTGCACCAGAGCCACATCGCGCAGGCCGCGGGCGTGCTCCGCCACGGCCTCCACGTCCACCGTCGCCGTCACCTCCGGGCAGGCGCAGAGGAAGACGCCCACGCGCGGGCGCTCCCAGGAGACATCCCGCTCTTCGCCGGGGGCCGTGGCCGTTCGCTCCGCAGAGGCCACGTGCAGCAGGCGAGCGGCGTTGGCCGCTGCCGCCGAAGCCTCCACCACCGTCTCGGGGATGTCCTTCGGCTCGCGGAAGGAGCCGCCCAGAAGGACACCAGGGCGGGAGGATTGATCGGGGGCAAAGGGGTCCGTGACGCCGAAGCCGTACTCGTTCAGGCTCACGCCCAGACCGCGGCCCAACTCCTGCACCCCCTGCGGCGCGCCGAAGCCCACCGCCAGCACCACCATATCGAACTCCTCCTCGCTCACCTTCCCGTCCTCGGCCACGAAGTTCACCAGCAGGTTGCGGTTCTGCCGCTGGTGAAGCGAGGAGACCATGCTGCGGCGGTAGGAGACCCCAGGCAATGCCTCGACCTCCGCAAAGTAGGCGTCGAAGTCCTTGCCGTGGGCACGGATGTCCATATAGAAAACCACGATCTCCAGATCCGGCTGCAGCCGCTTGGCCACTTTGACCTGCTTGGCGGTGTACATGCAGCAGGCGGAGGAGCAGTATCCCTTGCCGATGGACATATCGCGCGAGCCGACGCAGTGGATGAAGGCGATGCGGCGCGGGGCGCGGCCGTCGGATGGGCGGCGGATGCGCGCGCCGGTGGAGCCGGCAATGCTGACCATGCGCTCGAACTGCAGGCTGTTCAGCACGTTGTCGTACCGCCCGAAGCCGAACTCTCCCTTCAGCCGTGCGTCGAACGGCGCGAAGCCGGGGCTGAGGATCACCGCCCCAATGCTCAGCGTCTCCTCCGAAGGCGCCATGTCGAGGTCCACCGCTCCAGTCGGACAGGCGGCCACGCACTGCCCGCAACGCGTGCAGATCGCCATATCAATCACATAGGCATCGGGGATGGCACGCAGCGGGGGACGGTAGATCGCCTTCTGGGGGGACAGGTCCCCCTCATACGGGTCAGGCCGCTCCACCGGGCAGACCTGGGCGCAGAGGCCGCAGTTGTTGCAGCGCTCCACAGAGACATAGCGCGGCTTGTGACGCACGCGGACGGTGAACGCCCCCGGCTCCCCATCCAGGCTCACCACTTCGGCATAGGGAAGCAAGGTGATATTGGGATGGAGGTCGCACTCGATCGTTGGACAATAGGCCGCCCGCCCCGGCAGCATATGACAGATGCCACAGGAATCGGTCGGGAAGGTGCGGTCCAGCAGATGCATCGAGCCGCCGATGCCAGGGGCGGTGTCAAGGAGATGCACCTTGTATCCCGCCTCGGCCAGCAGCAGCGCCGACTGCATTCCCCCAATACCTGCGCCGACGATCAGGACCGCGTCGCTGGGTTGAGATTGGGCACTGTTTTTGGTCATAGGTTTACCTGACTCCGAAGATCGAAGCGACAGCCCTGCTCAGCCGAGCAGGCCGCGTTGTCGAAGGACCGGCCGGGGGTCAATGCCGTGGCGGCCCCACAGTTTCGCCGTCACGGGCAGGCCCAGCGCCAGGGCCAGCAGTTCCGTGAAATAGAGCGCGGGCACCTTGTCCGCCTGAGCCTGACGGGTATCCAGGTTGATCTGGCACATACCGCAGGCGCAGGCGATGACGTCGGCGCCGGCCTCACGGGCCGCCTCCGCCAGACGGGTAGATAGGCTGATGACCACATCGGCGCGACTGAGCGCCAGGCTGGCCCCGCAACAGTCCACCTTGTATGACCAGTCCACCGCCACTCCGCCCACCGCTTCCACCAGACGATCCATGCGCATCGGGTTCTCCGGGTCGTCCCAGCCGGTGAACTCCTGCGGGCGCACCAGGACGCAGCCGTAGTAAGAGGCGACGCGCAGCCCTTCCAGCGGGCGAGAGACGCGCTGGGAGATGAGCGTCAGCATCTCGGGCTCGCTGAGCACCTCCAGCAGGTGGCGCGGACGACCCTGGCCGGTGTAGGTCACACCCAGCATCTGCTCCATCTCCCGCCGCCATGCCTCATCCTCACGGAAACGCAGGTCGGCGAAGAGGACGTGCTGATAGCAGGCCGGACAGGGCGCGACGATGTCCAACCCCTCCTTCTGCGCCAGGGCCACGTTCCGCCCCGGCAGACGCAGGGAGAGTTCGTGGTCCAGGTTGTGGGCAGCAGAGGCCCCACAGCAGTTCCAGTCCTCCAGTTCGACCAACTCGATGCCCAGCGCCTCGCAGACCGCATCCGTGGAGAGGCCAAACTCTATCGCCGTGGTGCCGACGGTGCAGCCGGGGTAGTAGGAGTATCTCATCTTTGCACCTCCGCCGGGCGGCTCTCCTGCGTGCCGTAGAGACGGCGCACCTGCGCCAACCCGCGCACCCGCTCCGGCAGCGTCAGAATCTTTCCCTTCACCAGGAGGGTCAAGGCGACCTTGATGTCAGCCATCAGGTCGCTGCCCAGCGGGCTGCGCAGTTTGTACTCCGCCAGCATGGACAACTCGTGCACGCGACCCCACAAACGGATGCTGTCCAGAAATGACCGGTGCAGGGCGTAGACCGCTGGCAGGGGCTTGTACCCGCCCTCCAGCGCCATATAGCGCAGCGTATCGAACATCGGAGCGAGACGGATATGATTGGGGCAGCGCGTGCCACAGGTCTCGCAACCCACGCATAGCCAGATCGCCGAACTGGACAGCACGGCATCTTTCTGGCCCAACTGGATCAGGCGGATCACCTGCGCCGGCGTGTAGTCCATCACGTTGGCCACCGGGCAACCGGCGGAGCACTTCTGGCAGAAGTAGCAGCGCAGGATCGGCTCGCCGCTGCGCTGCTGGACCGCGAGGCTGAAGCCCGGGTCCGGTCGGTCAAGGGTTGTCATCAGGCCTCCTTTCATCAGAACTCGCCGGTGTGGTCCACCAGCCGCAGCGACAGGATCGCCATATCGAGCGTCTCGCCGCTGCTGGTGATGAAGTAGTCACGCAATGTGGCGACTTGCTGGAAGCCCAGTTCGAGAAAGGCGTTGATCACCTGCGGCTGTGTGGTCACGATCTCGCCATAGATCTGCTGCAGGCCCAACCGGCGGGCAATCTCGATCAGGCTCTGCATCATGAGCATGCCAATGCCCCGGCGACGGTACTCGTGGTCGAGGAAGATGCGCGCCCAGGCCAGGTGGCTGTGGTGGTGCTCGCCGAAGTGCAGCGTGGCATCCCCCACCAGCAGGTCGCCCGCGAAGGCGACCAGCGGGAAGACCCGCCGCAGGTCCAGGTTGTCCACCCAACTCTCGACCACCTTCGGGTCCCCTGCGTCACTGCGGAACCATTCCAGGTCCTCGCGCGAGGCGCGGGCGAACAACCCCACCAGCGCCTGCTTGTCCGCTTTCGTCAGGGGACGCAACAGCAGACGCGTGCCGTCCGGCAGGGTCTTCACCTTCCGATAATGGGCCAATTGATCCCAGACGTCATTCATCTAGACCTCCTCACAACGGCTCGGATGCCAGGCACCTAACCACTCAGGACATCGGCCATGGCCAGGAACTGCTGCGGCTCCCAGTTGTGGACGCGACTGGCCTTGTTGGGACAGGCCACCACGCACGCGCCACAGGTCTGACAGAGCGCGGCGTTGACCGTGGCGATCTGGCGCACCGGATGGATCTCCCGCGCGCCGTAGGGGCAGGCGGCGACGCAGGCGCCGCAGGCGGAGCACAACTCCTCCACCACATAGGCCACCGTCGGCTCCTGCACCATGCGCTCCTGGGAGAACAACTGCAGCACCTTCGCCGCTGCGCCGCTGCCCTGGGCCACCGCTTCCGGGATGTCCTTGGGCCCCTGCCCGGCCCCCGCCAGGAAGATGCCGGCGGTCAGGCTCTCCACCGGCCGCAGTTTGGGGTGCGCTTCGTTGTAGAAGCCATAGGCATCTACCGTGGTATGCAGCGTCTGCGCCAGGGTGACCGCCTGCTCGCTGGGCAACATGGGCGTCGCCAGCACGACCAGGTCGGCCTCCACCTCTACCGGGCGACCCACGAGCGTGTCAGCGCCCCAGACCACCACGCGGTCGCCGCGACGGAAGATCTTGCTCACCTTGCCGCGCAGGTAGAGGACGCCGTACTCCTCCATCGCCCGCTGGACAAACTCGTCGTACCCCCTGCCGGCGGAGCGGATGTCAATGTAGAAGACGTAGGCCTGGCCCTCGGGCACGCGCTCCTTGAACATCGTCGCCTGCTTGGCTACGTACATGCAGCAGGCCTTCGAACAGTAGGAGACGCCCCGTTCCGGATCACGCGAGCCAGCGCACTGGACGAAGACGACCTCCCGCGGCACGCGCCCGTCGGAGGGGCGACGGGGCACCGCACCGTCCTTCAGCATTCCCTCAAACGTCAGACCATCGACCACATCCGCCACCAGCCCCCCGCCGTACTCCGGCAGCCGCTCCAGCGGGTAGGGGTCCCAGCCGGTAGCGACGACGATCGCGCCGACCTCCAGGGTTTCGGGTTGCAGGGTTTCAGACTTCAAGGTTTCAGGTTTCAGGTTAGTGGGAGAGGAACCTGGAACCTGAAACCTGAAACCTGAGACTTCCACTGAAAAGTTGCCCACGTACCCCTCCACCCGGCTCACCTGCGAGTTGAGCAGCACCCGGATGTTGGGGTGATGGAGGACTCGTGCCACTTTCTGCTCCACCAGGTCCGGCGCGGCGTCGAAGTTGAGATAGGTGCCGGAGAGGCGGGTCATCTTGCCGCCCAGCCGGTCCTCCCGTTCGACCAGCACCACCGGATAGCCCGTGTCGGCGATGTCCAGCGCGGCCTCCAGGCCAGCGATCCCCCCGCCGATGACCAACGCACGGCGAGTGAGCGGCAGGCTGAAGGGGATCAGTTCCTCATCCCGACGTACCTTCTCCACGATGGTGCGGACAATCTCGATCGCCTTCTCCGTCGCCTGCTGCGAATCGTGCTGATGGACCCAGGAGCACTGTTCACGGATGTTGGCGATCTCACAGCGATAAGGGTTGAGCCCCGCCGCAGCCACCGCCTGGCGGAAGGTGCGCTCGTGCATCGCCGGGGAGCAGGCGGCGACGACCACCCCGTCCAGGTGATGCTCGGCGATGGCCTGGCGGATCAACTGCTGACCGGGGTCGGAGCACATGTACTTGTAGGTTGTGGCGAAGGCAACGTTGGCGTCTCGTCCCACCACCTCGGCCACGTGCTCGACATCCACCGTGCTGGCGATGTTGATCCCGCAGTGACAGACGAACACACCGATGCGGCTCATTCGCTCCTTTGCTCTGCCAGCCCCACCAGGCTGGCCCCTGGCGAGACAGACAGTCCCTTCTCCCGCAGGAAGGCCTCGACAGCCAGCAGGAAATCCCTCAGGTATGGCTCCGTCGCCGCCAGGCCCATATGCCCCACGCGGAAGATCTTCCCCGCGAGCGCCTCCAGCCCACCGGAGACCAGGATACCGTGCTCGCGGGCCAGGTAGTCCATCAGTTCGGACACGGGGAACTCCGGACGTGCTTTCACCGCCGTGGCGATGGGGGCGGCGAACGGCTCCTCGATCAGCATCTCGAAGCCTAGCGCCTCCAGTCCGCGGCGGACCGCCCAAGCCGCCCGCCGAAAACGGCCAAAGTGCGCCTCCAGGCCGCTGGCCAGGATGCGCCGCAGGCTCACCCGCAAGGCGACGATGTTGTTGGTGGGCAGGGTGACTGGATACGGGTGCCAGGAGGACCAATCAGCAGCGTACTGTCGCCAGACGCGCAGGTTGAGATACCAGCCGTGCGACTGGTCAGCGGCACGCTCGCTGGCCTCCCACGCCCGTGGCCCGACGGAGATGAAGGCCAGTCCCGGCGGGCACTCCAGACACTTGTTCGCCACCGAGACGCAGACATCCACTCCCCACTCGTCCACCGGCAGCGGCACTCCGCCCAGCGAGGAGACCGCGTCTACGATGAGCAGGCGCCCGGCCTGACGGGTCACCTCCGCCAGTTCCTGCAGCGGGTTCAGCACCGTGGTCGCGGTCTCGTGATGGACCAGCGCCACCGCCCGCGCCTGCGGCTCGCGAGCCAGCAGGCGACGCAGGTCGTCGGGGTCGAGCGGCCGGCCCTGGGGTGCAGTGAAAGGGATGACGCGCAGCCCGTAGGCCGCGGCGATGGTCGCCAGCCGCGCCCCGAAGAAGCCGTTGTCGCCGACCACCACCGTGTCGCCGCTGAGCAACAGGCTACCCAACGCCATGTCCAGCAGCGCCGAACCCGCGCCGGGGACGATGAACAGGTCGTTCTGGGTCTGGAAGACCTGCCGGAGCAGGCCCACCGTCTCCCGATAGACCTCCATCCACTCCGCCCCATAGTGGCGAAGGGTGGGCTGGGCCATCGCGGCCAGCACCTCCTCGTCCACCTCACAGGGCCCTGGGATGAACAACCGGTAGTGCACGCTAGCCTCCCGTCATCCACCCCGCCAGCGCGGGCCGTGGGTCCACGTAGAACCCCTCCAGCCCCCAGTCCGCCTCCGGCAGGCCCAGCGCGACCGCCAGAAGTTGCGTGAAGTAGAGCACCGGGATCTCGTTCCCGCTGCTACCGCCAGGGGTGGCGCGCTGCGGGTAGTCGAGGTTGAACTGACACAGCGGGCAGGCGGTGGCGATGACCTGCGCGCCGTGCTCCCGCGCCGAGGCGACGATGTCGCGCGACATAGCGGCGGAGACCTGCGGGTCCTGGACCGTCAGGTAGGAACCGCAGCACTCGACGTTGTAGGGAAAGTCCACCGGCTCCGCCCCCAGCGCCCGCAGCAGGTCGTGGAGGATAGTGGGGGCTTCGGGGTTGTCCATCCCGATCTCGTCATAGGGGCGCAGGAGCAGACAGCCATAATACGGCGCCACACGCAGGCCGGTCAGTGGCCGGGTGACCCGTTGGGCGAGCGCCTCCCAGCCCAGATCGTCGCGCAGCAGTTCGAGCAGGTGCACGACACGCACCTGGCCGCGGTACTCCTGCTCAGTGAACCAGTTGATGCGCTCCAGCATCGCCGGGTCCCGCTGCAGGGCGGTCTGCGTGCGCTTGAGGACGTGGTAGCAGATGGCGCAGAGGGCAGCCACCCGCTCGCCAGCCTGCTCCGCCTGGTAGAGGACGCGCGTTGGGGCGATGAGGGCCATCGAGTTATCTATGGAAAGCGGGAAGGTCGCGCCGCAGCACTGCCAATCCGGCAGTTCTTCCAGTTCCATGCCCAGGGCCGCCATCACTGCCCGGCCGGAGCGGTCGTACCCCCTGGCCTTTGTCGAGAGCGTGCAACCCGGATAGTAGGGTATTGTCATAGGCCCGCCTACTTGATGTACTTCCTGAAGCCGCCCACGATCGCCAATTGGGGCAGTTCACGCACCAGTTCCGGGGGGAGGTGGTCCAGATCCATGCGCGTCGCGCCGGCGCGCAGGGAGATCTCGCGCAGCGCCTCCATCAGCCGGGGCAGGTCTACCCCCTTAGGGCAGCGGGTGACGCAGGTCAGGCAGGAGGCACAGATCCAGACCGTGCGGCTCTGCAGCACCTCCTCCATGCCCAGTTGGGCCATCCGCACTGCCTGACTGGGCAACAGGTCCATCGCGCTCGCGACAGGGCAGCCAGCACTGCACTTGCCGCACTGATTGCAGGCCAGCAGGTCCTGCCCGCTGATCTCCTCAACGTCGCGGGCCAGCCGGCCACGGATTCTGTCCACCGAGATGGTTGTGCGCATAAACCCTCTTGCTCGGGAGTCGGGTATCGGGTACCGCTTGTCGCATATCGCGATCTGCGATTCGCGATATGCGATCAGCGATTCGCGACGTCACAGCCCTGCGGCGCGCTTGGCCCCGGCGAGCGTGTTCCACATCAGCATGGCGATGGTCATCGGCCCCACCCCGCCAGGCACCGGGGTCAGGTAACCGGCGACCTCCTGGACCTCGTCGAAGTCCACGTCCCCAACCAGGCGGGAGCCGCTCTTGGCCGTGGGGTCGGGGACGCGGTTGATACCCACGTCAATCACCGCCGCGCCCGGTTTGACCCAGTCCTTCTTCACCATCTTGGGCTGCCCTACCGCAGCGATGAGGATGTCGGCGCGACGGCAGATGGCCGGCAGGTCGCGGGAGCGGGAATGGCAGATCGTGACCGTAGCATCGCGGTGCAGGAGGAGCATGGAGACCGGCAGCCCCACGATGTTCGAGCGGCCCAGCACCACCGCCTCGGCCCCCTGGATCTCGATGCCGGAGCGCACCAGCAGTTCGATGCAGCCGGCAGGGGTGCAGGGGACGAACAGCGGCTTGCGCCCCTTCATCGCCAGCCGTCCGATGTTGATGGGGTGGAAGCCGTCCACATCCTTCTCGATGCTGATCATGCTGAGGATCTTCTCCTCGTTCAGATGCCGGGGCAGCGGCAGTTGCACCAGGATGCCGTGGACAGACGGGTCGGCGTTCAGGCGGGCGACCACCGCCTCGACCTGCTCCTGCGTGGCGTCCTCAGGCAGGTGCTCTCCCGTGGAGTTGAAGCCGCAGTCCACGCATGTCTTCTGCTTCGAGGCGACGTAGGCCTTAGAGGCGGGGTTCTCGCCCACCAGGACTGTCGCCAGGCCAGGTGTGACCCCCTTCGCCTTCAGGCTGGCAACCTCGGCGCGAATCTCTTCATAAATCTGCCCGGCGATGGCCTTGCCATCAATCAGTTGAGCGGTCATGACGCTACCTCCCTATATGCGTGTTCCGTGTTGCGTGTTGCGTGGTCCGTGGTCTGTCGTCTGTCGTCTGTCGTCTGCCGTCCGTGGTCTTCCTCACAGCCGCAGGTAGGAATCGGTGTAGATCACCTTGTTGAGCAAGACCTGCACCGTCTTCCAGATCTCCACCTGCTGCGGGTCGGACATGTCCACGTCCTCCGGCTGGAGTTCCTCCATCGCCGCGACGCGGTCATAGAGTTTGACCAGCAGCCGGCCCAGCGGCGTGCTCTCGTCCCGCTGCTCGACGATGCGGATGAACTCCATCAGGTCACGGTCCAGCGGGTCGGCGATGACCATGTCAATGCCGGCGCCCATCAGCATGACCATGTAGGTGCGGTTGAGCAGCGGGCGCATCTCCGCCGGGACAGCGTTGGAGACGTTGGAGAGGCCACCGTTGGTCAGCGGGGCGGGGTCCCAGGCGTACTTGAGCGTGCGCACCGCTTCGATGCACTCCGGGCAGTACTCCTGGCAGCCGGAGACGGTCAGCACCAGCGGGTCAATGATCAGGTCGCTGATGGGGAAGTCAATCTCCACCATGCGCGGGATGAGCGCCTCCAGGGCGATGTTGACCCTCTCGTCCGACTTGACGGGGATCATCCCCTCGCCCATCGTCAGGGCGATGAGGCGGGTGTTGTACTTCTTCGCCACCAGGGGCACCTTCTCCAGCCGTTCCGGAGCGGCGGAGGTGGAGTTGATGATGGGCTGCGCCTTGGAGACCACCTCACAGGCCGCCTCGATAGCGGCCAGGTTGGTCGTGTCGAAACACAGCGGGACGTCCACCACCTTCTCGACGACTTCCACCAGCCAGGGCAGGATCTCGTGCCCCTGCTTCTTCTGCGGGCCGATGTTCAGGTCAACCGCGCTGGCCCCCGCCTCCACCAGCCGCACCGCCAGGTCCTGGAAGAACTTTGCGTCCCGGTTGGCCAGGGCATCCTTGACCCTGGGCGAGATAATGTGAATGTTCTCACCGATAATGTACATGGCTCACTCCTCCTGTTGTGGCTTGCAAAGAAGTCATACGCTATGCATCGTTGAGAACCCGCCCGGCGATCTGCCGCACGGCGCGGTAGACCGGTGTATCGGCGGGGAGTTCCACCAGCGGACGGCCCGAGAACTCGAACTCGGCCATCGCGCTATCCTCCGGCACCGTGCCGATCAGTTCCAGTCCGGTGCGGGCGACCGCCTCGACCAGCGGGGGCGGCATTTCGCCCCGCACCCGGTTGACCACCAGATAGAGCCGGCCCACGCCGATGTCCAGCCCCGGCACCATCTCCGCCATGCGCTGCGCGGAGACCACGCCGCGCTGTGTGGGGTCGGTGACCAGCAACAGCGCATCCACGTCGCGGGTGGTGCGCCGGCTCAGGTGCTCCATGCCCGCCTCGTTGTCAATAACCACGTAGTCGTACTGGCTGCCCAGGCGGTCCACGATCACTCGCAGCATCTGGTTAGCGGCGCAGTAACAGCCGGGTCCTTCCGGGCGGCCCATCGCCAACAGGTCCACCCGATCCCCCTCCACCAGGGCCATCTGCACCTGGTAGTCCAGATACTCCTGCTTGCTCATCCCGCCGGGGAGGGAACCGGCCAGCGCGCCGCTGGACTGCACCAGGTCGAGCATGTCCTCGCGGATGCTGCCAATGGTCGGCCCGGCCTCCATCCCCAGCACCAGGTTGAGGTTGCTGGCCGGATCCGCATCAATGGCCAGGATAGCGCCGCCGCGTTCTTCACGCAGGTAGCGGATGATGAGTGCGGCGATGGTCGTCTTGCCGGTTCCGCCCTTGCCGGCGACGGCGATGGTCGTCATGAGACTGATCCCTCTCCATACATCTGTCCCGGCCCCAACCACTCCGGGAACCGTTCGCGTAACCTGGCCCGCATCTCGTAGCAGAGATGACAGGCATCGACATAGCCTTCATCGTGAGGCAGGTCGTACCGCTCCACCAGCGCCGTCGGCCCGCCCGCCAGCAACGGCCCGATCACCGGATGGGCATGCGGGTCATAAGTGGCCACGATCTCCGCCAGCGGTCGCTGGAAGAGATTGCCTATCACCACTCCCTGACAGGGGTGGAGGTTGCCCAGGTAGTCCACATGGACCCGCCCGGGATCATCCAGCCTCTCGTGCGGGCACTCGACGAACTCCCGCCAGGGGCGGCGGGCCAGGCCCGCGGTCAGTTTGACCGCTGCGCGGCCCTTAAACATGATCGGCCCGCTTTCCACCGCCTCACCTGGCGGTTGGGTCGGATAGCCGGGCACGCCTTGCGGCACCTCACAGATGATCGTTCCTGTGGGGATGCCCAATTGCGCGGCCGCGAACAGCGCGTTGCGGGCGTTGGCGCTCATCACCTCGCCGTAGTGAAACAGGTCGGTCGAGATCGTCAGGTCCTGCACGAGACCCGCCAGGGGGCGCAGCCACTCCAGGGCATCCTCGACGTCGGTGGCCCAGTAGTCGTTGGTCACGATGCCCACCCTGAAGCCCTTCGCCGCCGCCTCCCGCGCCGCCCAAAGCATGATCGGGTAGTAGAGGAACGGCTCGCCGCCTTCCAGATAGATCCACTCCACCGTGCCCAGTTCCCGCGCCTGACGGTAGATCTCGCGCACCTGCGCCTGGGTCATCACCCCGTGCTGCGAAGGTGCGCCCCAGACGAAACAGTGGTCGCACTCGTAGTTGCACTGGTAGGTCAGCAGCAGGTGCAGGCCGGTCAGGCTCATGTCTCCGCTCCCACAACCGACGGGAAGCGGCTGGCGTCGGTGTGCGGCAGGAAGAGCGCCGCGTTGAACTCGTCGAAGAAGGTGTTGTCGGCGGAGAGTTCCAGATAGGTCATCATCCGCGCGACCTCAGTGACGCGCTGGCGCGCCTCGCGGGAGAGCAGCGCCATGTACGCCCCACGCGCCGAGGTGTTGCCCAGGAAGTGGAAGCGGTCGTAAGGCATATCGGGCAGCATGCCGATCTGGATGGCCTTCTCGACGTTGATGTACTGACCGAAGGCCCCGCCGATGAGCACCTGGCTCACGTCGGCCAGGCTGAGCCCCACACTGCGCGCCAGGACGGAGAAGCCAGCGTAGATGGCCGCCTTGGCCCGCATCAGGTTGTCAATGTCCACTGCAGTGATCGCGATATCCTCGCCGCGGGCGGTCTCCGCCGCCCAGGCCACCACGTACTCCGCGCCGTGTTCCCCCCGGCGCACCCGCGGCGTGGGCAGTTCCAGGTTGATGTTGCCGCTCTTGTCCACCACGCCCGTCTGGGACATCTCGGCCAGCAGGGAGATGAGGCCAGAGCCGCACAGGCCCCGCGGCTTCTCATCGCCGATGACGCGGTAGGTGGCTTCGTATTCGGAGTTGATCCACACCTCTTCGATAGCCCCGGCGGTCGCGCGCATCCCGTGCACCACGCCCGCACCCTCGAAGGCCGGGCCAGCGGAGCAGGCGCAGGCGATCAGCCAGGAACAGTCGCCCATCACCATCTCGCCGTTGGTGCCGATGTCGAGGAACAGGGTCAGCGCCTGGGAGTTGCACAGCCCCGAGCCGACCACGCCAGCGGTGATGTCGCTGCCCACGTAGGAGGCGACGCCCGGCAGGCAGTCCACCGTCGCTGCCGGATGGACCGCCAGGCCGATCTCGCTGGCGCGCAACGGCGGCAGGTGGTTGACCGTGGTGACGAACGGCATCAGGCGGATAGGCTCCGGAGGGATGCCGGCGAAGAGGTGGATCATCGTGCTGTTGCCGGCCACGACCACCTTGTAGATCTCGTCGGTCGAGATGCCGCGCTCCTGAGCCACCTGACCGAGCAGGCGGTTGAGCGTCTCCAGCACCAGATGCTGCAGTTCAGCCAGACCGTCCCCCTTCGAGGCGTAGATGATGCGGGAGATGACGTCTTCCCCGCGGGCGATCTGGCCGTTGTAGTCCACCGCCTGGGCCATCACCTCGCCGCTGACCATATCCACCAGCCAGACCACGTTGCTGGTCGTGCCGATGTCAATGGCCGCAGCCCAAAGCGTGCCCAGTTGCTCACCCGGCAGCACATCCACGATGCGTGGCGGGCCCTGGGGTTGATCCCAGGTGTCCAGTTCGACCACAACGGTGACCGTCCACTCCCCCTCACGCAGGGCGCGGCCCAGGCGGGCCAGCGTCGGCAGGGAGATGCGCACGTGGCGCAGGTCGTACAGGCGGGCCAGTTCCCGCTGGAGACGGGACCAGTCATCGGTCTGGTCCTGCAGGTTGGGCGGGGGCAGGGTGACCACGTACTTGCGCAGCGGCTGGTCATAGAGGTCATACGGGAACGGCAGCTCGACCTTCGCTGCGCGTTTGCTCTCTTTCAGCCGCCGCTCGATCCGCTCCTGCGGCGGGATGGTAACGAGCAGGTCCCCCTCGACCGTGGTCTGGCAGGCCAGGGCATAGCCCGCCGCCACGTCCTGGGGTGAGAGGCGGTGCGTCGAGCGGCGGCGCACCGCCCCCTCTTCGATGATGACCGCACAGCGGCCACAGCGTCCCTGCCCGCCGCATGGCATCAGCAGGTCCAGGCCGGCCTGCCGGGCGGCGTCGCTCAACAGCGTGCCGGCGGGGACTTCCACGCTCTGTTCGGCGGGCAGGAAACGAACCTTGGGCATCGTCCTCTAGTTCGCGCGCCACAGTTTGAGGAAGCCCGGCAGGTCCACCGCCTCGCGCGGCCCCACCAGGATCTCCCAACCCGGCAGTTCCTCCTCCAGTTCGCCCATCAGCACCGCGACCGCGCCGGGAATGATGACCTTGCGATGGCTGATCTTGTCCTGGATGCTGGTGGTCTTGACCGCCTTGGCGATACGCTCGGCGTCGAACTTGCCGGCGGCCCAGGCGGTGAGCACGCTCATCCCCTCAGCGTCCGCCACCAGCAGCCAGCCAGGCAGTCCGCTGCCATCCACCTCGTTGGCCACGGAGAAGTAGGTGATAGAGAAGTTGGTGGTGACCATCAGCGGCGAGTCGGCCTTGGGCGAGTTGATCTCGTAGACCCCCGGTTGGACCTTGATCGGCTCCTGCGGGTTGGTATAGATGTTGGTGCGCAGCACCAGCAGGCTGTAGGCCAGCGCCGGGGTGAAGTGGTCGAGCACCACCAGGCCGGCGTACTTGGCGATCTGCTGCCCCGCCAGCGCCCCTTCCTCGATCACGTCCGCCGCCCCTTCGCCGGGGAAGGTGATGATGGGGTATCCCAACGGGCGGAAGTTCTTCTTGAGCGCCAGACGGCGCAGTTGGGTCGCCAGCACGAGCGAGCCAGCGGGGTCCCGTGCGCCGGGGTCAAGCACGATATCCTCCACGCCTGCGCCGACGATCTTCTCGGTCAGTTCCGCCAGCGCGTCCAGGGAGTCGGCGCGGGCAGCGACAGGCACCTTGGCCCCCTTGGCCAGCGCGGCCACCTCCTGCCAGTTCTCGGCGGTGGCGGCGTAGAGCAGCGGGCGCGTACCCTGGGCGGCGTCCAACCCCGCCTTCAGGAGCGCCGGGTCGCCAGCGATGAGGATCAGCGGGCGGTCGGTGGTCTCATGCACCGCCTTGACCGCCGCAGCGAAGGTCCCGGCATCGCCAGAGGCCGCCTCGACGGCGACGCCGTCCAGGTGCAGGCTCATGCCGACGTAGTCCACCGCATATCCCATCGCCGCCCCCACCGCCGCCTTCAGGTCGGTAACAGGGGTCGTGTCCTTCACGCGGACGAAGATGCCGGGCTGATGGTAGAAGGTCTTCTCGTGGCGGAAAAGGACGGTCTCGTTGCCTACCTCCACCTTGTGACCCGGCCCTTCGAGGGTGATCAGGCGGATGGGGGGAGCAGCGGCGGCGGCAAGTTGGGATTTGGCCTCTTCGGAGACGTAGGGGCAGGCCGCCAGTTCGGCCTGCTTGGCCGCCAGTTTCATGGCGAACGCGAGACAGGTGGGGAAACCGCACTCCTTGCAGTTGGTCTGCGGCAGGAGTTTGTAGATCTGCAATCCACTCAGTGCCATGGTAGCCTCCCTACTTTCCCATCAGCCGGCCGATGAACGCCTTCACCCGCCGCACCGTCTCCGGGTGGCGCACGACCACAATGTCGGCGCCAGCGGCGATGAGCGTGGTCGCCGTCTCCGTCTCCCACAGGAGCGCTCGCTCGCGCCAGTCGCCCCACGAGGCCGGCACCCCGTCGCCGACCTTGGCCTCCTTCTGGCGCCAGACCTCATAGCCGGGGGTGACGAGCATGGGCAGTTGGGTCATCTTGTCCCCCTGCAGGGCCGCGATGCGCAATCGCTCCATTACCGAGTAGCCGTACTCCATCCCGTATCCCAGACTGGCGGTGGTGGGGTCCATCAGGATGCGCTCCAGCGGCAGCCCCATGTCGGAGATGAGGATGTTGAGTTGCTTGGCCAGGTTGACATCCATCGCCGTGCGGCCGTTGACCAGGTGGCCGCTGGCCAGCGCGGCGGCGACGATGGTACGGTAGTTTTTCTCCTCGCACACGCCGAGCACGATTCGCTCCCCGGCGGCAGCGTCGGCAACCGCCACCAGCAGTTCGTTGTCGGCGTCCACCTGGCCGGGACCGAAGACGATGAGCGGCAACCCGGTGGCCTGGAGTACCGCGCGGGTGACCGCCTGGGCGTCGGCGGCAGTGGTAGGCTTGCCGTCGTGGGTCAGGCTCAACTGCAGCATGATCAGGTCAGCACCGACCTCCTCCGCGGCCCTGGCCCACGCCGCGGGGTCATTCACGACCTCCCCCCAGGCCTCCAACAACAGCGGCGACCAGTCAGCCGGGCGGACGTCACTGATCTCGACCGCCAGGCGCGGAGGGTTGGGAATCTCCCCCTCGAAGTGCAGGAAGGGGAGTGCGGTCTCGCCGCCGACGGTCACCGTGTGCGCACGGGTGCCGCCTTCAGCGGCGGTGGCTCCCAGCGTTACCTCCAGCACCTTCCCGGGCCATTTCTCCACAGGAATCTCAACCGGCATGGAATGACCTCCTTTCAGGATGACACCCTCTGCTCCCTGCCCCACCTGCGACAGGCAAGACAGGAGCCAGCAGGGAGCAGAGGGCCTGGCTCTACGTCAGAGGATAGTCCTGATTGGCCGTCCGGTCAAGTGACGGCCCGCGCTCCCTGACGTGACGTTTCGCCGAAGGGGGGAACGGCCTCTCGACCGTTCCCCCCAAACCACTCAGAACAAAGGATCCATCGTCAGCGCCGGGTGTTCCTTCTCCGTCAGGTAGGCCAGCAACCCCTCGACGTCGGTGCAGATCGTCTCGTCGGCGATCTTGGAGAGCAGGTCGGGGTCGCCCTCCCGCTCGCAGACCGCCTTCAGTTCCTCGGCCATGGTCTGCTTCAGGAAGGAGGACATCCACACCACGCGCTTGAAGCCGCCGTCGGCGGAGATGAACTTGGGGCTGGTCAGGTAGTACTTGCCTACGCCCATCACCCCGGGGCTCTGCAGGCCACCGCCAGCCATGCCCGCCAGCGTCGAGAAGGTCATTCCCGCGGGGGTCATGCTCGGGTCCTCGCGGCTGACCACCATCACCCCGTTCGCCTCGGGGATGACCATGACGATGCACTCGAAGCAGCCACAGGCGGTCATGGGGTTCTCCATGATCGAGTACATCGCGACTTCTTCCACCATGCCGTGCGAGGCCATGCGGGCATACTCGTTGATGCCGGTGAAGTAGCCCTTGACGGGGTCTGTGCACTGCCCTTTCTGGATCGGCTGGTTGGGGCCGGTGGGGTTGATCTCGTAGGAGGCCTTGCAGTCGAGCCAGTTGTAGGCGCCGCACAGGCCCAGCCGCTGCGGGCTGACCACGCAGCAGTGGTTGGGGGCGAAGGACTGGCAGAGGATGCAGGAGTAGAAGGTGTCCACCGCCTCGTCGGTCAGGTCGGCCAGGCGACGGTTGCGGTAATCGTAAGCGGCACGGGCCTTCTCCAGCCACTCGGCATGCAGTGCGGGGTCGGTGATGATCTTCACCTGCACCTTGTCCACGATGGCCCCGAAGTCGGCGTGGAAGCGGGCGTAGAGGATGTCGCCGAAGTGGCGCAGGTTGAAGCCCTTGTCGGCAGCGGCCTTGCTGATGCGGATCCAGGCGATGTCGCGCTGGCCGATGTGCTGGATGCCGGAAGCGCCGTTGATGAAGTAGTGGATCTGCCGCTCCAGCACCGGCTCGAAGTCCTCCTGCATCTTCCGCCCGGCCACCTCGACCAGGATGCCCATGTCCATCGCCCCGCCCTCGGGCACCGTCTCGATGCCGGGGCCGACGATCTCGATCTTGCCGTCCTCCACCTGGTCCATCGGCACCATGCGCAGGTACTCGAAGGCGCGGCTGTTCTTGCCGCCGAACTCGATGCGCATATCGGCCTTGCGGACAACCTCGCCCTCGAAGGCGGAGCCGTAGGGAACCGGGATGGGTACTTCGGTGATCTTCACCTTGACGCCGCGGACCTCGATGGCCCGCTGCACCAGCCGGGCAGCCTTCTCCTCCTCCGTCTCCCCCTCGATCTCGTTCCAGGGCATGGAGATGACGTGTTCGTAGCGCGTGACGCCAGTGGGCAGGATCTGCGGGATGACCGTGTCGGCGATGGTGGGGAAGCCGTAGGAGATGGCGCCGGCGGCAGCGGCGTACTTGAGGTCGTCCACCTCGCCCAAAGCCAAGACGAAGGCAAAGACACGGAACTTGTTGTAGAGCAGGATCTCGCGCCACTGGCCGCCCTTCATACCGCCGAAGGTCAGCGCCGAGCGGGTGGCAAAGCCCAGCGGGTAGATAGCGGAGATGGTGTCTCTGCCGAAGGGGACGATGTAGGTATCGTACCCCATCTCCACCCCTTCCTCGTACAACTGGTCAATGACCGAACGGCCGTTGACGTTGCCGCAGAGGAAGATGAGGATGTTGCGTCGCTGCAGTTCGCGGACGATGGCGACGGCAGCCTGGTTGCTGTGCGCCGCGCCGACGATGGCAGCGAAGCCCGGCATGCGCCCGTCCACCAGCTGGATACCCCAGGAACGCAGTTGGATGTCGTCAATGGGGCCGTTGAGGTGGCCATCCCCCTTCCAGTCCGGGTAGGAGGTGCCGCCGGCCAGCTGCAGCCCGGGGTACGGCTCCGGCTGCTGGCCGTAGGCGAAGCGAATCCCCTCGATGGTTTCAGCAGCCAGGAGGGTCGCCATCCCGGAGTCGAGGGTCTCCCCCAGGTAGGGCACCCACAACTGATCCTCTGGCAGTGGATGCAGCAGTCGCTTGGCGTGTTCAAGCACCGGCGGCAGGTCACCCAGTTTGGTCACCTCTCGCCCCAGCATCCCCAGGATCACCGGCAAGAAGTAGGCGGTATTCGGAAAAGCCACCGGCGTATCTGGCCCCTTCTCAGCCAGGGCCTTGGCCAGCAGGGCCTCTGCCTCGGCGACCAGGCCGTTCGCGCCGCGGATGGCTCGTGTTGCGATGTATCTGGACATGTTCCCTTACCTCCTACTTTTCCACTCGCCCGTAGATCGCCTCGAGCCGCTCCTCCAGCGGCAACGAGAGCACTTCCGGCATCCGCCAGTCGCCGCTCTTGCCCCACTTGCTGGCGTCGTACTCAGGCAGACCGAGGGCAGCGCGCTTGGCGTCAATGTGCGCCAGCGAGCGGCGGACGATCTCCTCGCCTTCCACGACGAACTCCAGTTTGCCGCCGACCTTCTTCTCCCATCCCTCGCTCATGATGCGGAGCACTTCGGGGCTGCCGGAGACCGGGCCGTCGCTGCCGCCGAGGATGACGTAGGCTCCGGAAGCCACGCAGTAGGTGGCGATAGAGAGCGCCTTCTCGCTCATCCACTCCGGCGCCATACCGACGGCGGGGATGTCGGAGATGTCCTCACCCAGGCCCCCCTCGGTAGCCATCTGGGAGAGGACGGTGAGGATGCGCGAGTTGTCCACGCAGGAGCCCATGTGTAGCACAGGCGGGATGCCGACCGTCTCGCAGACCTCGCGCAACCCCGGCCCGGCGACGCGCAGCGCCGCCTCGGGGGTCATGTAGCCCTGCTTGGCGCTGGCGATGGCCCCGCAGCCGGTCTCTACCACCAGCACGTCGTTCTTGAGGAACTCCTCCACCACATACTGGTGGAGCGAGTCGTGGCAGACGCGGGCGTTGTTGCAGCCGATGTTGGCCACCACGCCACGGATGCGACCGGCGATGATGGCGTCGTTCAGCGGCCGCAGCGAGCCACGATACAGGCCGCCCAGCGCATAGTCTATGTACTCGTGGGAGAAGCCGGGGACGAGCGGGTTACGAATTTCAGGGATCATCGTCTCCCCACGCTGCGGGAAGCGGTCAATGGCCCGGCGGACGATTTCCTTGGCAATAGCCAGCGCCCGGCGCTCGTCGAACTCGATGTGCGTCGCGCCTTCGATCTTCGCCTTGGGTGAGGTGGTGATCAGCTCGGTGTGGAACCGCTCAGCCACCGGCACCAGGCCCTGGAAAATGCACTGGATGTCCACCACCATCGCCTCGACCGCGCCGGTGAGGATCGCCAGTTCCTGCTGCAGGAAGTTGCCCGCCAGGGGTACCCCTTGCCGCATCAACGTCTCGTTGGCCGTGCAGCAGATGCCGGCCAGCTGGATGCCCTCCGCCCCTTTGCTCTTGGCGTAGGCGATCATCTCGGGGTCCATCGCTGCAGCGACGATCATCTCCGACAGCGTTGGCTCGTGGCCGTGAACGACGATGTTGACCTTGTCGCGGCGCAGCACGCCCAGGTTAGCCTCACTGCGCGCCGGTGAGGGCGTGCCGAACAGGATGTCCGACAGGTCAGTGCCCAGCATTGAGCCGCCCCAGCCATCCCCAAGCGCACAGCGCATGGTCTGGTCCAGGATGTGCTCAGCCTCCTGGTCATTGCCGATGTGGGTGCGATGGAGCAGTTCGACCACTTCGCGGTCAATGCTGCGCGGAGCGATACCCAGTTCGCGCCAGATTTGCTGGCGCTTCGCCGGCGCGCGCTTCAGGTAGAGCAGTTCTCCCTGAGGCTTGCCGAACTCGGCCAGCGCTGCCAGCGCGACATCGCGCGCCACCTCTTCCACCGGCCGGCCATCCGTCTTGACGCCCAGGTAGCCAGCCACCTGCCATAGTTTGTGGACGTCGCGGATCTGGTAGTCCGCAGCGTGCCCTTCGGCGGCCTCCAGCAGCGTGTAGGCCAGGCCGCGGCCGTGGTCGGAGTGGGCCGAGGCGCCTGCAGCCACCGCGCGGGCGAAGTTGCGCGCAGCGATGGTGCTCAGCGTCGCGCCGCAGACCCCGCGCACGGTGCTGCCTACCAGACGGCAAGGGCCCATCGCACAGTTCTTGCAGCAGAGACCAGCACTGCCAATATTACAGGCGGCTACCGCGTCGGCGCGCGCAAACGCAGTCTCGGCCTCGATCGCACAGGCTCGCTCCAGCAGAGCGATCGCAGCCGGATCGCGACTGGCCTCTTGCGGTGTCCTTTGCTTTTTCGCCATTCCTCTCATCCCTCCATTACGCAGGTGTACATCCTGCTAGTACCGTCGGAACTCGCCCGACATCTCCAGATCGGCGCGGACGGTCTCCGTCCTCCGCCAACCCAGGACTGCCCACTGCGGGTCGCGGAAGATGTGGTTGGGCTGGACCAACACCGGCGTCCCGCCCTCACCGACCGGATACCCCGCCTCGGCCAGGCGTTTCTCGATGGCTGCGCGGTCCGTCTTGGCAGGGTCATAGGCCACCAACACCTGCTTCCAGGCCGAACTGGCGTACACGCTTTCCACACCCTCCAGGTTCGTCAACACATCCCGCACGATCAGGACATGATGATCGGCCCAGAGGTTCGGTACATCCAACACGACTTTCTCCATAGCTCCTTACCTCCCTGGGTACGTGTTGCGTGTTACGTGTTGCGTGTTGCGTGACGGAACACGGAACACGCAACACGCCTTCCATCCTCACTAGAACAGCCCGACCACGCGCCCGGTCGCCAGGTCGAGGTCCACATCGGTGAACGCCGGGCGGCTGGGCAGGCCAGGCATCGTGCGCATCGTCCCACAGAGCGGGTAGAGGAAGCCCGCGCCGACGCTGGCGCGGATGTCCGTGACCGGCAGGACCCAACCCCGCGGCGCGCCCTTGATCGTCGGGTCGTGCGTGAACGAGAGGTGCGTCTTGGCCATGCACAGCGGCAGATGTGCCAGCCCCATATCGGTGAACAGCTTGATCTTCGCCTCCGCTTCAGGGGTGTAGGTCACTCCGTCGGCGCGGTAAATCTCGCGGGCGATGGTCTCGATCTTCTCCTTGATGGAGAAATGATCGGGATACAGGAAGCGGAAGTTGGACGGCTTCTCGCAGGCCTTGAGGACCGCCTCGGCGAGCGCCGCGCCGCCCTCGCCGCCGTTGGCCCACACGGTGCTCACCACCGCATCCTCGGCACCGGTGGCCTGCGCCCGCTCACGGATGAGGGCGATCTCAGCGTCGGTGTCGTCCTTGAAGCGGTTGATCGCCACCACCACCGGCACGCCGAACTTGAGCACGTTCTCGATGTGCTGCAGCAGGTTGGGCAACCCCTTCTCCAGAAGTTCCAGGTTCTCCTGCGTGTAGGCCTTGTCCAGCGGCTTGCCGGCGACGACCGTGGGCCCACCGCCGTGCATCTTGAGGGCGCGCACCGAGCAGACCAGGACGACGCAGTTGGGGATCAGCCCGCTGACGCGGCACTTGATGTCGAAGAACTTCTCCATACCGCAGTCGGCGCCGAAGCCGGACTCGGTGACCACGTAGTCGGCCAGCTTGAGGGCGATGCGGTCGGCGATGATCGAGGAGTTGCCCTGGGCGATGTTGGCGAACGGCCCGCAGTGGACGAAGGCCGGGCTGCCCTCCAGCGTCTGCATCAGGTTGGGCATGATCGCGTCCTTGAGCAGGACGGTCATCGCCCCGGCGACGTTGAGGTCCTCAGCGGTGATCGGCTCGCCCTTCTTGTTCGTGCCGATGATGATGCGGCTCATGCGCTCGCGCAGGTCCTCCAGGCCACTGCAGAGGGCCAGAGCGGCCATGATCTCGGAAGCGACAGTGATGTCGTAACCCGACTGGCGTGGCACGCCATCGTTGACCGTGCCCAGGCCGAGGACGATGTTGCGCAGCGAGGCGTCGCTGACATCCACCACCCGCCGCCACTGGATCGAGTAGGGGTCAATGTCCAGGCGGAACATTCGCTCGCGGTCCTTGTCGCTCAGGTCGGACGGGCGCTCGGATTGGATCCCCAGTTTCGCCAGCCGCTTGCGCATCGAGGGGGTGTAGGTATCATCCGGGCAGAGCGCCTTGGCCAGGAAGTTGGTGCTCCAGCGGGCCTCCTTCGAGAGGCGGTTGTCAATCGCCGCGGCCAGCAGGTTGTGCGCCGCGCCGACGGCGTGGATGTCACCGGTCAGATGCAGGTTGAAGTCCTCCATCGGCACGATCTGGGAATACCCACCGCCAGCCGCCCCGCCCTTGATGCCGAAGGTCGGCCCCTGCGAGGGTTGCCGGATGCAGGTGAAGACCTTCTTGCCCAGGTAGTGCAGCCCCTGGCTGACGCCGATGGTGGTAACAGTCTTGCCCTCGCCCAGCGGCGTGGGGGTGATCGCCGTCACGTCAATGTACTTGCCGTTGGGGCGATCCTGGAGCCGCTCAAGCACGTCCAGATGGACCTTGGCCTTCCACTTGCCGTAGAGATCCAGGTCGTCCTCCGACAGGCCGACCGAGCGGGCGACCTCCACGATGGGGATCATCTCGGCCGCTTGAGCGATCTCGATGTCACTGGGTACCGGGTAGACACGCTTGACAGGCATTTTGACCTCCTTACTAGAACTGTGGTACTTGACACTACGGGCCAGACTCACGGCTCTCCGCCCGACCTTCAGGCACCAGATAGGCCGCCCGAGGGGAGAGCGGGGCGATCTCCGTCTCAACCGCCTGGCGCATCAGCTGGCCAGAGAGATGCAACAACGTGTCTCCCAGACCGCGCTCGAGGGTCATCCCCGCCAGGCAAGGGTAATGGTGGTGAAGGATGCCAGCCTGCATCACCGCCTCAGAGACCGGCAGGCCGGCCAGTTCGGAAGCGACATAGCGAGCACAGCCACAGGCCGTATCCCGCTCCACTTCCACCGCACGGACGATCCCCTCCGCGCAGTGAACACGGAACACCGGGCGGCCAAAATGACGGGCAAACTCGGCGATCCACGGGTTGGTGCAGGCCACATGTTGGGTCAGCAGGTTGTACCCATCCTCTGTCAACGAACAGAAGGGACGGGGAAAGGCCACAGCAATGCCCAGATGGCGTAACCGCTCTGTCAACTGGCGAATCAACCCCTCCGGCAGCCAGGCCGTGTGGTCCACCGGCGCCACCACCGCCTGGACGGCCGCGCGGTGCGCCAGGTCGGGGATCAGTTGCGCCACCGCGGGGCTTTCCCCTAGAGCCAGCAACAGATCGGCTGGAGGAACATGCAGGGGAAGATAAGCGGTCGGGTCGTCCACCACCGCCGGCAGGTCGGGCGCCCGCCAGGACTCCACCGTCCATCCCGCCGGCCCGTGCTGGCGCAGGTTCTCGACGATCCGCTGACCGTACTGCCCCTGGATCACGGCGAAGATGCGCATCGTCGCCGGGCGCGGCCCACCCCACTCCAGGGGTTGGCGGATCGCCTCCACCAGGTCCTCCACCTGACGGCCCACTTTCAGTTGTTGATAGTAGATGCGGATGCGGTTGTCGTCCAGGTTGAGGGCGACGACCTTGATGCCAGAAAGGACCCGGAACAGGCGGGAGACCAGCGGCTCCTGCTCCTCACCCGACGCGGCGACCACGACCACGTCGGGAGCCGTCTCCGGGATGCTGCTGAAGGTCTCCGGCGCCACCCCCCCGCTGCCGATGACCTCCACGCCCGGCTGTTCGCGCAGCAAAGTCGCCACGCTCTCCGCAAAGAGCGGGTGACTGGCGAGAATGAAGACCCTGCAGGTAGCCATACTGACCGCCGGTCAGTAACCGACCGACGTTCATTATACAGGTTTGGGCAACTTTGTCTATAGCACAAAGAGACCATTGCTCCGGCAGATATAGTCCTAAAGGACTATTATTTCGTCTCTTTGCCTCCGGACGCGCCCTCCCAGCGCACCGCATAGACTGCCGCCTGGACGCGGTTCTGCAGGCCAAGTTTGTCCAGGATGCTGCGCAGGTGGTTACGCACGGTGTTGGGAGCGATGCCCAACTCGTCGGCGATCTCGGCGTTAGAGAGCCCCTCCGCCACCAGGGCCAGCACCGCCCGCTCGCGCGGCGACAGGAGGTCGGGCGGCGTCGAAAGGGTGACCGCCCGGCTATGACGCGCCAGATGGCGCAGAAGTTTCCCGGCCATCACCCGCGAGAGGGGCGCCTCCCCCTGGGAAACGCCGCGCAGCTCCTGAAACAGCTCCTCAGGGCGAATGTCCTTCACCAGATACCCATCCGCCCCACAGCGGATCGCCGCCACCAGGTCGGGCTCCTCCTGGGATACGGTGAACATCACCACCCGCGTCTCCGGTACCTCCCGCTTGATCTGCCGGGTGGCCTCCAGACCGTCGCACTCCGGCATGCGCAGGTCCATCAGCACCAGGTCAGGCCGCAGCAGGCGGGCCTGCTCCACCGCCTCCCGCCCGTCCGCCGCCTCACCGACCACCTCAAAGTCCGGTTGGGCGTCCAGCAACCGCGCCAGACCCTTGCGAAACAGGACGTGGTCGTCCACCAGAAGAATGCGCAGGTTTGCCATCGGTGGCGATTATACCTGCTTCTGCCAGACCGGCAAGATGTGGTGGGTTTCGGGGTTCAGGTTTCAGGTTTCGGGTTTCAGGTTCGCGACCTGCAGGGGATTTGGCGCTCATTTTCTTCCCTGAATTGAAATGCACCCGTAACCGTAGGGGGGCAAGACAAATAAGGAAATCTGTGCTATAATTGGAAAGTCTTTAGAAACGCACGACCCGTCACAGGAACAAACGATGAGCCGAGCCACTATCCTTTACATTGAAGACAACCCGGAGAACCGGCTGTTGGTGCGCCGGATCTTGGAGGCCGAAGGGTACGCCGTGGAGGAGGCCGAGGATGGACCGTCCGGCCTCGAGGCGGTGCGTCGCAACGAACCCGACCTGATCCTCCTCGACATCAACCTGCCGGAGATGGATGGCTACGAATTGACCTCCCACCTGCGCCAGTTGACCCACAACCCGATCATCGCCCTCACCGCCAATGTGATGAAAGGGGATCGTGAACGGACCCTGGCCGCAGGCTGCGATGGCTATATTCAGAAACCCATTGACGTGGACGAACTGCCGCAACAGGTCGAGACCTTCCTGCGTCGGCGTGGCCGCTGACGCACCCCTCAACCGGAATAGTCTCAGGGAGAGCCTATGGCCATCGACCCGGAAGACGCCACTGTCCTGGTGATCGAGGACAACCCGAGCAACTTCATCCTTATCGCCCGCCTGCTGGCCTACCTGGGCGTCAAGCAATGTGAATGGAAAGCCTCTGGCTGGCAGGTGCGCGAGTTCACCGACACCTTGCCCCACGTTGACCTCATCCTGACAGACATCTTCCTCCCGGAACGGGATGGCTATCAGGTGCTCGACCTCCTCCGGGCTGAACCGCGATTCAAGGACACGCTGATCGTGGCCGTGACCGCCGATGCCACTCAGACCAACATGGAGCGGGCCCGTCGGGCCGGTTTCGACGGGTTCATCGGCAAGCCGTTGGACCCCGACCGCTTCCCAGAGCAGGTGCGGCGCATCCTCAGGGGTGAGGCCGTCTGGGAGCCATAGCAACACGAAGACTGGAGGCCACCATGAGGCCGGCTGAGGCCGCCACATCTTTCCAAATCCCCGATGTCGGGGGACGCGGCGGGTTGGGGCGGACTTTGCTGACTGCCTTCCTCGTGCTGGCCATTCTGCCGCTCAGCGCCATCTCCTGGTATGCCACCACGCGCAGCCGCCAGAACATCCAACAGGAGGTGCTGGGCCGCCTCTCCTCTATCGCCGCTCTCAAGGAAACACAGATCCTGGACTGGGCAGAAGCGCAACAGGCGCAGGTGGCAGCACTCGCCGACGGCGCGGAGATCAGCGCCGCCATCTTCGAGGCAGACCACGGCAACAGAGAAGCCGCGACGAACCATCTCGCCGTGGCAATTGGCGCGTCGAGCCTGCTGACCATCGCGCTGGTCGCACAGGACGGCGCTGTTGTCGCCGCCAGCGACCCCGCTCTCATCGGCCAGGGGCTCTCGCCACCCCAGCCCGGTGCGCCCCCTCGTATGGCCCTGACGGAAGGGGGAACGGTCACTCTGTTCTACCCCTTGCCGGCGCAGGGCGACGGAGAGCCCTACATCCTGGCCGCCTGGCCTGCCACCGACACCCTGAGAGAGATTCTGGCCGAAAAGGTCGGCCTGGGAGAGACTGGAGAAATCTACCTGACGACTGTCAGCACGGCCATTCCATCTGACCACGCCTCGTCAGTGGCCCTCGCCGCCGCAGCCTCTCCCCCTGATGGCCTTTACGAAAACGCCAGCGGTGTCCCTGTCATCGGCGTACACCGCCGGCTGCCCGCCCTCAACGCCACGCTCGTCGTCGAGCAGGCGCAGGAGGAAGCCTTCGCCGGAAACGACGCGGTGGTCACAGCGGTGATCGTCGCCACCCTTGCCGTGGCGCTGGGCGCCGCCATCTCCGCCGCGTTGGTGGCCCGGCGCATCACCCATCCCATCGTCCGCCTGACCGGGTCGGTGGTGCGCATCGCATCCGGTGACCTGTCCCAGCGAGTGCAGATCACTTCCCGTGATGAGATCGGCATCCTGGCCTACGTTTTCAACCACATGGCCGCCGAACTGGAGGCGCTCTACAACGATCTTGAGGAGAAAGTCGCCCAGCGTACCCAACTTCTCCAACAGGCCAACTACCAGATCCAGCGCCGGGCGATCCAGATGCAGGCCACCATCGAGGTCGGCCAGGCGATGACCTCCATCCTGGAGCCTGACTCCCTGCTGAAGCAGGTGGTACGGCTGATCCAGGACCGGTTCGTCTACTCTCAGGTGGCGATATACACCTCCGACGGGCCAGGCCAGCCACTGGCGCTTCGCGCCGCAGCCGGCGACGCCAATACCTCTTACGCCTCAGATCAGCCAGTACCCAGGCTGGTGCAGCGCGCCTACAACGAGGGCGCGCCGGCGACGGAGAGCCATCTGCAACCCATCACTGTCGGCCCCCCCGCCCGCTATGTCCGCTTCGAGGTGGCCCTGCCGCTGCGCGTGGGGGAGCGGACCATCGGTGTGCTCGACGTCCAATCCACCGAGCCGGAGGGCTTCGACGCCGATGACCTGTCGGCCCTGCAGAGCGTCGCCTATCAACTGGCCATTGCCCTGGAGAACGCCCGCGCCTATGCCGTCGAGCGCGAAGCGGCAGAGAGACTGCGCCAGACGGAGCAGTTCAAACGCAACTTCCTGGCCAATATGTCCCACGAACTGCGCACTCCGCTGACGAACATCCTGGGCTTCTCGCGCCTGATGCTCAAGGAGAGCAACGGCCCGCTGCCGCCCCGGCAGAGGGAGGACCTGCAGATCATCTACCACAATGGCGAGCATCTGCTGGGGTTGATCAACGATCTGCTGGACATCTCCCAGATCGAGGCCGGACTGATGGAACTGAACGCCAAGGAGATCCAGGTAGGGGAACTGATCCACAGCGTGATGGCCACCGCCAGCGCACTGGTGCGCGGCAAGGATATCACGCTACGCGAGGAAGTTCCTGCCGGCCTGCCGACCGTGCAGGCCGATCCGGCGCGTATCCGTCAGGTGTTGCTACGCCTGCTGGCCAACGCTGCCAAATTCACCGAGCAGGGTACGATCACCGTCCGCGCCCGCGCGAACAACGGTCAGATAGAGATCAGCGTCAGCGACAGCGGCGTCGGCGTGCCGCCGGAGGACCGCGAGCGGATCTTCCGCGAATTCGAGCAGGGCACGCTCGAGGGCGGACGCCGCCCCAACGGGGCAGGGCTGGGCCTGGCGCTGAGCAAGGAGTTCGTGGAGATGCACGGCGGGCGGATGTGGGTCGAAAGCGAGATCGGCAAAGGTTCGACCTTCGGCTTCACGTTGCCGGTGCGCCCCACCCCACAGCAGGCAACGCTGGCGAATGGCTGAGGCAAGGGGGAAGTGATGACCACAGTCATAGCAGTGGCGAACGTCAAAGGCGGGGTGGGCAAGACCACTACCTGCCTCTCGCTGGGAGGAAGCCTGGCCGAAGCGGGCCACTCGGTGATGCTGGTGGACCTCGACCCCCAGGCTCATCTCACCATCTCATTGGGCGTCAAGCCCGAGAGCCTGCGTCGCACCATCGGGGACGTGCTGCTGGGGCAGGGCACATTGGTCGCCATGAGCCAGGAGACCAAAGTGGCCAACCTGGACCTGGTCCCGGCCAATAACGAACTGGTCATCATTGATAAGGTCCTCTACGGCCGCCCTGGCTACGAGTACCGGTTGCGCGAAGGGCTGGAGCACTCCCACTTTCAGCCCTACGACATGATCCTGTTCGACTGCCCACCGGCGGTCGGCACGCTGACCCTCAACGCGCTGACCGCTGCTGACTTCCTCCTGATCCCCTTCCAGTGCGAGTACTACGCCATCCGCTCGCTGCAACAGGTGTTGGAACTGGTGCTGATGGTGCGGCGGAAGACCAACCCCCGCCTCAGTTACCGATTGCTGGTGACGATGTTCGACGTGCGCAACAAGATTCACCGGGTCCTGCTGGAGCGCGTGCAGGCCCGCTTCCCTGACGCCCTGCTTCAGAGCATCATCCAAATAGACACCCGGCTGCGCGAAAGCCCGGCCTTTGGCCTGCCGGTCACCCAGCATGCACCGCAGTCGCGCGCTGCTCAGCAGTACCGCGAACTGGCGCAAGAGCTGCTGGCCCTGCCCAGGCCAGCGACAGCGCCTGCACGGAGCGATTCACTGCCGCTGTCGGAGGCGCTGCGCCGCCTGGTGCCCTCCAGGCAGTCTGTTGCCGACGCGCCAGCATCGTGAGGGGAGCAAATCACATGCAAGACGACCGCTTGAAACTATCACTGGAAGACCTGTTCTCGGACATGCCGTCTCCTGTACCTGACGGCGCCGCTCAGCCGCCTCCCCCCACGCCTCCCACCCCGCCCATCCCCCCCGAGCGACCGGCGGCAGCAGAGCAGGTGACGCCCCCTGTCCCGCCCGAGGCCCTCGCGGCGTCTTTCCGCCCGACGGGCCTCTCCATCCGCCAGCGACTGATCTGGGGGTTCGTGATCGTCCTTCTGCTGCTGCTGGCCAGCACCCTGACTAACGCCTTCCTCACGTCACGCGTGGAGCAGGCCGTCGCCAGCCTGCAACGGGAGGGCGACCGCTCGGCAGCGGCTCTGAGGGTAGCATGGGCCTCCGCTGACCTGCTGGGAAACCTCAGCGTGGTCTCCGCTGCGCAGGAAGCGACGAACGTTGCGGAGATGATTGCCCAGTCCCGTGCGACGCTGGCCGACGCTTACTGGAGCCTGCGGGACGCTGTGGCCGATCTGCCCCTGGATGACCCCATCCACCAGGAAACGGGACGCGTCGAAGCGCGCACCAACCGCCTCGACTCCCTGGCCTACCTGATCCTGCTTTCCGCGCAGGACGGAAACTGGGAGACGGTGCGCTACTACCAGACCCAGTTCTTCGACGACTATCGCGCGCTGGTGGTGGAGTCTGTAGATCGAATCGTCGCCCTGACCGAGGAACGGCAAGCAGCAGCCGGGGCAGCCGCAACCAGGGCCCGGCAACTGGCCGTGGGGGTGCCCGCTGGCTTCGCCATCCTGGCGATGATCACCGCTGCAGGGACCGCCCTGGCCACCATCCGCAGCATCACGCGACCAGTGGCCCGTCTGGCGCAGAGCGCGTCCCGACTGGCCAAGGGTCATTGGGGCGAGCGAACCCCTGTCCTGCGCCGGGATGAACTGGGCTATCTGGCCACCGTCTTCAACGACATGGCCAGCCGGTTGCAGGCCCTGTACACCGAAATGGAACAGCGCGTCGCTGAACGCACCCGCGCCCTGCAGGAGGCCAATGCCTCGCTGCAACGCCGCGCCACCCAACTGGAGGCGAGCGCCGAGATCGCGCGGGCGATCACCTCCATCTTCGACGTGGACACCCTGCTGCAGCAGACTGTGAACCTGATCCGTGAGCGGTTCGGCTTCTACCACGCCGGCATCTTCCTCACGGACACCAGCGGGAAGTGGATGGTGCTGCGCGAAGCGACAGGCGAGGCTGGCGCACTGATGAAGGCCCAGGGCCACCGTCTGCCCATCAACGAGACCAGCATGGTGGGCTGGACCGCGCTGCACCGCGAGCCGCGCATCGCCCTGCACGCGGCGGAGGACGCCGTGCGTTTCGCCCACCCCCTCTTGCCTTACACCCGCTCGGAGATGACCCTGCCGATGATGATCGGCGACAGGTTCATCGGCGTGCTGAACGTGCAGTCCACGCAGGAGGCCGCTTTCGACAGCGAGGACGTGCGGGTGTTGCAGAGCATGGCCAACCAGGTCGCCATCGCCATCGAGAACGCGCAGCGGGTATCCCGCGAGGCCGGGGTCTTGGAAGCCAGCAGCCCAGCCTACCGCATCGGTCGGCTGTTGACCGCTGCCGAGACGAGCACAGAGGTCGCCGACGTGATCATCAACGCTGTGCAGGGCACAGAAGCCGACGGCTGCGCGGTGATCCAGTTCGAACTTTCGCCGGATGGCGAACCAGAGGCGCTCTCCTACCTGGGCGTATGGCGCGCCGATCGGGAACCGCAGTTCCAGCCTGGCCTGCACCTCCCGATCCAGGAAAGCCCCTTCCCGCCGGAGATCATCAGCACGATGTGGACATCCACCGACGTGGAGTCGGACGAACGGCTGCCCGACAGCGCCCGCCGCGCCTTTCAGGAGACCGGGGTGCGTGCGCTGGTCAACATCCCGCTGCATGCTGCCGGGCGGCTGATCGGCCAGGTAGTGGTACTGCGCAACGCGCCGGGCCCCTTCTCCGACACCGCCCTGCGTGTCTACGAAGCCCTGGCCGACCAGGCAGCCATCGCCCTCGAGCGCGTCCGCCTGATGGAGGAGACCCGTCGCCGCGCCACGCTCGAGCACCTGGTCAGCCAGGTGACGGCGGAGATCCGTCGCCCGATGGATATGGAAAGCGTCTTGCGCACCACGCTGCAGGAATTGGGCACCCTGTTACAGGCCAGTGAAGGGATGGTACGCCTGAACGTCGGGCCGCTTCCCCCTCGCCCTGGGGCAACCCCGCCCCTCACCGTTGACGCAGAGGAGGTGCAAGGATGAACCTGCCCTTCTTCTGGATTGACGTCGCTGCCTACACCCTGACCGCGGTGGTTGCCGCCGCGTTGATGCTGATCGTGGTCGGAGTGGGACCCCGTCGGGCAGTGAACCTCAGTTTCGGCCTGCTGATGCTGGCCATCAGCCTGTGGGCCGGCTGCTCGGTGGTCCTGCGCCTGGCGCTGTGGATGCAGTCGGGCACCCAGCAGTTCTGGATGGAGTTCTCCACCGTCCCCTTCACGCTCATCGGCCCCTTCCTGCTCCTCTTCTGTACCCTCTACACGCAGATGGAAGAACGCTGGCCCTACGGGGTGGTCGCCGCCGGGGTCTTGCTGGCCAGTCTCCTGACCGTGCCCCTCTTCCAGCACCAGATCGTCAACAACGTGCGCCTGACGGACAACGGCATCGTGACGTGGGACCGCTCGCTGGTGGGCACTCTCGTCTCCATCCCGCTGCTGATCAGCGCCGTCCTGGCCCTGGTGCCGGTATGGGGCGCATGGCGGCGAATGCGTGAGCCCTACCTGGCTATCGCCATCATCATCCTGGTCGTCAGTGGGGTGTTGTTCAGTTTCATTTCCCTGCCGATCCCCACGCTGAGCCTGGCCATCACCATCACCATCTCGCTGATGGGCTACGCCATCCTGGGCCGGCAGCTGTTCAATCCGCTGCGGGAACTGACGGAGAACCTGGAGCAACAGGTCGCCGAGCGCACCCAGGCGCTGGAGGAGAACGCCAACGAACTCCAGCGCACCCTCTCCCGCCTGCGCCAGCACGTCACCTACCTGCGCACTGCCGCTGAGGTCGCCCGGGACGTCGCCGCGATCCGCGATATGGACGAACTGCTCGGCCAGACCGCCAGCCTCATCGCTGAACGGTTCGACTACTACAACGTCTCCATCTTCCTGCTGGACGAGACAGCAGAAGCCCTCGTCCTGCGCACGGCCACCAGCGCGGGAGGGCAGCGTATGCGGGAGCGCGGCTATCGCCAGCCGGTGAGGCTGGACAACATCGTCGGCTCCGTGGCGAAAACAGGGCAGCCGCGCCTGGTCTTCGACGTGGGTCCTGGAGCGGTCGCCTTCGATAACCCCGATCTGCCGCTGACGCGCTCGGAGATCGTGGTACCCCTGCGCGTGCGCAACCAGACCATTGGCGTCCTGGATGTCCATTCGACACAGGAGGCCGCATTCGGCGAAGACGACCTGGTCGTCTTGCAGGTCGTGGCCGATCAACTGGCGGTTGCCATCGAGAACACACGACTGTTCGCACAACAGCAGGCCAGCCTGCGCGAACTGGACACCCTGCAGCGGTTGTACACCGGGGAGCAGTGGGAGCGGCTGCTGCGTGAGCGGCTGATGACCACTCAGTACCACTACACCGCCGCTGGCGTCAAGCCGGGCGGCAGGTCGTGGGAGGCAGGGGAGGAAGAGGCCATCACGCTGGGGAGAGTGGTGACCGCACGCGACAACGGGGATGTCGTGCTGGTTGCCCCGATCACCCTGCACAACCAGCCGATCGGCACCCTGGCCTTCCGGCGGCCAGCGGAGGCGGCGGACTGGACGCCGCAGGAGATGGCGCTGGTCGAGGCGGCCGTCAACCAGATGGCCCTGGCGCTGGAGAACGTCCGCCTGCTGGAGGAAGCCCAACGCCGCGCCGCGCGTGACCGCCTGATCAGCCAGGCCGCCGCCCGCATGCGCGAGACGTTGGACCTGGAAGGGGTGCTGAAGACTGCTGCGAACGAGATCGCCAGCGCCCTGGGATTGGCTGCCCTGGAGGTCCAATTGGGTACGGAGCCTGAACAGGCTCAGGACTCATGATGGGCCACCTGGAAGCATGCGGGAGAAGAGCATGAGCAACAGAGAAGCGACGTTACAGGAAAGCATATCCCGTCCAGAGGAAGATGTGCGCTTATGGCAGCAACAGCTGGTGCGCGGGGTGTTGCGTGTTATCGTCATCATCGCCCCATTGGCTATCGCCGCGGGTTCCTACTATGCCATCACAAGCCAGACAATATGGTACATTCCCTTCTACGTGCTGGCCTACGGCGCGCTTCTCCTGGTCACGTTCTGGAAACGGGTGCCCTACGCAGCCCAGGCCGGCACACTCCTGGCGCTCGTCTACCTCGTTGGCGCGACGGATTTCTTACAGGACGGTCGTGGGGGCAGTGGTCGCGTCTTCCTGCTGGCCTTCGCCGCTATGGGAGCGCTATTGCTTGGGCGGCGAGGCGGAGTGATCGCGCTGACTCTGGCCATGCTCACCGTGATCGGGTTTGCCGTGGCCTTCTCTCTGGGTTGGATCACCATTCCGGCAGCACAAGAAGTCCGCTCGAATGACGTGGGGGGCTGGCTAAGTAATAGTCTCGTCCTGTTCCTGCTAGGCACCTTTCTGGTCGCATCACAAAACTTCCTGGTACCCCGCCTGGCCTCGGCGCTGGCGCTCAGCCGACAACTCGCCAACGACCTGGCGGCTGAGCGGGCCAACCTGGAGCGAGCCGTCGCCGACCGGACGTCTGCACTGAGTCGGCGCACGACCCAGTTGGAAGCCGCCGCGCAGGTGGCGCGCGAGGCCGCGGCCATCCGTAGCACGACTGATCTGCTGAACACCGTGGTCCGCCTGATCTCGGACCGTTTCGGCTTCTATCATGCCGGCATTTTCCTGACCGATGAGGCTGGCGAGTACGCCGTCCTGAGCGCGGCCTCCTCGGAGGGCGGGCGGCGCATGCTGGCGCGTGGGCACCGCCTGCGCGTGGGCGTCGAGGGCATCGTCGGGTACACCGCCGGCTACGGCGAGCCGCGCATCGCCCTGGATGTGGGGGCCGACGCGGTCTTCTTCAACAACCCTGACCTGCCTGAGACCCGTTCAGAGATGGCCCTCCCCCTGCGCGCCCGCGACCAGATCATCGGCGTGCTGGACGTGCAGTCCACCGAACCTGCCGCCTTCACGCAGGAGGATGTGGCGGTGCTGCAGACCCTGGCCGACCAGGTGGCGGTGGCGATCAGCAACGCCCGCCTGTTCGAGCAGTCGGTACAGGCGCTCGAGGCCGAGCGCCGCGCCTACGGCGAACTCAGCCGTCAGGCCTGGCAACGACTGCTCCGTACCTCGCCGACGCTGCAGGAACGGTACGACCCGCAAGGTCTCCTGTCAGCCGACGGACACTGGCAAGAGAAAATCAGGGCCGCAGCGCAGACCGGGTCTACCGTCATCGCTGAGCCACAGATGGCAGCCGTGCCCATCAAGGTGCGCGGCCACGTCATCGGCGTGCTGGAGGCGCTCAAGCCCGAAGGCGCAGGCGAGTGGACCCCCGACGAGATCAGTCTGCTGGAAACGCTGACCGAGCAGTTGGGCATCGCCCTGGAAAGCGCCCGCCTGTACCACGACACACAACGCCGCGCCGCGCAGGAGCGGTTGGTCAGCGACATCGCCACCCGCCTGCGCGCCTCCCTCGACCCCGAAACGGTGCTCAAGACCACCGTGCGCGAACTGGGACAGGCGTTGGGCGCAGAACTGACCGCCATCGAGGTCACCGGGCCGGTTACCAATCCGGCCTCCGAGGGTAAAGAGAAATGAGAAAGACAGGCCAACGCCCCCGTTCCATAGCGCAGCAATTCACGAGGTCCTATCTCCTCGTCTCTGTCCTCCCGCTCTTCCTGGCCCTCCTCCTCACACTTGGCGGCTTCATCATCCTTGCCCGCCGTTCGGCGGACCTGATCCAGGGTTCCACCCGAGACCTGAACGCCCAGGCAGAAGAGCACCTGCGCCACCTGGGAGAGCAGTACATCCAGACCGTGGCCAGAGACGTGGCCCGGCAGGTGGCGATCTACCTGGCAGCCCATCCGGACGCGACGATGCAGGAGTTGCAGGCCGATGATGAGTTTGCGGGGATCGCCATGCAGCTCGTGGGGGAAACGGGATACACCTGCCTCTACGAAGCCGGAACCGGGATCATGCGCATCCACCCCAACCCCAACCTGATTGACCGGGAGATGAGCTTCCTGCGCGACCAGATTCCCACCTGGTGGGCGATCTTCGAACCCAGCCTGACCGGAACGGAAGTCTCCGGCTACTACGACTGGCTGGAGCCCGATGGCTCGATCCGGCAGAAGTACATGACCATGACGCCGGTAGAGGTCCCTTTCCACGGGACAACCCTGATGATCGCCGCCACCACGTACATTGACGAGTTCTCCAGGCCCGTGGTGTCCATGCAGGAGCAGGCGCAGGAAATCGAGACGCGCTACCGGGGCCTGACCATTCAGCAGGGAACCGCCGTCGCGAGCGCTGGCGCGGCCCTCCTCCTCATCACCATCGGCGTCGTCTACGCACTGGGGCGGCGGGCGGCGATGCAGTACATCCGCCCTATCCAGACGCTCTCGGAGATGAGCGGCGAGATCGGCAAAGGCAGGGGGATCCGTGGGGAGCAGGTCAGGCTCCTCCGCCGGCAGGACGAGATCGGCACGCTGATGCAGGCTTTCATCCAGGCGTCCACGCAGATCGAGGACCTGGTCAACACCCTGGAGCGGCGTGTCGCCGAACGCACGGCCAGCCTGGAGCGCCGGTCGGCTCAGATGGAAGCGGCAGCGCAGGTGGCGCGGGGAGCAGCAGCCATCCGGGATGTCAGGGGGCTCCTGGACGAGACGGTGCGCCTCATCTCCGAGCGTTTTGGCTTCTATCACGCCGGCCTCTTCCTGCTGGACGAGGACAGGGAGTATGCGGTGCTGCAGGCAGCCTCCTCGGAGGGCGGGCAACGCATGTTGGCTCGGGGACACAAACTGGCTGTGGGCCGGGTGGGCATCGTGGGGTATGTGGCCGCCACAGGGGAACCCCGCATCGCCCTCGACGTCGGCGAGGATGCCGTCTTCTTCGACAACCCCGACCTGCCAGAGACCCGCTCGGAGATGGCCCTGCCGCTCAAGGCGCGCGATCGGGTGATCGGCGTGCTGGACGTGCAATCCGTGGAGCCGTCGGCCTTCACCACCGAGGACGTAGCGGTGCTACAGACGATGGCCGACCAGCTGGCCCTGGCCATCGAGAACGCCCATCTGATCGAGGAGGCGGAGAGCCGCCTGCGGGAGGTGAGCGTCCTGCTGGCTCGTTCCAGCCAGGAGGGTTGGAGCCGCCTGGTCGCCAGCCGCCCCGAATGGCGCTATGTCTACGACCGGGTGGATGTCCGCCCGGCCCCTGCGCCCGATGATTCGCAGATCACCATACCGCTCCGTGTCCGAGAGGGGACCATCGGCCGGCTAAGCCTGCGCCTGGGAGACCGTCAACCCGATGCCGAGGAGATCGCCCTGGTACAGACCATCGCCGACCAGGCCAGCCAGGCGCTGGAAAGCGCTCGCCTGTTCCAGGA
>Ga0209018_1000061_pt1 | contig 89637 bp, 94 predicted proteins | sample YNPBryBLVA2012_FD_185814 | JGI IMG/M metagenome (GOLD analysis project Ga0209018, IMG submission 185814) | Anoxygenic and chlorotrophic microbial mat microbial communities from Yellowstone National Park, USA - YNP Bryant BLVA 2012 (SPAdes)... ... | reverse complement strand
CCGCCGATTTCCGAGCCCGACCGTCGTAGGATAGATTCGTGCCCGTATTCCGCAAGAGGCTCCCGAGGCCGCTCTCCCCCATCACCTATCTGGTGAGGAATCCGGGGAAGACGGTGCCGCTCACCGCGGTGATCCTGCTCGCCGTGCTGCTGATCGCCGGCGTGGTGGCGATCATGGACAGCATCCCCTACTCCATCCGCACGATCTACGGATACTCCCGGCTGTTGCTGTTCGCGGGCCCGCGCGGCGAGTCCCAGCTCACGCAGGACATTGTGGAGCGGTTCCGGAGGCAGAAGGAGGTGCCCGTCGAGCGCATCGCCGTGGTGCGCGCTGCGCCGGCCATCGTGCGCAGCATCGTCGGGAAGTGGCCGTTCGCGGTCATCGGCTTCGACCAGAAGGACCTCCCCTACGCCCTGAAGCGGATGGGCACCCGGCGGCTGGAGGGCCGCCTGCCCAGGCAGGGGGTGGCCGAGGCCGTGGTCAGCGAGCCCGTCGCCCGCAACCGCGGTCTGAAGATCGGCTCCGTGCTGATGTCCCCCGACGACACGGACAACTATTCTCCCTTTCAGGTGAAGGTCGTCGGCATCGCCCAGAGCGACGAGTGGTTCATGTTCGCGGACAAGGACTACATCCGCGGCAACCACTTTCCGCCGATCGACGTGGTGCTTGCGTTCGCCCCGACCGAGTCGGACCAGGTGCGGCTGGGGGCCTGGGCCCGTCGGGAGTTCAAAGGGGAGCGGGTCCAGCTGCTCAGCTTCTACGAAGTGGAGCGGGACGCCAAGGAGATGTTCCGAATCCTGTACGCGATCCTGAACGTGGTCATCGGGATTCTGGTTTCGGTGATTGCGCTGATGGTCGCGATGCTCATGAACATCCACCAAGGCCAGCGGCTGGTGGAGCTCGGGCTCCTGCAGGCCCTGGGTCACACCCGACGCCGGCTCTTGATGCGCTCGCTGACGGAGGCCTCGCTGCTGGTGGTGGTTGGCTGGGTCCTCGGCGTGGCGCTTTCGCTCGGCCTTCTCGCGGCCTTCAAGGCGATCCTGCTCGACCCACAGGCTTTCTCGATGCAGCTGTGGAACCCCCAGGCGATGGCGTACACGGTGGCTGTTCCCGCCGTGGTGCTCGTGGTGGCGTGCGGGACGGTGATCTGGAGGTTCCGAAGGTTCGACCCGGTCGGGATCGTGGAAAGGAGGCTCGTGTGATCCGTGCCGAAGGCGCGTCGCTCATTTATCAGGACCACGGGCGCGAGGTGGCCGCGTGCCGGGACATCCGCCTGACGGTCCACCCCGGGGAGTTCCTCGGCATCCTGGGTCCGTCGGGGTCCGGCAAGTCCTCGCTCCTCTACTTGCTGTGCGGGCTCAAGGTGCCGACGCACGGCCGGGTGCTGTTCGAGGGCCGCGACCTCGCGGCGATGGATGACGACGATCGCAGCCGGCTGCGGCTCGGGGCGTTCGGGTTCGTGTTCCAGCAGCCGTACCTGGTGGGGTATCTCTCGGCCCTTGAGAACGTGCTGACCGCCGGAGCGGGCCGGCCGGACCCGGACCACGCGCTCGGCCTGCTCGACCGGCTGGGTTTGGCGGAGAAGGCCCATCGGCTGCCCCACGAGCTGAGCGGCGGGGAGCGGCAGAGGGTGTGCGTCGCCCGGGCGCTCTACGGGAGGCCGCGCGTCGTGTTCGCGGACGAGCCCACGGCGGCGCTGGACCGCCGCAACGGCGAGCAGGTCGTGCGCCTTATGAACGAATGTCGGGACGGCGGAGCGCTGGTGATGGTCACCCACGACGAGCACATGCTCGCGGAGGCCGACCGCATCGTGCGCCTGGACGACGGAGAGATCGTGTCGATCGAGCCGCGCGAGCCGGAATGGCCCGAAGCAGGCATTTCGAACGGCATTCTGCGCGAACCGGACCCTCTCCGTTGACAAGGCCGGGGGGCTCTGGTACACTCCGTCATTGCGTCCACGGGTGACCGTGACGCGGCTTTGGCGGGCTATCGGGCCCGCCATGGGAGAGATCCTGTTGCTCTAGGAAGATGAAAAAGACGGGGATCCAGGGGTGCGGCCTTCTCCGCTCACGGCTTGGGGTCACGCTTCTATGCGGCGATGTCGCGATGGGTCCTTCGCATCTTTTCCGGGGCAACTCTCCAATTTCGGGTTTCTCGCGCCAGAACCTTCTGGTGTCTGCGCACGGTTTCAACGGAGGTTCGCTTGATTGACTTACGCCCTTTTCCTTAGCTGTCTCGCAGTTGCCGCCATCGCTCTGCCTTGGGACGAGTCCCGTTCGTGGTGGCGCCGCCTGTTCCATCGCAGCAGGCCCTCGCAGTCCGTCGCCGCGCCGGTGATCCACCGGGACGGCGGCTGGACCACGATCCAGTGCGACGACCCCGAGGCGTTCTCCCGGTGGTTGGGAGGAGACGAGGACGGCTTCCCGCTCGGCCCGGACGGGGAGATGTCCCTAGGCTCCCACCTGCTGATCGAGCTGTTCGGTTGCGACCGCAAGTCGCTGGAGACGGAAGGCACCGTGGGCCGCGCCATGCGCGAGGCCGCGGACGTGAGCCAGGCGACGGTCGTGGCTGAGTCGTTCCACGAGTTCCGACCGTTCGGCGTGTCGGGAGCGGTCATCATCCAAGAGTCGCACTACACGATCCACACTTGGCCGGAGCACGGCTACGCGGCGGTGGACCTGTTCTACTGCGGCGGAACGGTCAAGGTTCATCGCGCCGTGGAGCTCCTGCGCGAGCGCTTCCGGCCGCGGCGCATGAAGTTCCTCGTCGTCCGGCGTGGCCTCGAGAGCGAGGTGACGAAGTAACCGGCAGGCCCCGTCCTCCCAGGCGCCGGAACCGCGTTCCGGCGCCTTCGATCTGTCCCCAAGGAGTCCAAACGAGCCCATGTTCTCTCAAAGCACCGGCATGTTCGTGGCGGAAACCCACACCGAGGCCGTCACGTGGTACTTCACCGTCGAGCGGTTCCTGGTCCAAGGCAAGACCCAGTACCAGGAGTATCAGATCTGCGACATCCCGCGGTTCGGCAAGACGCTCTTTCTGGACTACAAGATCCAGAGCTCGCTGCTGGACGAGTTCATCTTCCACGAGCTGATGTCCCAGCCGGCCATGGCGCTGCACCCGAACCCGAGGAAGGTCGCGGTGTGCGGCGGCGGCGAGGGCGCGACGCTGCGCGAGGCGCTGAAGCACAACACCGTCGAGAAGGCCACGATGATCGACATCGACGAGGAGCTGATCGACATGGTCCGGGTGCACATGCCGGAGTGGCACCAGGGGGCGTTCGACGACCCGCGCACCGAGCTGCTCCACACCGACGCCCGCAAGTACCTGCAGGAGAACAAGGGAGCGGGCTTCGACGTGGTGCTCAGCGACCTGCCCGACCCGCTGGAGGCCGGCCCTGCCGTCTACCTCTTCACGAAGGAGTACTTCCAGATTTGCGCCGACGCCATGAGCGACGACGGGGTGTTCGCCATGCAGGCCGGCAGCGCGAGCATCAACTACCCCTACTGCTTCGTGTCCTGCCTGAAGACGCTCCAGGACATGAAGGACGTGTTTCCGTATGTGCGGGGCTACTTCGGCTTCGTGTGCACGTTCATGATGCCTTGGGGCTTCATCCTCGCCAGCAAGAAGCACGACCCGCTGGAGCTGACGGAGCAGGAAATCGCCCGCCGGTTCGCCGAGCGCGGCGTCAAGACCAAGTACTACACTCCGCGGACGCACCACAGCGTGTTCACCCTGCCGGACTACCTGTACGAGGCGCTGGACCAGCACGGACGCGTGCTGACGGACGCCGAGCCGTTCGTCTGGACCGCTTGAGACAACAACGGGGGGTCCACGCGGGAGGATGCGCCAGCCCGTGGGCCCCCGTCTCTCCTTTCAGATAGGTGGAAGTCGGTTCTGGTCGCCGCTATGGCGCAAGGGCTGATGGCTCTGGTGCGGCTCCCCAACGAGGGCGGGACGGATTGGTTGGCCCCGCCTCTCTGCGCGTCCTCCTTGGCGCCGCCCCTCGACCGTCCTTCTCGAGGTCGAACCCTGCATTGCGGCCGCCTGTCGCAAGACTCCGCTCCCCGACCGGGCCTGCGATCGCCCGATCCTTAATATAGGATAGCAGGGTTTTTGCTCTTCAAGCGAGCAATTTTGCCAGTCAGAACCCCTGTTGGTTGGGTTCGTTCTCCAGAGCGCCTCGGCGCGCCGGGACTCCAAAAAAGGCCCCCGCCCGGAGAGGGCGGGAGCCTCTGCAAACTCAAGGCTCAGAGCGCGGACTGGGCGACGGCCGCCGGCGCCGAAGCCTGGATCGGCTCCGCCGCGGCGTCGGGTTTGTGGATCAGGAACCCGGCCAGCGCGGCCCACCCCAGCGCGGTCACCACGAGGAACGCCGCGAAGGAGAACTTCCGAAGGGCGACTTGGGAAGCCTCGCTGACCGTGATGCCCCACCGGATGCAGAAGTTCCACAGGCCGTAGCACAGATGGTAGGAGGCCAGCAGGACGCCGATGGCGTACAGGATGAGACCCAGGTAGCCGTTGTCCGTCAGCATCCGCTGCATGCCGGCGTACTGGATGTGCTCGACGCCGCGCCCCAGGTACTTGGCCGCGACCGTGGTGGTGCTGACGTGCAGGATGATCAAGAAGAACAGCGCCACTCCGGTCGCCCGCTGGAAGAGGTACATCCAGTTCTCCGTGAAGCGATATTTCCTCTGATAGACGTTCACCTCGGCGCGCTGGGTGATGAACAGGCCGTAGATTCCGTGGAACAAGATCGGAATCAGGATCACGCCGAGCTCCAGCGCCAAGAGAATGTGCTTCGGGACGCCCTCGAAGAAGGCGATGACCGCGTTGAACTTGTCCGGACCGGCCAGTGCGAACGAGTTCAGCGTCAGGTGCTGAAGCATATAGAACCCGATCGGGATGATCCCGGTGAGGCTGTGCAGCTTGTGCAGAAGGAAGTTCTCGCGGTTGAGTGCCATTTCCTGTCTGAAGTCTACCCGTCCGGTCGGTTCTATGTTCGCAGACTCCAGCAAGACGCTTTCCGCTCGGAGTAATCTGCGCGCCGACCGTTCACAGCGGAGGAAAGCATGGCAGACAAGATCCGAGTCACCGTTTGGGGCGAGAACGTCCACGAGAAGGAGATGCCGCGCGTCCGGGAGATCTATCCCGACGGCATGCACGCCTGCATCGCGGCCGGGCTGAACGAGGCCGCCGACATCGAGGCCCGCACGGCCACGCTCGACATGCCCGAGCACGGCCTGACCGACGAGGTCCTTGAGAACACCGACGTCATGACCTGGTGGGGCCACGCGGCGCACCACATGGTCGAGGACCGCATCGCTCAGAAGGTCAAGACGCGGGTGTTGGAGGGCATGGGGCTGATCGTGCTGCACAGCGGCCACTACAGCAAGGTCTTCAAGTGGCTCATGGGCACCACCTGCTCGCTGTGCTGGCGCGAGGCCGACGAGCGCGAGCGGCTGTGGATCTGCAACCCGGTCCACCCGATCGTCCGGGGCATCGAGGGCCGCTACTTCGAGATTCCGAAGGAGGAGATGTACGGCGAGCCGTTCGGCATCCCGGAGCCCCAGGAGACGATCCTCATCGGTCACTTCGAGGGGGGCGAGGTCTTCCGGTCCGGCTGCGTGTTCCAGCGCGGCGCGGGCAAGATCTTCTACTTCCAGCCCGGTCACGAGACGTATCCCATCTACCACCAGGCCGAGATCAAGCTGATCCTGAAGAACGCCGTGCGCTACGTGCGGCCGCAGGGTCCGCGGTGGATCGACGGCGCGCCGCACATCCCGGTCGAGCAGGCGCCGGATCCGATCTCGAAGAAGGACTGATCCGGTCGTCGCGAGGGCTCCGGGGTCGCATCACCGGGGCCCTTGCGGTACAATTCTGGACGAGCGCGGCTGTAGCTCAGTGGATAGAGCGTCTCCCTCCGGAGGAGAAAGTCGGGGGTTCGAATCCCTTCAGCCGCGCCATCTCCATTCTTGAGGGCCGCCCAGCCATCGGGTAAACGTGCCGGTCATGGCGTGGATCGGGTTTCTCGCGGGTCTCTGTTCGGTCGAGGCCGACCTGCCGCTCTGGCGGGAGCCGGGCTATCGCGGCGACTGGCTGGTGGAGGGCGTGGACGCTCCCTGCGGCGTGTACCGCACTGAGCGGCCCGGCGAGATCGTGCTGGCCAACGGCCTGGTCGCCCGGACGTTCCTAATCCGTCCGAACGCGGCGACGGTCAGCTTGAGGCGGCTCGACAGCGGCGACGAGTTCGTTCGCGCCGTCGAGCCGGAGGCGATCGTCACCATCGACGGGCGCTCCTGGAAGGTGGGCGGCCTGGTCGGGCAGCCCAACCGCGCGTTCCTGTACGAGGACTGGTTGGACCTGCTTCGGGCCGACCCGGAATCGTTCCAGCTCGTGCGTTGGGAGGCCTTGAGCAAGGTCGCCGAGCGCCTGCCCTGGGTGCGTCGCCGACATTCGGCGGAGGTCCCGTGGCCGCCGAATGGGGCCACGCTCACTCTGTGGTTCGCCCCGCCCCAGGACGGGCCGAAGGGGCTCGAGGTGGGGGTGCGCTACGAGGTCTACCAAGGCCTGCCGGCTCTCTCCAAGCAGGTGCTGCTCCGGGCGGGATCCGGCTGCCGCGTGGACCAGGTTGTCGTGGAGTCCCTGGCGGCCGTCGAGTCTGAGTCCGCGGTGGACTCCCCTCCCTCGTGGAGCAGCAACAAGATCACGGTTCTCACGGACTACTCGTTCGTGGCGTGCGACAACGTCCACTGGCTCACGGACCCGGAGTACACCACGCAGGTCAATTACCTTCTCCAGACGCCGTGCCTGCTGCGGGTGTATCCCAAGCACGGGCCGGGCGTGCGGCTGGCGGAGGGCGAGTCGTTCGAGTCGTTCCGTTCGTTTCTCATCCTCCACGACGACTGGGACCGGGAGCGCCAGGGCTTGGCGGTCCGCCGGTTCCACCGCGCCCTGGCCCCGTGGGTGACGGAGAACCCCCTGATGTTGCACCTGACGTCGACGGACGAGAAGGTCGCGCGCACGGCGATCGACCAGGCCGCCGACTGCGGCTTTGAGATGGTGAACTTCAGCTTCGGGAGCGGGCTGAACATGGAGGATGACTCCCCGGCGAACATCGCCAAGTTCCGCGCGCTGGCCAACTACGCGCACTCGAAGGGCCTGGAGATCGGTGGCTACTCGCTGCTCGCGAGCCGAAGCATCGACGCCGAGAACGACTGCATCAACCCCGAGACCGGCAAGCCGGGCGGAGCGGTGTTCGGCAACTCCCCGTGCCTTGGCAGCCGATGGGGGCTGGAGTACTTCCGCAAGCTGAAGAGGTTTTTGGAGGGCACGGGCTTCGATCTGTTGGAGCACGACGGCAGCTATCCCGGAGACGTCTGCGCGTCGACCTCGCACCCCGGCCACGAGGGTTTGGCCGACTCGCAGTGGAGGCAGTACCGGTTGATCGCCGACTTCTACCGCTGGTGCCGATCCAGAGGCATCTTCCTGAACGTGCCTGACTCCTACATGCTGGCTGGCTCGAACAAGACCGGGATGGGTTACCGGGAGACGAACTGGTCGCTGCCGAGGCGCGGGCAGCACGTCCACGCCCGCCAGAACCTGTTCGACGGCACTTGGCTGAAGACGCCGTCCATGGGCTGGATGTTCACGCCGCTGGTCGAGTACCAGGGCGGAGGGGCCGCCGCCACGATCGAGCCGCTTCGGGAGCACCTGAGGGACTACGAGAGCCACCTGGCGAACAACCTCGGCTTCGGGGCGCAGTCCTGCTACCGAGGGCCGCGGCTCTACGACGCGCCCGAGACGCGCGAGATGGTGCGCCGGTGGGTGGCTTGGTTCAAGAAGAATCGGCGGATTCTGGATGCCGACGTGATCCACCTTCGGAGGGCCGATGGGCGGCGGCTGGACTTCGTTCTGCACGCGGACCCGCAGGGTAAGGAGCGCGGCCTGCTCATGGTGTTCAACCCGACGGACCGGCTGTTGGAGGAGACCATCCGCGTGCCCATGCGCTACACGGGGCTTCGGGGCGCCTGTCGGGTGAGCCTGGACGACGGAAAGTCGAGCAGGGGGACGATCCGCGACGGCGTTCTGGAGCTGAAGGTGAGGGTCCCGGCGAACGGCCGAACCTGGGCGGTCTTCCTGCCTTAGCTCGCGGCGGGGCCTTCAGAGGAGGGGGCATTCTTCCGATGAGATCGGAAGATGCCCTCCACTCCCGAGCGACTGCCGAGCCCCGAGCCCGAGGACAACCTGGTGTATGTGGTGCCGCCGTGGGCGGTCCGCGACGAGGCTCCAACCGGTTGGGCGCTGTGGCGGTCGATCCTGGACTTCCTCGCGTTCGAGGCCAAGGTGCTGTTCGGCCTGTTGTCGGTCCTTGCGGCTGGGTACTACCTTCTGCCCGAGCTCTACGAGTTGAAGTCCCGGCTGGGCGTGGACCTGTTGCCGGGCGTGCACGGGCCGGACGTGATGCCGTTCTTGGACCGGCGCTTCCCCGAGGATCCGCCGCAAGAGAGGTAAAGTCGGCTTAGCGCAGAGCGGCGCGGCCCTTCGGGCCGCGCCGCTCTGCTCTTTCGGGGGAAGAAGCATGGAGTTTCGTCGCATCGCGGTCATCGGCGTGGGGCACCTTGGCGGGACCCTCGTGCAGGGCTGGATCGGCCCTGGGGGCGTAGCCGCGCCGACGTTCGTCTTGAGCCGCCGCCGGATCGGCCTGCTGCAGAAGTGGAAGGAGAGCGGCTGCAGCATCGCTTCCACCAACGCGGAGGCCGTCGAGGGCGCGGACTGCGTGCTGTTGGCCGTCAAGCCCCAGCAGGCCGAGGAGGTCCTGCGGGAGATCGGGGGCAGCGTGAGGGACGCCCGCGCCATCGTGTCGACCGTCACCGGCCTGCCGCTGGCCCGGATCCGCGAGCTGGCGCCCGGACCGGGCGTCGTGCGGGCCATGCCCAACACCGCCGCCGCGATCGGCCAATCCATGACCTGCCTGGCATCCCTGCCGGGCGACGAGGCGGCCCTGGCCGAGGTGCAGGCGCTGTTCGACAGGATCGGTCGGACCATGGTGATCAGCGAGGACCTGATGGACGCCGCCACGGTGCTGGGCGCCTGCGGCGTCGCCTACGCCCTGCGGTTCCTGCGGGCCATGACCCAGGGCGGCATCCAGATCGGCTTCAGCTCGGAGGTGGCGCAGATGGTGGCCGCCCAGACCCTGCGCGGCGCGGCCTCGCTGGTCGCCGAGACCGGAAGCCACCCCGAGGCGGAGATCGACAAGGTCACGACACCGATGGGGATCACCATCGCCGGCCTGAACGAGATGGAGCACAACGGATTCAGCTCGGCGCTGATCCGGGGCGTCTGCGCCTCGTTCGAGCGCATCGGAAGGCCCAAGCGCTGATCAGGGCTGGTTCGACTCCTCCCACTCGCTCAGCCAGTCCTCCGTGCGGCGCCAGAACTCCTCCTCGCGGCGCCGGCGCTCTTGGGCGCGCTGGATCCAGACGCCCACGCCGTACGGGTAGGCCATCGACACCCAGGCGAACACGGAGAAGATCAGCCGGGTGAAGCGGTCGGCCGGAACGAGCCAAACCAAGCTGGCGAGCGCGGCGAAGCCGAGCGCCGGCAGGGCGTACACCAACCAGGCGGCCCGCGGCTGCCATGCCCTGCCGGCGAACCGGCCGAGGCGGTACACGCCGAACAGGAACACGGCCAACCACAGCGTGCCCACCGTGAGCAGCGCGCCCAGTCCGACGAACGTCTCGGCCGCTTCCATGTTCCAACCCTAGGATGGAACGGAATCGTCCCGACGGGGGGGCTCGTCGGGACCTTCGGCTTCGGGCCCTAGGACCGACAGCGACCTGCCCTCCGGCTGGAACTCCAGGCGGACCGTCCACCGCCTCGCCCCGAGGTGCGCCTCGGTCAGGCGGTCGGGCCACTCAACCAGAAACACGGCCTCCTGCGCGAGATCCTCGAGGCCGAGCCCCGCCTCGCTGGGCACCCGGTACAGGTCCACGTGCACGATCGGCGGCTCGGTGGGGAAGGACTGGACCAAGTTGAACGAAGGGCTGCGCACCGGGCCGCTCCAGCCCGCCAGCCGGATCAGAGCCCTGCAGAACGTCGTTTTGCCGACCCCCAGCTCGCCCTCGAGCAGCACCCAGTCGCCGGGGCGCAACCGATCGAGCAGCCAACGGGCCGGCGCCTCCAAGGCTTCGGGGTTTGGCACGCTCCAGCGCTTCCGCCGCAGGGAACCGGGCACGGGGTTTTATACCCCTGCCCTTGAGTCGCGAACTCGCGAGGTGGCAAACTCGTAGTACATCAAGGAGGAAGACAAAGACATGATCTCAAAGAAGTTGGAGAAAGCGGTCAACGAACAGATCCAGAAGGAGACGTACTCCGCGTACCTCTACCTGGCGATGGCCGCGTACTTCGCGGCGCAGAACCTGGACGGGTTCGCCAACTGGTTCTACGTGCAGAACCAGGAGGAGACGTTCCACGCCATGAAGCTGCACAAGTACCTGATCGAGCGCGGCGGCGAGGTGGAGCTGATGGAGATCCAGAAGCCGCCGAAAGACTTCGAGAGCCCGCTCAAGGCGTTCCAGGCCGCCTTGGAGCACGAGCGCTTCATCTCCAAGTCGATCAACGAGCTCCTGCAGAAGGCGCTCGACGAGGGCGACCACGCGTTGGCGAGCTTCCTGAAGTGGTACGTCGACGAGCAGGTCGAAGAGGAGGCGAACGCCGAGAAGATCGTCGCCCAGCTGGAGATGATCGAAGGCTACAAGCCCGGCCTGTACCATCTGGACAAGGAGCTGGCCGCGCGGGTCTTCACCCCGCCGGTTGACGCCACCGCCTAGACCCGAAGGCTGATCCGATCGCAAGCGGCCGGGGTGCCCAACGGCGCCCCGGTTCTCTTTTGCCCGTGAGCCCTCAGGCCGGAGGCTCCACCACGCCGATGGTCAGCAGCAGGCAGGCGTAGATCCGTTGCTCTCCGGTCGCGATGACGAGGCCGCAGTCGTCCGACTTCACCTGGTCGTAGAACTCGAAGCGACCGAGAGCCTCGATCTTCGGCTCCGGTCCGATCAGCCGCTGGAACTCCTGCACGATCGGCGGCAGTTCGCCTCGGTCGGGCCGGATGACGTGCGCCGCCTCCACGGGGATCTGCTCCAAAAGGACCTCCAGCACCTCGGTCGCGGTGAGCCGGCCGGGGCACAGGTTCAGATAGACGATTGAGGCGTTCGGGCCGCACTTGGTTGCAAAGGGGTAGTTGCTGTCGGCGATCAGCACCTTGGTCCCGTGTCCGCCGGAAGCCAGCGCAGACAGGATCTCGGGATGCAGCAGTCTGGATTTGAGCATGGTTCTCAGTCTCCTTCAGAACGTGTCCCAACAGACGACGGGGTTCGGCGGGAGCAGGGCGTCGGCGGCCACCAGCTTCTCCGGATGGTCGAAGGCCACGAACCCGAGGCGGGCCATCTCCCGGAGGCTGGGCTCCCCGAAGAACGCCTGGGTGAACGCGCCGATCTCCAGCTCGAAGTCCGGTTCCTCGTCGGTCTGAGACACCGCGACGTGGCCGAACTCGAATTCCACCAACCACGGCCCCTCGTTCTCGGGGAAGTCGGGGTCGATCACGCGCAGCACGACCTCTCCCGAGGCGCCCGGATGCAGCTTCGCGAGCGCCCCCGGCACGTCGAGGATCCGGAACATGATCGGCTTGTTCAGCTCGACCCGCACCGGATGGTCCAGGTGGCGGGCGAAGAACGGCCCGTCGCTCGGCTCCAGCCAGGTGATCGAGTTTTTGTTCATCGCCAGGCCGCGGAAGGTCTCCAAGATCGCCTCGTACCCCTCCCGCGAGGTGGAGACGAACTCCCGCACGAACAGGTCCACCCAGAAGTCGCCGGACATGTCGATCACGCAGTAGGCCTCGATGGGGTCGCCGGCGGCGTACACCGTCTTGGGGCGGTCGCCGCCCAGGAAGCGGCTCCACTGGGCGTCGTTGCGCCGGTTGCCGCCGGCGTAGACCACGCAGTAGAGCTCCATCACGGGCCGCAGGAGGTGGAACTCCTCGGGTCGGAGCTGCCGGACCGGCAGGGTCCTCTCGAACCGGGGAAGACGGTCCGCCGGGCAAGCGATCCTCTGCACGCGGCCGCAGACCTGGTAGCCGAACTGGCGGTAGAACGGCTCGCGGAAGGCGTAGAGCGAGGCCACGAGGAAGCCCTGGTCGCGCAGCAGCCTGTGGGTCCCTCGCATCAGGGCCTTTCCCACCCCGCCCCGTCGGCACTCGGGCAGAACCCCGACGGCGGCGATTCCGGCGCAGCGCAGGTGCTCGACCCCCTTCGAGGCGGTCATGTCCAGGGCTGTGAGGGCGCCGGCGACCTGGCCGTCTTGCCGAACCACATAGCCTTCGCCGTCGGGGGGAACGAGGTTCTCCGCAGGGTCGGTGGGTTGCCCGCCCCGATACACCATGCTCCGCACGCGGGCGAAGCCCTCGCGGTCCTCGTCGGTGAGCCTCAGCACCTCCAGATCGCTCATGGGCGCCAGCTTACCGGTCCGGAAGGTCGGCGCGGAAGGTAAAACGCTCGCATGAACGTCGATCTGCTCCGCCGTCTCACCGAAGCCCACGGAGTCCCCGGCCAAGAGGACGCCATCCGAGCCATCGTCCGGGAGGAGCTCGGCCCGCTCTGCGAAATCCGGGTCGATTCCATGGGGAACATCATCTGCCGCAAGCCCGCCACGCGCCAGCCCTTGGGAGGCCAGCCGAAGAAGCTGTGGATCGGCGCGCACATGGACGAGATCGGCTTCCTCGTGAAGCACATCGATGACAAGGGCTTCCTGCGGCTTCAGCCTTTGGGCGGCTGGGATCCGCGGCAGATGGCCAGCCAGCGGGTGATCGTCCACACGCGGGAAGGCGCGCTGCACGGCGTGCTGATGCTGGCCACCAAGCCGAAGCACATGCTGAGCCCCGAGGAGATGAACAAGGGCCCGCAGATCGAGAACTACTTCGTGGATTGCGGGCTGAGCGGCGAGGCGGCCAAGCAGAGGGTGCGGCTCGGCGACATGGTCACGATGGACCGCACCTTCATGGAGATGGGCGACCTGTTCACGTGCAAGTGCATGGACGACCGCGTCGCGGTGTTCGTGATGATCGAGGCCCTGAAGGCGGTGGGCGAGCACGAGGTGGACGTCTACGCGGTCGGCACGGTGCAGGAGGAGGTCGGACTCAGGGGCGCGGCGACCAGCGGGTGGTCCGTGCAACCGGACATCGCGGTGGCGCTGGACATCACGATCGCGAACGACATCCCGGGCATCGGGGACGCCGACTGCGTCACCAAGCTGGGAGAGGGCGCGGCGATCAAGATCATGGACGGCTCGCTGATCTGCCACCCGAAGCTCGTGGCCCACTTCCGCGAGTTGGCCGAGAAGCACGGCATCAAGCATCAGATGGAGATCCTGCCGTTCGGCGGGACCGACGCGGGGGGAGTGCAGCGCCTGCACGGCGGCATCCCCTCGTTCACGCTCTCCGTCCCGTCGCGCTACGCCCATACGGTGAACGAGACGGTGCACAGGGCGGACGTCCAGGCGGCCATCGACCTGCTGGCGCGGTACATCGAGGACGCGCACAACGGCGACTACGCGTTCCTCTGAGGGCGCACAGGGGGAGGCAGCCATGAGACTGGGCGCGCCCGTGTACGGGAGTTGGAGCGACCCCGCCGACTGGGTGGCGGCCGTTCGGGCCAAGGGGTACCGCGCCGCGTACTGCCCGGTGGGGCCCGAGGCGGACGACGCCACGGTGCGGGCCTTCGCGCGCGCTGCCGAGGAGGCCGACCTCGCGATCGCGGAGGTGGGGGTTTGGAACAACCTCCTCGCCGCCGACGCCGAGGAGCGCGAGAGGAACATCGCCGCCTGCATCGCGAAGCTCGACCTCGCGGAGAGGATCGGCGCGCGCTGCTGCGTGAACATCGCGGGCACGCGGTCGGCAGTGTGGGACGGACCCGATCCGTCCAACTATGACCCCGAAACCTTCGACGCGATCGTGGAGACCACGAGGCGGATCGTCGACGCGGTGAAGCCCAAGCGCACGTTCTACACGCTAGAGCCGATGCCTTGGATGCTTCCCGATTCGCCCGACTCGTACCTCGAGCTGCTCCGAGCCGTCGATCGGCCCTCGTTCGCCGTGCACTTGGATCCCGTGAACATGGTCAACTCCCCGCCGAAGTTCCTGTGCAACGCGGAGTTCCTGCGGGATTGCTTCTCCAAGCTCGGTCCGTGGGTCAAGAGCATCCACGCCAAGGACATGGTCCTCGGCACGAAGCTGACCGTGCATCTGGACGAGGCGAGGCCGGGTCTGGGCGGCATCGACTACAAGGCGTTTCTGACCTGCGCGGCGGAGCTCGGCGACGTGCCGTTCCTTCTGGAGCACCTCCCGACGGAGGCGGACTACGACGCCGCGGCTTCCTACGTGCGCAGCGTGGCCGCTGAGGTTGGCGTGGAGCTGTAGCGTGGGGCTCGTCGCCCGGCGCCTCGAACCGTGGGTGATCGCCGGGGGCCGCCGGGTGCGTTGGCAGGCGGCTTCGGATTCGGCTTGGCGGGCGGGCGATCTGGCCGCCGAGCTTCGCCCCGGGGCGCTGGGGGTGTCGCTGACCATCCGGAACCAAGGGCTGAAGCCGGTCGCGCTGCAGGCCGCGTTCCTGCGCTGGTCGGTGGAGGCACCGCGCCTTCGGCTGGGGTTCTTCGAGGGCAGGTGGGCTGAGGAGAACCAGCTGCGGTGGGTCGATCCGCCCGGCGCGACGCTGGAACTCCGCCACCCATCGGGCAGGACGGGCGAGGGGAACCCCACGCACCTGTTCGCTGTCGATGCCGAAGGCCGCGGCATGGCTTGGGTGGCGGTTCCGTCATGCGACCTTGTGGCGCGGGTCGTGCCGGAAGGCCCGTTTCTGGGTCCGCACGCCTCGCCGAGACGGGCGCAGGTTTGGATCGGCCCACCGCCGGAGGGGTTGCAGCTGGTGCTTCCCCCCGGCGAGGAGCTCGGGGTCGCCGAGTGCGTCGAGCTGGAGGTTCGTGAGGGCTTGGTCGAAGTCGCCAGAGGTCTCTCCCTCCGCTGCCTCCACGCTTGGGGCCCTGCCCCGGAGTGTCCGGTCATCTGGAACACGTGGCTCGACCGGTTCGACGACCTGGATCCCGAGCGTCTGAGGCTGCAGCTGGACGCGGCGGTGGAGGTCGGCTGCGAGGGTCTGATCGTCGACGCCGGATGGTTCGGAACCGGCACCGACTGGTGGAACTGCGTCGGAGACTGGAGGGAGTGCCGAGAGGGGGCCTTCCACGGACGGATGGCGGAGTTCGCCGGCGCCGTGCGGGCGACGGGCCTGCTCTTCGGCTTCTGGATGGAGCCGGAGCGGGTTGCTGCGGACGCTCCCGTGGCCCGGAACCATCCGGAGTGGGTCGCCCCTGGCGGCCGGTTGCGCCTGGAGAGGCCGGAGGCCTTCGACTGGCTGTTGGAGACCGCGAGCGCGCGCATCCGGGAGTTCGGCGCGCGATGGCTCAAAGTGGACATGAACTTCTCGCTCGGCGATTCCGAGGGCGACGCGTTCCGCGCGCACCGGGAGGCGCTCGCGCGGTGGATCGGGCAGCTTAGGAAGCGCTTCCCGAGCCTGTACCTCGAGGGCTGCTCCAGCGGGGCGATGCGGTTGGACCTCGGACTCCTGCCGCTCTTCGACCAGCACTTCCTGTCGGACAACACGAACCCGTGGGACGTGGCGAGGATCGTGGAGGGCGCCGCCCTGCGCGCGCCTCTTGCCCGGATCGGACGGTGGGCTGTGCTCTACGAGCGCGGGGGCGAGTTGCTGGTCCCCCGGACCGCGGGGCTGGAGGGCTTCGAGTCCGCGACGGTTCCGTTCGCGGTCGCTCCCGCGTTTCTCGGGGCGTTCGGCCTGAGCGGCGACCTCGCCTCGCTCAGCCCGGAGCGCCGCGGCGCGCTGCGGGCGTGCGTGGAGGCTTATCGGAGCGTCCGCCGCGAGATCGCCGCCTCTTGGAACGCGTCGGTGGCTGCTCCGACCCCTCGGGACGATCGGAACGGCTGGTCGTGGCACGCGCTGGCCAATCCGTGGAGCGTCCTGCTGGTCGCCCTGCGCCTGTCCGACGCCTCCGAGGCCCGCGAGTGGTCCTGGAGCGATCTGGGCTTGGAAGGAGCGCCGCAGCGCGTCGAGGCTCTGTTCGGAGACGAGGGCGCCACGGCGGAGGTCGCCATGGAGGGGCTCCGGGTGAGCCTTCCGCGACCCAACACGGCCCTCGGCCTGCGGCTACCGTGCCACTGAGGCCGGTGGGTGCCCTCCGAGCGACTGCACCACGGCCAGCACCAAGGTCACCGTGATCGCGGAGAGAACGGTGGTCCAGAAGACGCACTCGGCGGCGAGCTCGCTGTCGGCGTCCAGCTCCAGCGCGAGGATGAAGGTGTTGACGGCGCTTGGCGCGGCCGAGGCCACCACCAGCATCGCGCCGGGCCACGGCCACAGACCGAGTGCCGCCACCACCGCCCCCATGGCGAGCGGCATGCCGAGCAGCTTCAGGAACAGTACCGGCCCGACGCGGCGCCAATGGGGCCATCGCACGCGCGAGGACAGCTGCGCGCCGAGCGTCATCAGCGCCACTGGCACCAGGCCGCCCGCGATCGAATCCAGCGAGTACTGCACCGGGCCAGGCAGATGCCAGTTTCCGCCCTTGAGCGCGAGGGCGAGCCCGAGCGAGGCGAAGAGCGGCGTGCGGGCGTACTCCGCCAGAGCCTGGCGGATGCCGCCGTTGGCCGAGGCGAGCAGCAGATAGCCGCCCAGCCACATGGAGATGTTGCTCACCAAGAGCACCAGCGCCTGCACCGCTCCCCCTGCGGGTCCGTAGGCGCGTTCGGCCAGCGGGATTCCGAAGTTGCCGCTGTTGAACACGGCCGATGCGAGCACCAGAACCGCCGCGCTGCCCAGGGCCATCCGCCGCCGGCGCAGGCAAACCCACACCGGAGCACCGACCAGCAGCGTGGCGCAGACCATCGCGCCGATCACCCAGCCCATCTGCTCCCAGGTGAGATCGCTCTTGGCGACCCTCGCCACCATGAACGCCGGCATGAACACGTTGACCTGCAGAGCCGTCAGGGTGGACATCGCCAGAGGTCGCTTGCGCTCGAGGGCGAAGCCGCACGCCGCGATCAGCAGGATCGGCAGAACGACGTCCCAGAACAGAAACAGGAACTGGCTGAGAAACGGCAACGGGTCGAACCCCACCTCCGCGAGGGAGGTTCTCAGGTTACCCTTCCAGCCCGTACTCCGCCCAACTGGACGGCGTCTCCCACACGCGCACGCGCTCGAGGACGGCCTGGCCCGGCTCGATCCGGTAGAGGGGCCGGCCGTCCCCCCCGTGCGGACCCTCGAACCCGTCGCGCAGCACCTCCGAGATCGCCAGGAACAGGTACCGGGCGATCACCTCGGTGGTGGGCGGGTCCTCGAACACGAGAACTCCCTCGGGGTAGAGGCGCTCCAGCTCCGGCAGCAGCGGCTCGTCCCGGTGCACCGCGAGGCTGTGGTCGAACTGCTCCACGATGGGCTTCACCGCGCGCTTGAGCGCCTTGAAGTCGAGCACCATGCCGTTGGCGTCCAGCCGCTCGCCGCGGATCACCACCTCGATGGTTCGGGTGTGGCCGTGCGGGAACCGGCAGCGCTCGGGGTGGCCCGTCAGCATATGGCCGCTCTCCACGGTGAACCGTTTGCACACGCGGAAGACCGCCATGCTCAGGGCTGCTCCTTGCGTCGCAGGACGACCCTGCGCGACTGGTCGATCTCCAGGACCGAGGACAGCGTCAGCGTCCCCGGGTCGACCTGCAGGCGAAGCGGTTTGAAGAGTCCGGCTTCCATCGGGTTGTTGTCGCCCTTCTTCAGGTCTCCGACGCGCTCCGGCTCGAGGATCAGGGTGAGGCCGTCCAGGCGCCAGCGGCCCTCGAAGGTTGCGGGCGGGAAGAGGTTGGACGAGAACGTGCCGTCCTTCCTCAGCTCGAGCTGAATGGACAGCATCGAATCCAGTACGTTTTGCTGCAGCTGCGTCGGAAGGTCGGATCGCTCCGGCGTCTCGAGCTTGGCAACGTACGTCCCGACGAGCCGATCCTGCAGGCTGGCCTGGCAACCGACGCCGATCGCCAGCAGGGCGGCCAGAAGCAGCGCCGTGCGACCTGCAACCATGCCCCTATTGTGGCCCAGGAGGCGACCCGGGCCAGGGCCGAGGGTGCCGGGGGTCACTCCTTGCGCTTGAACGTCATGCTCATCTGCCCGGAGTTGGCCTGCTTCGCTCGGAGCGTCAGCGTCGAGGGGTCGACCTCGAACTCCATCGGCTTGTTCATCGCGCCCGCGTTGGGCGGCAGCTTCCCTCTGGCGGCGGCCTCGCTCTTGAGCTGCTCCGGCGTCATGCCCATGATCGTTTCCGCCTTGAGCTCCAGCTTCGTGCCGTCCAGGCTCCAGGTGCCTTTGATCGGCATGGCCATCAGGGACATCTCGAACGTCTTGTCCTCCTTCAGCTCGAGGGTTGTGGATCCGCCCAGCATCTGGGCGAAGTTGCGGACCATCTGCGAGGCCGCATCGTCCTTCGCCGATGCGGGTTCCTCGAAGGAGGCCGTATAGCGCCCCACGAGCTTCTTCTCGAGGCTGCCGGAGCAACCGACCGCGAACAGGACGATCAGGACGGCCAGAGCGTGCAGAAGGCGACGGTCCATGGCTCCAGTATGCTCCCTAGGCGGAGCCCTCGGCCCGGACGACCCGCAGGATTTCCCCGCGTCTCGTCTTGGATCGCCATTCCGTGTCGCTCGCCGTCCCGCGCTCGTCGCCCCTCGGGCCGATCAGTCTGCACCCGGGAACAGGCTTCAAGACCAGCTCCCGTCCCGCAAGCGATCGGATGGCGGCGGATTCGAGGCGGCCGCCGCTCCAGCTCATCTCGATCTCGAACGCACCGCGGGCGCGCACGCCGCGCACCGAGCCTCGCGGCCAAGAGGAGGGCAGGGCCGGCAGAGGCTCGATCCAGCCGTCGTGGGACTGCACGAGCATCTCGAGGATGCCCGCGGCCCCGCCGAAGTTGCCGTCGATCTGGAACGGCGGGTGGGCGTCGAAGAGGTTGGGGTAGAGGCCGCCACCGTCGACCATGTTGTAGCCGGTCCTCCCCGTGGGCTTGAGGAGGCTGCGCACCAGGCGGTAGGCGCGCTCGCCGTCGTGCAGCCGCGCCCAAAAGTTGATCTTCCAGGCCATTGACCAGCCGGTGCTGACGTCGCCCCGCGCTTCCAGGGACTTTCGCGCCGCCGCAAAGAGATCGGGCTTTCGGCGCGGGCTGACCAGACGCCCGGGGTGCAGGCCGACCAGGTGCGATACGTGGCGGTGGTGGGGCTCGACCTCTTCGAACTTTTCCGTCCACTCCATCAGCCGCCCGTCCCTGCCCACCTTGGGCATGGCGAGCCGATCCTGCGCCGAGCGGACGCGGTCCACGAGCTCGCCGCGGATGCCCAGCTCCCTGGCGGCCAGCAGGGTGTTCTCGAAGGTCTCCCAGATCAGCATCTGATCGATGGTCGGGCCCATGCTCATGCTGACGACGGACCCATCGGGGGCTCGGAACGAGTTCTCCGGCGAGGTGGCCGGCCCGCTGACCAGGCGGCCGGTCTTCGGATCCTCCACGAGCCAACCGAGGCAGAACTCCGAGGCGCCCGCCAGAAGGGGCCAAATCCGCTTCAGGTAGCCGCGGTCGCGGGTGAAGGCGTAGTGGTCCCAGAGGTTCAGGGTCAGCCACGGGCCGCTCGTGGGGGTCATGCCCCAGCCCGGATGCTCTCCCGGCGAGGTGAAGCCCCAGACGTTGGTGATCGTGTGGACGGTCCACCCGCCGGCGCCGTAGTGCACCCTGGCGGTGCGTGAACCCGGCTCCACCAGGCTCTCCACTAGGTCGACGAGCGGCAGGAAGCACTCCGGCAAGCCCGCCAGATCGGGCAGCCAGTAGTTCATCTGCACGTTGATGTCGGTGTGGTAGTCGCCGTTCCAAGGGGTCTGGATCGTGTCCGCCCAAAGGCCTTGGAGGTTGGCAGGCAGGCTCCCAGGTCGGGACGAGGAGAGCATCAGGTAGCGGCCGTATTGGACGAACAGAGCCGCCAAGGCCGGGTCGGCCTCACCCCGCGCGAAGCGCCGCAGCCGCTCGTCGGTCGGGAGGCCGCTGATCTCGCTCCGACCGAGGTCGATGCGGAGCCGCTGGAACAGCCGCCGTTGGGCGAGGGTCGCCCGTCGCTTCAGGGTCGGGTAGGGCAGCTTCGCGGCGGCTTCCAGCTCGGACTCGACCGGCTCGCGCATCGGGTGGCCCAGCCGCGACCCAGTCTTCACCAGCGCGAAGTCGGTGTGCGCGGCGAGCAGGACGGTGACGGTGTGCCCGCTGGCCGTCAGGGAATCCCCCTCGGCGTGGACCGTCCCTCCGTCGGCGATCGCCCAAACCCGGACGAGGTACCTCATTCCCGCGCCGCCCGCGCCGTTGGGCAGCGCCCCGGTCATCTCCAGCGCGCCGTCGGCGGTGACTCTGGTGTGGAACCGCTCCGGCCGGTCGAGGCGCACTCTCAGCTGGAACGGCCGGCCGTCGGCGGATGCGGTCCGCACGACCAGCGCCTGGTTCGGCGCAGACGCGAACACCTCCCGGCGGTACGCCCTGGAGCCGACCTGGAACTCCGACGCGGCGACGCCCGTTTCCAGGTCGAGCCATCGTCGGTAGGCTCCCTGCGAGGCGTCGGCGGGGTTCTCGGCGGAGAGCTCCAGGTGCAGGTCGCCGAGCGTCTGGTACGAGCCGTAGGGTGCGTTCGCCGCGTTGCCGTAGCTGCTGCCCGGGCCCTTGCACACCAGCGAGCGGCTCGCCAGCTCTTGCGCCTCGCGGTATCGGCCCTGGAACAGCAGACGCCGGATCTCGGGCAACGCTTGGAGCGCCTCCGGGTTGTCGGCGTCCATCGGCGAGCCGGACCAAAGGCTGATCTCGTTGATCTGGACCCTCTCGGAGCGCGTCCCTCCGAAGACCATGCCGCCCAGACGGCCGTTGCCGACGGGAAGGGCCTCGATCCACTGGGAGGCCGGCTGGGCGTACCACAGGGTGGTCGAGGGATCGAAGGGAGGCGGAGCCATCAGGTGCGAGAGCATGACCCTTGATACCTCCGAATCCACGCGAAAGGCACCTCTGGATTCATAGAACACAAAGCGCATTCCGGTAGTAGAATGCACTGTATGGTTTCGGCCATCTTGCTGCTGGGAGCGCTCTTGAACGATCCAGGAGCGTGGTCGGACAACGAGCTGCAGTTCCGATCGGACGACCCCAAGGTGCACGTCCGGAGGTCGGAGCACTTCCGCATCGTCTGGGGCCGCGGGGAAGGGGAGGGCGGCGTGGCCGCGGACTTCGACCGCGTGACCGAGCAGCTGGCGCAGGGGAACCTGCAGATGCTGGAGCAGGTCTGGAGGGTGTTCCATGGCCCGAGCGGCCTGGGATTCCCGATCCCATCGCAACCCATCGACCCCGCTAAGCGAGACGGCAGGCACTGCCGGGCGAACCTCGTGATGAACAACACGGGGATCTGGGAAGGCGGCGCCTGGGGGTCGATCGACGATCGCCAGCTGCCGCTGTTCGCCTTGCCTCCGACGTATCTCGCGTTCGACCCGCCCTCGGGCGCGACGCCGCACGAGTACGGGCACACGGTGCAGATCAACGCCGCCGGCTTCAACGACACTCCTTGGGACGGCATGTGGCACGAGGCCGGCGCGAACTGGCTCATGCTGCAGTTCAACAACGCCTATCCCGGCCCGGGCGGCGTCGGCAACCAGCCCTACCTCAGCCTGCCGCACGGTCGGAACTACTACGACGCGTGGCAGCTGTTCGAGGTGTTGCGGGAGGACGCGCGGTTCGGCAGCCGCTTTCTAGGTCGCCTCTGGTCCGAGGCCCGCGGAAGCAAGGCCAAGGGGGCGGAGTACATCTTCGACGCCATGGTGCGCCTGATGCCGAAGGGAATCCCCGACCCCTACAACGAGCTGAAGGACCTGATGGGTCAGAACGCCGCCCGCGCCGTCACCTGGGACTTCCAGCGGGGGCCGTTCTTCCGCGTGCACAGCCCTCGGACTTCGGACCCGCTGTCCGAGATGTACCGGCGCGCATCCACCGAGCTGGAGCCGATGCCCGGCAAGCCGGGCTGGTACCGCGGACCGTTCTCCCAAGCGCCCATGCAGGGCGGCTACAACATGGTGCCGATCGAACTGGTCGGCAAAGGACGGCGCGGAGGCTACAGGGTGGGGGTCGACTTCCGGCCTCTGTGGGATCCCTCCCGCAGGTCCGACTGGCGAGCCACCCTGGTGGCGGTTTCGGACGACGGGCGGCCGCGCTACTCGCCCGCGTGGAACGGAGGTCGGAACGCGATCACGCTGTCGGCGGACGAGAACCGCCTCTACCTGGTGGTCTGCGCCACGCCGGACTTCCTGCCGTTCGAGGGCTTCTCCCACCCGAAGCCCACCGAGCCGGTGCTCCAGCCGCAGGCGTACACGGTCTCCTTCTTCGACACGAAAGCGCGTCCGTGGAACTCCAAGCCCGCCCCGCCGGCCGGCGTCGAGGGGCATCGGCATCCGAACGGCGGGGGCTTCGTGGCCTCCACGGCCACCGTGGCGCCCAGCGCCTACGTGGGTCCGGAGGCGATGGTTCTCGATCGGGCTCGCGTCGAGGGCACCGCGCGCGTTGCCGGCCGCGCGGTCGTGCGGGGCGAGGCCGTCGTTGCGGACCAGGCCGTGGTGTCGGACCACGCGCTGGTGCAGGACCGGGCCCAGATCCTCGGTCGGGCCAAGGTGCGCGATTGGGCCACCGTCGGCGGCGCTTGGAAAGTCCAGGACGACGCCAGGGTGCTGGAGCATGCGTTCCTGCTCGACCGCGGCGAGGCCCGCGACCGCGCCACCCTGCAGGGGGTCGTCGCCGACTACGGCGGGGCGGTTGTGAGCGGCTATGCCAGCAAGCAGGGCGATTGCGCCAACTCGGCCAGCATCGATCGGCAGGCGCTGATGTGCTGGGTTTGGGGCATCGACCAGAAGTACGCCGACTCGCAGCCCGACACCGGCGCGCTCTACGCGGGCTACGACTTCGAGAAGCCCTCGCCGATCCTGGCTCGGGACCGCTTCGGCCTGGTGCACGGGTTCCTGGTTGGCGGGGCGTCCGTCCGGCCTTGCGCGGACCCGCGGCGGGGCCGGGTGCTGGCGCTCGACGGCAAGGAGGCGGCGGTGGAGCTGCCGAAGTCGGCGACCGATCTGCGGGAGGCGACTTACGCGCTGTGGTTCCGCTGGCAGGGCGGTCTCTCCACCCTCTTGCGCATCTAAGGCCGGGGCGACGACCGGCTGACCCTTACGGCGGCCGACGACCAGGGACGCATCGCGGTCGTAGCGAAGGCCGGTCGGGATTCCCTGAGGCTGGTCGGCCCCAAGGCCGTGCCGGGCCGGTGGACGCACGCGGCCGTCACCTTCCGTGACGGCGTCGTGGAGCTCGTGGTGGACGGTCGGACGGTGGCGACGGCCCGCTCGCAGATCACCCCGGACCGGTTCTGGGCCGAGGCGCCCGACGAAGGCGGGGCGTGGCTCGGCCGCGGGTTCGCAGGGCAGGTCGACGACTTTCGGTGCTACGTGGCGCCGCGTTCGGCGGAGCAGCTGGCGGCTCTCGCGGGCGAGGTCTTGAAGAGGGATGCGGGCTTGGTGGCCGCGGGTCCGACGACGGAGGCGGCCTTCCGTCCGGGCTGGCTCGTTCCTCCTCGGCTCGTGCGCGGTCCGGCGGTGGTGCTGTCGGCGACGAGGCCCCCAAAGGCTCCGCCTTGGCTGGAGTACCGCTTCGACCGCTCCGACGGCGCCACCAGCGGCTGGATCAGCAGCAACCGATGGTTCGACCCGGGAGTGGTTCCGGGTCGTCGGTACCGCTACACGGTCTGGTCCCGCACCGCCCTGGGCCAGAAGCCGGCCCCGTCGCCTTCCGTGGAGGTCGCGGTTCGGGCTGATCGCCAGGCTCCCCAGGGTCTGCGCTTCGCCAGCGAGCCGCGGGGAGTCGCGGACGGTGCCATCGCGATGGAGGCCGGACCGGTCGAGGATCGGGACGCCTTGGTGGAGTATCTGTTCCGCAGGGAGGACGGCGTGCAATCGGGTTGGCAGGCCAGCCCGTCGTGGATCGACCGGAGCGCGAAGCCCGGCAGCAGCCACCGCTACACCGTGCAGGTTCGCGACGGCTCGGGCAACGTCTCGGCGCCGGTTGCTTGCAGGGCTGTGGCGGTGGCTCGGGACGACACGCCGCCGGCCCGGTACGTCCTGGGTGAGTGGCGGACCCGGCCGATCGCGCTGCTGGACAACCGCGTGCTGATGCGCGCCATGGACGTGGCGGGCCGCGACGGATGCCCGAAGATCGAGGACGGGCCGGTGCAGTACCTCTTCGAGTCCGTGGACGGTCGGCACTCCAGCGGATGGATTCGGGATCCGGTGTGGCAGACGCCGCCCTTGGCGGACGGGGTCTACGCGTTCCGGTTCAAGATCCGCGACCTGTCGCCGCAACGCAACGAGACCGGCTGGAGCGCGACCGAGCCCGTGCGGGTGAGTCCGCTGACCGGCTATCACCGGTTCCCGCTGGGCCGTGTTGCCGGCCTCGAAGAGGGAACGCTCGTGGAGACCACGGCGACGGTGGCCGAGGTCAAGCCGGACTCCCACGTTCTGGAGGATGGGGGCGCGCGGATCGTGGCGACGAACCGGGCGCGCGCCCTCAAGACGGACGCGTCGCTGCTCGGCAAGAGGGTGAGGGTCCAGGGTTGCGCATGGAAGGTCGCCGGAGAGAGGCGCCTCGTCTGGTGCGACCTCCAGCCGGAGTGAGGCGCCAGGACCCCGGGCCGGGGCCGTCCCGCGGAGGCCGTCCCGGCCGTTCCCATAGTGGGCGGTGCTCGGGGATTTGCAACGGGGCAGAACGGATCGGGTCGTCCAGTGGCTGGCCTCGGGCGGAGATCCCCGGGCGAGCGCACCCGACGGCTCGCCGCTGATCGTGTGGTGCGCCTACTATGGCGACGTCACCGCCGTGCGGCTTCTGCTGGACCGGGGAGAGACTCTGGCCACGCTCGGCGAGGACCTGGGCCTGAACGGCGCCGCCTTCCACGGCCATTGGCGCCCGGTTGAGTTCCTTCTGGAGCAGGGGGCCGACCCCAATTTTGGAGACCCGGAGACCGGCGAGACGCCGCTGCACTCGGCCCTAACGAAGCGGAACCGCGCGAGCGGCGAGGCGGCGGCGGAGGTGCTGCTTCGAGCGGGGGCCGACCCGAACGCGCGCACGGTTCCAGGTCGACCGACGGGCGCCTTGATGCGCGACGCGCGGACCCGGCGCGAGACCCCCTTGCACCGGGCCGCCGCGTATGCCACGCCCCGGACGATCCAGCGGCTGTTGGATGCCGGCGCGGACCGGCAGGCTCAGGACGCGAACGGTGACAGCCCTCTCTGCTGGGCGAGCTGGGCGCTGAGGTCCGCCGAAGTGATCGAACTGCTCTGCTTCCCGCCGCATCGGGTCCGGTCAGAGGCGGTCCGTCTTTCGCTGGGGCGCGAGGCCCCCGTTGGCGACGCTCCCTGGGAGCTGGGAGAGCCTTAGCCCGGCTGGCCGTACCGGTTGTGGTACCGGTCGTACCACTTCTCGGCTTCCTCGGGGTCCAGGGGCTTCGGCGTGCCGATCTGCATCGCCAGGTGGACGGTCTTGGCGACGTCCTCCGTCATCACGGCGGCCTTCAGCGCGGCCTTCGGTGAGGGTCCCCAGGCGAAGACCCCGTGGTTGCCCATCAGGATCGCCGGCGCGCGGTTGCGGAACCGGAGGATCGCTTCGCCGATGTGCTCGCCCTCGTTGTCCACATAGGGCGCGCAGGGAATCTCCGCCCCGAACTCGTCGGCGATCGCCGTGAGGCACAGCGGGATCGGCCTGCCGACCGCGGCGAACGCGGTCGCGTAGTTGCTGTGCGTGTGGATGACGCCGCGCACGCCCTCCAGGCGGCGGTAGAGGAACAGGTGGTGCGGCAGGTCGACGCTCGGTCGGTACCGGGAGCCGATCACCTCGCCCGTCGCCACGTCCACCTCGACCAGCGCCTCGGGGGTCAGGGCGTCGTAGTCCATGCCGCTCGGCTTGATCACGAGACGCCCGCTCTCCGGGTCGTATCCGCTGGCGTTGCCGGAGTGCATCGTGACCAGCCCGCAGGCCGGCAGCATCTTGTTGGCCCAGCAGACCTCCTCGCGGAGCCTGGCCATGCGATCGCTCGTGGAAGGAGACATGGCCCATTGTGTTCCCGCTTGGTAAGCTTCTGCACGCGCTGGAGGGCGCGGGTGCGATGGATCGACGGAGATTCCTCGGCGGATTGGCGGCGACCGGATTGGCGGCCGGCCTCTCGACGGACTCGCGGGCGGCGCGGAACGAGGGACCGCGCGGCGCGACGTTCGACGCAGCGGACTTCGGTGCCCGCGGGGACGGCCAGGCCGACGATTCGGCGGCCCTTCAGAAGGCCATCGACGCGGCGGCCAAGGGCGGGGGCGTCGTGTGGCTCGGGCGGGGCGCCTACCGCCTCCGATCGCCGATCCACGTTCGGCCGGGTGTGACGCTCAGAGGAACGTTCGGCAGCGTGCCGGCCCACAACGGGTTCCGCGACGCGGGCCTGCCGAGGCCGGGCGAGACGGGGACCGTGCTGCTGGCGGACTGCGGCGCCGGCTCCGAGGACGGTCCCGCGCTGATCACGGTGGAGACGAACGCCACGCTCGCCGGCCTGTGCGTCCACCACCCGGGAATCCGCAGCGACGAGGAGCCGAGGCCGCACCCCTACGCCGTCGCCCTGCGCGGCAAGAACCCCGCGCTCCTGGACGTGGAGCTCCTCAACCCGTACCAAGGCGTCGACGCCTCGCAGAACGAGAGGCACCTGATCCGAAACGTGCACGGCCAGCCGATCCGCAGGGGCGTGTTCGTGGACGCCATCTACGACATCGGCCGCATCGAGAACGTCCACTTCAACCCTTGGTACAGCATGCATCCCAAGCTGTTCCAGTGGCAGATGGAGCACGGCGAGGCGTTCGTGTTCGGCCGCACCGACTGGCAGTACGTCCTGAACACGTTCTGCTTCGGCTACTCGGTCGGCTACCGGTTCGTCGAGACGAAGAACGGCGTCTGCAACGGCAACTTTCTGGGGATCGGCGCGGACGACTGCTGGACCGCGATGGTCGTGGACCAGTGCGCGCCGATGGGTCTGCTCGTGACCAACGGCGAGTTCGTCTCGTTCCACGGCCCCGACCCGACGATGGTCGAGATTCGGCCGACCAACAGCGGCACCGTGCGCTTCGCCAACTGCGCCTTCTGGGGGCCCTGCAGGCAGATCGCGAAGGTCGGTGGCAAGGGCGTCGTGGGCTTCTCCGACTGTACCTTCGTCCAGTGGGACTTCCCGCGGCGCGGCACTCCGGCGATCCAGGCGGAGGGCGAGGGGATGCTGTTCGTTCGGGGTTGCTCGTTCCAGCAGGCCGGCGTCGGTCTGCGGGTCGGGCCGCGGCTCGCCGGGGTGTCCGTCGAGGGGAATCTGGGACCCGCCGGATTCGTTCTGAGACGGGACGGGCAGGCCGGGTCGGAGGGGGTCAACGGGTAAACTGAAGCTTCCATGGCACGCCACGAACAGGAAGATTGGCCCTGGACGATCGACGACGATCTGCGCGCCCTCCGCGACGAGCTGACCAAAGCCGGACGCACGGTCGTGCGCAGGAGGGTCTGGGAGCCCCGCGTGGACCTGTTCGAGCAGGAGGACGGGTTCACCCTGAAGGCGGAGATCGCCGGGGTTCGGGGCGAGGACATCCAGCTCTCGTACACGCCCGATGCGCGGACCCTGACGATCAAGGGCGTGCGCCACGAGGAGACCGTCGGTCGGAGGGGCGTGAGGTGCTACCAGCTTGAGGTGTACTACGGGGAGTTCGAGCGCGAGGTGGAGCTTCCCGATTGCCCGATCGACGTGGACGGCATCCGCGCCCAATACCGAAACGGCTTCCTGATCGTGTTCGTGCCCAAGATTGGGGTAGCGTGCTCCGAGAGGATGGACCTGCAGGATGCCTGAAGTGGATCTGCCCGTCGAGGAAGAGAACGTCCCGCCGGGGGAGGGCCAGCCCGTCGTGGCCAAGGGCGAGGAGGAGCAAGGCGAGTCCACGGACGCCCGCCCCGAGATTCCCAACGTTCTCAGCATCCTTCCGCTGCGCGATTCGGTGATCTACCCGATGCTCATCGCGCCGCTCAGCGTGTCGCGCGAGTCCAGCGTGCAGCTGATCGACGAGAGCGTGGTGGGCAACGACCGGATCATCGGCGTGGTCGCCCAGAAGGACCCTCAGACGGACCAGCCGGGCTTCGACGACGTCTACCAGGTCGGCTGCGCGGTGATCATCCGTACGCTCGTGAAGCTGCCCGAGGGCATCCGGATGATCGTGCAGGGAGTCGTGAGGTTCCGGATCGTCGAGCCGATCCAAGAGACTCCGTACCTGCGCGCGCGCATCGAGGTCATCGAGGAGCCGGCTCCTCCCGAGGACAAGGCGGAGGAGATCGAGGCGCTCCGCCGTACGGTCGCCGCGCTGTTCCAGCAGGCGCTCAAGCTCAGCCCGAACATGCCGGACGAGCTTCAGGCGCTGACACAGGCCGTGCAGGAGACCAACGTGATGGCCGACCTCGTGGCGGCGCACGTTCAGCTGCCCGTCGCCGAGAAGCAGGAGCTGCTGGAGACCGTCGACCTAGTCGAGCGGCTCCAGAAGCTGGTGCGGATGCTCGGTCGGGAGGTGCGCGTGCTCGAGCTGACCAGCAAGGTCCAGCGCGAGGTCAGTTCGGAGCTGAGCAAATCCCAAAGGGACTACTACCTGCGCGAGCAGCTCAAGGCGATCCAGCGCGAGCTGGGCGAGACCGACGACCGTAGCGTCGAGCTGGAGGAGCTCTGGGCCAAGATCCAGGAGGCCGGCATGCCGCAGGAGGCGCTCCGCGAGGTCACGCGCGAGTTCGACCGCCTCAAACGGATTCCTCCAGGCTCGCCCGAGTACACCGTCGCTCGGACGTACATCGATTGGATGGTCGCCCTGCCGTGGAACAAAGCCACGGAGGACAACTTGGACCTCAACCAGGTCAAGGCGGTCTTGGACGCCGACCACTACGGCCTGGACAAGATCAAGGAGAGGATTCTCGAGTTCCTCGCCGTCCGCAAGGTCAAGACCGACGGGCCGGTGCGCCAGCCGATCCTCTGCTTCGTGGGCCCGCCCGGCGTGGGCAAGACGTCGCTCGGACGGTCGATCGCGCACGCCATGGGGCGGAAGTTCGTGCGGATCAGCCTGGGTGGCGTGCGCGACGAGGCGGAGATCCGGGGGCACCGCCGCACCTACGTGGGCGCGCTTCCGGGGCAGATCATCCAGGGCCTGCGCCGGGCCGAGTCGCAGAACCCGGTGTTCATGCTCGACGAGATCGACAAGCTGGTCAGCGACTTCCGCGGCGATCCCTCCTCGGCCCTGCTGGAGGTGCTGGACCCGGAGCAGAACTCGTCGTTCCGGGACCACTACATCGACGCTCCGTTCGATCTCAGCCGGGTGTTCTTCATCACCACGGCCAACCGGTTGGACACCATCCCGATGCCGCTGCGCGACCGGATGGAGGTCATCGAGTTGGGCGGCTACACCGAGGAGGAAAAGTTCCAGATCGCCGTGCGCCACCTCATCCCGAAGCAGATCGAGGAGCACGGCCTCCGACCCTCCCAGATCCAGTTCCGTCCGGACGCCCTGCGCACGCTGATCCGCAGCTACACGCGGGAGGCCGGCGTGCGCAACCTCGAGCGGGAGATCGCCAGCGTGGTCCGCAAGGCCACGCGGCAGTTCGCCGAGAACCGGCGGTCGAAGTTCGTCGTGACGCCTCGGACCCTGCAGAGCACGCTGGGGGCTCCGCGCTATCTGCACGAGGAGGTTCTGGAGAGGCGCCTCGTGCCCGGCGTGGCGGTCGGACTCGCGTGGACGCCGACCGGAGGCGACGTGCTGTTCATCGAGAGCGTGCGGATGCCCGGCAGCAAGGGCCTGATCATCACGGGCCAGCTGGGCGACGTCATGAAGGAGAGCGTGACGGCGGCGCTGAGCTTCGTGCGCAGCCGCGCCGATCGGCTCGGCCTGCCTGCGGACATCTTCGAGAAGTCGGACATCCACGTGCACGTGCCCGCGGGGGCGGTGCCGAAGGACGGCCCCAGTGCGGGCGTGACGATGCTCACGGCGCTGGCCTCGCTGCTCACGGGCCGATGCGTCAAGGAGCGGCTGGCAATGACCGGCGAGATGACGCTCACGGGCCAGGTTCTCCCGGTGGGAGGCATCAAGGAGAAGGTTCTGGCCGCCCACCGCGCCGGCGTGCGCGAGATCATCCTGCCGGAGGACAACGAGAAGGACGTGCGCGAGGACGTCCCGCCCGAGATCCGCAAGGAGCTCCGCTTCCACTTCGTGAAGACCGCGGACGAGGTGCTGAGGATCGCCTTGGGCATCTCGATCGAGGGCGTCAAGGAGTGCTGCTGATCGGCCTGGTCGGGGCGGGCTAGACGAGGGGGAAGAGCCGCACCCTGCCCTTCGCGTCCCGGTGCCGCTCGAACCGCACCTCGTACACGTCCTCCAGCACGCCGTCGCTGAGGACGTCGCCGATCGGGCCTTGCCGCACGATGCGCCCTTGGTGGAGCAGGCACCCGTCGGTCGCCACCAGGGCCGCCAGGTTCAGGTCGTGCACGGCGGCCACCACGCACGCCCCCCGCGAAGCCTGCTCCCGCACCAGCCTCACGGCCGCCATCTGGTGACCGATGTCCATATGCGAGGTGGGCTCGTCCATCAGCAGCACGGGCGCCTTCTGGGCGAGCGCGCGGGCGATGAGGACCCGCTGCTTCTCCCCGCCGCTCAGCTGCGTCACCGGCCGGTCGGCGATCTCCAGGCAGCCAGCGAGCTCCATGGCCTCCTCCGCAGCGGCGTGGTCCTCCGGGGTATCGAGGAGCCCCTCGGAATGAGGCATCCTGCCCATCAGCACCACCTGCCGCACCGTGAAGGCGAACGACAGCGGCTCCTCTTGGGGCACGAAGGCGAGCAGCCGCGCCAGCTCGGCGAAGTCGAGGTGGCCCACGTCTCGCCCACACACCTCGACTCGGCCTCCCAGCGGAGGCAGGGTCTTGGCGATGGTCTTCAGGAGCGTGGACTTCCCGCTGCCGTTCGGCCCGAGCAGCGCCAGCACCTCTCCGGGGCGCACGTGCAGGTCGATCCCTTCCAGGACCCTGCGCTCGGGGTAGCCGCAGGCGAGCCGGACGCAACGGACCGAGGCCTCAGCCGATCCGCTCATCGGCCACCCCGCTGCTAAAGGCGTTGAACATGCGCGAGTAGGCCCCGCCGCTGGCCAGCAGCTCCTGGTGGGTGCCGGACTCGATCACCTCGCCCTTGCGGAGCATCACCAACCGGTCGGCGCGGGCGGCCGTCGTCAGCCGGTGGGCGATCATCAGCGTGGTCCTGCCCGGGAGGATCTCCTCGAGAGCCTCTTGGACGGCCTGCTCGCTGACCGCGTCGAGGTTGCTGGTCGCCTCGTCGAGCAACAGGATCCGCGGCCTTCGGATCAGCGCGCGGGCGATGGCGATGCGCTGCATCTCGCCGCCGCTGAGGCGGATGCCACGCTCGCCCAGGGGCGTGTCGTAGCCCTGCGGCATCTGCTCGATGAACGGCTCCGCGTGAGCGGCGCGGGCGGCCTCGCGGACCTCCTCGTCCGTGGCGTCGGGCGCGCCGAGCCGGATGTTCTCCGCGATAGTCCCGGCGAAGAGGAACGTCTGCTGCGGCACGACGCCGATCTGCGACCGGAGCCACTGGACGTCCAGCTCGCGGAGGTCCACGCCGTCGAACAGGATCTGGCCCTCGGTCGGCTCGTAGAAGCGCAGGAGCAGGTCGGCGATGGTGCTTTTGCCGGAGCCGCTCGGCCCGACCAGCGCGAGGCATTGCCCGGGTTCGATCGCGAACGACACGCGCTCCAAGGCCCGGGTGCCGTCGGGGTAGACGAAGCCGACCTCGCGAAATTCGATGCGGCCCTTGGGGGCGTCCAGCCGAAGCCGTCCGGGGCTCTGGACCGTCTCCTCGGGGACGTCCAGCACTTGGCCGTAGATCCGGTCGGCCGCGGCCTGCACCTGGCCGTAGGTGTTGTTGACCGAGCCGAGGTTGCGGAAGCCCTGGTTGATGACGTCCATCGCCAGGATGAGCGCCGCGAGGTCCGCCACGTGCAGGGAGCCGCGCATGGCGAGCACGCCGCAGAGGAACAGCACAGCCGCCAAGGCCGTTGCGCCGATGAACTCGACGAGGGGACGCAGGGAGGCCAGGCGCCGCACGGCCCGCATCTGGCTGCGCAGGGTCGCCTCCACGAGGCTCGCGTAGCGCTGGCCGATCCGGTCCTCGGCGTTGAACGCTCGGATGACACGGGTGCCGGTGAGCGCCTCCTGGGTCATGCCGTTCAACTCGGCCAAGTCCTCTTGGACCTGCCGCTGCGCCTCGCGCATCTTGCGTCCGTTGCGCTGAATGGCGGCGGCCATGATCGGGAGGAACACGATCACGGCGAGGGCGAGCTGCCACTGCATCACCACGATGGCGACGAACGCCGAGACCGCCTTGATGGGGCCGTCGATGCTGTCCCGGATGATCGTCACCGCCGTCTGATAGACGTTGACGTCGTTCGTGAGCACGCTCTGGATGGAGCCGGACCTCCGCTCGTTGAAGTAGGAGATCGGCAGGCGCTGGAGCTTCTGGAACAGCTTGAGCCGGAGGTTGGCGGCTAGCCTGGCCGCAGCCTCGCTCAGGAAGTAGACCTGGCCGCGCGTGAACCAGTATTTCAACCAGAAGAGCGCGACGACCGCGGCGCTGACCATCGCCAGCCGCTCGAGCGCCCCCTCTTGGGACTTGGCCGCCAGGTCGATCGCCAGCACCGCCTGCTTCGTGAGGGGGATCGTGAGGGCGGTGAGACCCGAGGTGACGGCGACGCAGACCAACCCCAGCAGGATCGGCTTCCTCTGGGTGCGCAGCTCCGCCGCGAGCCGACGGTCGAACCGGCGGAAGAGGTTTCGCAAGGCCTAGAACTCCGCCTGCCCCGGCGCGCGGTGGAACGGAATCACGTCACGGATGTTCTTCATTCCGGTGAGGTACATCAGCAGCCGCTCGAAGCCGAGGCCGAAGCCCGCGTGCTCCACGGTGCCGAAGCGCCGCAGGTCCAGGTACCACCAGTAGTCCTCCTTGCGCAGGCCCATCTCCTGGATGCGGGCCTCGAGCCGGCTGAGGCGCTCCTCGCGCTGCGACCCTCCGATGATCTCGCCGATGCGGGGAGCCAGCACGTCCATGGCGCGGACCGTCTTGTTGTCGTCGTTCATCCGCATGTAGAACGCCTTGATCTCCTTGGGGTAGTCGGTCAGGATCACCGGACGGCCGACCTTCTTCTCGGTGAGCCAGCGCTCGTGCTCGCTCTGCAGGTCCGCGCCCCAGTACACGGGGAACTCGAAGCTCTCGCCGGACTGCTCCAGCAGCCGCACGGCCTCGGTGTAGGTGAGGTGCTCGAACCGGCTCTCCGCCACGTGGGTCAGCGTGGAGAGCAGCTCCGGCTCGATGCGCTTGTTGAAGAACTCCAGGTCCTCGGCGCAACGGTCCAGCACGTGCTGGATCACGTACTTCAGGAACTCCTCGGCCAGCTCCATGTCGCCCTGGAGGTCGCAGAACGCCATCTCCGGCTCGACCATCCAAAACTCGGCGAGGTGGCGGGCGGAGTTGCTGTTCTCCGCGCGGAAGGTCGGCCCGAACGTGTACACGTTCGTCATGGAGCAGGCGAAGGTCTCCGCCTCGAGCTGGCCGCTGACGGTGAGGTAGGCGGGCTTGCCGAAGAAGTCGTCGGCGGGGTCGGTCGATGCCAGGTGGAACTGCGGCTTGCCGTCCAGGCCCTCGCGCGCGCCGAGCAGGGTGCTGACGGCGAACATCGCGCCCGCCCCCTCGCAGTCGCTGGCCGTGATGATCGGCGTCTGGATGTAGAGGAACCCGCGCTCTTGGAAGAACTTGTGGATGGCCCAGGCGGCCTGGTTGCGGACCCGGAACACCGCACCGAACGTGTTGCCGCGCATGCGCAGGTGGGCGATCTCGCGCAGGAACTCGAACGACGCGCCCTTCTTCTGGAGCGGGTAGACGGCCGGATCCGCCGGGCCGTGCACCACCATCGCGTTCGCCTTCAGCTCCACCGGCTGTCCGGCGGCGGGCGACTCCACGAGCGTGCCCTCGAACGTCACGCAGGCGCCGGTGGTGGCCAGCTTCAGCGTCTCGGGGGGGATCACGCCCGCCTCGATCACCACCTGCAGGTCGCGGAAGCAGGAGCCGTCGCTGAGCTGCACGAAGGACACGCCCTTCGAGTCTCGGCGCGTCTTGACCCAACCGCTGGCCTGGAGCCGGGTCCCAACGGGCTTGGCGAAGAGGTCGGCGATGCGTTCACCTGGATGGATCATGGCCGTGCTTGAAGGTACCCGACCGGCGCGGCTTGATCGGGAGCGGCCGTGGCGCGATACTGAATCCATGGACCGCGAACGAGCCGTGCGCGCCTTCCGCAGGCAACCGACCGACCGCATTCCGCACTGCGAGATCCTGTCCTGCCCCGACGCCATCCAGGCCATCACGGGCATCGACCCGTGGGAGAGGCCGCTGAGCGCCGCCCGCGAGATGGCGCGCCGCTACGCGCTCGACTTCTGGACGATGCCGACGAGCGACGACCCGATCCCCCGCCTGCCCGACGCGCCCGCGTTCCAAGAGGAGGACGGCCGAACGACCGTGCGCTGGGGCCAGGAGCGCAGCTGGCACTGGGACTGGGGCAGCCGCTTCCCGGACGTCGAGGCCTGCCTGCGCTACGATCCTCTCTCCGACCTGGACTTCCGCTGGATGGATCCCGTCGGGCTGGACCTGAGCGCGAGCGAGGACGAGCTGGTCCGCATCTTCCAGGCCGAGGTGGACCGGGTGAAGGAGGCCAACGCGGGGCTGGCCCTGGGCTACCACGGCTTCTACAACACCCTCTTCATGTGGCCGTTGCTGATGTTCGGGTGGGAGAACCTGCTCGAGATGGGCGCGCTCTACGAGGCGGAGACGGCGCGGCTGTTCCGAGACTTCGCCGAGATCAGCAGGAAGGTGTTCCGGGCTTGGGCGCGGACCGACATCGAGGTGATCTACAGCCACGACGACATCTGCTTCCAGCGTGGCCCGGTGTTCTCGCCGGCCTTCTACCGCCGCCACGTGTACCCCTACTACGAGGAGTTCTGGTCGATCCTCAAGGAAGCCGGGAAGGTCGTGTTCTTCGTGTGCGACGGCAACATCGACGCCGTGGTCGACGACGTGCTGGCGGCCGGAGCGGACGGCTGCCTGAGCGAGGTGTTCACCAACTGGAAGGAGTACAAGCGCAAGCACCCCGACAAGGTCCTGATCGGCGGAGGGGACAGCCAGGTTGTGCGCACCAACGACAAGGAGGCCATCCGGCGGATGGTTCTCGAGATGACCGAACTGGGCAAGGATATGCCCGGATACTTCTACTGTTGTGGCAACCACCTGCCGTGGGACATGCCCGCCGACGGGGTGCGCTGGTATCTGGACTTCTGCGCCGAATATGGCGCAAGATGAGCCGTGAGTCAGCTGATGATGCGCCGACCGGGCTGGGACGGCCTGCCTTCGATCCCGGATCGCCCCGAAGGCTGCGTGCTTCGGGCCGCCATCCATGGCGACGCCGAGGCCCTGGCGCGGCTACTGAGTTCGGCGTTTCCCGAGTTCCACTGGACCTCGCAGCGCGTGCGCGAGTCTCTGCTGGACGACCCCAACGTGCCCGCGACGTTCGTGGTCGCCCGCGAGGACGGCCGCCTGCTGGCCACGGCCTCGGCCCAGAGGATCCCCGCCTACGAGCCGGACGGGTTTCTGCACTGGGTGGCCTCGTCCCCCGAGGCGCGCGGGCTGGGTCTGGGGGCCTTGGTCAGCTTGGCTGCGATGCACCGTCTGCGGGAGCTGGGGTTCCGTGCCTGTCGGCTGACCACGGACGACGAGAGGATTCCCGCGATCCGCACGTACCTCCGGCTCGGCTTCCTGCCCGTCGTGGAGGACGACACGCACCCGGGCCGCTGGCGCGCCTTGGCGGAGCAGCTGCCGGACTGGAGGGAAGCGGTCCTGGCCGCGATCGGGTCCGGCTAGGGCTTCACGGCGGCGCCGGCGACCTTCGTGCGCCTGAGGAACGCGCGCTCCTCAGGCGTCATCTTCTTGACGTCCCCGCCCGTGCGCGCGATGATCTCGTCCAGGCGCTGCTGCTCGGGCGGCACCCAAGCGGGCTCGGACCGGAAGAAGAGGTACCAGTAGACCGCGCCGACCGCAACGAAGGCCAGCGCCAGAATCGCCGCGACGACCCATTTCGGCAGCTGGATGCCCATGGAGCGGAGGATACCGCCACGGACATGGAGTTCCGCCCGACAGAATGTTGCGAAAGCCCAAACCGTGTTGTATGATGGCGGTGGACGCGCGACGGAGCGCGTTCGATCGAACCATAGGAGGCATGATATGCGGAAACGCGCATTCACGTTGATCGAGCTTCTGGTCGTGATCGCGATCATCGCGATTTTGGCGGCCATCCTCTTCCCGGTGTTCGCGCAGGCCAAGGACGCGGCGAAGGACACCACGGCGCTCAGCAACTGCAAGCAGATCGGCCTCGGGCACCTGATGTACGCGGCCGACTACGACGACACGTTCGCCCTGATGGCGACCAACGACGACCAGGAGGGCTGGTGGGTCTGGCAGGAGAAGCTGCAGGCCTACACGAAGAACTGGGACCTGATGCTGCACCCGAAGCTCCCGCGCCCGGGCACCTACTGGTGGTGGCAGCGGCTCCAGCACTGGGGCGTCGCGCCGACGGCCGCGGCGGTCATTCCCGGCGGTGGCGGCCAGCACAAGGGCTCGTGGTGGGAGTGGAACCGGCCATCGTGGGTCGGTGGCGGCACGGTGCGCGTGAACGGCGTGTTCGGCGCCGGGATCTCTCCGACCGCGACTTGGTACAACACGAAGACCGGTCCCTCGCGCTCGCAGAGCTCGGTGAACAACATCGCCGAGGTGTGGCTGGTCGGTGAGGCCGGCAACTGGGACATGCTGTGGGGCGTGTACGGCGACGTGTTCGGCTACTGTGGCGGATGGGGCGACTGGACGGCCAAGCCTGGCAACTGGGTGCTGTTCGGCCCGCACGCCCGAAAGCGGGCGGTGGCCGGGCGCACGGGCATGGAGCCGCAGTGCGCGTGGGCCAACGGCATGACCACCTGGGTGGCGACCGACGGCCACGCGATGGCGACCAGCTACCGCGGCGACGTGATCAACAAGACCGTCGACCTCGGTGGCGGCGTGCTGGCTCTGAAGGCCTTCTGGCCGGACTAATCGTCGGGTGGATACAGGCATGAAGAAGCTGGTTCTGATTGCTCTGTTGGCTTCCATCGCGATGCCGCTGGTGGCCGGGTGCTCCAAGGAGGACACCACCGCCCAGCAGCCCGCGACGCAGGAGCAGAAGTCGCAGACCCCGTCTCCGCAGGGCACCACCGAGGCCTCGGAGTAGCGCGGGAGCGCCTTCGACGCGGTGCGCGGCGCCGGCCTTTCGTGGCCGGCGCCGCGCCGCCTTTTGGGGGAGCCATAATCGGCCATGCACCACCCTCTCAGCGTGACGTTGGACGGAGCCTGGCGCCTCGCCTTCTGCGAGGACGGTCCCGAGGCTCTCGCATTCGGTCCGATCGGTTCGAGGCCGTGGATCGCGACGCGGGTGCCGGAGCCGGTGCACCTCGCTCTCCACCGAGCCGGGATGCTGCCCGACCTCGAGTTCGGCCTGAACTCGCTGGCGGCGCGCTGGGTCGAGGACGCTTTCTGGGTCTACCGCCGGGAGTTCGAGCTTCCCGCCGAGGCGGACTTGGCCGGCTGGCGGCTGGTGCTCGAGCTCGTCGAGTGCTTCGCCCGGGTGTTCCTCAACGGGGTGGAGATCGGGACCGTGTGCAACGCGCACCGGCCCCATCGGCTGCCGTGCGGGGCGAATCTCCGGCATGGCCTGAACGAGCTTGCGATCGTGGTCGACTCCGGTGCCCGGTCGGTGATCGATCGGCCGGTGTCGGGCTGGCTGCCGGACCGGATCAGCGTCGGAACGAGGCGCAACTGGCTGCGGAAGCCCCAGTATCAGTGCGGCTGGGACTGGAATCCGAGGCTCGTCAACGTGGGTCTGCTCGGCTCGGTGCGGCTGGAGCGCGGGCCTCTGTTTTTGGACGGCGTCGGCGTCACGCACCGGTTGGCCGACGACCTGTCCGAGGCCGAGGTCTCGCTGCTGCTGGAGGTGGACTCCGAACTCGCCGAGGGCCAGCTTGCGCGGGTTGAGTGGGAGATGCCCGAGCTGCACCTCGAGGGCCGGGCGGAGTTCGTGTTGTCGCGGGGTCGCTCGCTCCATCGGTGCTCCTGGTCGGTGCCGAGGCCGCCGTTGTGGAACCCCGCCGGGGCGGGAGCGCAGAGCCTCTGCACGGTCCGATGGCGCCTCGGGGCGGCGGGCACCGAGCGGGAGGGTTCGGTGCGCACGGGTTTCCGCAAGGTCGAGATCGACCAGCCTGGGGATCCTGCGGGCGGGTCGCGGTTCGTGCTGAAAGTCAACGGAAGGCCCGTGTTCTGCAAGGGAGGAAACCTCGTGCCCGCCGACCTGCTGTACTCCACGACGCCCGGGGAGCGGTGGAGGGCGCTGGCGCGCATGGCCCGGGACGCCAACATCAACCTTTTGCGCGTTTGGGGCGGCGGGCACTACCTGCCCGAGCCGATGGCCGCGGCGTGCGACGAGCTCGGCCTGCTCGTTTGGCACGACTTCGCCTACGCCTGCGCGAAGACCGACGCTTCCGACCCGTTCCTGCGGCGGGAGGCCGAGGAGGAGGCGAGGCACCAGACCCTGCGCCTGAGCGCGCACCCGTCGCTCGCCGTGTGGTGCGGCAACAACGAGGTTCTCCAGGCCGACGCCGAGTGGCCACAGATGCAGGCCGAGCCCAAGGCCCCGCACCTGCCGATCTTCTTCGAGCTGCTGCCGGCTGCGGTGGCGGAGCGCGCGCCCCACGTGCCTTACTGGCCCGGATCGCCCTGGTCGCCGGACGGCTCGCTGCCCAACGACCCCCGCGTGGGCGACCAGCACCCGTGGGAGGTTTCCTTGGCGGGAACGTTCGCCGACTGGTGGCAGTATCGGCGCCGCACCGACCGCTTCCCCAACGAGGGCGGCGTGCTGGGTTGCTCGGTGCCGAAAACGCTCCGGGAGTTCCTGCCCGAACAGGAGCTGCGGGTGCATTCTCCCTCGTGGCGCCATCACGACAACTTCTTCGCTTGGCTGCCGGGAGGGGCGGGGGCCCAGGGCCGGGCGTACGAGACGTTCCGCGCGTGGACGGGCCTCGACCCTGAGAAGGTGCCCTTGGAGGACTTCGCGCTGCTGAGCGGCGTGCTCCAGGCCGAGGGGCTGGACGAATACATCCGGAACTACCGGCGCAGGATGTTCGACTCGGCGAGCGCGGTGTTCTGGATGTTCAACGACTCCTGGCCCGTCACGATGGGGTGGACCACCCAGGACCATCGGTTGCGCCGAAAGCCGGCGTACCACGCGGTGCGGCGGGCGTTCGCACCGGTGGCGGTCGTGGTGGCGGAGGAAGGCGACCGCGTGAGGGTCTTCGGGGTGAACGACACCGACCAGTCCGCGGAGGGCGTTCTTCAGGCGGGGGTGTTCCTGTTCGAGGGACGACCCTTCGAGGCCGAGCCCAAGCCGGTGTCGCTGGCTCCGAACGCCTCGACGCTCCTGTTGGAGGTCTCCGACCGGGAGTGGAGGCTGGCGGGGTTCGAGCGGTCCGGCTTCGCCGCCCAGTTGACGCTGGCGGACGGAACCGTGCAAGGTCACCGGCTGCTGCGGGCCCGCTTCGGCGATCTGGCGCTGCCGGAGGCGCGGGTCAGGTTGCGGCGCGACGGCACCGCGGCCGTGCTGGAATCCGAAACCTGGGCTTGGGGCGTGCTCCTGGACGGCGACGGCGAGGCGCCCGTGTCGGACAACGCGTTCGACCTTCTGCCGGGCGTGCCGTACCGGCTTCCGTGGGATTCAAGCCTGGGCGAGCCGGCCGTTGCGTGGATCGCCAGCGAGGCGCTGCGCCGGCTGTCGCCCGGTGGCTAAACCTTGCCCGCGAGGCTTCGTCCGCTTCGGATGAAGTCCTCGAACTCGTGGCGGAACACCTTGAGCGCTCCGGCCACCGGCCATGCCGCGGCGTCGCCGAGACCGCAGAACGACCGGCCGTCGATCTGGCGGCACACGTCCTCCAGCAGCTGGAGGTCCTCCATGCGCCCCTGGCCGGAGCGGATGCGATCCAGGATCAGGAACATCCACCGGGTGCCCTCGCGGCAGGGCGTGCACTTGCCGCACGACTCCTCCTTGTAGAACATCGACGTGCGCCAAATGAAGTCGACGATGCTGGTGTGCTCGTTGAGGAACATGCAGCCGCCCGAGCCGACCATTGAGCCGACCTCCATCATCTCCTCGTAGCCGATGATCGCCTTCTGGCAGGCTTCGGCGTTCAGGATCGGGACGGACGAGCCGCCGGGCACGCAGGCCTTCAGCGCGCCGCCCTTCACGCCGCCGGCCAGATCCAGGAGCTCCATGAGGGGCGTGCCGAACTCCACCTCGTAGTTGCCGGGCTTGTTGACGTGCCCGCTGACGGAGAAGATCTTGGTGCCCCGCGAGTTCTTCGTCGAGGCGCCGATGTTGGCGTACCAAGCCCCGCCGTTGGCGAGGATGAACGGCGCACAGGCATACGTTTCGACGTTGTTGATCAGGGTCGGGCTGTCCCACAGCCCGCTGATGGTGGGCAGCGGAGCGTGGGGGAACTTCAGCCTCGGCATGCCCCGCTCGCCCATCAGCGAGCTCATGAGCGCGCTCTCCTCGCCGCACTCGTAGCTGCCGGCTCCCGTGTGGATGTGCAGGTCGAAGTCCATCCCGGTGCCCAGGATGTTCTTGCCGAGGAGCCCGGCGCGGTAGGCCTCGTCGATCGCCTTCCGCATCGAACGGGCGGCGTCCACGAACTCGCCGCGGATGTAGATGTATCCCACGTCCGCCTGCGTGGCATAGGCGGCGATGGTCATGCCCTCCACGATGAGGAACGGGCAGGTCTCCATCAGCTGCTTGTCCTTGAAGGTGCCCGGCTCGCCCTCGTCCGCGTTGCAGATGATGTAGTGCGGCTTGGTCTTCTGCTTCGGCAGGCCGTTCCACTTGATCCACGCGGGGAAGCCCGCGCCGCCCCGGCCTCGCAGACCGGAGGTCTTGACCTCGTCGATCACCTGCTGGCGGTCCATGGCCAGCGCCTTACGGAGGCCCTCGTATCCGCCCCTCTGCTGGTAACCCTCCAGAGTGGCGTAGGCGGGATCGCCGGAGTGACGGAGAAGCAGCTTGTACTCACCCATTTCGAATCCTCTGTGAAAGCGGTTCAGCCCCGGACAGACTCGGCGGCTTGGCGCGCCTTCTCCCTCTCTTCTTCCTTGAGGTGAACCTGCACGATCTCGTCGGCCAGCTGGACGACCTTGCTCTGGGACTCGTTGCGGAGCCGCTCGAGGAGAGCGTCGATCTTGGCCTCGTCCATCGGTCCGTGGTATTCGTCGCCGACCTGGACCACCGGCGCGCGATCGCAGGCGTTGAGGCACTCGACGCCGTGCAGGGTGAACATCCCGTCCGGGGTGGTCTCGCCCAGCTTGATGCCGAGCTTCCTCTCGAGAAGGGAGACGATGCCGGAGGCGCCACAGACGTGGCACGTGAGGCAGGTGCAGACCTCGATCATGTGCCGCCCGGGCTTGTGCTCCGTGTTGTACATCGAGTAGAAGGTCGCCACCCCCTGGACCTCGGCGGGGGTGCGCTTGAGCCGGAACGCGACCTCGGCGATGGCCTCCGGCGGCAGGTACCCGCCGTACTCGCGCTGGGCGATCCACAGGGCCGGGAGGATGCACGCCTTGAGGTTGGGGTAGTGCGCCTTGAGGCTCTCCAACTCGGCGACGGCCTTCGGGGAGAAGCGCAGGGTCGGCGTTTCGGAACTCTGGCTCATCGTTGCGACGACTCCGAGGCGGGGTTCGGCCCGCGACTCCTTCTACGGTACCCGATCCGCGGGTGTTCGCCCTCGGCCGCAGAAGCGAAAGGGGGGCCGGCGCGCCGGCCCCCCTCTCCGTCGCCCAGTGGGCGTCAGTTCTCGCTCTGCGCGGTGTCGCCTTTGGTCTGAGACTGCGAGCCGCCCGCGGCGTCGGCGCCGCTCGTCGCCGACTCGTACTGCGTGCCGGTGCCCGTGGTCTTCTCGGGCTCGTCGTATCCCCCGCCCGAGCTGGAACAGCCCGCCAGAGCGAGGATGGAAGCCATCGTCAGGAGGGTGAGCGCCCGCATGGTCCTACTCCTCTCGGTCCGGCCGGAAGTAGCACCAGTAGTACGGGCCGGTCGAGCCGCTGGGGCGGCATCCGGTGTAGGTCAACGCCCGGCCGTTGCCGTCGTAGGAGCTGAACGGATCCCGCAGCATGTCGAGCCCGGTGGCGTTCGGCGCGCCGATCTTCAGGAACTTGGCCGAGGTGTCGGCCCTCACGAAGACGGTCCCCTGCTGGTAGGCCCAGTGGGTCGTAGTCCCAGAAGGGACGAACCAGGCCGAGGCGAAGGCGTTGCCGCCGCCCGCCCAGCTGTCGGGGTACGCCGTGGGACTGAAGACGCACGTCTGGGTTGCGGGCGCGCCGCACCGCAGCTGCGGCACCGGCAGCGACTGCCCGACGCGGTTGGTCCGGCCCTGGCCGTACCAGATCATCGTGACCAGAGCGGGATTGGCGATCTGCGTGGAAGGGTAGTTGTGCAGCAGGCCGTTCATCGTGGCGCCCATGCGGGTCGGAGTCCGGCCGAGGGTCGTCGTGGGCGGGTTGGTCTGGTCGTTGCCGCCGTTGTGGGCGTACATCTGCTCGTTCTTGATGTACGGCCGGACGCTGTTGGCCCAGTAGACGGCGTGCCGCGCGTTGGTCGCGGGGTTGTCGATCCGCCAGTTCGTCGGGACTTCGGCGAGCAGGTTGAACTGCCAGTTCCCGGAGGCGTTGGGGATCACGGTCAGCGGGAACAGGTCGTCGTTGTCCGTGGTGTAGATCGTGATCCCGGTGGCCACCTGCTTCAGGTTCGAAAGGCCGACGGTCTTCTTCGCGGACTCCTTCGCCTGGGCGAACACGGGGAACAGGATCGCGGCGAGGATCGCGATGATGGCGATCACCACCAAGAGCTCGATCAGGGTGAATCCGTTCTTCTTCATGCAGGTCTCCTTCCCGCGCCGCAGGCGCCCAGGGTCAACCCGCATTATCCGTGCCGGACGGGCCGAAGGTGGGACCTTTCGGCGGTTCAGCGGTCGATTTCGCCCAGAACGATGTCGATGGAGCCAATGATGGCGACCACGTCGGCGATCAGACGACCCACCGCCAGCACCTCGAGCGCCTTCAGGTTCATGAAGCTCGGCGGACGCTCGTGCCAGCGGTACGGGCGGTTCGTTCCGTCGCTCACGATGTAGAAGCCCAGCTCTCCCTTCGGTCCCTCCACCGCGGCGTAGGCCTCCCCCACGGGCGGGCGGAACCCCTCGGTGTACAGCTTGAAGTGGTGGATGAGGGACTCCATCGAGGTGTCGAGCTCGTGCCGCGGGGGCGGGGCGATCTTGCGGTCGCTGGTGCGGAAGTCGCCCTCAGGCAAGCCCTCGATCGCCTGGCGGAGGATCTTGCAGCTCTCCTTCATCTCAGCGATGCGCACCAGGAACCGGTCGTAGACGTCCCCCTTCTCTCCGACCGGCACGAGGAAGTCGAAGTCCTCGTAGGAGCTGTAAGGCTGGGTCTTGCGCAGGTCCCAGGCGACGCCGCTGGCGCGCAGGATCGGCCCCGAGCATCCGAGGTCCAGGGCCTGTTCCGCCGTGAGCACGCCCACCTCGTAGGTGCGTTCCTTCCAGATCGGATTCTCGACGAGCAGGCCCTCGACCACCTCCAACTCCTTGGGGAACGTGTCGAGGAACTGGAGCAGCTTTTTGTCGAAGCCCTCGGGCATGTCGCCGCGCAGACCGCCCGGCACGATCCAGCTGGGCATCATGCGGACCCCGGACATCATTTCGAACATGTCCAGGATCATCTCGCGCTGCTGCCAGACGTAGAAAAAGGGCGTCATCGCGCCCAAGTCCAGAGCGTGCGTGCCCAGCCAGACCAGGTGCGAGGCGATGCGGCTCAGCTCCGCGAGGATGACGCGCAGGTACTGCGCCCGCTTAGGGATCTCGCAACCCAGCAGCTTCTCGACCGCCAGCGCATGGGCCAGGTTGTTGCCGTTGGCGTTCAGGTAGTCCATGCGGTCGGTCATCACCACGCACTTGTGGTACTGCTGGTATTCGGCCTCCTTCTCCATTCCGGTGTGGAGGTAGCCGATCTGGCAGCGGGCCTTGACGATCGTCTCGCCCTCGAGCTCGCAGACCACGCGCAAAACGCCGTGCGTGCTGGGGTGCTGCGGGCCCATGTTCACGACCATGGTGTTCTCGCCGACGCGCTGGAACACCGTTTCGGTCGACGGCATGAAGGTGGGAGGATTGGACTGCGACATGCTCGGAACCTTCGCCGGATTCTACCTTTCCGGCTCGGGATCGTCGGCGGCGGCCCGGATTGGGCGGCTCAGCGCCCGCTGACCTCTTCGGTGCCGGTCTTGCCCTCGAAGCTCTCGCCGGCGTGCGGCATCGCGATGTCCTCGACGGCCGGGCCGCGCTCGCCGCCGGCGAAAAGCACGTCCTCGCCGCCGAGCGGATACTCCTTGCGGAGCGGGTGGCCGACCCAGTCGTCGGGCATCAGGAACCGCTGGGTCTGCTCGTTGCCCTCGAACACGATGCCGAACAGGTCCCAAATCTCCCGCTCGGGGTATTCGGAGCCGGCGTACACCGGAACGAGGCTCGGCACCTTCTGACCGTCGTCGACGGCGACCTTGACGAACACCCTCCTGTTGAGCTTGAGCGAGAGAAGGTTGTACACCACCTCGAAACGGCCTTCCAGGTCGCGCTCGTGCTCCCACCGGCTGTAGTCGACGCCGACGCACTCGCTGAAGAATCTGTACTCCAGCTCGGGGTCGTTCTTGAGGAGCGCCGCGACCTCGCGGATCTGCTCGCGCCGGACGCACAGGTACAGCTCGCCCTTGTGCACCTTGGCCTTGACCAGGGCGTTCGGCAGGGCCTCTCGGAGCTTGCGCTCCTCCGGCGAGTCGGTTTGGAGGACCAGCTCGCCCATCTCAGGCCGCCCCCTCCAGCGCCGGCTGCTCCTCGTCCGCGGAGGCGAGGGAGGTCGTCTCGTCCCAGTCCATCGCGTTGACCCGGACGGCGTACAGGTATCCGGCGATCCACGTGGCCATGTAGATCAGCACCTCGGCGAAGCTGAAGACCTTGAACGCCGTCTCGGCCTCGCGGAAGACGGTCATCCAGCTCCACAGGAACACGACTTCGATGTCGAACAGGATGAACAGCATCGCCACGAGATAGAACTTGATCGGGAACCGCTCGCGCGCGTCGCCGACGGGCGCCACCCCGCACTCGTAGGGAGACGCCTTGTAGCGGGTGGGACTCTTGGGGCCGAGAAGCCACGAGAGCGTGACCATCGCCCCCGCGATGACGGCGGCCAGGATCGTCAGGATCAAAAGGCCCGTGTAGTCGCCCATTGCAGACGGAGTGTACCCCTCCTCCAGACTGCATACGGGCTCCGGGACGCTGGAGTCGGCCGATTCATAATGGGTCGCATGGTGTGGCGGGAGATCTTGGAGACGATCGTGCGGGGGCGCGATCTGACCGCGGACGAGGCGGCCGAGGTGATGGGCGCGCTCTTGGAGGGCGAGGTCCCGCCGGCGATCGTCGGCGCCCTCCTTGCCGCCATGCGGGCGAAGGGGGCCAGCGGCGTGGAGCTAGCCGGCTTCGCCAAGGCGATGCGCCGCCACGCCCTCCGGCTGGAGCACAACCTGCACCCGGTGGTGGACACGTGCGGCACGGGAGGGGGGCCGGCCACGTTCAACCTCTCCACCGCCGCGGCCTTCATCGCCGCCGGAGCCGGCGCGCGGATCGCCAAGCACGGCAACCGCGCCATGGCCAGCCGCTGCGGCAGCGCCGACGTGCTGGAGGCGGCCGGCGTCGCGCTTCACCCCGAACCCGAGCGGCTGCTGCACCTGCTCGAGACGCTCGGCATCGTGTTCCTCTTCGCCCAGGCGCACCACCCTGCCATGCGGCACGTGGCCCCCGTCCGGCGCGAGCTGGGCATCCGAACGCTGTTCAACCAACTGGGGCCGCTCGCCAATCCGGCCGGCGCCGACGCCCAGCTCATCGGCGTCTATGACCCCGACCTGATGGCGCCGATGGCGGAGGCCCTAGACCTCCTGGGAATCCGGAAGGCCTTGGTCGTGCACGGGGCGGACGGCCTCGACGAGATCTCCCCTTGCGGCCCCACCTCGTTCGTGCTGGTGGAGGGTGGCGAGCTGCGGCGGGGAGAGCTGGGCCCGTCCGACTTCGGACTGGAGCCGCTGGCGCAGGAGGCGCTCGCGCCGGGCCGGGACCTGGGGGAGAGCGTGGCGATCCTTCGCGAGGCGATCTCCGACGTCGGCTCGCCGCGGTGCAGGGCGGCGATCCCCGGCGCGGCGGCGGCGGTGTGGCTCGCCGGTTTGGCGAAGGACCTCGCCGAGGCGGCCCGGCTGGCACAGGAATCGGTGCGTCGCGGCGCCGCCCTCCGGAAGCTGGAGAGCCTGGTGGAGGCGACCCAGGAATGACGTACCTCGCGAGGATCTTCGAGGCCAAGGTGGAGGAGGTCCGCGAGCGGGCGGGTCGCACACCGCTGGCCGAGCTGAAGGCGCGGGCGGCGGACGCGGGACCTAGCCGGGGCTTCCGGGAGGCTTTGGCGCGCGCCGATCGGACGCCCGCGCTCATCGCCGAGGTGAAGAAGGCGAGCCCCAGCCAAGGCCTCTTGCGCGAGGACTTCGACCCGGAGGCCCTCGCGACCGCCTACCGGCGAGCCGGCGCCCACTGCCTGAGCGTGCTCACGGATGAACGATTTTTCCAAGGATCGTCCGAGAACTTGGTGCGATCCCGCCAGGCGAGCGGCCTTCCCGTGCTGCGCAAGGACTTCCTGCTCGACCCTTACCAGGTGTGGGAAGCGCGGGCGATGGGCGCCGACGCGGTGCTCCTGATCGCCGCGATGCTGGAGACTCCGGTGCTGCGGGACCTCCACGCGCTGGCCAAGGAGCTGGGGATGGACGTTCTGGTGGAAGTCCACGACGAGGAGGACTCCGCCCGCGCAGGGGAGTGCGAACCGGATCTGGTAGGGATCAACAACCGAAACCTGCACACGTTCGAGACCGACGTGGCGGCGACCGAGCGGCTCGCGCCGCTCTGGGCCGACCGGGCCCTGGTGGTCAGCGAGAGCGCCCTGGAGGGTAGGGAGGACGTGGGCCGCGTCGCGGCGGCCGGAGCCAGGGCCGTGCTGATCGGCACGGCGTTCTGCCGGGCGCGGGACGTGGAGTCGAAGGTCCGCGAGGTGATGGGCTGGTGACGCGGGTCAAGATCTGCGGTCTGACGCGCCTGGAGGACGTTCTGCTCGCGGTGGAGGCGGGAGCGGACGCCGTGGGGTTCGTTCTGGAGCCGACCAGCCCTCGGTGCGTCCCGCCGGATCGGCTGAGGGCCCTGCTGGAAGCCGTGCCGGCGTGGGTCTCGCGGGTGCTGGTATACGGCCCGAGGCCCGAGGTCCTGCCTGACGTTCCGTTCGACTACGTGCAGTGTCTTCCGCCCGCGCCGCCTACGGGCCGCTGGCTCGGCTGCGTGCGCCTGGGGCCGGAGAGGGTCCCTTGCCCGGACCTCGGGGAGTTCCAGGGGGCGGAGGCGATCGTCCTGGACGCCTTTCATCCCGGGGCCTACGGCGGCACGGGCCGAACGGTGGACTGGGGCCTCGCGGCGAGGTTCGCGTCCGGTTGCGGCAAGCCGGTGATCCTGGCTGGGGGCCTGCGGCCCGAGAACGTCGGCGAGGCGATCCGGACCGTCCGGCCCTACGCGGTGGACGTCAGCAGCGGAGTCGAGGCCAGGCCGGGGGAGAAGGACCATGGGCGGCTGCGAGCGTTCCTACAGGCCGTCCTCGAGGCGGACTTCGAGGCACGGCCAGAGGCGACGGGCAGACAAAAAAAAGCGCGGGAACGCTGAAAGGAGAGCAAAGCACGTTCCCGCCAATTCGTTCCCTTGTCCTCGTCCTTCCGTGGCGCCGAGGCGCTGCGAGGACTCCGGTTTCAAGAGACTCTGCAATTATAGACGCCGGCCAAATAGAGAAGTCGCTCCGATTCTTGCTGTTTTGCAGGCAAAGGAGCGGGAAAAACGCTTCCTCGGGGCCGACGGCGCCCTACCCGTTGTCCGTAGCGGTCAAACCGCGTCCGCGCGGGCGGGCCGGCGGGGTTCGGGCAGGCTGGAATGCCGGATTCGTCGCGGTGCGGTCCGGGAGGCACGGGGCTTGCTGGTATACTCGCTGACCGACTGTCTCACGGAGGTGCGCCGCCGTTGGCTGCAGCCATCGAAACCAAGAAACTGACCAAGACCTACAAGTCGCGTTCGCTGGGAGCCGTGAACGTTGTGGACGAGCTGGACCTGCACGTGGAGGAGGGCGAGATCTTCGGATTCCTCGGCCCCAACGGCGCCGGCAAGACCACGACGATCAAGATGCTCCTGAGCATCATCTATCCCACCTCGGGCGAGGGATGGGTGCTCGGCCGCGAGATCGGCGACATGGAGGTTCACAAGGTCATCAGCTACCTTCCCGAACGGCCCTACTACTACGAGTACATGACCGGCCTCGAGCTGCTCATGTTCTACTCGTCGCTGTTCGGCATGAAGGACGTGGAACGGTGCAAGAAGCTCCTCGAGCGGGTGAACCTGGCCGGCGACGCGACCAAGACCATTTCCCAGTACTCGAAGGGCATGCAGCAGCGCATCGGATTGGCGCAGAGCCTCCTGAACGACCCCAAGCTGCTGTTCCTCGACGAGCCGACCGGCGGCTTGGACCCGATCGCGCACACGGAGATCCGCGATCTGATCCTCCAGTTCCGCGACGAGGGTCGGACCGTGTTCATCTCCAGCCACGAGCTGAGCGAGGTGGAGCGCATCTGCGACCGCGTGGCCATCATCAACCGGGGCAAGGTCGTCCGCCAGGGCAAGCTCTCCGAGCTTCTGCACGGCGGCCGGTTCGAGGTCATCGCCGAGAACTTGGACCGCTCCTTCGAGGACACCGTCAAGATCCCGGACGCGATCGTCTCCTACGCGAACGGCCGGCTGATCGTCGACATGCCCGAGGGTGAGGACCTGAACGCGCTGATCGACAGCATCCGGTCGGCGAAGGGGACCATCGTGAGCGTCATCCCGCGGCGCAAGCGATTGGAGGACCTGTTCGTTCAGACCGTCCGCGACACCAACCAGGGAGCCGCACGATGAGAGCCATCCTTGCCATTGCCAGCACGACCGTCGGTGAGGCCATCCGCCGCAAGGTCCTTCTGATCATCCTTCTGATCGGTCTTCTGTTCCTATCGATCGCGCCGGGTTTGGGCGGCCTGTCGCCCCGACAGGAGACCACGGTTCTCACGAGCATGATGCTGGGCATCCTGCAGCTGACCAGCGCCGTGATCGCCATCGTGCTCACCGTCTACCTGATCCCGACGGAGATCGAGCGGCGCACGATCTACACGATCCTCAGCAAGCCGGTCCAGCGGTGGCAGTTCCTGGTGGGCAAGTACGTGGGCGCGGTGCTCGCGCTCGGCCTGATGATGCTGCTGATGTCCGGCGTGCTGCTGCTCACCTACTACCTGCTGCAGAGGGACGTCTCGCGGCTCGGTGAGATCGCCAAGGCCCCGCTGTTCTACTTCGTGCAGATGAGCCTGCTGGCGGCCGTGGCGGTGTTCTTCTCGACCTTCGTGTCGCCGTTGGTCAACTTCTTCCTTTCCGGCGGCCTGTACTTCGTGGGTTCGATGCTGAACACGATCTACGACACGTTCGTGAACTCGCCGACGACCAACCCGGCCGTCAAGGCGGTCGCGAGCGTGATCAACGTGATCGTGCCGAACTTCGCCAGCTACAACATCCAGAACCCGATCATCAATCCGGGCCAGCCGATCCAGAACCCGACCGCCTACGCGCTGTTCACCACGGCCTACGGCGTGTTCTACATCCTGATCCTGCTGATCGGCGCGATGCTGATCTTCGACAAGCGAGAGGTCTGACGGTGAAGAAGCGATCGACGTTGCTCGCCGTGCTCGCCGCGCTGTTCCTCGCGCAGGCGGCTCTGCATGCGTTCGTCATCTTCCCGCGGTGGAAGAGGGACTACGCTCCCAAGCAGGCGGGGCAGTCGGCCGCCGGGCTCGATCCGGCGCAGTTCCTGTTCGCGCTGGTCGGCTTCAAGGAGTTCATCGCCGGCATCCTGTGGGTCCGAGCGGACTCGTTCTTCGAGCAGGGCAACTACGACGCCGTCCTTCCGATCATCCGGCTGGTCACTTGGCTCGACCCGCACCAGATCGACGTGTACGCGACGGGCATGTGGCACATCGCGTACAACTTCACCGACACCGAGCAGCGTTCGGACCGCCGCTACATCCCCGTCGCGCTGGCGTTCGGCGCGGAGGGCGCGCGCAACAACCCCAGCACCTACGAGCTGTTCTTCGAGACGGGCTGGCTCTGGTACCACAAGATCGACGACAACTACGAGAACGCCGTGCGCTGGTGGGAGGAGGCGATGAAGCGCAAGGACATGCCTCCCGCCCGCAAGAACCTCCTTTCGCCGGCCTACCAACGGAACGGGCAGATCCGTGAGGCGCTGAACCTGTACTACAAGCTGTACGACGAGGCCGTCGAGCGCGCGAAGAAGGACAACGCCTTCGGCAACCTGCAGATCCGCGACACCATCGAGCGCAACATCGACACGATGCTGGTGCGCATGGTGCAGCGGGGCTGGGTCGCCCAGCAGAAGGGGTACTACGACCAGGGCGACTACGACACGAAGCCGCCGTTCGACGTGGGCTTCAGCGTCCGCGCGACGGTCGAGGAGCCCGCGGTCATCCGCTTCCAGGGCACGTGGAACGTGCAGCCGGTGGGCACGCGCATCCGGGTCGTCCTGAAGGACAAGGACATGCCCAACGACCAGCCCGGCGGCATGCAGTGGGACCAAGGCACGGCGGTGAACCTCGACGTCCCCGTCGGCCTCACCTTCATGCAGGAGCAGCTGTTCGTGCGGAACCGCCGCTTCGACAAGCGCGTGGACATGAGCAACGACCGCACGATGTACCCGTTCAAGTCGGACCGGTACGTGCTGGAGTTCTACTACAACCCCCGCAGCGCGCCCCCGCACATCCAAGACAAGTTCGGCTACAACGGCGAGGGCATGACGGACAAGAACTTCCTGAACACCGAGGTCCGCAAGGGCCAGCGGGTGGTGTTCGCCCGGCTGGAGCTCACGCGCGACCAGATCCTGAGACGGGGCCGCTGGATGGACGAGGTTCCGTTCGTGCAGACGCCGAACTACGTCGCTCCCAACGTGCGGCAGGAGAAGAGCGACGTGATCATCGTGCCGGGCATCCTGGCCGGCGACAAGCCGCAGTAGCGACGGAACAAAACACTGAGAGAGCTCCGTGCCGACGAGACCGGCGGGGTGTACAATACACCTCGCCGGGAACTGCGCGGCTGAAGGACGGCGAACCCCGCCAGGGCCGGACGGCAGCAACGGTAAGCCGCACCTCGGTGCGACGCATCCTTCCCGGCACGGAGCCCTCGGTGTCTTACGTCTCCCTCTATCGCAAGTACCGGAGCCAAACGTTCGGCGACCTCGTCGGGCAGGGCCACGTGGTGCGCACCCTGCAGTCGGCCATCGAGTCCGGCCGCATCGCGCAGTCGTACCTGTTCACCGGTCCGCGCGGCACGGGCAAGACCTCCACGGCCCGCCTGCTGGCCAAGGCTCTGTGCTGCGAGAAGGGGCCCACGATCGAGCCCTGCAACGAGTGCGCGATCTGCCGGGCGATCACGGACGGCTCGTGCATGGACGTGCTGGAGATGGACGCTGCCAGCGAGGCCGGCGTGGAGGAGGTCCGGGAGGCGATCATCAGCGTCACCGAGTACCGTCCGCTCCAGGCGCGCTACAAGGTGTTCATCATCGACGAGGTCCACGACCTGTCGGCCAAGGCGTTCGACGCGCTGCTCAAGACGATCGAGGAACCGCCGCCCCACGTGGTGTTCATCCTCGCGACCACCGAGTACTCCAAAGTGCCGCCCACGATCCGCTCGCGGTGCCAGAAGTTCGAGTTCCACCGAGCGAGCCTCGCCGACCTGCGGCGGCGCATCGAGCACGTGGCGCGATGCGAGGGCGTGGAGATCGAGCAGGCCGCGGTGGGGGCGATCGCCCGCATGGCCGACGGAGGGTTCCGCGACGCCCTGACCCTGCTGGAGCACGCGATGATGACGTCCGAAGGCGCCATCACGCTGCAGCACGTCTACGACCAGCTGGGCCTCATCGCCGACGAGGTCAGCGACCGCATCCTGCTGGCCATCCGCAACGGGGATGTGAAGGAGATCTTGGAGGCTACGGAGGGAGTAGCCAGGCTGGGGAGGGACCCCAAGGCGATCGTGGAGTCGCTGCTGCACCGTCTGGCGGATATGACCCGCGCGGCCTACGGCGTCTCAACCTCCGACGGCGAGGCCGCGCAGGACGCCGCGCTGCACGCCACCGCCAGCCAGCTCGGCCTGGACACGATCCTGCGGCTGAGGGCGGAGCTCAGCGACGTGCTGAGAGCCCTCCGAGACGTCACGATGCCGCGCCTTTGGCTGGAGTCGCAGCTGGTCAAGCTGTCCCGACCCGCTCCCCCGCAACCCCCGGCGGCCGCGCCGACGCTGGATGCCGAGCCGGTGGCCCGGCGGCCGCGCCCCGTCGCCCAGCCCGCCCAGTCCGCCAAGCCCTCCGAGCCCGCGCCGGAGGAGCCCAAGCCGACGCCCACAGCCAGCGAGCAGCCCGCCGAACCTGCCGGCGCTACCCGGCCCGCCGCCGATCGGCCCGAGGCCGCGCCGGAGGGCGCCGAAAGCGTCCCGGCGAGCGGACCGTTGGCGCAGGCCCGACAGGCGTGGGCGGATGTCGTGCGGGTCCTTTCCGAGCAGTCGAGGCTGATGCGGATGCACCTCGAGACGACCCGGGTGGCCCGGATCGAGGGAGCCAGGGTGGTTGTGGAGTTCGGCCGGCAGTTCGACCTCGGATGGGTGCAGGGCGCGAGCAAGCGGATCGGCGCGATCCGGCAGGAGTTCGTCGCCAGAATGCCGGGCGCGGAGCTCGCGTTGGAGGCCGCCCCGACCCGGGACAGAGAGGCCGAGAGCGGCGACGCCGAGACGGTAGAATTGGAGCTCGAGGGTCATGCCCTGGTGGAGAGGGTGAAGACCTTGCTCAAGGATCCCCAGGACGCGCAGGGGAATCGAGGCAACCCATGAAACTTCCCAAGAACTTCGGTGGACAGGGCTTCGGCGCCATGATGCAGCAGGCCAAGGCGGCCATGGCCAGGGCCCAACAGCTCGAGGAGGAGCTCAAGGCGGAGCGCATCGCCGTGGACAAGGGTCCCGTGCAGGCTCTGTTCGACGGAACCGGTCAGATTTTGAAGCTGAGCATCGACAAATCGATCGTGGACCCGGAGGACGTCGAGGCTCTGGAGGACCTGATCGTGAGCTGCCTCCGCGACGGGTTCGAGCAGGCCACCAGCCTTCGGGACAGCAAGGTGCAACAGATCGTTCCGAAGATCCCAGGCCTCTGAATGCTGTTCGCACGCCCGCTCGCCGAGCTGGTGGCCGAGCTGGAGCGGCTTCCGGGCATCGGCCCCAAGTCGGCTCAGAGGCTGGCCTTCCACCTGCTTCGCCTCCCCGACGAGGCGGTGTTCCGGTTGGCCGACGTGCTGCGATCGGCGAAGCTCAGCCTCCGGTTCTGCGCCCGGTGCCAGAACTTCAGCGAGGACGAGCTGTGCGAGATCTGCCGCGATCCCGGGCGGGATCCGACGACGATCTGCGTCGTGGCGGAGCCGCGCGACGTGGGCGCGATGGAGCGGATCCACGAGTACCGTGGGCTGTACCACGTCCTGCACGGCCTGCTGGACCCGATGGCGGGCGTGGGTCCCGAGCGGCTCCGGATCCAGGAGCTCGTCTCCCGTGTTCCTTCCGGAGTCGCCGAGGTGATCGTGGCCACCAACCCGACCGCCGAGGGCGACGCGACCGCCCTGTATCTGGCCCGCCTCCTCAAGCCTCTCGGAGTGAAGGTCACCCGGCTCGCCCACGGCATGCCGTACGGCGGCGAGCTGGACTACGCCGACACCGCGACCCTGCACAGCGCCCTCCGCTTCCGCCGTGAGCTCTAGGACGCTGACGATCGGGGTGCTTCTCGGCAGCCAGCTGGCGATCGGCTCGGCTGCGCTGATGGCGCGGGCCGGCCTCGAAGCGGGCGCGGGGCCGCTGGAGCTGGCCTTCTGGCGGCTGGTGGTCGCTTGGGTGGTGGTGTCCGTTCTGGTCAGGCTGCTCCCGACGCCGTCGGCGCCGCTCACGGGCAGAGAACGGTGGGTGGCCGTCGGCGGGGGGCTCTTCCTCGGGTGGCACTTCGCCCTGTGGTTCTTCTCGCTGGGCAGAATCTCGGTGGCTCTCTCCACGCTGCTCGTCTGCACGAGCCCGATCTGGGCGGGCTTGCTCGAGGCGGCGGTGCTGCGCAGGCCGCCCAAGCCGATGTTTTGGCTGGGTGTGGCCACCGCGCTGGCCGGCGTGGCGCTGGTGGTGGGGGCGGAGCGAGTGGGCGGAGGCTCGAACCTCCTGCTGGGGGGATTGGCGGCGGCCGCGGGTGCGGCGTGCCTCGTGCCGTACCTTCTGGCGGGCAAGGTGCTTCAGCGGCGGTACGGGCTGTGGCGGAGCGTCGGATGGACCTACGGGCTGGCGGGAGCCACGCTCGCACCGCTCTTGGCGCTGTCCGGCGGCTGGAGCCGGCTGGCGCCGCCGTCTGCGCCGACCGTGTGGCTGGCGGTTGTCGGGATGGCGCTGGTGCCTCAGATGATGGGACACACGGCGCTCAACTGGTCCATGCGCTGGTTCCCGGCGAGCACGGTTGGTCTCGCCACGCTGCTGGAGCCGATCTTCGCGGCGTTGCTCGCCTGGCCGCTGTTCGGCGAGCCGCTGCGTCCGGTCCAAGGCGTTGGGGCGGCCGTCCTGCTCCTGGGCGTCGGCTTCGGGATCGGCGCCGAGGAAGGCCGCGATTGACCCTCTCGTTCTTGCTGTCTTCCCAGCAAGGAGGGTCCTAAGGCCCAAACCTGCGTGCCATCATATTCACCGGGCTCCCCGATGGGATAGACCCGGGGCAGGTTGCCATGCTGATCGCTCTCATTGTCTTCGTGACCGTCGGGGTTGTGTTCATGGGGGCCACGTTCCTGCTTTCCCGATTGCTTCGGCCCCATCGCCCCAACCCGGTCAAGCTTCAGTCCTACGAGTGCGGTCCGGAGCCCTTCGGCGACGCGTGGCGGCAGATGAACCTGCACTACTACGTGTTCGCGATCCTCTTCGTGCTGTTCGACGTGGAGGCCGCGTTCCTGTTTCCGGTCGCGCTGGCCCTCGGGCGGTTGGGCTGGTTCGCCTTCTTCGAGGTGCTGGTGTTCGTCGGCCTGTTGCTGATCGGCTGGTACTACGCCAAGAAGGTCGGAGGGATGGAATGGGAGAGGTGAGCCCGGACCTCCAGAGCCGGGTGGTGAAGTTTCCCGGCGGCGGGGTTCTCGTCGCCGGCATCGACGAGATCTTCAACTGGGCCCGAAGCAACTCGATGTGGTCGCTGACCTTCGGCCTGTCGTGCTGCGCGATCGAGATGATGGCCACGGCCGCCTCGCACTACGATCTGGACCGCTTCGGCATCCTCTTCCGGGCCACTCCCAGGCAGGCGGACGTGATGATCGTGGCCGGCTGGGTCAGCGTCAAGATGGCCCCGTTCATCCGGCGTCTGTACGAGCAGATGCCGGACCCCAAGCATGTGCTGGCGATGGGAGGATGCGCGTGCGCGGGCGGCCCCTACCGCGACTCCGAGACGATCGTCAAGGGAGTGGGCGAGATCGTTCCGGTCGACGTGTTCGTCTACGGTTGCCCGCCGCGACCGGAGAACCTGATCCACGGCCTGATCAAGCTGCAGGAGCGCATCCGCGAAGAGAGCATCCTGGGCATCAAGAGCCGGGAGCCGATCACGGTGGGAGGATGATGGAGAGGGACTTTGGAAGCGCGCTGCGGACGGCGCTGGCCGGGCTGCCCGAGGGGGCGGTGGAGTCGCTCGAGGTTTCCGGCTCGGTCGCCACGCTGCGCGTGAACCTAGGCTCGCTGCGGGCGGTCCTCGAGAGCCTGAAGAGCTTCCCCGAGGCGGCCTGCGACTTCCCGGCGAACCTCACCGCCTACGACACCGGCGAGGAGATGTTCCTCGTGTACAGGCTGGCTTCGATCGAGAGAGGCTGGCAGGCGCTGGTGCTTTGCAGGGTGGATCGCTCCGAGCCCGCGGCGCCGTCGGTGACCGACCTGTGGCCCGGCTTCAACTGGTTCGAGAGGGAGGTCTACGACATGTTCGGAGTCCGGTTCGAGGGTCACCCGGACCTTCGACGCATCCTGCTGCCGGACGACTGGGAGGGCTTCCCGTTCCGGAAGGATTACGTCTCCAGGCCCAGCGGCTCGCCGCTCCGGGGGCCACAGCCGATCGACCGGGGGGCGCAAGGATGAGCCTCGAGCCCCGCACCGATCCGAACCCGCCCACGGCCGAGCCCGAGACTCCTGCCAAGGGGCCGGCCATCGACGCGCAGGCGCTGCATCAGGAGATTCTCGACCTGGGCACGCAGGGCATGGTCATGAACATGGGCCCGCAGCACCCCAGCACCCACGGGGTTCTGCGCCTGATCCTGACCCTGGACGGCGAGGAAGTGATGGCCTGCGAGCCGATGATCGGCTACCTGCACCGCGGCCTCGAGAAGATGGCGGAGCGCAGGCCGTACCGCCACTTCCTGCCCTTCACCGACCGGCTGGACTACGTCTGCTCCTTGGCCAACAACCTCGCCTGCGCGCAGGCCATCGAGCGTCTGGCGGGCGTCGAGGTTCCGGAGCGCGCCCAGTGGCTGAGGGTGGCGCTGATGGAGCTGAACCGCATCGCCAGCCACCTGCTGTTCCTCGGCACGTTCGGCACGGACCTGGGGGCCACCACCATGCTACTCTACGCGTTCCGGGAGCGCGAGGAGGCCTTGGCCCTGCTGGAGGCGATCACCGGCGCCAGGCTGACCTACAACTGGATCCGGGTGGGCGGCCTGCCGGACGACATGCCGGAGAACTGGGACAAAGGGGTGCTGGCGTTCTGCGACCTGCTCGAGTCGAGGCTGCCCGAGTACGATCGGCTTCTCACCGACAACCCGATCTTCCGCCGGCGCACCGAGGGCGTCGGCGTGGTGTCGCCGGAGGACGCCAAGGCGTACGGCCTCACGGGTCCGACGCTGCGCGCATCCGGCGTGGCTTACGACATCCGCCGCTGGGCTCCCTACGAGAAGTACGCCGAGATCGACTTCGACGTGGTGGTGCTGCGCGACGGGGACACCTTCGCGCGGTATCTGGCGAGGCGCCTCGAGCTGGAGCAGAGCGTGCGCATCCTGCGCCAGGTGTTCGACAAGCTCCCTGAGGGACCGATCGCGTCCAAGGTGGGCAAGGTGCTCAAGCCGCCGCCCGGCATCGCGTTCTCGCAGGTGGAATCTCCGCGCGGGGAGCTTTCGTTCACGATGGTCTCGGACGGGTCGCCGAATCCGGTCCGCGTGCACATCCGCGCCCCGTCGTTCGCCAACCTGACCGTCTTGGCCGACCTGGTGGCCGGAAACAAGGTGGCCGACGTGGTGGCGATCCTCGGCAGCATCGACATCGTGCTGGGGGAGGTGGACCGGTGATCGCTCAGGCTCTGGAGAACCCTTGGATCCGCCAGCTGGTGAACGCCGCGATGTTGCTGGCGGTGATCAACCTCGGCGTGCTGGTGCTGATCTACCTCGAGCGCAAGGTCGCGGGGTACATCCAGTCCAGGCTGGGCCCGGTGCATGTGGGGCCGAGGGGCTGGCTGCAGTCGGTGGCCGACGCGGTGAAGCTGGTTCTGAAGGAGGACATCATCCCGGCTCCGGCCGACCGGTTCATGTTCGTGCTGGCGCCGTTCTTCGTGTTCGTCCCGGTGCTGGCGGTGTTCCTGGTTCTGCCGTTCAGCTCGGGGTGGGTGGCCTACGACTTCAGCCTCGCGGCGCTGTACGTGATCGCGGCGGGCACCGTGGCGATCATGGGCATCGTGATGGCCGGGTGGGGCACGAACAACAAGTACTCGCTGCTCGGAGGCCTTCGCTCCGCCGCGCAGCTGATCAGCTACGAGGTGCCGGTGGTTCTGGCGATCCTCGCGGTGGTGTTCTTCGCGCAGTCGATGAGCCTCGTGGAGATCGCGGAGGCCCAGCGAGGGTTCCGGTGGTTCATCTTCCAGCCGCCGCTCTTGGTTGCCGCCTTCGTGTACATGATCGGCCAGTTGGCGGAGACGAACCGGACGCCGTTCGACCTGCCCGAGGCCGAATCGGAGCTGGTGAGCGGGTTCCACACGGAGTACTCCGGCATCCGGTTCGCGATGTTCTTCCTGGCCGAGTTCGCGAACACGTTCTTCGCTTCCGCGCTGGCGGTGGTGCTTTTCTTCGGAGGCTGGGACGGCCTGCCCGGCCTCACAGGCGCGCTTTGGCTGGTGCTGAAGAGCTACGTGCTGGTCTTCGTCCTGATGTGGATCCGGTGGACGCTGCCTCGCGTCCGCGTGGACCAGCTGCTCGGATTCGCATGGAAGGTGCTGGTGCCGATCGGCCTGATCGTGGTGCTGTGGGCCGCGGCCTCGGTCGTCTACGCCAGAGGTGTCGCCCGATGAACCCCTTGAGGACCCTGCTCGGCGGGCTCTGGAGGATCTTCCTTGGCATGGGCCTGACGCTGAAGACCTTCTTCCGCCCGAAGGTCACCATCCGCTACCCCTACGAGCGGAGGCCGGTCAGCCCGCGCTATCGGGGGATGTTCTATCTGAAGTGGAACGAGGAGAAGCAGCGGCTGAACTGCGTGGGCTGCACGCTGTGCGCCCAGGCGTGCCCGACCGACGTGATCTCGATGAACAAGGTCGGCAAGGGCACCACCGCCGGTGTGGACGAGTTCGTGATGGACTTGGGGCGGTGCATGTTCTGCAACCTCTGCGTGGAGGCGTGCCCGTTCGACGCGATCTATATGGGCGACCGGTACGAGTTCGCCGTGACGGAGAAGGAGGGAAGCGTCCTGAGGATCGTCGATCTGGCCCAGGGCGGCCCGGAGAACGCCCGGCGGAACGTGGAGACGCTGATGCGGCTGCAGGCCGAGGCCGCGGAGAAGGGCAAGCCCGGCGAGTCCCCCAAGCCGCAGGCTCGTCCGGCGGAGGAGGGCGCATGAGCCAGGAGGTCGCGCTGTTCGCGCTGCTGAGTCTGATCACCCTGGTGTCCGGGTACTGGGTGGTCCGTTGCCGGAACCTGGTTCACGCCGCCTTCTGGCTGATGCCGACGTTCTTCGGTGTGGCCCTCCTGTTCCTGCTGTTGGGCAACGAGCTGCTGTTCACCGTGCAGCTGCTCATCTACTCTGGGGCGATCCCGATCACGGTTCTGTTCGTTCTGATGCTGACGCGCGAGGTGATGCGCCCGGATCGGACCGAATTCAACCGCCTGGGGGCTTTCGGCGCGGCGGCCGCGGTTCTGTTCCTCGGGCTGTGCCTGGCCGGGGCCCGCACGGCCGGCAACCCCGTTCCGCCGCCCTCCGTGCCCGTCGGTCTCACCAGGCGGGTGGGAGAGGCGTTCCTGACGGACTATCTGCTGCCGTTCGAGGTCGCGTCGCTGATGCTGCTCGGTGCGCTGGTCGGGGCGGTGTACCTGGCCCGTTCGGACAAGAAGGCCCGGTCGGAGGTCGTTGGCCTGGAGAGGAAGAAGCTGATCGATCAGGCGAGGGAGGAGGAGAAGAGTGCAGACGCTGCCGCTGCAGGCATGGCTCGTCGTCGCGGCGATTCTGTTTAGCCTCGGGCTGTACGGGGCTCTGGCTCGGCGCAACGCGATCGCGGTGTTGATGGGGCTGGAGCTGATGTTCGCCGCCGCGAACCTTAACCTGCTGGCCTTCTGGCGCTACAAGTGGGTGCAGAGTCTGGAGGCGCCGGTGTTCGTCACGGTGATCATCCTGGTCGCGGCCTGCGAGACGGCGCTGGCCCTGGCGATCGTGCTCGGCGTGTTCCGCAGATTCCGAAACGTGGACATCGAGGACGTGGGAGGAATGAGGGGCTGATGGTCGCCTGGATTCCGCTGCTTCCGGCCTTCGCCGCCGCCGCGACGGCGTTGCTGTTCGTGGCGAGAAGGGACAACCGGCGGGTGGCCGCGTTCCCCGTGATCCTGGCGACGGCCGCGAGCCTCGCGCTGTCTCTGGCGGCCTTCTCCACCGTGCGCGAGGTCGGCACGCAGACCGGTCAGCTGGAGTGGCTCGCCATCGGGAGCTTCCGGGTGTCCGCCGGGTTCCTGCTGGACGGGCTCAGCGCGCTGATGCTGCTGGTGGTGGCGAGCGTCGCGCTGCTCGTGCAGGTGTTCTCCGTGGGATACATGGAGGGTGACGACGGGTTCGCCCGCTTCTTCACCTATCTGGGGCTGTTCGCGGCCGCGATGCTGGGCCTCGTGCTGGCCGACAACCTGCTTCTGATCTACATCTGCTGGGAGCTCGTGGGCATCTGCTCGTACCTGCTCATCGGCTTCTGGTACCGCAACCGCGCGCCGGCCAACGCGGCGAAGAAGGCGTTCATCATGACGCGCTTCGGCGACCTCGGTTTGTTGGTCGCGATCATCCTGCTGTGGAACTCCGCGCACACGTTCGAGATCGCGGCGCTGGAGAAGCTGGTTCAGTCCGGCAACCTCAAGCCGGTGTTCCTCTCCGCATCGGCGTTCGCGAACCTGGTGCCGCTGCTTGTGTTCCTCGGCGCGGTGGGGAAGAGCGCGCAGTTCCCGTTGCACGTGTGGCTGCCCGACGCGATGGAGGGTCCGACTCCGGTTTCGGCGCTGATCCATGCGGCCACGATGGTCGCGGCCGGCGTGTTCCTGGTGGCCCGGCTCTTCTTCCTGTTCCACGCTGCGCCGGCGGCCTTGGCGACGGTCGCGTGGGTCGGCGGATTCACGGCCCTCATGGCCGCCACCATCGCCCTGGTCCAGACGGACATCAAGAAGGTGCTCGCCTACTCGACGATCAGCCAGCTGGGCTACATGATGCTTGGCTTGGGGCTGGGCGGGATCACCGTCGGGATGTTCCACCTGACGACGCACGCCTTCTTCAAGGCGCTGCTGTTCCTGTGCGCGGGCAGCGTGATCCACGCTTGCCACCACGAGCAGAACCTGCTGAACCTGGGCGGGCTTCATCGGCGGATGCCACTGACCTCTTGGACGACCATCGTCGGGTCGCTCGCTCTGGCCGGGGTGTTCCCGTTCGCGGGGTTCTGGTCGAAGGACGAGATTCTCGCCAGTGCAAGGTCGCAGCCGGTGCTGTTCGCCCTGGCGGTGGCCGTCGCGGCGATGACCGCCTTCTACATGACCCGGCTCTGGTTCCTGGCGTTCGCCGGGGAGCCGCGCGCGAGCGGGGCCTCCCACGCCAGGGAGTCGTCGCCCTGGATGACGGTGCCGCTGGCGTTGCTGGCGGTGGCCGCGGCGGTCGGCGGCGCGTTGAACCTGCCTGGGGATCCCTTCCTGACGGCCCTGCTGGAGCCGGGGCGGCACGCCCACGGCCTCGATCTGGGCGTGGCGGCTTTGGGCTTGGCGGCGGCTCTGGCGGGGATCATTCTCGGGGTGGCCCTCTACAGGAAGGAGCCTGCCAGCGACCCGGTCGCGCGCCTCCCTCGGCCCCTCTACAGCTTTCTGGCCAACAAGTGGTACATCGACGACTTCTATGAGAAGGGCGTGGCGCGCGCCGCGGTGGCTTGGGGCGGCTTGGTCGCGTGGTTCGACCGCAACGTGGTCGACAACCTGGTGAACCTCGCGGCATGGATCTGCGCCTTGTTCGGCCGGCTGCTCGGCAGCTTCACCAACGGTCAGCCGCAGTTCTACGCCGCCGTGCTGGCGCTGATGGCGGTCGTCGCCGCGGCCCTGGTCGGCTTGGCGGCGACGGGCGCGCTGGGAGGGATCATGCCGTGAGCCTGGTTCTGGATCACCTTCTGTCGATCATCGTGCTGGCGCCGTTCGTCGGTTGCCTGGTCCTGCTCGCGATCCCTCCCGAGCGGAAGACGGCGGCCCGCGTCGCGGCTCTGGCATCCGGCCTGGTGAGCCTGGTGCTCTCCTGCGTCGCTTGGGCTTTGTACGACGGCCAGGCGGGCGGTTTCCAGTTCCGGGAAACTTACGCCTGGATTCCCAGCCTGGGCATCCGCTACAGCCTCGGCGCGGACGGCATCAGCATCGCGATGCTGCTCCTGACGGGCGTCATCATCGTGACGGGCGTGTTCGCCTCGTGGACACTCGAGGAGCGCTGCAAGGAGTTCCTCACCCTGCTGATGTTCCTCGTGACCGGCGTGTTCGGCGTGTTCGTCGCCCTGGACCTGTTCTTCCTGTTCCTGTTCTACGAGATCGCCGTGCTGCCGATGTACCTGCTGATCGGCATCTGGGGCACGGGGCGCAAGGAATACTCGGCGATGAAGCTGACGCTGTACCTCATGCTGGGCAGCGCGTTCATCCTCACGGGGATCCTTGCTCTGTACCATCTGGATCCGCGGCACACGTTCGACATGGTGGAGCTGTCTGGCGGCTCGCAGCTAGGCCTCGGGCTGCAGAGGGCGCTGTTCCTGGCGTTCTACGTCGGCTTCGGGGTACTGGCCGGCATCTTCCCGTTCCACACGTGGTCCCCGGACGGCCACGCCTCCGCGCCGACGGCGGTGTCGATGCTGCACGCGGGCGTGCTGATGAAGCTGGGCGCCTACGGGGTGATCCGAACGTGCGTCGCGATGTTCCCCGAAGTCGCGCCCGGCCTGATGCCCCTGGTGGCGACGATCGCCGCGATCAACATCGTCTACGGCGCGTTCTCGGCGATGGGCCAGACCGACCTCAAGTACGTGATCGCCTACTCCAGCGTGAGCCACATGGGCGTCGTCATGCTCGGCATCGCCAGCCTCACGCCGGTCGGGATGGCCGGGGCCGTGATGCAGATGGTGTCGCACGGCATCATGACGGGGCTGTTCTTCGCGCTGGTCGGCCTCGTGTACCAGAAGGCGCATACCAGGGACATCCTGGCGATGGGCGGATTCGCCAGAAGGATGCCGGGCATCGCCGTCGCGTTCACCGTGGGCGGCCTGGCGTCGTTCGGCCTGCCCGGCACCAGCGGGTTCGTGGCCGAAACGCTGGTGTTCCTGGGCACGTTCGCCCGGTATCCCGTGGTGGTCGCGGTCGCGGTGACCGGGGTGGTCGTCACGGCGGTATACGTGCTCCGGCTGGTGCAGAAGGTGTTCCTCGGGCCGATGTCCGACAAGTGGCAGGATTTGACCGACGCCTCCCGTACCGAGTGGGTCGCGCTGGTGTCGCTGGCCTCCCTGCTGTTGATCGTCGGCCTGTGGCCAAGGCCGCTCGTCGACCTGATCAACCACGGCCTGAGCACGCTGGGGATGGAGCTGTGAGCATGCCGCAAGTCGACTGGTCGTTGCTGGCGCCTCAACTGGTGATGACGGGGTTCGCGCTCGCCGTTCTGCTCTTGGCCGGAATCCGAGGCGAGCGGCCGGGCGCCCACCCCGAGGCGGGGTGGGTGGCCTTCCTGGGTTCGTGCGCGGCCTTGGCCCTGTGCCTCCTCGTGCCGCGCGAGGGCTCGCTGTGGAACGGGATGTACGTTTGGGATTCCGCCACGGCGTTCTTCTGCGCGCTGTTCGCGGCCGCTTGCGCGCTGGTCTGTCTGGCCTCGACTTCGGGTCCGTACCGGGGCGAGTACTACGCCCTGCTGTTGATCTCCACGGTCGGGCTGATGTTTCTGGTCGCCTCCTGGAGCCTCCTGATGCTCTATCTGAGCCTGGAGGTGTCGACGCTGACCCTGTTCGTGCTCGCGGGCTACGACCGCAACAGGGACCGCTCCGCCGAGGCCGCGCTGAAGTATCTGGTGGTCGCGGGCACCTCGAGCGCGGTGTTCCTCTTCGGCGTGAGCTGGGTCTTCGGGGCCGCCGGATCTACGCGGTTTGCGGACCTGAACGAGGCTTTCCAGGGCTTGGCGCCCGGTTACGCGTGGATCGGCATGGCCCTGATCCTCGTGGGCCTGGCGTTCAAGATCGCGGCCGCGCCGTTCCACCTGTGGGCTCCCGACGTGTATGAAGGCGCGCCGTCTCCGGTGTCGGCGTACCTGTCGACCGCCTCGAAGGCCGCCGGGTTCCTCGCCATCGGGCGTCTGTTGCTGCTCGTCCTCCCGGGGCGGAGCGAGGCCTGGGTCGTGTTCGTCGGTGCTCTGGCGGTGCTCTCGATGGCGTTCGGCAACTTCGTGGCGATCGTCCAGACGAACGTCAAGCGGCTGTTGGCGTATTCGGGGATCGCGCAGGCGGGCTTTCTGCTGATCGCCGTGGCCGCCGCCAGCGGGGAGGGACTCTCCGCCGTGGGCCTGTACCTGTTGCTGTACGTCTTCGCGAACGTGGGGGCCTTCCTCTGCGTGTACGCGGTGGGCGAGGCGACCGACTCGCACGCGCTGGAGAACTACGACGGCCTGTCGCGGAGGGCCCCCCTGCTGTCCTTCGCGATGCTCGTGTTCCTGCTCTCCCTGGCAGGGATTCCGCCCCTTGCCGGGTTCGTGGGCAAGTTCCTGCTGTTCTCCGCAGGCATGCGGTCTGGGCTGTGGTGGCTGGTGTTGCTCGGGGCGGTGATGAGCACGGTATCCCTGTACTACTATCTGCTGGTCGCCAAAAGGATGTACATCCACGCCGCGCCCGAGAATGCGGAGCGGGTGTTGGTGCCTGCGCCGGTGGCCGTCGCGATCGGCGTGTGCGTGGCCCTGACGGTTCTGATCGGGCTCTATCCGGGGCCGTGGATCGCTTGGTCCGAGGCCGTGGGCGCCTTCCTGGTCGGCCTATAGGGCGGCGTCAGCGGTTGGACGGCAGCACGCGGGCGAGCCTCGGCACGGTGACCTCTCGGAAGTCGCGGATGACCAGGTCCACCTCCGGCCAGCTCTGCAACTCCTCGGCCGGATGCACGGTGGCCACCGCGACGGAGCCCATTCCGGCCCTGCGCGCCGCCTGAACGCCGGGGCGGCCGTCCTCGAACACGACGCACTCGGCCGGCTCCACCTGCAGCTTGCGGGCGGCCAGCAGGAAGATGTCGGGCTCCGGCTTGCCGCGTTGCACCTCCGAGGCTCCAGCGATGGCGTCGAACTCGTTCTCCAGCTGGAGGTGCTTCAGGGTGAAGCGGATGTTCCGGTCGCCCGCCGCCGTCGCCAGGGCGAGCTTGCAGCCGTGGGCACGGGCGTCCCGCAGCAGTCGGCGGAGCCCCGGAACCGGTTTGATATGGTCTTTGTACAGAAACCTGTACAGAAACTCCTTCTGGCGCGCGAGGCAGCGAATCTCCTCCTCGGGCAAGTCCGGAGAGATGAAGTGGCGCACCACCTCGGCGGACGTGAATCCCGCCGTCTTGTAGAACTCCTCCTCGGTCGTCGGACACCCTTGGTCCTCGAACAGCGCGAGCCAGGCGATCGCGTGCCACCGCATGTTGTCGACGATGGTGCCATCCATGTCGAAGATCAGGGCCTTCGGAATCCGCATGCCGGAACGGATGCTACCCGCTAGGGCTCCAAGAGCACCGTCGGCCGACGCTCGGTCGGAGTCTCGGACAGCTCCAGCCCCCTCAGCAGGCTCTCCTGCGCGGAGACGGCGTCCGGCTCGGAGGCGGCATGGACGCGGAAGACCGGGTGCGACCGCTCCACTCGGCTCCCGACCGCGACGAGCACCTCCACACCCACGCGCGGGTCGATCCGATCGGATTTGTGCAACCTTCCTGCCCCGAGCCGCATCGCAACGTTTCCGACCGTTCGCGCATCCACGCGATCGACCCACCCTGAGGCCGGAGCCGGAACCTCTCGCACGACCGGAGCGGCCGGGAGCCCGCGTCCCTCGTCGAACTGCCGGAGATCGGCGCCTTGGGCTTCGAGCCATACCAAGGCCCGTTCCAAGGCGGAGCCAGAGCGCAGCGCCCTCTCGGCCGACGCCGCGTCCAAGCCGCACAGAGCCAGCGCGCGGGCGGCGAGCTCCAGGCAGAACCGCGCGAACCGACTGTCGAGCTCGCCCCGAAGGACCTCCAGCGCCTCTCGAACCTCCAGCGCGTTGCCCACCGTGCGACCCAAGGGCTGGTCCATGTCGGTAATCACCGGGCGCACCTCCAGGCCGACCTCGGTGCCGACGGCCCGCAGGGCGACCGCCAGTTCGGTGGCCTCCTGCAGGCTGTGGCGGAAGGCCCCAGAGCCGCACTTGACGTCGAGCAGCACGCGGGGCGATCCGCCGGCCAGCTTCTTGCTGAGGATGCTGGAGACGATCAGCGGCACGGAACCGACGGTGGCCGTGACGTCGCGCAGAGCGTACAGCACTCCGTCCGCCGGCGCCAGATCCGGCGACTGCCCGCAGAGCGCCAGTCCGATCTTCCGCGCCTGCTCCTTGGCTTGGTCCGGCGTCAGGTCAGTGCGGAGGCCGGGAACCGACTCGATCTTGTCCAAGGTCCCGCCGGTGATCCCCAAGCCCCGCCCGCTGAGCTTCACGATGGTGACGCCGCAGGAGGCCAGCAGGGGAAGGAGGACCAGCGAGGTCTTGTCGCCGACACCGCCCGTGCTGTGCTTGTCCAGCAGGGGTTCGGGGAGATCGGAGAGGTCGATGCGGCGTCCGGAGTCCGCGAGCGCGAGGGTGAGAGCGGCGGTCTCCGGCAACGAGAGCGGCCGCAGGTAGGCGGCCATCAGCCAAGCGGCGAGCTGGTAGTCCGGAATCTCTCCCGTGGCGGCCCCGCGAGCCAGGAAGCGCAGCTCCTCCGGCTGGTGGACCTCGCCGTCCCGCCGCTTGGCCAAGATCTCCAAAATGTTCATGATGAAAAGCGGAAAGGTGGACGGAACACGCCGTGCTCCGTGACGATCGCCGCGAGGAGCGAGGCCGGGGTCACGTCGAAGGCCGGGTTGCGGACCGGGCAGCCGACCGGCGCGACCTGGACGCCGTCGACCTCGGTCAGCTCCTCCGCAGCCCGCTCCTCGATCGGGATCGCCCGCCCGTCGGGCGTGTTCGGATCGATGGTCGACGACGGTGCGGCGACGACGAACGGGATGCCGTGGTGGTGGGCCGCCACGGCCAGCGCATAGGTTCCGATCTTGTTGGCGGTGTCTCCGTTCGCGGCGATCCGGTCCGCGCCGACGACGACCAGGTCCACCTCGCCGAGGGACATCAGCCAGGCCGCGGCTCCGTCGGCGATGCTGGAGAAGGGGATGCCGTCCTGCAGCAGCTCCCAAGCGGTCAGGCGCAGGCCCTGCTGGCGCGGCCTCGTCTCGCACGAGTAGACGTGGCGCAGCTTGCCCTGGGCGTGGGCGGTGCGCACGATCCCTAGCGCCGTACCGTGTCCGGAGGTCGCCAGCGACCCGGTGTTGCAGATCGTCAGCAGCCGAGCCCCCTGCGGAACGAGCGACGCGCCGTGCTCGGCCAACCGCACGTTCATCGCCAGATCCTCCCGCTCGATGGCCTGGGCCTCCGTGAGGACGGCCTCGAACGACCAGTCCGGCAGCCTGTCGATCCGCTCCAAGGCCCAAAACAGGTTCACCGCCGTGGGGCGGGCCGCCGCCAACAGCGCGGAGGCCGTCTCGCGCGGCACGCCCGCCTTGGCGGCCAGAGCCATGCCGTAGGCGGCGACGATGCCGATCGCCGGGGCGCCGCGCACAGCCATGTCGCGGATGGCCTCCGCGGCCTGCTCGTAGGAACGGATGTCCAGCCAAACTTCTCGGTTGGGAAGAGCGCGCTGGTCCAGCAACCGAAGGCGGCCATCCTCCCAGTGGAAAGGTCGCACGGGCATGGAGCGAGGGTACCAGAGCATGAAGGTCGCGCTGTTCGAACCGAACCTGTTTTGGGCCGCCAAGGTCCGGTCGGCCATCGTGGCTGCCGGGTGGGAGTGCGTCGTTGCGTCCGAGGGCCAATGGAGGGATGTGAGGGCCTTGGTGGTCGGGCTCTACGCGCCCGAGGAGGCTCTTCGGAATGTGGTGGCCGAGGCGCGGCGGAACCGGGTGCCCGTGGTCGGTCACGCGGGCCACAAGGAGAGGGCACTGCTGAACCTGGGGCGGGAGCTAGGCTGCGACCGCGTCCTCACCAACGGCGAACTCGCGCACCGACTGAAGGCCCATTTGCAGGCGGTCCTCGAAGGTCCCTTCCGCGAATCGAACGAATCCGACGGAAAATGATCGCGTGGAGGCCTCCTGAAGCCTCCCGATATCGATCGAGCCATCGAATTTGGGGGCTCCACGGCATGGAGTCCCCTTTCTTGCGTCAGCGCCTCGGCCGGAACCGGTTGAGGGTCTTGTAGACGTAAGCCAAGACCTCAGCGACGGCTTGGAACAGCTCGCGGGGGATGTAGTCGCCGACCTCGCAGGCCGCGTAGAGCTGGCGAGCGAGCGGAGGGTTGGGCACGATCGGCACGTCCAGCTCCTTGGCCAGATCGCGGATGCGGAGAGCCAGCAGGTCCTTGCCCTTCGCGACGACCATGGGCGCGTGCATCTTGTCCTTGTCGTACTTCAGGGCGACGGCATAGTGGGTCGGGTTGGTGACGACCACGTCGGACGATTTCACCGCGTCGCGGGTGCGCATCTTGGACAGCTTGCGGCGGCGCTGGTTCATCGCGGACTTCAGCTCGGGTGCCTGCTCGGACTCGCGGAACTCCTGCTTCAGTTCCTCCTTGCTCATGCGCAGCATCCGATCGATCTTCTTGCGCTGGTAGAGGTAGTCGACGGCCGCGACGACCAGCCAGGCGACGGCGACCTTCAGCACGATGGAGTGCGCGAGCTGGCCCACGGCGACCACCGCGGCGTGCGCGGAGGTGAGGGAGAGTCCCAGAATCTGGTCCCAGTTCGCGCGGATGGCGGTCCATGCGACGTAGGCGAAGACGGCCGTCTTGACGGTGGCCTTGGCGGCCTCGAACAGAGCGTCCCGAGAGGCCAGCCGCTTGGCTCCCTCGAGAGGGTTCAGCTTGCCGAGGCTGGGGGTCAGGGCCTCAGCACTCACGACGAACCCGACCTGGGCGAGGTTGCCGAGAAGGCCCACGGCCATCGCCACCGCGATCAGGGGCGCCAGCGCAGCCAGGCAGGGAAGAGCCAGCGACCACCAATAGCCGGAGATTGAGGCGAACGAGGCGTCGCGGGGAAGCGCGCCGACTCCCGACTTCACCGCCAGCGCGAACGCTTGGCCCATGGCCCCGACGATGCTGGGCAGCAGCAGCGCCAGCGCCAGCATCACCAGGGCGTGGACGAGGTCTGTCGAGCGCACCACCGTTCCTTTGCGGCGGGCGCGCTCACGCTTCCTCGGTGTCGCTTCCTCTGTCCTTTCCTGGGCGTCGTCGGGCATGGCAGGGTCTCCCTATCCTGCGGCGAGAACGCGCCACACGGCGTCGAAACCGACCTCCACCGCGTTCCGAATGGCCACCGTGAACGCCGGCAGGGCCACGCTCAGCGCCACCATCCCGGTGAGGATCTTGGCGGGAAGGCCGACCAGGAAGATCGGCATCTGGGGCACGGCCTTGTTCACCACGCCGAACGCCGTGTCGACCAGGATGCTCACTCCCAGCACCGGGGCGGCGATCTGCAGGGCGATCAGCGCCAGATGAGCCAGGAGCGCCACGCCGCCCGTCTGAAGGGCCTCCATGTGGTGCCATCCCCAGGATGGCGCGACCTGGAAGCTCCTGGCCAGGGCGGCCAGCATCAGGTGGTGGCCGTTGGCGCACAGGAACACGACGGTCGCCAGCAGGTGCTTGTACTCGGCGAGCAGGGTGTTGCTGGTGCCCGTGGCGGGGTTCATGATGTGCCCCATGCTGAGACCCATCTGAAGGTCCATCACGCTGCCTGCCATCTGCGCGACGGACAGGCACATCGACACCATGGCGCCGATCACCAGCCCGATCACCGCCTCGTTCGCGATTGCGAGCACCGCGCGGGTCAGGTCCGGCGGCACCTCGCCGGCTTGTGGCCGCAGGGCCACGGCCAGCGTCCCGGCGATCGCCGCCGAGAGGAACACGCGCACGCGGACCGGCAGCCCCGATCCGCCGAACACCGGCGCGGCGGCCAGCATCGCCGAGCAGCGCACGAACACCAGGAAGAACGCGAACAGGAACGGCCCGTCCAGCCTCATCCGCCGACCCTCGCCGCCTGCTCGAAGCACAGGTGCACGAAGCCGACCAGCGTGGACAGCATCCAGCCGCCCATCAGCGACACGACGATCGCCATGCCGATCAGCTTCGGCACGAACGTCAGCGTCATCTCCTGCACCTGGGTGACCGCCTGGAACACGCTGATCAGCAGCCCCAGGAACAGCGCGACGGCGAGAATGGGCAGGGAGACCAGGAGAGCGACCTCCATCCCCCTGCGGCAAAGGTCCATCACCAGCGTCGGATCCATCTCAGCGGTACCCCGACAGGATCGCGGCCACCAGGGTGCTCCACCCGTCGGCGAGCACGAAGACGAGCAGTTTGGCCGGAAGCGACACGACGGTCGGCGGGAGCATCATCATGCCCATGCTCATCAGCGCGCTGGCCACGATCAGGTCGATGATCAGGAACGGAACGAAGATGTAGAACCCCACCAGGAACGCGGTCTTGAGCTCGCTGATCACGAAGGCCGGGATGAGGGTGGTGAGCGGAACGTTGTCGCGAGTCGGGTTCTTCTGCCCGCTCAGGTTCACGAACAGGATGAGGTCCTTCTCGTAGGTGTTCTTCAGCATGAACGTCCGGACCGGCCGCTCGGCTCGCGCGACGGCCTGATCGAGCGGGATCTGCTTGGCCAGATAGGGCTGCAGGGCGTCCTGCTGGATCTGCCGATAGGTGGGTCCCATCACGAAGAACGTGAGGAACAGGCTGAGGCCGACCAGCACCTGGTTGGGCGGGATCGACGGAGTGCCGAGCGCGGTCCGCACGAAGCTGAAGATGATCACGATGCGGGTGAACGCCGTCGTGAGGATGAGGATGGCCGGGGCCAGGCTGAGGACGGTGAGCAGCGCGAGGATCTGCAGCGAGACGGCGACCTCGTCGCCCTGAGCCTGCTCGACGCCGATGCTGATCTTGGGGAGGCCCGTCGTCTGCGCCGCGGCCGCGCCGGCCAGGGCCGCGAAGCCCACCAGGGCGATCCAACGCAGGTGCGGCGAGCGCGTCCCGCTCATCCCGCCAGCCTCTCCAACCTCTCGAGCACCTCGGCCAGCCTCTCGGGCTCGGGTTCGAGGGGCTCGGTCTCGATCGCCGCCTGGGCGGGGGCCTCCGGCTTGGCGGGCTCGGCCTCCTCCACCATTTCGTAGAACGTCTTCGGCTGCGGGGGAGCCTCCGTGAGGTCGGCGATCAGGTTGGCCCCCTGGGGCCCCGAGGCTACGAGCAGCGTCCGGCCCCGAACGGTCACGACGTGCAGCATGCTGGTGCCGCAGGCCGCGGTCTCCTGCACCCGGATCGGGCTGTCGACGGGCGTGACCATTCGTTTCCCAAACGTTCGGATCCCCCACGGTAGGGCGTACTTGACCACGAGGATCACGATCGCCAGCGCGACCGCCATCTGCAGAACCGGCATCACCCCGACCGCAGGGGACGACGCCGGAGCGGCGGTCGGTTCGGCCTTCGTGCCGAGGAAGGTCTCCTGGCAGAGGGCCGCGCCCGCCAGCGCCCAGACGCAGACCGCGAACGCTCGGCGCATCACGCCACCTCGCCCAGCTTGGTCAGCCGCTCCTGGGGGGTGAGGATCTCGGTGATTCGGACGCCGAAGTTGTCCTCGATGACCACGACCTCGCCCCGCGCGACGAGGCGGCCGTTGACCAGCACGTCCACCGGCTCGCCCGCGGCCTTGTCGATCTCGATGATCGAGCCGGTGCCCAGTTCCACGACGTCCTTGACGAGCATCTTGACGCGGCCGAGTTCCACGCTGATCTCCAGAGGGATGTCCAGCAGCAGCTCCAGGCTCCCGGGGTCCGAGGTCTTCGGCGCGGGGAAGCCCGGCTGGGCGGCCGGCATCGAAGCCTGGAGGTTGCCGAAGGCCGGGGCCTCGGGCTCCTCGTGCGGCATCTCGATGCCGAGGATGTGGTGTGCCGTCTCGTTGTCCACCAGCCAGATCGCCGTGCCGCTCTCGTCCTCCGCCGTGACGGCCACCTGGATGCGGAGCAGCTCGTCGGCCTTCAGCATGTTGGGCGGGAAGCTGAAGATTTGGTGGCGGATCGACAGGCCGGACGCGACCACCGCCTCGTTCTTGGCGTTGCCGATGGCCATGCAGATGCCCTGCACCAGCCCCTCGAACATGGGCCGCATCTCGGCGATCAGGTTGTCGTCGATCTCCGCGATCGTCTCGCCCTTGATCAGCGAGGCCAGGCCGGAGACCGTCTCCTGGTTGATCAGGATCACGGTGGAGTTCTCCGGCAGGTTGGCCAGCGCGAACTGGATCACCAGCATGGGCGAGCCGATCTCGCCGTACAGGTCGCTGACCTTGGTGGGCACGACGAGCGGGCTGGAGAAGTTCACCGCCATGTTGGCGGCCTCGCTGACCGTCAGAGAGGCGGTCTGCCAGATCTGGTTCTGGAGGGCGGTGAACTTGGTGACGGTTTCGACCGGGATGTTCGACATGGCTTTGGAAGGGGTGTCAGGGTTCGAGGGGTTGCGACACGGTGAAAACGAGCTTCTTGCCTTGCAGGGCCGGCTTGCCTTGGAACTTGGGCACGTCGCCCACCAGCAGCGTCAGGTCCTCGTCGGTCTCCCGCTCGAGGCGCACCACGTCGCCGACCTTGAGCGAGAGGAAGCCGCCGATGGTGGTCTTGGCGCGGCCGAGCTCCACGGTGCAGTCGACCGCGGTGTGGTTGATCTGGAACGCCAGCACCCGCTTCTGCGAGGGGCTCTGCTTGCGGCTGCTGCTGGCGAACCACTTCTGGGCGCTGAGCTTGGTGGTGATCGGTTTGAGGACCAGGTACGGGATGCACAGGCTCATGGCCCCCCGCTGCGAGCCGATCTTGACCTCGAAGAGGATCGTCACCACGATGTCGCTCGGCGGGGCGATCTGCACGAACTGCGCGCTGGTCTCCATGCCCTCGATGCCGGGGTTGACGATCACCACGCCCTCCCAGGCGCTCTTCAGGCTCGCGAACATCCGCTCGATCATCTGCCGGACGAGCGGGCGCTCGATGTCGGTCAGCACGTTCCGGTTCAGCGCCTTGCCGGGGCCGCCGAGCACGCGGTCGATCATCGTGAAGACCAGGCCGAACTCGATCTCCAGAACCGCCTGGCCCGACAGCGGCGGGAGCGACAGGATGGTGAACACCGACTGGTTGATGCTCCGCAGGTACTCCTCGTAGGGCACCTGCTCCAGCGAGATCAGGTCGATGTTCACTGGCGTGCGCAGGAACGCCGACAGGCCCGAGCCAGCGAGCCTGGCGAACGTCTCGTGGAGCATCTGCAGGGTCCGGAGCTGGTCCTTGCTGAACTTGTCCGGCCTGCGGAAGTCGTACACCTCGTAGGCGACGGTCCCCTTGGACCCCGGAATCGTGGCGGGCGCGAAGATCGGGGGCGCCGCAGGGGACTTCGCCGCAGGTTCGGGGGCGGGCGACGCGGCCGAGGTCTCCTCGCCGGTGAGCGAGCTCAGGAGCGCTTCGATTTCGGCTTGAGAGAGGATCTCCGACACAGGCTTGCCCCGAGAGGCCCGCCGCGACGGGGCGCATGCGGGCTCATCAGCATTTGTATCGGGATTCCGGGCCGGTTCTTTAGGCTCCGACGATCCAAAACCTCGCGCGCCGCTTCAGGTTTGCCCGCTCAGCGCCGCGCGGGGGTGCGCTCGCCGACGATCTGGATGAGCCGGAGGGTGAGAACCTCGAGGGTGTCGATTCCTGAGACCGACGCCGTCTGGCCCTTGAGGGCGCCGTCCGCCCAAGCCAGAGCCTCGAAGCACTCCGCCAGCTGGTCCCGCGACAGCCTGGAGGCCTGGCGGAACGCCTTCTGCCTCTGCCAGTCGCCGATGGACGCGAGGTTGGGCTTGGCCGGGAAGGTGCGCCGGACCTCCTCGGGGATCGAGCTCGCGGTGGCGCCGCGGTCCAGGCACGTGCGGGCCTGCCACAGCAGGCGGAACTGGTAGCGGAGCACCGGCAGCAGGCTGCGGATGGCCTCAGACTCGACCTTGGCCGAACCCCCGGCGAGCTTGCGCATCTGATTCAGGCCGGCGGCGGGGTTTCCGTCCAGGACGGCGTCGACGAACCGGAACACCTCCCACTCGCTGGAGGCCACCACCAGGTCCTGGACGTCTCTCGTGCCGATCGGCTGACCCGGCCGGGCGAAGAGCGCCAGCTTGGGCAGCTCCTCCAGCGCTCGGCTCAGGCTGGCCCCTGCCATCTCGACCAGCAGGTCGAGGGCCGCGGGGTCGATGCGCAGGCCGATGGCGTCGCACTCGGCTTTGATCGCGGTCCTCGTCGCCTTGGGATCGCTCTTCACGGCGAACACGAAGCCGCCCGCGGCCTGAACGGCCTTCTCCCAAGAAGCGGCACCCTCGCGACGCTTGCCCGAGGGCTCCTCGTCCGACTCGTCGCTCGCGCGATCCCTCCCCGCGAAGGGCTTCGCCTCGTCGGCCACCAGGATCAGCAGCCCGTGCGGGGGCACGCTCTCCGGCGTGAGTCCCTTGGGGCCGAAGGCCGCCTCGACCGACCGTTGCCGAAGCAAGTTGCGCACCACGACGGTCCTGCGCTCGGAGAGGAACGGCATCGTTGCGAGCGCGCCCAGCCAGTCCTGCCCGGAGGTCTCCCCGGCGTCGGTGACGACGAGGTCGTAGTCGTCGCCCTCCGGCGCGACGCGCTCCAGCAGCGCCTTGAGGAACCGCCGGCGGGGGAACTCCTCCTCTCCGGCGATCAGCACGATCCGGTGCTGCAGCGCCTTCGCGACCTGGGAATCGAGGTCCTGCCTAGCCAACGCCGGATTATGGACCGAAAGGGCTGGGCCGCACGAATCCATCCGAGTCCGGCGATGCACAATCTGTTTGCCGATGTTCTTCCGAAGAGTGCCCGAGGTCGCCCCGCACGAGCTCGCCGAGCGGCTGCGCGGCGAAGAGAAGCCGTTGGTCGTGGACGTGAGGGAGCCTGACGAGACCGCCGTCTCGAAGCTTCCCGGCGCGCTCTGCATCCCGATGGACCAGCTTCCGGAGCGCCTGGCCGAGCTTCCCAAGGACCGCGACATCGTGGTGGTCTGCCGATCCGGGGCGCGGAGCGGAGCCTGCACGCGCTACCTGATCCAGAGCGGCTTCACTCGGGTCAAGAACCTGCGTGGCGGGATGATCGGTTGGTCGAGGGCCGTGGACCCGAAGCTGCCGGTCGCCTGAGGCCTCAGACGCTCTGCAGGGCTGCCAGAAGCCGGCCGGTCCGGACCAGGTACTCCTCGTCGCCGAAGAGGCCCACGTGCACCAGCATCGTGTTGAGCCAATAGAACAGGCGGCGCACCCGGTAGCCGTCCCGTTCCGGCGAAGCCGCGCGGTAGACCGCCAGGAACGGCTCGCCGATCGTCTCGAAGCACTCGAGGTAAGCGAGCTCGTACTCCTCGTCCGCGAAGTGCAGGGCAGGGTCGACCAGACCGCTGACGGTCCATCCTTCCTCGCGGTGGTCCACGATCACGTTGCCGGACCACACGTCGCCGTGAACGAGCCTCGGCCTCGCCGGGTCCCCCAAGGCCCAGAGGCTGGCCATCTTGCGCATCTGCCTCGCCGCGAGCGCCGCCTGCTCGGCCGGCAGGCGCGGCTCGGCCAGGCGTAGGTTCTCCTCCAGCATCGGGCCGAAGACGTCCAGCCAGGACGTCCGAGGAGGATCGCCGAACCGCGCGAATCCGCCGCTGACCTCCGAGTGCAGGCGCAGGAGCAGTTCCGCGAGCCGCCTCTCCACGTCCCAGTTCTCCCGAGGGGTTGCTGCAACGGCTCCCCAGTGCGAGCCTGGAATCCGCTCCATCAGGAGGTAGGCCGGACCGTCAGAGTCCGTGGGGGCGGCCGCCCAGGGGCGCGGGCAGGGCAGGAGCCGTCGGCTCCAGAGGTGGTCGAGCTCGCGGAACTCTCTCCCGAACGGGTCGCCGGGCTGCTCGGACACCTTCAGCACCGCGCGGGACGGCTCGCCGGCCAGACTCAGCTCGAAGACGTGGTGGATCATCCCGCCGTGGAGCCGAGTCGCCGAAAGGACGTCCGGCAACCCCGGGCAAGCGCTTCGGATCTTGCCCAGCAGCCGGTCCCAGCTCCAGGTCGCCGCGGGCAGCATGCTCAGTCGAACAGCGACCTTGCGAACTCGTCCGGCTTGAAGTCCTTCAGGTCCTCGAGCTTCTCGCCGACGCCGATCAGCTTGATCGGGACCTTGAAGCGGTCGTAGACGCCGATCAGCGCGCCCCCGCGGGCCGTGCCGTCCAGCTTGGTCAGCACCAGGCCGGTCACGCCCGCGTGCTTGATGAACTCCTCGGCTTGGCGAAGCGCGTTCTGGCCGGTGTTGGCGTCCAGCACCAGAAGCACCTCGGTGGGCTTGTGCCCAAGGGCCTTCTGGATCACGCGCACGACCTTCTGCAGCTCGGCCATGAGGTTCGCCTTGCTGTGCTGCCGGCCGGCGGTGTCCGCGAGGACGAACTGGATGCCCCGGGCCTTGGCCGCCTGGATGGCGTCGAAGATCACCGCGCCGGAGTCCGCCCCGGGCTGGCTGCGGACGATCTCCACGCCGATCCGCTGGGCCCAGACCTCCAGCTGCTCGATCGCGGCCGCTCGGAACGTGTCGCCCGCGGCCAGGATCACCGAGAATCCCTTGCGCTTCAGCAGCGCCGCGACCTTGGCGATGGTGGTGGTCTTGCCCACGCCGTTCACGCCGACGAACAGGTACACCGTGGGTCCCTCGGCCTCCACGGCCAAGCCCTCCGGCTGCTGGCTGCGGAAGCCGTCGGCGATGATCGCCTGCAGCTTCGCCTTGATCTGCTCCGGCTCCTCCAGCCGCTCTTCACGGACGGCCCTGCGGAGCTCCTGCAGGATCTTCTGCGCCACGGACACGTGCGTGTCGGCCTCGATGAGCGCCTCCTCCAGCCCCTCGAAGAACTCCTCGTCGATGACTCCCCGACCGAGGAGCCGGTCTACCTGCTGCATCAGCCGTCGAAACATGGATGCCTTAGGGTAGCCGTTCGGCGGCGCGGTTGGCAACGTGGCCCGATTGGTCCGAGGCATCCGACCGAAGGTGGCGTACAATCCACGCACCCTTCGCTTTGAGGGAGCCGGTGCCCGACCGGAAGGGAGAGTTGTTGGGAACGGGCCGGTGGAGCTTGGGCTGGCAGCCTGAGGGCCAGCCTCACTTTTCGGAACCCATGCGCCGCTCCCACACGACGGTTTCCCCAGCGGGCTGCTTCAGCTTCAGGACGTTCATCCGGAGCTCGAAGTCGTACGAGAGGTCGGTGGGCTTGTTCCGAAGCACCTCGCCCCCGTGGTGGATCCAGTCGAACCGCAACGCGAGCTTGCGATCCCTCTGTTCCCAGGTGCCCTGACCGCCGGCGTGGAGGTCGCCGTCGCACACGAAGTCGAAGCGCTGCGTGGGGAACAGCCGAATGCGGCAGTGCTCCCCGCCCGCGATCGGCAGGGGACCGATCCACCTCCCCGTTAGGTCGTAGCGCCGGCACCCGCAGAGGCTCAGGATCGTGAGGAGCGTCGGCCAAAATGGGCGCATGGCGATCACCATACCCGTGGCGCACGACTACATCTGCCCGTGGTGCTACATCGGCCTCTTCCAGGCCCAGAGGCTCCAGCGGGAGTTCGGCGTCGAGTTCGAGTGGCTCGGCTACGAGCTGATGCCGGAGAACCTCCCTTGGCCCGAGCCGGGCCCGGCCAAGGAGACCGACCCGCGGCGGCCACCGACGCCGTCCCGCCTCGAACTCGCGCTGGCGGCGATGGACCTCGAGCTGCCGAAGGTGGACCGCCCCAAGCGGATGCGGAGCCACAACGCGCTGGAGGCGACGGAGCACGCGAAGGAGCTGGGCGTCGCCGATGCGTTCGTCGAGCGGCTGTACCGGGCGTACTGGGACGAGGGGCTCGAGATCAACGACCCCGGGGTGCTGGCTCGTCTCGCGGAGCCGACCTTCGACCCGCAGCCCATGCTGGAAGCCATCCGTGAGCGCCGGTACGCCGCTCGGATCGTTCCGTTCGACGACGAGGCGTACTCCAAAGGCGTGTTCAACGTGCCGACCTTCTTCATAGGCGGCGAGCGTTACGCCGAGCAACCGTACCGCGTGCTGGCCAGAGCCGTCCAGAGAGCGCTGCAATGAAGGAGCCCTACGAAGACCTCGTGCTGCCGGGTCCGCCGGAGAACCGGCCCTATGTCGCCATCAACATGGTCGCCACGATCGACGGCAAGGTCGTGGTGCGCGACGACGGCAAGGAGATGGGCGAGCTGGGCTCGGAGGTGGACCACCGCGCCATGCGCCGCTTGGAGAAGCAGTGCGACGGCACGCTGATCGGCGCCGGAACGCTCCGGGGCGCGCCTCCGGGTTGGTGCCCGGCCACGAGGGTGCGCGCCACGATCACCTCCTCGGGCTGGGTGCCCTACGACTACGCGTTCCTGCGCTCCTGCGACGGCACCCCCGTGGTGTTCGCCGCCTCGAACGCCGTGACCGCGCCAGAGGGGATCCAGGTTCGGCCGTTCCACGGCTGGGCGGAGGCGCTGGCCCTGCTGCGCGAGGAGTTCGGCGTGCAGCGCCTGATGGTCGAGGGCGGGCCGCCCTTGAACGCGGCTCTGATCGCCGAGGGCCTGGTGGACGAGCTGTTCCTGACCATCGCGCCGAAGCTGAAGCTGGGCTCCGGACCAACGCTGGCCTCCGGCGACCCTCTGCCGTTCGAGCGCATGCGCTCGGCGGAGCTGGTGTCGTGCCAGCCCGTCGGCTCCGAGGTGTTCCTGCGCTACCGGCTGACCTGAGCCTCGCCACCCCCGATCAGCCGGAGGAACGCCCGCTCGAGGTCCGGCGCTTCGGCCGCTCGGATCAGCTCGTCGATCGGCCCTTCGGCCACGAGCCGGCCGTTGTGGATCACGATCGCGCGGCGGCACAAGCGCTGCGCCTCGTGCATCGCGTGCGTCGAGTAGAGGACCGTCTTTCCGGCCCGGCATGCCTCCTCGACGAACTCCAGAAGGACCTGGCTGGTGAGGACGTCCAGCCCGTTCGTCGGCTCGTCGAAGAGGAGCACGGGCGGGTCGTGCACCACGGTCCGGGCGATGGACACGCGTTGCTTCTGCCCGGTGGAGAGTCGGTCGCAGAGGCGGTCGGCGAAGGGGCCGATGCCGAAGCGCTCGAGGACGGCGTCCACCCTGGCTCGGAGTTCGTCGCCGCGCTGGCCGTTCAGCCGTCCGAACAGGGTCACCATCTCCCGCGCGGTCAGGCGGCCGAAGACGGCGGTGCTCGCCGAGAGGAAGCCGATCGACGCGCGCACCTTCTGAGCCTCGGTGCGAACGTCGTGCCCGTGCACCACGGCCCGACCGTCGGTCGGCTCGAGCATCGTCGAGAGCATCCTCAGCAGCGTGGTCTTTCCCGCGCCGTTCACGCCGAGCACGCCCAAGGCCTCGCCGGGCCGCGCCTCGAAGCCGACGCCCTGCACGGCGCAGACCTCCTTCCGCCCGTCCCGGAAGACCTTCGTGAGGTTCTCGGCCACCACCATCCGCGCCAGTGTACGCGATCGGGGGCCCGCAGTCCGTTCGGTAGACTCCCGGTGTGATTTGGGCCTATCTGGCTCTGTTCCTCGTGCTGAACGTCCTCGGCCTGCGCGAGGATGCGCGGCGGGGCCGGAGCCTCGCCTACCTGCTGCTTTGCGCCTCCACGGGTTTGGCGCTCTCGGTTGGCTTGGCGGTGGCGGCTACGGGCATTCGTGACCCGGGTTTCCTGCGGCTTTGGCGATGGGTGGCGTCCTACGCCGCGGTCACGTTCGTGATCGAGCTCGGCCACGACGTGATGACCTACCGGCACGAGGGCGACGGGACCGAGGATCCCGAGACACTCCGCCGCTGGGAGACGGTGTCGATCGTGGGTGGGACGATCTTGGGGCTGGTCGTGTTCCTCCCGGCCGTGTGGATCAACCTGGCGCTCGCGTTCGGCCGCTACTGACGATCGAATCTCACCGGAATCCAGCCGGTGAGGGAGTTGATCCGGAACGCTTCTTGGGCGTTCAGGGTCTCGTCCAGGGAGATGGGCGCCTCTGTGAGGCGGCCTTCCTCGAGCAGCTCCTCCCTCAGGACCCCCGGCAGCAGACCGCAGGAGACCGGAGGGGTCACCCATCGGCCGCCCCTGCGCACCACCAGGTTGCCGTTGCAGAACTCCGTCGCCTCGCCCCGCTCGTTCCACAGCAGGCACTCGTCGGCGTCCCCGACCTCTGCCAGCCTCGAGCGGTAGATGGACCGGTAGGTCGTCTTGATTCGCAGCGCGGGGTCGTCGGACCGCACCGGTCGCAGCGCCGGCTTGGCGCGCAGGACGGCAGGCGGCGGCTGGAGCTCGGAATGCTGAACCTCCAGTCGGCCGCCGGGATGCAGCAGCAGCCTCACCCGCGTCGGCGTTTCGCTGTCCACCCATCGTCGCGTCGCTCTCCGGACGTCGTCGAACCAGGACCAAGGATCGGCCTTCCACCCGAGGCGTTCGCAGGAGCGTTTCAATCGGGCAAAGTGGCGGCCGAGCCTCGGGTAGCCCCGCTCGGGGTTCCACTGGAGCGTCTCGAGCAAGGCGAACGGCTCCGACGTGCGGTTCAGGATGGCCGTCTTGAGCAGCGCCTCCTGCCACTCGGCCTCGGGGTTCGAGTCCCACACGATGCCCCCGCCCGTTCCGTATTCCATGTATCGCCAGCGCCTGCGCACGGCGGTGCGGATGGCCACGCTGAAGCGGAAGTCTCCGCCCGGCTCGATCCAACCGATGGCGCCGGTGTAGACTCCGCGCGGGGAAGGCTCGAGCTCCGCCAGGATTCGCGTGGTTTCCACCTTCGGCGCGCCGACGATCGAGGCGCAGGGGAACGCCGCCCGGAACAGCGTGCAGAGGTCGGCGTCGGTCTCCGCCTCGACCGTGGAGGTCATCTGCAGCACCTCGCCGTGGCGCTCCACCGAGAACAGCTCGGGCACGCGGACCGCCCCGGGCTGGGCGACACGCCCGAGGTCGTTGCGGACCATGTCCACGATCATCACGTTCTCGGCCCGCTGCTTTTCGGAGAGGCGCAGCGCGTCCTCGGGCGAGCCGGCGCGTTCGGTGCCCTTCATCGGCCGGCTCCGCACCGTGCGCCCGGTTCGCTCCAGGAACAGCTCCGGCGAAAGGCTCGCGATCTCGAGTCCGCCGAGGTTCAGCAGCGCGGCGTGCGGCGGTGGATCCGGGCCGGCGATGCTCGCGAACCAGCCCGCCAGATCGCCTTTCCATTCGGTGCGCAGGCGGAACGTGAGATTGGCCTGGTACGTGTCGCCCTTCTGCAGGTGCCGCCGCACAGATCGGAAGAGGAATCCGTACCTGGAACGGTCGATCTCCGCCCTCCAGACCGGCCGCTCGGCAACCTGATGCGAGCAGAGGAAGCGGAAGGTCTCCGGCTCGCGTTCGTACAGCGCAAAGGCCGCCAGCGGGCTTTCACCCCCATGCCGGAGCGCAGCCAGGGCAGGGTCCCACGCTGGAGCGGAGTCGTAGGCGACGAACCCGACCGCCCAACCCCCGCGCAAGGCGTGCTGCTCGGCCGCCTGGAGCACGCCGGGGCACTCCTCGAGGGATCGCGCCTCCAGCACCGTGCCAGGGCCTGTGAACTGCAGCCACCGTTGCCGGGCCTCGTCCCAAGCCACGGCGTCGCCAGAAACACCGAATCCGAGCAGGCGCAACGCTAGATCCCCGGAATCCGTCCCCCTGGCCACGCCTTCGCGTACTGGGCGATCATCGCGTCCCACCGGGCGTCGGCCTCCTCGTCGACCAGTTGCCGCGCGCGGTCGGCCTCGAACCACCGGATGCATCGGGCCACCCCTTCCCGCCACGGCACCCGGGGCCGGTAGTCGGGCACAAAGGCGCGGAGCTTGGACAGATCGAAGATCACGCTGTTGGCCTTGTCGCCGACCAGCGAGCCGAGCTCCTTGCCGTCCATCGCGGCGATCAGGTCGGAGGGGATGTGCACCAGCTTGGCCTCCGTTCCCGCGGCCTGGGCGGCCTGTTGGTAGAGCTGGTTCCAGGTGAGCACTTCGTCCGACACCACGTGGAAGGCGTGCCCGACGGACGCCTCGTTGCCGAGCAGCGGGCAGAAGCCCCGCGCGAAGTCGGTGTTGTGCGTGACCGTCCACAGAGAGGTGCCGTCGCCGGGGACGATGACGGGCTTGCCACGGCGCATCCGGTCGATGATCGTCCAGGAGCGCGACCAGCTGTTCACGCACAGAGGGATCAGCCAGTCCGAGTAGGTCAGCGACGGTCGGACGATCGTCGCGGGGAAGCCCCGCCCGCGGTAGGCCCCCATCAACCGCTCCTCGCAGGCGATCTTGTTGCGCGAGTACTCCCAGAACGGGTTCGCCAGCGGCGTGTCCTCCCTCACGAAGGGCGAGGCGGGGGGCTTCTGGTAGGCGCTCGCCGAGCTGATGAACACGAAGTGGCGGGTGCTGCCCTCGAACCACGCGAGGTCCCGCTCCACGTCGCCGACGGTGAAGGCGATGAAATCCGCGACGGCGTCGAACCGCTCGCCCCGCAGCTCGTCGGGCAGGCCGCCGACGGACCGCACGTCGCAGGCCACCGTTCGCACGCCCTCCTGCGGCTTGCGGCTCGCCCCGCGGTTGACGTGCCAGACCTCGGCGCCTCGCTCGAGCAGCCACTCCGTGCAGGCCGAGCTGATGATGCCGGTTCCGCCGACGAAGAGCACCCTCATGCCGGCGAGCGTACCCGCGCATTCGAGCCGCGGTTGGCCTTAGAATGGCGCCATGGCTTCGTTCCGCATTGCGCTGGTGGGCGCCGGAAGCCGCTCGTTCGGGCCTTCGACCGTGTGCGACGTTCTGCTCAGCAAGCCGTTGGCCGACGCCGGCGCCGAGCTGGTTCTGATGGACATCGACGAGCGGGCCGTGCGGGAGGTGGAGGATTACGCCCGCTGGGTCGCCGGTCGGCTCGGCAGCCCGATCCCCATCCGCTCGACCGCGCGGCTCGAGGAGGCTCTGGACGGCGCGCGGGCCGTGGTGGACGCCATCGAGGTCAGTCGCGACGTGTACTGGGCGATGGACTTCCACGTGCCGCGGAACTACGGCTTCCGCCAGATCTACGGAGAGAACGGTGGCCCTGGCAGCCTGTTCCACGCTCTTCGGAACATGGGGCCCATCGTCGAGATCGCCCGCGCGATGGAGCGCCTTTGCCCCGACGCCCTGCTGCTCAACTACACCAACCCGATGCACAAGCTGTGCGAGGCGGCCACGCGGCTCACCGGCGCGAGGGTGGTGGGCCTGTGCCACGGCATCGCCATGGGCATCGGGCAGCTCTCGGCGATGCTGGGGGTGCCATCCGAAGACCTCGAGGTCGAAGCCGCAGGCATCAACCACTGCACCTGGTTCACGCAGATCCGCAGGAAGACGACCGGGGAGGACCTGTACCCGGCTCTGAGAGAGGCCGACCGGCAGGGGGACCCGCTCTACGATTGGCACGAGGTCGGCCTTTCGCGAATTCTGCTGCGCCGGTTCGGCCTGTATCCGTCGCCGGGGGCCAACCACATCGGCGAGTACATCGGGTGGGCCGACGAGTTCTTCGCCAGCAACCTCCACTGGTATTACGACCCGTGCGACGGGCACCCGTGGGAGACCGGGCGCGCGCCGGAGTTCGTCTACACCGTCGGGGCAGTGTCGACGCACCGGCCGTTGAAGCGCGAACCGGCGGCCGAGGAAAGGACCATCCCGCGCGGCGAGATCCATCCCTCCGGAGAGAACGCCCAGCCGATCCTGGAGGCGCTGGCGACGGGGCAGGCCCGCGAGATCGACGCCGTGAACGTTCCCAACCGGGGATACGTGCCGAACCTGCCGGAGGGAACGGTGGTTGAGGTGCCGGCCGTGGCGGACGGCGAGGGGGTGCATCCGAAGGTCACGCGGGAGTTGCCGGAGCCCGTGGCGGCGATCCTCCGCACCCAGGCCTCCATCCAGCGGCTGTTGGTGGAGGCGTACGCGGAGCGCTCGAAGGCGAAGCTCCTGCAGGCCGTGCTGCTGGAGCCGACCGTGGACTCGTACCGCCGCGCTGTCGCCATGGTCGACGAGATGCTGCGGCTGCAGAAGGAGATCCTTCCGCCCCCTGGAGTGAGCCATGAGGGTCGCAGGGGTGGACATCGGCGGGACCAAGACGGCGCTCGGCCTGTTCGAGGGGCCTCGGCCGTTGGAGCGGGCGATGGTGGAGACGGGGCCCTACGAGGCCACCCTCGATCGCATCGCGGAGTGGGTCTCGAGCCGGTGCCCGGAGGCCGTCGGCGTCGGCTGCCGGGGTCCGCTGGACGAGGAGACCGGGTATTTGGAGTGCGTCACCCCGGAGGACTGGCATCGCCGGCCCCTCGGGGACGATCTAGCGCGTCGGCTCAGGTTGCCGATGACGATCGTGAACGACGCTGACGCCGCGCTGATGGGCGAGGTGGGCGAGGAGGAGCGGGCCCCCGTGCTGCTGCTCACCCTGGGCACGGGCGTCGGCGGGGCGCTGTGGACCGGGAGCCACCGCTACCGAGGGGCGTTCGGAGAACACCCGGAAATCGGCCACGTGCCGGTGTTCGACGACGGACCGCCCTGCGCGTGTGGGCTTCGCGGCTCTCTGGAGCACGTCCTTTGCCGCGGCGGACTCGCCTACCAGGCCGAGCAGGCCGGGTTCGGCTCGGACGTCGCGCGGTTCCTCGGCTCCGATCACCCAGGGGCTGAGCGAATCAGGACGGGGGTGCGGCGCGCCTTGGCGCTGTTCGCCTACGCGTTTCGACCGTGCCGCATCGTGTTCGGCGGGGGCGTCACCGACGACTTCGGGCACCTCCTGATCCCTTTCGGGCAGATGGGGAGGGAGGAGCTCCCGTTCCTGGCGCATCCGATGGAGATCGAGCGGGCGCGGCTGGGCAACTGGGCTGGAGTCCACGGTGCCGCGCGGATCGCGAGGGAGACGTTCGGGGAGGGGTGAACGTGAGGGTGTTCCGCCTGGGCGACCGCTCGGTGCTGGTGCGAGGGCTCGGAGACTGGGACCCCGCGGCGCTCGCCGAGGCCGTCGCCGAGTCCGGTTGGCCCGACCTGGACGAGGCCGTCGCGGCCTACGAGAGCGTGGCCCTGTACTTTCGAACGTCGGGGCCGGATTTGGGCGAAGTGCTGGAGCGCCTCGCGGGTCTGGAAGGGCGGGCGGCGCCGCCGGGGCGCCTCTGGGAGATTCCGGTCTGCTACCAGCTCGGCCCGGATCTGGAGGAGGTCGCCGCCCGACTCGGGCTCCCGTCCGGCGAGGTGGTCCGGCTGCATTCGGCCCGGGAGTATCGCTGCCACGCCGTCGGGTTCAGCCCCGGGTTCCCTTACCTCGGCTACCTGCCGGAGCAGCTGAGCGGCCTGCCGAGGCTCGGTAGTCCGCGACCGAGGGTTCCCGCCGGGTCGGTCGGCATCACGGGACGCCAGACCTGCGTCTATCCGTCGGAGACGCCCGGCGGCTGGTGGCTGATCGGGCGAACCCCGCTGACCGTGGCGAGCCTGAGCCAGGAACGGTTTCCGATTCGCGCCGGAGACCGGGTGCGCTTCCGCGCGATCGGGCCGGAGGAGTACGACCGCATGGTCGGGAGACCGCTGTGGGAAGAGTCGACCTGAACGTGGACATCGGCGAGGGGATGCCCTACGACGCTCCGCTGCTGCGGTTCGCGACGTCGGCGAACGTGGGTTGCGGGGCGCACGCCGGTTCGCCCGAGCTGACCCGCGAGGTGGTTCTGCTGTGCCGCGACCTCGGCGTTGCGGTGGGCGCGCATCCGGGCTATCCGGACCGGGAGGCGTTCGGCCGGGCGCCTTGGGAGGACCCGTGGAAGGCGTTCGACAGCCTGTTGGCCCAGACCGAGCTTCTCGCCGGTCTCGGCGCGGCCTACGTGAAGCCGCACGGCGCGTTCTACAACCAGTCGGCCGCGGGCGGGGCGGCCGGGGATGTGCTGGAGGAGCTTCTGCGGCGCCTTGGCCTTCCGCTGCTCGGCCTGCCCGGCGGTGCGCACGAGGGCGTGGCCCGTCGGGCCGGCGTCCGGTTCGCCAGAGAGGGGTTCGCCGACCGTCTGCTGCTGCCGAACGGGATGCTGGCCCCACGGTCGGAGCCCGGGGCCGTGGTGACGGGGGTGGACGCCGTCTGCCGGAACGCGCTCGCGCTGGCCCCGCTTGTGGACTCGATCTGCCTGCACGGCGACACGCCCGGCAGCGTCGAGCTGGCGGGTGCGGTGCGGCGAGCCCTGGAACAGGCCGGCTTCGAGGTGGCGCCGTGGCTTTGACGGTTCTGCGGGTGCAGGCCGGAGCCTCGCTGCAAGACGGTGGCAGGCCCGGGTATCGGCGGTTCGGCGTGCCGCCCGGGGGAGCGTTCGACCGCGCCGCCTTGGAGTGGGGCAACGCTCTGCTCGGCAACCCGCCGGGGGCGGCCGCGCTCGAGCTGTTGCTCTTCGGCGGTCGGTTTCGGGCGGAGGCGGCGTTGCGGGTCGCCGTCGTCGGAGCGCCTTGCGCCGTCACCGTGGACGGACGGCAGGCACCGTGGGGCGGCCCGTTCGACCTTGGGCCGGGCAGCCCCCTGGAACTCGGCATGGCCGTCGAAGGCCTCCGAACGCTTCTGTGCGTGGCGGGCGGCTTCGAAGGCGAAGGGACGCTCGGTTCGGTCTCCGGGAGGGCGGTCTGCACGGGGGACACCCTGCGGATCGGCCAGGCCCGCGGCGAGCCGGCGCGCGCCGAGCCGCCGCCCTGGGACGAGCGGCTGGAGCTCGCCGTGGACGCCGGGCCGGACGCCGCGCTCCTGCCCCCGGGCCATCTGGAGGGTTGGTTCGAGGTTTCGCCGCAGTCGAATCGCTCGGGGGTCCGCTTGGTCGGTGGTCCACCGCTGGTCCTTCGGGAGTTGCCCAGCGAACCGTGCGACGTCGGCGTCGTGCAGGCCACCCCGAGCGGCGAGCTGGTGGTCATCGGCCCGGACGGGCCCACCATCGGAGGCTATCCCAAGGTGGCCCGCGTGCCTGAAAGGGAACTGTGGAAGGTCGCCCAGCTCCGTCCGGGCGAGGCGGTTCGCCTGAAGCCCCGCGAGGGTTGGGGATAGAATCCCTTGCGATGCCGGAGCGCGTTCGGATCGCCGTCCTGCAGGCCGCGGATCGGCGGCTGGGGGCTGCCGTTGCCGCCGCCTTTGCGACGAGCTTTCCCGAGCGGCCGCTCGAGGTGCGGCTCCACGACGCCGACGCGGAGTTCCTCGACCTCATCGAGAGGCTCTGGAGGGTTCTGCTGACGATCGAGAAGTCGCCGCACGCGGTCTGGACCTGCGCCAACCCCGAGGAGGCGGTCCAGGAGGCGCACGCCGTTCTCAGCCTGCGGGACTGCTCCGCCGGGGCCGAGGTGCCGATTCCCTCGCCGGACGAGTGGGTCGCCTGGCCGAAGGAGGAGGACCTGAGGTTCTGGCCCCATCAGATCCTTCGCTGGGTCCGGGCGGACGAGCACCCCCGGGACCTGCTGCGATTCCACTCGAAGACGCCGCTGCACGCCTGGATCGATGCGGTCGTCGCGCGGGCCTCGGCCAAGCAGTGAGGCGCCGTCCTGCAAGGAGGGCGTTCGGTTCGGATACGATGTCTGCGTGTCAGCGCCAGAAACCGGGCTCCTTGCCCGCATCCCCGCCCAGCCCCACCCCGTTCTGCCGTCCGAGGGCCCGCTCGCCCCGATCGGCACGGTCCTGTCGAACTTCGCCTGGACCTGGATTCCCGAGTGCCGCCGTGCGGTGCGGGCCATCGACCCCGAGGCCGTCGACCGGGGGGACAGCCCCATCCGCCTGCTGATGGACCCGGCCCGGGTCGCTCGGCTGGCCGAGGAGGAGGGGTTCCTGCGCCTCGCGGCGGAGGCCGAGGCCGCTCTGCGAAGCTACCTGCAGGCCCCGGCCGGACCCCCCGAGGGCCTCTCGGCCGATGAACCCGTCGCCTACTTCTGCGCGGAGTTCGGCCTGCACGAGAGCTTCGCGCAGTACTGCGGCGGCCTGGGGATTCTGGCCGGCGACCACCTGAGGGAAGCCTCCGACATGGGCCTTCCGCTGGTGGCGGTGGGCGTCTTCTACCGGCTCGGTTTCTTCCGCCAGGATCTGGAGCCGGATGGCCGGCAGCAGCACATCTACCCCCGCTTCGATCCGGTCGAGCATCCCCTGCGGCGCGTGCTGGATCCTTGCTCGGGCAAGCCCCTGGTGGTGCGCGTGCCGTTCCCCGGGCGCGAGGTCGCCGCGGCCGTTTGGCGCGTCGCCGTGGGCAGAACCCCCCTGTTGTTGCTCGACACGGACCTGCCCGAGAACCGGCCCAGCGACCGGCCGATCACGGCCCAGCTCTACATGCTCGGGCGGCGCATGCGGTTCTACCAGGAGTGCGTGCTGGGCATCGGCGGCGCCAGGGCGCTTGCGGCGCTCGGCATCGAGCCCGCGGTGTACCACATGAACGAGGGCCACTCCGCGCTGCTGCTGGTCGAGCGCATCGCGCAGAGGATGGCCGCCGGAGCCCCGTGGGAAGAGGCGACCGGGGCGGTCCGGAAGGAGGCGGTGCTGACGATCCACACCCCCGTGCCGGCCGGGAACGAGCGTTTCGACGCAAAGCTGGTCACCGAGCTGCTCGGGCCGACGCTCGACGCTGCGGGGATCGACCCCCGGCTCTTGTTGCGACTCGCCCGAGATTCCGCCAACGACCGCCGGGTTTTCGATATGACCGCCTTCGCCCTTCGGCTCTGCAAGGCGGCGAACGGGGTGAGCCTGCTGCACGGGAAGACCGCCGATTCCACCTGGCGCCCGGTCACCGGGAAGCCCGTGGGCGCGGTCACGAACGGCGTCCACCCGCCCACGTGGCTCGGCGACGAGATGCGGCGGCTGTACGAGGAGCACGGATACCCAGTCGGAAGTCCGTCGCGGCCCCAGCTCACCGATCGGCTTGACCGCCGACCCGCGTGGGAGGGACTGCAGGACCTTGACCCCAAGTCCCTTTGGGAGGCTCACCTGGCGCGGAAGCGGGAGCTCGCGGCCTTCGTGAACGAAAGGCTGATCCGTCAGCACACGAAGTACGGTTGGAGTCCCGAGGAACTGGAGGAGGTCGGGTCGCTGCTGGACCCCGAGGCGTTCCTGGTCGGCTTCGCC
>Ga0209018_1000060_pt1 | contig 90127 bp, 54 predicted proteins | sample YNPBryBLVA2012_FD_185814 | JGI IMG/M metagenome (GOLD analysis project Ga0209018, IMG submission 185814) | Anoxygenic and chlorotrophic microbial mat microbial communities from Yellowstone National Park, USA - YNP Bryant BLVA 2012 (SPAdes)... ... | reverse complement strand
ATCGCCGCCCAGCTCGAAGAAATTGTCATTCACCCCAACCCGATCGATGCCCAGCAATTGCTTCCAGATGGCGGCCAATTTTTCTTCGGCCTCGTTGCGAGGCGCCACGAAAGCGGCCTCCAGGTCGGATCGGGTGATCTCTGGCTTTGGCAATGCCTTGCGATCGATCTTGGCGTTGGGAGTCAACGGCAGGGCCTCGAGATTCATATACACCGCTGGAATCATGTACTCGGGCAATTTCGCTTTCAAAAAATTTTTCAGATCCGATGGATTCGGCCCAGGCATGGCATTCGGCACAATGTAGCCCACCAATCGCTTGGCGCCAGGCTCATCCTCCCGCACCATCACCACGGCCTGCTTCACCTCGGGATGCTGCTCCAGAGCAAATTCGATCTCGCCCAGCTCGATGCGGAAGCCCCGCACCTTCACCTGGTGATCGATTCTGCCTAAAAATTCCAGATTCCCATCGGGCAGGTAGCGCACCAGATCGCCTGTGCGATACATGCGACTGCCAGGGATGATGCTGAACGGATCGGGCAGAAATCGCTCGGCCGTCAGATCGGGCCGATGCAGGTAGCCCCGAGCCAATCCCTCGCCAGCGATGTACAGCTCCCCATGCACCCCAATGGGCACGATCTCCAGATTGGCATCCAGCACATAGAGCGCCGCATTGTTGATGGGGCGCCCGATCACGGGTCGGCCATCCGATTGCTTGATCCGAGCAATGGTGGAATCCACGGCGCATTCCGTCGGGCCATACATGTTGTAAAACTCCATTCCATCGGCCTGCTGCAACGCCTGCCAGGTGGCTTCGTCGATGGCTTCGCCGCCAGGGAGAACGATGGATGGCGTCCAGCCATTGCCGTTCATTAGCCCAGCCTCCAGCAACAGTTTGAGCTGGGACGGTACACAGTCCAGCACATCGACTTTCGATTGCTGCAGATACTTTAACAGCGCCTCTCCATCCTGGCGGGCCCCCTGCGGCACAATATCGATGGTGTGGCCGCTCAGCAATTGCACCAGTTGCTGCACCGAAGCATCGAACAACAGCGGCGCATTGAGGCTGACCTTCAGCGGCCGATCGGTGGGATGGTTGGCATAGATGGCCTGGTTCAATCCCGACCACAAATTGATCGCCCCCCGATGCGGCATCATCACGCCTTTGGGTCGGCCTGTGGAACCTGAGGTGTAAATCAAATAAGCCAGATTTTCGGGATCCGTCAGATTCTTCGGATTCTTCTGGCTTTGCCGAGCGATCATGGGCCAATCGGTGTCCAGACAAATCTGTTCCACTTTGCTTTCCAGCGCTGGCATCTTCAAATGGGCAAGGGTCAGCAGGATCGAAATCTGGGAATCCTCCAGAATAAATTGAATCCGCTCCGCAGGATAGCTCGGATCCAATGCAGCATAAGCCCCGCCCGCTTTCATGATGCCCAAAATGCCGACGATCATTTCGACGGAGCGCTCCACGCAAAGCCCCACCAGCGTATCAGGCCGCACGCCCTTTTTGCGCAGCAAATGCGCCAGTTGATTGGCCCGAGCGTTCAGCTCTCGGTAGGTCAATTGGTTGTCGCCATAGACCACGGCCAGGGCCTCGGGCGTTTCCGCTGCCCGTGCTTCGAATAATTGATGAATGCAGCGATCGGTAGGATACTCTTTCTCGGTGCGATTCCAATCGATGATCAATTGCTGCCGCTCGTCGAATTCCAGCAGGGGCAGACGATCCACCCCTAATTCTGGGTTTTGTACCGCATTTTTCAGCAAGGTTTTGAGATGGCGCACCATCCGCTTGATGGTAACCTCGTTGAACAGATCGGTGTTATATTCCAGCAGCCCCCGAAATTCGCCTTCGAACTCCCGCACCGATAGGGTGATGTCGAACTTCGAGGTGACGCTTCTGGTCTGAAACGGGCTGATGATCAGCCCTGGCAATTGCAAATCCTGCACAGGCGTATTTTGAAACGCAAACATGACCTGGAATAGCGGCGTATGGCTCATGCTGCGCTCGGGCTGAATGGCATCCACCAGCATCTCGAACGGCAATTCCTGATGGGCATAAGCGCCCAGGCTGGTCTTTTGCACCCGCTTCAATAATTCTCGGAAGCTGGGATGATCGACGAATTTTGTTCGCAGCACTAGGGTATTCACAAAAAATCCGATTAAATTTTCGATCTCGGCCCGACCTCGATTGGCAATGGGCGTGCCCACACAAATATCGGTCTGGCCCGAATAGCGATACAGCAGTGTCTGGAACGCCGCCAATAGCACCATGAATTCGGTGACGCCCTCTCGACGGCATAATCCTTTGATCTCCTGCGTCAAATCGACAGGAATGGTTAGCCTGGCGCTGGCGCCATTGTAGGTGATTTCTGCTGGCCGAGGCCGATCAGTCGGCAGCTCCAGCACGGGCGGGCAGCCCTCCAGTTGCTGGCGCCAATAATCCAGTTGCAATTGCAGCACCTCGCCTTTAAGCCACTCCCGCTGCCAGGCCGCATAGTCGATGTATTGAATCGGCAGCTCCGGCAACGGCGATGGCTTCCCTTCGATAAAGGCCTGGTACAATGCGGCGAACTCCTGAATGATCACCCCAGCGGACCAGCCATCGGACACGATATGGTGCATGGTCAATAGCAGCACAAAGGATTCGCTGCCTAATTTTAAAATTCGGCCCCGAATCAATGCGTCCTTTGCCAGATCAAACGGCAGTCGGGCTTCCTCGACGGCTTCTTGCTGCGCCACAGTTTCCCGTTGCTGTTCCGATAAACCCGACAGATCTTTGATGGGCATGTCGATCGTCAAATCGGGTGAAACGATTGGCACGGGCTTGCCATCAATGGTGAAGAAACGGGTGCGCAGCACCTCGTGGCGCCGAATGATTTCGTTGAGACTTTTGACCGTCGCTTCGATGTTCAATTGGCCACTGATCCGCACCGCTACGGGAATATTGTAGGAGGAGCTACCAGGCGCCATCTGATCCAAAAACCACAGCCGCTGCTGCTGGTACGAGAGCGGCAAATTTCCAGTTCTCGGGATCGGCCGAATCACGGTCAGCGCTTCCCGCTTCGCTCGGAATTGAAAATCGTCGCCAGCGGTCTGCTCCATCCGCTCATAACCTAACTGCTCGGCCAATTTCCAACTGAAGTCGCTCAAGAAATCTTCGGAATGGATCTTCTTCCAGCGATCGGCAGCGTTGTCATCAATTTTTTTGTGCAGATAGAATTTGAAATCACCGACCATCTGCGATTTCTCGGTCACGCCATCGGTCATGCGCTTGCCATGGTACGGCTTCAACATATTTACATTGAAATCCACGTTCAAAAATTGGCATATTTCTTTGACATAGGTCTCTGGATCCCTGACCAGATCCTCAAATTTCAAGCGATACTGTCGTTCTGCTGGGATGTCTTTCAAAAAGGTCAGAATATTTTGATGACACACCAGCCAGATTAACTCGGCCAATTCCCGTCGGGTGAAGGGGTTTTCGTAGCGGAAGAAATTCTTGTCCAGCTTGGCCTCCAGGAACGAATAGATGGTGGCGTAGGGATGCCGCACCAGATGGATGTATTTGGCATCCTCGAAATCTTCTTCAGCCCGCTTCAAAATCTCAATATCCAGCGGATAGGATGGCGTCTTATCCACCAGAATTTTATCGCCGATCCATTGCTGCAGCAGGGCATAGAATTCTTTGGTGCTGAGATTGCGTTCCTCGCAGTCAGCCATGATGCGCTGCGCTTCGGCCAGATCACAGCTCTTGATCTCCATGATGGCCCGCCAGGCCGCTTCCAGCCAGATGGTCAGTTCCTGTTCGAACGCCTTTTTTCGTTCCCGAAGCGTATTGAACGATAACAAATCCAATTCGGGCGGCGCAAACAATTGAGGATGTCCTGCCAGCATCACTCGGAACAGCGTCGAGCCCGATCGGGGCGGCGATAGAACGAAAATGGCCGTGGGATTTTTCTGTTGTGGCGTCAGCCCATGGGGCCTCGCTGGCAGCGGCTGAATGATCTTTCGAAATTGGGCGATATGGCTGGCATCGATTCGACCCACCTTTTCGATTCGGGTACTAAGCTCTTCCAGCACGGTGGGGCCTTCGATTTTTTCGCCAAAATGCGCCTGGATTTTGTCGTGATAATATTCGTTGGCGTAGGTCGAAAATTCCGCTATGGTCGGCGCCAGAAAAATGGAGCGAACATGGACCGCTTCACCGAATGCCTTCTGCAGCTTATTGACAAACACCGCCGCCTGCAGCGAATTGCCACCCAGCTCGAAGAAATTGTCATAAATGCCCACCTGCTCGATGCCCAGAATCTCCTGCCACATTTTCGCCAGCGCCTCCTCGAATTTGGTACGAGGCGGAACGTACATCTTTTCCAATTCAGGTCGGGATTGATCAGGTACTGGCAGCGCCTTGCGATCCAGTTTGCCGTTGGGATTGATGGGCAATGCCTCCATGCGCATAAAAATGCCTGGCACCATGTACTCGGGCAGTTTTTCCAGCAGGTAACTGCGCAGCTCGGCATTGGTCGCTGGGTGATCTTCATCGGGCACCACATACGCCACCAGGCGTTTCACCCCAGGCTGATCCTCCCGAGCAATAACTGCGGCATCCTGGAGTCCAGGATGATTGCGCAGCAGCGATTCGATCTCGCCCAGCTCGATGCGAAAGCCCCGAATTTTCACTTGCTGATCGATGCGGCCCATGAACTCGATATTGCCATCGGGCAACCATTTCACCAGATCGCCGGTGCGATACAGCCGAGCGCCAGGCTCATGGCTGAACGGATCGGGAATGAATTTCTCTGCCGTCAAATCAGGGCGATTATAGTACTGCTGCGCCAATCCATCGCCGCCGCAATATAGCTCGCCAGGCACGCCCACGGGGACAGGACGCAGATTCTTGTCCAGCACATAGATCGTACTGTTGGCAATAGCTCTGCCGATCGGGATGGTATGGGCGCCTTCTGGCACATCCTTTATCAAATACCAGGTGGAAAAGGTTGTGTTCTCCGTGGGGCCATAGACATTGAGCAGCTCCTTGGGCGGCGCGGCCCTCACCACCTTGCGCACCGAATTGGGGTCGCAGGCCTCGCCGCCGAACGACACCTGCTTCAAGGTCCGAAAGGCATCGGGAATTTCATTGGCGATCTGATTGAATAGTGCCGTGGTCAAAAACAGGATGCTGATCCCTTTTTCCCGCAGTTCTTTAACAAATTCGTAGGTCGAAAGCACCACATCTTTGGTGATGCCGACCAGGGTAGCGCCAGTGAGCAGAGCGCCCCAGATCTCGAACGTAGCCGCATCGAACGAGGCATTGGCCGCCTGGGCAATACGATCCGTCGGCTCGATCGTCACATAATCGGTGTTGAGCACCAGCCGATTGATGGCCTGATGCGGCACCGCCACCCCTTTGGGTCGGCCGGTGGAGCCAGAGGTGTACATGACGTAGGCGATGCTTTTAGCCGAACGCTCAATGATTGGATTCGATATGCTCTCCAAGGCAATTCGCTCCCATTCCTCATCCATAACGATGACATGGGCCTGATAGTCGGGTAGATTGTTCTTCAATTGTTTTTGGGTTAAAATCACGGGCACCTGGGTATCTTCCAGCATGAACGCCATGCGAGGTTTGGGATAGGCCGTATCCAGCGGCACGTAAACCGCGCCTGCTTTGAGGATGCCCAACGTGGCTACGATCATATCCAGCGACCGCTCCATGATGATCGCCACAAAATCGTCGGGCTGGACGCCCAATTTCTGGAGATAATGGGCCAGTTGATTGGCTCGCTCGTTGAGCTCTCGGTAGCTGATCTGTTTTTCTCCGAAAATGACGGCCGTGGCATCGGGCGTGCGGTCGACCTGCGCTTCAAACAACTGATTCACGCAACAGTCCCTGGGATAGTCCCGCCGCGTCTGATTCCAATCCAAGACCACGGTTCGCTCCTCTTTCGGCGTCATCAGCGGCAAGTGGTCGATGGATTGATCGGGCTGGTGTACAATGCCCCGCAACAAAGTATGGAAATGTCCCGCCATGCGGGAAATGGTATCATGGTTGAATAGATCGACGTTGTATTCGAGAGCGATGCGCAGGCCGTCCTTTCGTTCCTCAGCGAACAGGATCATATCAAATTTGGCCGTGCCGCTTTCGGTCTCGATCAGGCTGATCTTCAATTCGGGCGTCTGCAGCGCCTCCTGCCGGGCATCTTGCAGCGCAAACATCACCTGGAAGAACGGCGTATGGCTCATGTCCCGCTCCGGATGCAGCTCGCTCACCAGCATCTCAAACGGCACGTCCTGATGTGCATAGGCCTCCATCGCCATATCGTTCACGCGCTTTACCAATTCCCGAAATGAGGGATTACCCGACAGGTCGCTGCGCATGACCAGCGTGTTCACGAAAAAGCCGATCAGGTCCTCCAGTTCTGCCCGAGTGCGATTGGCGATCGGCGTGCCCACGGAGATATCCTCCTGTCTGGAATAACGATAGAGCAGCACGTTAAACGCCGCCAGCAGCGTGGTGAACAGGGTTACGTTCATCTCCTTGCTCAGCGCTTTCAACCCATCCAGCAATTCCCTGGAAAAGGTGAACGCCTGATGAGCGCCCCGATAGGTCACATACGCCGGACGGGGACGATCGGTGGGCAGGTCCAGAATGGGCGGACTGCCAGCCAACTGTTTTTTCCAGTAGGCGATCTGATTGTCAAGCAGTTCGCCCTGGAGCCACGATTTTTGCCATACGGCAAAGTCGGCATATTGAATGGATAATTCATCCAAAGGCGAAGGCTTACCAGCAGAGAAGGCGTGATACAGCGTCATTAATTCCCGGATGAGTACGCCAATAGACCAACCATCCGAGATGATGTGATGCATGGTGAACAGCACGATGTGCTCCTCAGGACCAAGCCGAAGGAGGCTGGCTCTCAGCAGAGGTGGTCGGGAAATGTCAAAGGGCGTCTGGGCGTCCTCAGTAGCTAATTGAATGGATCGCGCTTCCTGTTCGCTTTTTAACAGGTGGCTCAAATCGATCAGTGGAATATCGAGGGACAATTCCGGGAGCACCATCTGTTTGGGACGTTCGTCTTCGGTGACAAACGCAGCCCGCAGCACCTCATGGCGTCGGATAATTTCGTTTAAGCACTGCTGCAAGATCTTGACATTCAATTTGCCTTGACAGCGCGCGGCTGCAGAAATGTTATATGAGGGGCTGCTTGGATCCCATTGATACAAAAACCACATCCGCTCCTGGGCGAATGACATGGGATATTCCTGCTGATTTTCCCGCTTGGGAATAGCAAATTTTTTTGCTTGTTGCTGGCTCTTCTCCTGGAGCTTTTTCATCAGTAATGCCCGCTTCTCAGGCGACAGCTCCGATAACCGTTTCGATACATCACCCATCGGTCTATTTCCCTTGTTCTGCGTTCCTTTTTATTTTTTAGATTTGAGTGGTTAAGCGTGTTGAGTGAGTTGAGTAAGGTAAGTAGGGCGTTGATCACCGGGTTCTAAAAGTACTTGGTCAGATTATATGATGCGATATGAATTTTACAATTTCGAGCTACCAAACATCCCCCCTGTCCCCCCTTCAAAGGGGAGAACTGCAGCAAGGCCCCCTTTGAAGGTTGAACTTGCCAAATCCCAATTTCTCGGGAAGGATTTAGATGGATGTTAAGTTAATCTGACGAAATAGACCTAATTACCCATTTGCCTAATTACCCAACAACTTCTCCACCTCCTCTTCCGACAACCCTTCCAATTCATCTAGCATTTTGCCCAGCTCTTCTTCGCCCACCTGAGCCGCCTGGGCTTCGGCGATGACCATGGCCAGATTGGCCACCGTCGGCGCTTCGAACAGCTTGCGCAATGGAATTTCGACATTATAAGTATTTCTGAGTCGAGAGATAATTTGCGTCGCCATCAGCGAATGGCCGCCCAGATCGAAAAAGTTGTCATAAATGCCCACTTTCTCAATGCCAATGGTTTTGGCCCAGAGATCGGCGATCATCTGCTCCACAGGATTGCGTGGCGCCACGTACTCGTGCTCCAGTTCTGGCCGATCCTGATCGGGCACAGGCAGCGCCTTGCGGTCGACCTTGCCGATGGGCGTCCGTGGAATCTGGTCAATGACCATAAAAATGCCTGGCACCATGTAGTCGGGCAGATTTGCTTTCAAATAATTCCGCAGCTCACTGCTGGATGGCGCTTTGTCTTTAAAATCTGATTTGAGGACAAAATAGGCCACCAGCCGTTTGTCGCCCTCCGGCTCCGCCAGAGCCACCACCACCGCTTCGGCAATGGCAGGATGCTGGCTCAGCAGCGCCTCGATCTCGCCCAATTCAATGCGATAGCCCCGCACCTTCACCTGATGATCGGCGCGTCCCAAAAATTCGATGTTGCCATCGGGTAAAAATCGAGCCAGATCGCCCGTACGATACAGCCGAGCTCCCTGTTTCTGGCTGAATGGATCGGGAATAAATTTTTCCGCTGTCAAATCCGCTCGGTTCAAATAGCCCCGGGCCAGACAATCCCCGCCGATGTACAGCTCGCCAGGCACACCAATGGGCACCGGATTGAAAAATCGATCTAAAATGTAGATGTGCCGCAACGCCGTTGGCTTACCGATTGGCACGCTTTGGCTGAAACCGTTATTTTTGAAATTTGCCGGGACCTCAAACGTTGTCGCGGTAATGGTTGTCTCGGTTGGTCCGTACGCATTCAATAGTTTGACTCCATTGATACCGATCCTGCTCCACCGTTCCATGTTTTCAGCAGCCATCAAATCGCCGCCCACGATGCATAATCGCAGTCGTCCATCTCGATTGATCGCCTCGGAATGATCCCATTCCCGAAGCAGTTGGTTCCAATAAGCGGTCGGTGGATTGACAACGGTAAGGCCATATTTGACAAGGTTGTTTTGAAATTCCGCAGGGCTCCAGATTTCCGAACCCCGCAACACCAATTTCGCCCCAGCCAGCAATGGCGGCAAAATTTGCTCCAGCGAGGCATCGAAGCTCATCGAGGCGAATTCCAGCACATGATCGCTGGATTGCAGCCCATAATAATCCCGCATATTCAAGCAATGATCGGCAAGGGCACCGTGGGTGATCATTACACCCTTGGGCTTGCCTGTGGAGCCAGAGGTGTAGATCACGTAGGCCAGATTTTCCGCTGCTGGATGACTGCCTGGATTTTTGTTGCTTTTTTTAGCGATCGCCGCCCTGTCCCGTTGCAGGCAGATTTTCTGGCTATGATTTTCGGGCAAAATTGTTAGGAGATTTTCTTCGGTAATGATCAATGACACCGCCGAGTCATCGATCATCAACGCCAGTCGTTCCTTTGGATAGCCTGGATCCAGAGGCAAATAGGCCGCTCCCGCTTTGAAAATTGCCAGTAGCGCAACGATCATATCGATGGGCTGCTCCAGACAGATGCCGACCAGTGTCTCAGGCGCTGCCCCCTGATGCAGTAGATAATGCGCCAGCCGATTGGCTCGATCGTTCAATTCCCGATAAGTCAAGCGCTCCGCTTCGAAAATCAACGCAATTTCATCGGGCGTCTGTTTGACCTGGGCTTCGAACAATTGACTGATGGAGCGCTGCTGCGCCGGATGAAATTCCCTGGGCGCTCGGCTCCAGGCTCTCAATAGCTGCTGCTGTTCCCGCTCGCTCAAGAGCGGCAATTCCGAAATTCGTGCGTCGAGTTGGTCCACCAGCCCCTGGAATAAAATCTGGAATTGCTCGGCCATGCGCTCAATGGTCCCGGGCTCGAACAAATCGGTATTGTAAACGATCTGGCCTGCTAGCTTCTCATCGTTCTCCTCGATCACAAACGTCAGATCGAACTTGGCTGTGCCGCTATCGATTTGCCTCGGCTCGATGGTAATGTCGGGCAACCGCAGGGTCTGGGCCGTGGTATCGAGATGAACAAACATGACCTGGAAGAACGGCGAGATCGCCATATCCCGCTCCGGCTGCAATTTCTCCACCAGCATTTCGAATGGGATGTCCTGATGCTCATAAGCGCCCACTGAAATGGCCTTGACCCGCTTTAACAGTTCCCGCACTGTGGGATTGTCGGACAGTTGCGCCCGCATCACCAAGGTATTGACAAAGAACCCGATCAGGCTTTCGGTCTCCTTGCGATTGCGGCCAGCGATGGGCGTGCCCACGCAAATATCGCCCTGCTGAGTCATGCGAAACAAAAAAGCATAGAACGCCGCCAGGTAGATCATGAACCGAGTCACATCCTCCTTTTTCGCCAGCGCCTCGATGGACTGCCGAAGCTGGCTGGAGAAATTGAAAAAATAAGTGGCGCCGTGGGTGGTCTGATAGCTCGGCCGGGGATGATCCAGCGGCAAATTCAACACCGGCGGCACGCCTGCCAGTTGCTGTCGCCAATAGGATAATTGATCTTCCAGCACCTTGTCCTGCATCCATTGGCGCTGCCACACGGCGAAATCGGCGTACTGGACCGACAATTCTGGCAACGGCGAGGGAAGACCCGCCACCAACACCTTGTACAGGATGGCCACCTCCTGGATAAAAATGCTGAGCGACCAGCCATCGGAAACGATGTGATGCATCACCAGCACCATCAGATATTCCTGCTCGGCCAGATGCATGAGTGTCACCCGAAACAGCGGTCCCGTGGACAGATCGAACGGCAGTTGCGCTTTCTCTTTGGCCAGATTCATGGCCGCCGCTTCCCGCTCCGCGGCAGGCAGATGGCGCAGATCGATCTGCTCCAAATGGATCGGCATGTTCTGCTGAATGACCTGGATCGGTTGGTCGTTTTCGGTCGCAAACGTTGTTCGCAGCACCTCATGCCGCTGGACAAGGATGTTCAGCGCCTGCTCCAATGCAGCGATATTGGGCTTGCCCTTCAAAATCACCGCCGCAGGATTGTTGTACAGCGGCGTCCCAGGGTCCAATTGATCCAGGAACCACAATCGCTGCTGGCCAAAGGAGAGCGGGAATTTATTGCTTGCCCGACTCTGCGGCACAATTTTCGTCCCGAGCACATCCACCCCTTTTTCCTTCAACATCAGCTCCAGCAGCGCTCGCTTCTCAGGAGATAATTTTTTTACTTGGTCATAAATATCGCTCATTCATGTTCCTCTTTATTGCCAGTCCTCTGTGATCAGCGATCAGTCGTCAGTCATTAGTGATCAGCACTCAGTCGCCAATCACCAGTTAGCAGTCATCCATAGCACTCTTCATTCTCCCCTCATTCCCATTTTCTCATTATTCCCTTACACCCCTATCCCATTATTCCCAATTACCCAATTACCCAGTCACCCAATCACCCACCTCGTTTCCTCTCCAACAACGCCTTCGCCTCCTCATCGGACATCTGCTCCACCATCGCCAGCAATTGCGCCACATCGGTCTCGGTCTGTTGTTTGGCCGCTTTTTCTTTTTCGATGCCCTCGGAGAGCGTGGCAATGGTTGGCGATTCGAACAATTCCCGCAACGGCAATTCCACCGCAAAGCGCTCTCTCATTCGGGAGACCAGTTGCGTGGCTAACAGCGAGTGACCACCCAGTTCAAAAAAGTTATCATAAATGCCAATCGGCTCGATGCCCAGCAGTTCTTGCCAGATGGCGACGATCTCTTGCTCCAGGTCATTTCTGGGCGCCACATAAGGATTGGCCAAATTCGGCCTTGGGTGAAATGACGAAGGACCACTGGTCTGCTCTCGGGCTGGCTCTTTCTTTGGCTCTCGGCGAACCCATTTTTCCATCCGTGCCTGTAAGCTAACAGTAGAAACGATAACCTGGGACAGGCCATTCATGGACAGAATTCGCTCGAACACCCGCACACCTTCGCTGGGGTCCAGCGCGAATTGCATCAGTTCTGTTCCAATAGCTCCTGCCCGCTGAAAATCCTCTTCGAATCGCCAGCCCTCCCAGTTCACGCTGATCCAACCAGCCCCATGCAATTGATTCTGCCGGGCGACAAAAGCGTCCATAAAGCTGTTGGCCGCCGCATAGGCAGCCATCCCCAATCCGCCTAAGATCGAAGCCAGCGACGATTGCAACAAACAAAAATCAATCGGTTGATCTTTGAGCAACTTCGCCAGCACCTGAGTGCCCAAAACCTTTGCCTGGAAATGCTGAAACCAAAACGCCGCATCCAGCTCCTGGATCGGTCGCAATGAACGTTCCCCTACCAGTCCTGCGGCATGAATGACCCCATGGATGGTTCCAAAATGATCGATAATTTGCTGGAGGGCAACCTGCATTTCCGATTCACTGGCGACCTGGGCCTTGAGAACTAACACCTCGGCACCCGCTGCCTCCAACTCAAGCAGCCGTTTGATCCGCTGCACCATCCCCGCATTCATCTGCGGATTGCCGATCATCGACTCCCATTGAGATCTGACTGGAAAATCAAATATATCCACCAACGCCAGCTTCGCCCGATATTTTTTCGCCAAATGCGCTGCAAAGGTCAACCCGATGCGTCCCAGGCCACCGGTAATCAGGTAAACGCCATGTTCTCGCAATCGAGGAGTTGCCGCCTCCAGCTCAGCGAATTTCGGTTGCTCGAAATATTGAATCCATCGATGCCGACCACGATAGGCAATTGTTGTCTCGCCGCTATCGCCCAAAATCTCAGTCACCAGTTTTTCCTCCCAGCCAGCAGCAATTGCCGCCTGATCGAAATCGATATGACGACACATCAGGTTAGGATATTCCTGAGGGATCACTTTGCCGGCGCCTAGCACTGTTGCCTTCTCTGGGATGAGAGGTTCAGTCCCAATAACATCCAGCACGTTGGTGGTCACGATGGCAATCTGGATCGGTTTGGTGATGTTCGCTTTTGCCAGTGCCTGGGCCAATCGAATTATACTGTAAAAGCCATGGTTTTGCAGAATTTCAAAGCCAGCCCGTTGATCCACTTCGAAGCTCCATAGATGAACAATGAGGTCTGGAATCCGCTCCTCCGACTTGAGCGCTTGGACCAACTGATCGTAGTCAACTGGTTCGACTGGATTGATGGCATAAACATGGCTGTTGATGCGGGCAAAATTGCTCCCGAGAATTACCGATGTCACATCGGTGCCGCTTTTTACCAACCGATTGACCAGCTCGGCCCCGGCACCGTTGTCATCCACGAAGATCAGCCAGCGCTGGTTGCTTGGTTCAGCGCTGTTCTCTGGAGGCATGGCAGGCAAATCGGATCGCTTCCAAGAGGGAAGGTAGAACCAGCGATCGAACGGTAGCCTTCTCGATGAATCTGCTGAAACGGTCTCGTTTTTGATGGATGATTTGACCTCGATCCAGTAGCGCTTTCGCTCGAACGGATAGGTCGGCGCCGGAATGCGATGGCGCTTTTCATGGGCATAATATCCCTGCCAGTCGATTTTCACTCCGGTCAGCCATAGCCTCCCCAACGTGTTCAGCAGAAATTCGACATCGTTGCTTTTTTCCTTGGGATGCCGCATCGATGACACTATCCCTCGCCCTGGCATCGAACTCGCCACTCGGCGCGCCAAGGTGGTCAATGTGTTGCCTGGCCCCACCTCCAAAAATAAGTTGTTGGGATCCTGCAACAGTTCCCGCATTCCGTCGGCAAAGCGGACCGTCTGCCTCAGATGCTGCGCCCAATATTCGGGGTCTGTGGCTTGCTTCACCGTAATCCAGGTTCCCGACACGTTCGACAGATACGGTAATTGCGGCGGATTGAGCTTCACCTTTTTCACCTCGTCGATGAAAGGCTTTAAAATCGGCTCCATCATCGGGGAATGAAAAGCGTGAGAAGTATGCAATCGCCGAAATTCGATCCCCTTTTCTGTCAAATCTTTCTCCAATTGCTCGATGGCCTCGAACGTCCCAGAAACCACGCAAAGCGATGGCGAATTCACCGCCGCCAGCGACAGATTTTCGTTCAAATACGGTTGAAGTGCCGTCTCGTCCAGCGACACACTGACCATCGCACCTGCGGGCAACGACTGCATCAATTGACCACGGGCCGCTACGAGACGCAGCGCATCATCCAAGGATATAACGCCTGCCAGGCAGGCGGCCACATACTCGCCAATGCTGTGGCCAATCATAGCGTGCGGCTGGATCCCCCACTCCTGCCAAAGTTTTGCCAGCGCATATTCGATAACAAACAGCGCGAGCTGCGTGATGTAGGTTTGATGGAGCGGCTGATTTTTTCCCTCGCTGCCCTCCAAAGGAGGAGTTGGCGGATAGATCACATCTCTCAAATCCAACCCCAAATATGGCATGAGGAAATCGGCACAATAATCCACTTGCTCCCGGAATGTGGGCTCGCTCAGATAAAGCTCTCGCCCCATGTGGACGTATTGGGCGCCCTGGCCGCTGAACATGAAAACCACTCCTGGCTCGCCTTTATCGGCCGCATGATAGCTGCCCAGAATCCGCTGGGGATCTCGATTCCGCAAAATCGTCAGCAAATCATCCTTGGAACGGCAGATGACAAATCGGCGATGCTCCAATGCCTTGCGCCCCACCAGCAAGGTGAACGCCAAATCGGCCAAATTGACATCGTTTTCCTTCTCCAGAAATGATGCCAGATTGTCCATGATCTGGTGGACGCCGGATTCGGTTTTCGCGGATAACACCACCAATTGATAATCTCGCGACTTGCCAGAGGGCTCCAATTCCGGGGCTTCCTCAAGGATGACATGGACATTGGTGCCGCCAATGCCGAACGAGCTCACCCCGGCCCGGCGAGGTCCATCTCCAGCCGGCTTCCATTCACGCAATTCGGTATTGACAAAAAACGGGCTGTTTTGAAAATCAATATGCGGATTTGGCTTTTGAAAATTGATGCTTGGCGGAATAACCTTTTCCTTCAGGGCAAGCGCTGTTTTGATTAGCCCGGTCACCCCGGCGGCAGTATCCAGATGGCCGACATTGGCCTTCACCGCACCGATCGCACAAAATTGCTTTTTATCCGTTCGCTCTCGGAACACCTGGGCCAGCGCGGAAATCTCGATCGGATCGCCAAGACTTGTGCCAGTCCCATGGGTTTCAATATAGGAAATGGTCTCTGGCTCGACATTGGCAACCGCCTGCGCCATCGCGATCACCTCGGCCTGTCCCTCGACGCCTGGGGCGGTGAATCCCACCCGATGTGAGCCATCATTGTTGCAAGCAGCACCCCGAATGATCGCATAAATATGATCGCCATCGCGAATGGCATCTGCCAGCCGCTTTAAGACCACCAGGCCAACGCCATTGCCGGCGACCGTGCCACCGGCCTGGGCATCAAAGGGACGGCAATGACCGTCCGGAGAAAGAATCATGCCCTCCTGATAGAGATAGCCCTGCTCCTGGGGAAGAAAAATGGTCGAGCCCCCTGCCAGCGCCATGTCGCATTGAAAATTGATCAAGCTCTGGTAAGCTAAATAGACCGCCACCAGCGATGTTGAACAAGCTGTCTGAACATCCACGCTGGGGCCCCGAAGATTCAATTTGTAGGAAACTCGGGTCGTCAGAAAATCCTTGTCATTGCCAATCACATATTGGTAGAGTTCCGCAGCGGACTGTCCACCGTTCTGCGCCCTTAAGATCGACAGCAGGTAGATGTTTAATCCCATACCACCAAACGTCCCTATCAATCCATTGTACCGATCGGGATCATAGCCTGCATTCTCTAATGCTTCCCAAGCGCACTCCAGGAACAACCGCTGCTGGGGATCCATGAATTCGGCTTCACGGGGAAATATGCCGAACAGCGGCGCGTCAAACTTATCGACGTCGGCGAGAATTCCTCTCGCCTTGACATAATTGGGATTGTTCAGTAGCTCCGGATCGACCCCAGCTTGTATCAATTGCTCATCAGAAAAAAATGAAATGCTCTCAACACCATTCTTGATATTTTGCCAGAATTCCGCTATATTGCTGGCCCCAGGAAATCTCCCAGACATGCCAATGATAGCGATATCCAAATCATGATAGCCATCCAAACCTTTTGCTCCACTCATCCACTTCCTCGCTAAATACCAGACCTCCCCCAAAATGAATTATCATTTTTTCTTCTCATAGAATTTAAATCCCACAGAAGTGAATCCATCAATGGGTCCTTATTGTGGTGATTCAATGCTGTGGGAGAAATCTAAGAATTTCAGTGATTCGTTTTCAAACAAGTTAACGGTTATTTGACCGAACCCCAGCTCGTTTTAGCCGCTCGCGCTGAGCTTCGAGCGCATCTCGTTGTCGCGAGGCGCGTTGTTGCTGCTGTTGGAACTTTGGTGTTTGGTCGTCCTGCCGTTGCAAGAATTGACCCAAACTATAAATGGTGGGATATTTGAATAGTTCGACGATCGAAATTTCTCTGTTCAATTCTTCGCACAGGCGACTATGAACCTTTGCCATCGCTAAGGAATGACCACCCAAATCAAAGAAATTATCATGAATGCCAATTTTGTCCAGCTTCAACACTTCCTGCCAGATGTTGGCCAGTAAGGTTTCGATTTCGGTTCGCGGCTTGACCAGGGCTGCAGCGGATGGAGATCGCATTTCTACCGGATCTGGTAGCGCCTTGCGATCGATCTTGCCGCTCTGCGTCAGCGGCCACGACCTGAGCGTCACGAAATGGGCTGGCACCATATAATCGGGCAATTGCTGCCTTAAGAAATTTCGCAATTCTTCAGCGATAGGAATTGGCTGATGATTCTGCAAAATGTAGGCAATCAGGCGCGGATCTCCAGATCGATCGTTTCTGGCCACAACCACGGCACTCTCCACCGCAGGGTGTTTCTTAAGGCGAGATTCAATCTCCTCCAGCTCGATGCGGAAGCCGCGGATCTTCACCTGAAAATCGACGCGACCAAGGAACTCCAGATTGCCATCAATTCGATACCGGGTGAGATCACCGGTCTTATACAGCCGCGCCCCAGGCACAGAACTGAATGGATCTGGGATAAACTTTTCCGCCGTCAAATCTGGCCGATGATGATAGCCTCGCGCCAGGCAGACTCCACCGAGATGAAGCTCACCATGCAGACCGATGGGAACTGGGTTCAAATAACGATCCAGCACATAAGTCTTGATATTATCCAGCGGCATGCCGATCGGGATCGTCGTTGTTCCCTCGGGCATCTGTTCCACGTGGTAAATTGTGGGACCCACCGTGGCCTCCGTAGGCCCGTAGCCGTTGAAAAATTTCCGACCCTGTTTCCATCTGGCAACGACATCCGCTGGGAGATTTTCGCCGGCTGAAATGACGATATTCAATCCTGGTACTCTTTCGGGCGGTAAAATAGCCAATACCGATGGTGGTAGAATGGCCACAGAAATACGTTGGTCATTGATGAATTGAATCAAGCTCGGAGTGGCTAATATCGTCTCGCGTTTGGCCAGGCACAGTGTCCCCCCTGCGGTGAACGCAGTAAAAATTTCGGATACGGATGCATCAAAACTGAACGATGCAAATTGCAACCAGCGGCTGGAAGAATCCACTCCCAGCGCTCTCACATGGGCCGTGGCAAAATTGCATAGGCTTTGATGTTGGATGAGTGTCCCTTTGGGTGTGCCAGTTGAACCAGAGGTGTAGATCACATAGGCCAGGTTCTCTGGCAGCGCACCGCAGATCAGATTTTCCCGGCTTTCGCTGGCGATCTCTTCCTCATTTTGATCCAAATATAAGGTCTGCTGCTTCTCGGTGCTGATATGGATTCCCAGATTCGATCGAGATATGAGCAGCGGTGCCCCCGAATCCTCCAGCATGAATTTCAGCCGCTCAGAAGGATAAACCGGATCAAGCGGCAGGTAAGCGCCTCCAGCCTTGAGAACCGCCCACATGGCGATGATCATTTCCAATGATCGTTCCAAGCATATCGCAACGACGATTTCGGGACCAACGCCCAGCTTCAGCAAATAATGGGCCAATTGATTGGCGCGCTCGTTCAATTCGCGATAGCTGAGTTGTTGATCTTCAAATGTAACAGCTATCGCATCGGGCTGCTGCGCCACTCGTCGTTCGAACAGTTCATGGATGCAACGGTCCGATGGAAATTCATGAATTGGTCCACTAAATCTCCCCAATAATTGATCCTGTTGCTCAGCAGGCAACATGGCCAACGAACCGATCCGCTGCTGGGGATCGAGGGCGATGCTTTCCAACAGCGTCAGGAATTGGAGCAACAACCGATCTATGGTGGCGCTATCGAAAAGATCGGTATTATAAGTGAAAGAAGCGGCCACATGATGCCGAGCCTCGGCTATCATCAGTGTAAAATCGAACGGCGACAGCCATTCTTGCAGTTCATACGCTTCCATTGGCAAGCCTGCCAGGTTCATTCGTGTCGCTTCGGTGGCAACAGCAAACGATGACAGGCCTTCCTCATAAAGCAAATGGGCACGTTGAAACACAAACATCACCTGGAATAGCGGCGTGCGACTGGTGTCGCGAACTGGATGCAATTTTTCGACCAGCAAACCCAAGGGATAATTTTGGTGATCGAGAGCACCGACCACCGTCCCACGAATCTGGGAGAGGAATTCTACAAATCGTGGATTGCCAGAGAGATCGGCGCGGATGGGCAATGGATTGACAAAATAACCCACCAGTGGCGCCAGCTCATTGTGGCTCCGCCCAGTCGTCGGTGTCCCCACAATAATGTCATCCTGCCCAGTATAGCGATGCAGCAGCACTTGGAACGCCGCCAGCAACGTCATATAAAGCGTCGCTCCATTCTGCTCGCTAATTTGTTTCAATCGGAGCGTTAATTCGGTGGGCAATTGAATCGATTTGGACGCACCATGGAAGGTTTGAACCGCTGGCCTCGGACGGTCGGTGGGGAAATTCAGAATTGGCAGTTCGCCGGCCAATTTCTCCTGCCAATATTGCCATAACCTTTCCCCTTCTTCCGATTGCAACAGCGCATTGTGCCAGCGCACATAGTCGCTATATTGAATCTCAATCTGTGGCAACTCAGGCGTTTTATTGGCCACTAAACTGGAATAAATTTGTCCAACTTCATTGGCAATGATGGCCTGTGACCAAAGATCCGCCACCAAATGATGAATGGTCTCCAGTAAAATATGCTCGTCTTCACCTTTAGAAAAAAGACTAATTCTGAACAGCGGGCCATGTTCGAGATCGAACGGCTTTCGAATTTCTTGTTCAATACGGTGATGAAGTTCTGCCTGGCTCCACAACGATGCATCTACATGCTGAAAAGAGACTTCTTCATCGGTATGAACCTTTTGGACCGGCTCGCCCTTCACCGCATGAAAAGTCGTTCGCAACGTGGGATGACGGTCCACCAATATCTGAAACGCTTGCTTCAGAATTGGTACATTGACCCGGGAGCGAATTCGCACTGCATACAGCAAATTAAAGACGCTCTCAGGTGCCACCTGATGTTGCAGCCACAGCGCTCGTTGGCCATACGAAAGCGGATATTCCAGGGATGGCTCTCCGGCAGGAACAATTCTGACCGCTGCTGAGGCTGGCGCGGTCATGAGCTCCAGCAACTGCTGACTGATCTGTACAATATTCGGCGCTTCTAAAAGGCTGGCAATCGGATAATCGACCTCCAATTGCTTTTCAATTTTATTTTTCAGTTCTATTGCCATGATCGAATCAAGCCCCAGATAATTCACAGGCTGGTTGATATCGATACGATTGATGTTCAGGCCCATCACCTGGGCGAGCTCTTTTTTCAGGTAAGATTGCAGCAAGCTCAATCGCTGCTCCGGCTCAGCATTGAGGATGACCTCCCTGGTCAAAGGTGAGTCCGTTTGTATTACCTGGGCTTCCGATGGAGGTATGTCGGCGTGAAATTCAACATCCTCGGCCGCTCCTTGTTCTGGAGCAATTGCACGAAGTAGTGGTCTGCCTGATATTGAACCCTCGACCCAATAGCGCTCGCGCTGGAATGGATAATTTGGTAAGGGAACCAATTGGCGATGATAATCCCGATCGAAACCAGCCCAATCGACTTCAATCCCATTCACATAAAGCTGCCCCAGGCCATTCAACAACACTTGCCAATCATTTTGACCCTGCTTCAACGAAGGCAGCCATAAGGCATTGGCATCGGGCAGGCATCTTCGACCCATGCCGATCAAAACGGGATTGGGGCCTGGCTCGATAAAAATTTCACAGCCCTGCTCAGCCAACGTTTTCATTCCCGCATAAAATTGCACTGCCTCTCGAATATGGCGTCGCCAATAGCTGGCATCTACGATGGTGCTGGCATCAACGATCTTCCCAGTCACATTGGAAATGAAGGGAATGGCTGGGGATTGATACCGAACTTCGCTGGCAACGGTTTGAAATTCATCCAGTATGGGCTCCATTAAAGGCGAATGAAACGCATGAGAGACCTTCAAGGCGCGACACTCAATTCCTTCTGACTGGAGTTTTTCAACAATCGTTTTTATGGCTGTTTTTTTGCCAGATATGACGATGTTGTTGGGCCCATTGACACCGGCGATGGAAATTTCTTTCCGATAAGATTCAATTGCCTTTGCGGCGGTGCTTTGATCGGCGAAAATGACTGCCATATCGCCGTCGTGCGGCAGGGTGCTCATCAATTTTCCACGGGTGGCAATAAGTTTAAGGCCATCTTCCAGACTGAACACGTTCGCTATACAGGCAGCAACGTATTCGCCCACGCTATGCCCGATCAAATAATCTGGCTCAATGCCCCAAGAGCGCCACAATTGGGCCAGCGCATATTCGATGGCAAACAGGGCGGGCTGGGTATAGGCGGTTTCATGGATCAGTTCTGAATTCTCATCGGTTGGAAACAACACCGACAACAATGGTTTTTCCAGATAGCTGGTCAAAATTTGACCACAACGATCCAACGCCTTCTTGAAGGTCGGTTGAGTTTCGTAGAGCAATCGCCCCATCCCAGCATATTGAGATCCCTGACCAGTGAACAAAAAGGCGATTTTGGCCCGTTTGTTGGCTCGTTCCCTCCCTCTCGTTGCTTCATACACTGGTTTCCCTTGGGCTAACGCCGATAATCGTTCTTGCAGTTGCTGGACATTTTCAGCCAGAACTGACAATCGGTGCGCAAAGTGCGATCGACCCCGATTGGCGGAAAAACAGATGTCTGCCAGAGAAGCGGAACTCAAGGAAGCCAGGTGTTCGGAATAGAGCTTGACATAATCATTCAGCGCCTGCTCATTTTTTGCTGAAACTGTCAGAATATGCAGGGGACGATCAATTTGGTTGTCAATTGATTTTCGTTTCGGCGCCTCTTCCAAAACGATATGGGCATTGGTGCCCCCAAAGCCAAATGAGCTGACGGCGGCAAATCTCTTTTCGTCCACTGATTTCCATGGACGGCGCGCAGTGGGAATTTGCAATGGCAATTCATCAATCGGGATATGCGGATTGATCTGTTTGAAATGCAAATGGGGTGGAATTTCTTCATGATACAGCGAGAGAATGACCTTGATCAAGCCTGCAATTCCCGCAGCCGATTCGAGATGCCCGATATTGGTTTTGACCGAACCAATGAAACACGGCTTGCTTTTCGGTCGATCTTTCATTACTGCGCCCAGGGATTGCACCTCAATGGGATCGCCCAGAATTGTTCCTGTGCCGTGTGCTTCGACGTAGCCGATTTGTTCCGGTGCAACTTTCGCATCGCGTAATGCTGCCCGGATGACTTGCTGCTGAGCTAAACCGTTGGGAGCCGTAATCCCATTGCTTTTGCCATCCTGATTAACGGCCGAGCCTCTGATCACCGCCAGAATTCGGTCGCCGTCGTTCATTGCATCTGAAAGACGTTTGAGAATCACCACTCCACACCCTTCGCCGCGAACGTAGCCATCCGCCGATGCATCAAAGGTTTTGCAACGCCCTTCGAGGGACATCATCCGCGCATGCGAAAAAATCAAATTAGCTTCTGGCGTCAAAATCAAGTTCACCCCTCCAGCGACGGCCAGATTCGATTCACCAGCACGCAAACTTTGAACAGCCAAATGGACGGCGACCAAAGACGAAGAACATGCCGTATCCACCGCGACACTCGGTCCATGAAAATCGAACCAGTACGAGATTCGATTCGCAGCAATGCTGAAGGCATTCCCGATACCATGATAAGCTTCGGGAATTTCATTATTGAGGTATTGCAGCTTTAAATAATCATTGTTGCTGATACCAATGAACACCCCGGTGGTGCTGCCAGCCAGTTGGGGTGGTACCAAGCCAGAATTTTCCAGCGCCTGCCAAACCACTTCCATTAAAATCCGTTGCTGTGGATCCATGCGCATGGCTTCTCGCGGCGATATCCCAAAAAAATCGGCATCAAAACGATCGACTTGGTCAATGAAGCCGCCAGTGCGGATATACATCTTGCCGAGCTTGCCTGGGGTCGGATCATAATATTCATCGATATTCCAACGATCGGGGGGCACTTCAGTGATGGCATCGACACCGTCTCGCAGCAATCGCCAAAATGCCTCGGGACCATCCGCACCGGGAAATCGACACCCGATGCCAATGACCGCAATGGGTTCGTGCTGTTTTCGTTCCAGCGCCTCGAGCTTGGCCTGCATTTGTTCTAAGGCGATAAAAGCTCGTTTCAAAGGAGAAAGCTGATTGTGATTCGAATCTGCAATTTTTGCCATAGCTGTCCTTTAATGGGTATCAATCGTTTCACCTTTTCAAAGGAAACCACCCTTGAAAGAGTTTTCATACCAAAAGAATCTGCCTTTAATACCGACAGACCCTTCCTATTCGGGAATTCTTTTTTCAAATATTGCTAATTTTTCTTCAAGCAATAATTCCACTTCTTCGTCGGAAAGGTCTTCAATATTATTTCTTGCGTTCTGTTGCTCGTTTTTGGTCTCTTCCTTCGATACAGCAGATTGGTCCAGGCAGAGCACGTCATTGAGTAGGTGATCCGCAAGGCTTTCTATCGTAGGATAGTTGAAAAGCAGCGTTGCTGGCAAATCTCGTCCCACTGCAGAGCTGAGCGCATTTTTCAGCTCGATAGCCATTAGCGAATCGAGCCCCATTTCATTCAATGGCTGTCTGACGTCCAGCGAATAAGAAGGCTCCAGCCCCAGAATTTTTATTGCCCGGTCACGCAAATGACCCATCAGCAGTTCTTTTCGATCCGCAGGTTTGCTTGATGTTAGCTTCTTTAAAAAGTCATCCTTTGGTGCGCTGGTTTCCTCCTGTTTGTCACGCGCGTGTTGAACAAAATCCGTGATCAGCGGTGGCTCCTGGCCTGGGGCAAATTGTTTGATGAAAAGCGGCCAATTGATCGGAAAAACTCCAACTTGGGCAGCAGGAAAATGGAGCAGCTTTTCGAGCAGTTTAAATCCCTTTTCAGGTGGAATCGAACCCATGCCGCTCAGCTCATGTCGGCGTTGATCTTTGCGGTCCAATTTCGCAGCCATCCCTGCTTGCGCCCAGGGACCCCAGTTGATACTCAACGCCGGCAGTCCCAACGATTTTCGATGATGCGCCAATCCATCCATAAACGCATTAGCAGCGGCGTAATTGGATTGACCTGGCGAACCGAAAACGGAAGCGACTGAGGAAAACATCACCAAAAAGTCCAGATCGATGTTTTTCGTAGCCTCATGCAAATTCCAGGCTCCATTCACTTTTGGGGCCATCACTCTGACGAATTTGTCCCAATTCTGCTGCAAAATCACGCCATCATCCAGCACGCCTGCCAGATGGATAATCCCTCGCAGCGGGGGCGGCGCTTCGCCGCTTTCAGATCGAGAATTTGCCAGATCAGCCAATATCTTTGCGACAGTTTCTTTCTGAGCAATATCGGCAATCGTGGTTCGCACCTGCACACCCGCGGTTTGAAGCTCATCGATCACCTGCCTGGCCCGTTCCGATGCCTCAAATCGATCCACCAGAATCAGGTGACGGGCGCCCTGTCCGACCAGCCACTTTGCGGTCAACAATCCCAGAGCACCAAATCCGCCAGTAATCAGATACCTGGCATCCGATTTGATTGCGATTTCTTTTTTCCAACTCGCCGGATCCTGGCTAATAATCACCTTGCCGATGTGTTTCGCCTGTGCCATGAAACGAAAGGCATTCACTACATCTTCCATTGGAAAAACACGATGGTGCAATGGCATGAGCCTGCCCGCATTAAACTGCTCCATCAGTTCAGAAAACATCTCTTTTATCATGCTGGGATTTTGATACGATAGATCGTCAAGGGCAATGGTAAAATAGGACACATCGCCTCGAAATTTCGCCACCTGTGCTGGATCCCAGATGCCGATCTTGCCGATCTCTAAAAATCGGCCATTTTTTGCCAGACACGATAATCCTTTCGGAATGTAGTCACCTGACAAAGAATTCAGAACAATATCGACGCCTTCGCCCCCCGTTATTTTCAGCACTTCATCTGCAAAACTGAGTGACCGAGAATCCATGACATGCTCGATTCCCAGGGACTTCAAAAATTCCCGTTTTTGAGGATTGCCCGCGGTGGCAAAAATTTTAGCACCAGCATTTTTCGCCAATTGGATGGCAGCCAGTCCCACCCCACCTGAGGCCGCGTGAATCAAGATTTTCTCGCCTTGTGATATTTTTGCCAGGCGATGCAGCGCATAATAGGCCGTCAAAAAGGCAATCGGAATTGTGGCAGCTGCTTCAAAGCTAAGATGAGCAGGCTTGTGAATGACGAGATCGGCATGAGTGATCACATGCGAGCTAAAACTGCCTGGTGCAATTGCAATCACCTGATCGCCAACTTTCACATGATCGACATGCTCACCCATGGCAACGACTTCGCCGGCACATTCGCCGCCTAAAGGACCAGGATCGCCTGGATACAAATTCAGCGCATTCAGCACATCGCGAAAATTTTGACCCGTGGCATGAACACGGATTTCGACCTGACCTACTCCAGGTTTTTCTCGGACCAGAGGCTCAAATTTTAAATTATCCAATACGCCCCGCTCCGAAATGGTGAGACGGAATGGCCGGTTCTGCAAGGTCTGACTCTTTTGATCAGCCGCTATTGCCGAAGCCCGAACCAATCGGGGCACATAGCGCTTGGCCTGACGCAACGCTACCTGATCTTCTCGATCGACCAATCCGATTTCCGCCAACAGGGCTAAAGTTTCATCGGAATTCGAATCAGGATCAAGATCGATGCGGATGCATTTCAATTCGGGATGTTCCAGCGCGATGACCCGTCCCAATCCCCATAGCGCACTGCCATTGGCGTTAACGGGAGCGGTTTCTCCACTTACTGGCTGAGCACCTCGAGTGATAAGCCAGAGCCGTGGCAATTGAGAAAGATTGGCGGCGATCAACGCTTGAACCAGATAAAGCGTTGTGCCACAACTGATCATTGTATCGGTGGCAGAACTGGCATTCAAACTCCACAGATGAACCACGCCATGCAACGGAATGCCACTCTGACCAGTTGCCTCTCGAATCAATTGATGAAAATGGTCAGGATTGGAAGGATCGATCTGCCAATTGTTTTCGGCAATTTTTAGATAACTTTCTCCAGGGGTGACAATGCCACAGACGTGACCCTGTTGCTGCAAATGTTGCGACAATGTTGCGCCGACATTTTTTTCATCCGCAAAAATCAGCCAGAAACCCCGGGATTGTGCTTTTGATCTGGCTTCCAAATTTAGGCTTTTGACCTCCCGCCACTCAATTTGATACAGCCAGTCGTTCAAGCGTGCATCAGATATACGGGACAGAGCAGCAAGATGGGTATGCTTGAGATTTAATCCTGCTACTTCGGCCACAAGCTGACGATCATCATTATATAATTTCACATCGGCGATGAGCAACTCTCGGTTCGCTTCCGCTGGCTGGCGCAATTGTACATGGCAATAGAGTTTCTTGCTGGGTTTTCCAAACAGTTGTAGTTTTTCCAGTCCGACAGGTAGATAGATGCCATCATTTGCCTCGTCCGAGAGAACTGCCCCGAACAACTGGAAGCTGCCATCCAGCAGGGAGGGATGCAGGAGATACAATGGTAGTTCCCTGGAAATTGCATCGGCGAGCTGAACCGTCCCGAACGCTTCGCCCGCCGCTCGCCAGATCTCTTGAATCGCCTGAAATCGGGGACCGTATTCCAGACCTCGCTCGCGCAGTTGGTGATAAAAATATTCGGGATTTATGGCTTCGGAACAGCGTGCCTTCATCTTCTGTAGATCGATCGATTCTTTTGCACCAACATGATCGGTCTTGCCGTGGCGCAATTTGCCAGTGGCATGAAGCTTCCAGGAATCCTGCGCTCCATTTTCAACGATTGGCAAACTGAAAATTTGAAATTCGGATTCTGTCGGATTATTAGAATTCAGCACCAATTGCACACTGCGCTGTTCGCCATCGGAAAATGCCATGGCTTCTAAAATAGCAACCTGTTCAATGCAACCATCATCCGTACCGAAGATCTGTTTTGAAGCGGCAAGCGCCATTTCCAGATAAGCAACGGCGGGAAAAATCGGCGTGCCGAAAACTCGATGATCATCAAGCAACGGCAAAGTAGCCACGCTAACCTGGGACTCGAACACGGCGTCTTTGATGGCGGGTGATCGCATTCGATAGTTCAACAGCGGATGAAGAGCTCTGCCAGAGATCATTTCCTTGGCAGGGACTGCTTTTTGAACCTGAACCTGACCTGATTCGTCAAGCCAGTAGCGGCTGCGTTGAAACGGATAGGTGGGCAGTTGAATTTTAGAGCGGCTGTAATCGCTGTCAAAGCCGCTCCAGTCAATCGGAATACCACTGATGTAAAGCTGCGCCAGACTATCCAGCATCATCTGCCAGTCGCTTTTCTTTTCCCGCAGCGAGGGCAACCACTTGGCAGAGGATTCGGGGATGCAGCGCCGACCCATTCCTAATAATGTGGGATTGGGGCCAATTTCCAAAAAGATATTGCAGCCTTGATGGGCCAGCACTTCCATGCCACCAGCGAACTGAACCGTTTCGCGCAAATGGCGTCTCCAATAGCGAGCATCAGGAATTTCCCACGGGCCAAGGATCTTATTGTCTAAATTTGATACCAGGGGGACAAAGGGACTTTTGTACTGAATCTCCCCAGCTACCTGCTCGAATTCATCCAGAATCGGATCCATGAGCGGCGAATGAAAAGCATGAGACACTTTCAAATAGCGGCTACTAACGCCATCGCCCGCCAATAATTCGACAATGGTCATGACGGCCTCGCGCTCTCCCGAAATAACGATATTTTCTGGCCCATTGATAGCAGCAATAGCCACTTTGTCCTGATAAGGCCGGATCGTCTCTTCGACTCGCTGGGTCGTGGTAAAGATCACCGCCATTTCGCCATTGCGAGGCAAGGACTGCATCAATCGACCCCGAGCTGCCACCAATTTTAAGCCATCCTCCAGGCTGAAAAATCCCGCCACACAGGCTGCCACATATTCGCCGACGCTATGACCGAACACATAATCGGGCTCAATTCCCCACGATTTCCATAGCTCAGCCAGCGAATATTCCAATGCAAACAGGGCGACTTGTGTGTAAAGGGTTTCATTTAACCGTGCCCCCTGTTGTTCAGATTCCGGGAACATCACTTGGAGCAAGGGAACTGGTAGATAAGCATTCAAAATCTCATGACATCGATCCAACGCCTCTCGAAAGGTCGGTTGGGTTTGATAGAGCTCTTTTCCCATACCCGCATACTGGGCCCCCTGACCAGTAAATAGAAATGCGATCTTCGATGATTTTTCCGACTGAACCGATCCCGCATGAACACCGGCGGCATCATTTCCCGCTATATAGGCCACCAACTGATCGCGCAATTTTTCGATCGAATCACCAACAACAGCCAAGCGATAGCTGAAAATCGAGCGGCCGGTATTGGCGGTAAAACAGGTATTACCGATATTGATCCCAGGATACTGAGCAAAAAACCGCTGATAGCGATCGGCCAGGTCTTTCAGTGACTTTTCAGATTTAGCCGATAATGTCAGCAGATGAAGCGGTCGCTCCGGTTCATTGTGACTGGCTTTTCGGCTCAGTGGCTCTTCAATGATCACATGGGCATTGGTGCCACCAAATCCAAATGAGCTGACCCCAGCGATGCGGCGGTTCTCGCCAGCTTTCCATGGGATCGGTTCCGTGGCGATCTTGAAAGGATATTGATCCATGGGAATATGAGGATTAATCGTCTGGAAATGAAGTTGTTTTGGAATCAACTCATGATTCAAAGCCAGAACCACCTTAATGACAGCAGCAATCCCGGCGGCCGATTCCAGATGGCCAATATTGGTCTTGACAGAACCAATAATACAGGGCTGATCTTTTGGACGGTCTCGATGCACCGCTGCCAGAGCTTCCAGTTCAATGGGATCGCCCAGCCTGGTACCGGTGCCGTGGGCTTCAACGTAATTGACCTGACTGGCGGTGATTTTGGCATTGGCAAGTGCCTGCAAAATAACCGCCTCCTGAGCTTTGGCGTTGGGCGCAGTGATGCCATTAGATTTGCCATCCTGATTCACGGCCGAGCCCCGGATCAACGCTAAAATGCGATCGCCAGCAGCCAACGCCTCCGAGAGACGCTTCAAAATAATGATACCACACCCTTCGCCACGTCCATAGCCATCCGCCGAGGCATCGAAGGTTTTGCAGCGGCCATCTGGCGCCATCATTCGAGCATGAGAAAAGGTGATCGTGCGCTCTGGGGAAATGATGAGATTGACTCCCCCGGCAATGGCCAGATTGCATTCCCCGATCCGAAGGCTTTGCACTGCCAGATGTATGGCCGATAAAGATGAGGAGCAAGCCGTGTCAAGAGCAAGGCTCGGCCCTTTCAGGTCAAAAATGTAAGAAATCCGATTGGCTGCAACGCTAAAGGCATTGCCAATCCCGCAATAAGCATCAATCAGCGAATGATCACGGTACAACCGAGCAGTATAATCATCATTGCTGATGCCGATAAAAACGCCAGTATCGCTTCCGGCCAGTTTATCTGGGGGAATTCCCGCATCTTCTAAGGCTTCCCAGGTCACTTCTAACAATAACCGCTGCTGCGGGTCCATCCGAGCGGCCTCTCGCGGCGATATGCCGAAAAACTGGGGATCAAACTGGTCGATCTGCTTTAAGAAGCCGCCATGTCGCGTGATCATTTTCCCTGGCACATCAGGATTTGGATCATAAAGCGAATCACGATCCCAGCGATCTTCCGGCACCTCGGAAATCGCATCCACGCCTTGAGAAAGCAATTGCCAGAATTCATCCAGATTATCAGCCCCGGGAAAACGACAGCCCATCCCAATAATGGCAATCGGCTCTGCATCCATGGTTTTGATCGATGTTACCTTTGGAGAAATGACCTTCCCGCCATCCTCTTCAGCCAGAAAAGCCGCCAGCGATTCGATGGTGGGATAATCCCATACCAGGGTCGGCGATAGCTTTCGGCCTAACCATTCCTCCAAATCCCCAGCCAGCCCAACCGCCTGGGCCGAGTCCAATCCGAAACTCACGAATGGTTTTTGGATATCGATCTCATTCGCATCAATCCCCAGATTTTCCGAGATTTTCGATACCAACCAGGATTCGATGGCTGCTACGGTGGTGCTCTTTTTTTCAATCCTTTTTGGAGTTACTTCGGCTATTGGAGTTGGTGGAGCTGGCTTGACCATGGCCACTGTTTCTTGGGGAATATCGGTTTGAACATGACCGGACGCTCGCCATTCGGCGACCACTTGGAGTTTGCCTTCCAAAAATTCATTTTTCGTTGCTCGCCGTTGAATCTTGCCGCTGGAGGTTTTAGAGATAGTGCGCGGTTTGATCAGTACCACGGCGTAGGCTTGCAGTTCATGCGCCTCTGTCACATTCCGACGGATCGCACCAATGATCTCCTCCGCATCAAGCTTTTTCGGATTACGCACTTCTACCACAATGACCAGCCGCTCCTGATCTTCAATATCCACGGAGAAAGCCGCGCTGCAACCGGGCCGCAGATTGGGATGCGAGTTTTCCACGGTAAACTCGATATCTTGGGGATAATGATTTCTGCCCCGAATGATGATCAAATCTTTGATGCGGCCAGTAACGAACAGCTCTCCGTCCTTTAAATACCCCAGGTCTCCAGTGCGCAGAAAGTATCGCCCCTCCTTGCCTTTAATTTGTGCCCGAAATGTTTCCTCTGTCTCCGCTGGCCGGTTCCAATAGCCCTTGGCTACACTGGTACCAGAGACCCAGATCTCGCCAATCTCGTTCGCGCGACATTCTTCGAATGTCTCCGGATTAACGATGGCGATGATTTGATCACCGTAAGTATGCCCGCACCCGACGGCTGGCTGGCTATCGGTTTGGTCAGGGGAAGTCTCGATGAAGCGATTGTTCTTCAGCTCGGATTTTTTGATATTCACGATGATTGGCGGATCAGCAGTATACCCGCCCGAGACAAACAAAGTGGCCTCCGCCAAGCCGTAGCAGGGATAAAAAGCCTCCCGTTTGAAACCGCAGGGCTCAAATGTCTTTGTGAACCGATCAATGGTTTCGGGTCTCACCGGCTCAGCGCCACTAAATGCGACTTTCCAGTGAGCCAATGAGAGTTTCTCTTGTTGCCCTGGCGTCACCTTGCGAGCGCAGAGATCATAGGCAAAATTAGGGCCACCACTGATCACCTGAGCATTCTTGATGCGGGAGATCGTATTGAGCCAGCGCATAGGTCGCTGAAGAAAATCGATTGGCGACATCAGCGTACACGGCATTCCCCCATACAATGGCTGCAACACCCCGCCAATCAAGCCCATGTCATGATAAATCGGCAACCAAATAACCCCTTCGCAATCTGGTGTAAATGAAAATCCTTCATAAATCAAAGCCAGATTGTATAATAAATTTTCATGGCTCAGCATAACCCCTCGCGGGACACCGGTGGACCCAGAAGTGTACTGAAGAAACGCCAGCGTATCTTTATTGATATCTGGTTCTTTCCAATCCTTGGCCATGTCATTTTTCACGTCTTCAGAGGAGATCCATTGCAGATCGCTTAAATCTTTGGCGTTCAAAATCGCAGATCGCTGGGAGAGAACCGAGCCAAGGGTGCTGCCAAATTTTTTGAAGAACGGAACTTTTTCTAAAGATTCCGTTACCTTAGAACCGATCCTCATAATTTTGATCATGGAGAGAATGGAATCATTGGTCAACACCAGTTTTGCCTGGGCATCGCGGGCAATGGCTTGCAATCGCGGCAACGTTCGATTGAGTCGCGTCGGATCTGGCGGATAAGCCGGCACCGCTATGACGCCAGCATAAAGACAACCAAAAAATGCCGTGATATATTCAATCCCTGGGGGATAGATGAGCAACGCGCGTTCGCCGGTCGCTCCCAGCGATTGAAGCCAAGCGCCCAACGCGCGAGCACGACGATCAAGATCTTCATAGGTGACCAGAATATCTTTTTCCTCGCCATCCCGTAGGTAAGTGTAAGCCCGCCGCTGTGCAAAATTGGTCGCTCTCCATCGGAGCAGCTCCACTAATGTGGATGGTTCAAAATTTCCCCCGCCATAAGCTTTTGAGTGAATTGACATAGGTAACCTTTCACCAGTTTGAATGCTTGAAATTCCCAAAATCAAAAAATTTGCTCTGCAAGATATCCCATCCTCAAAATGTCATAATATTGGCCGTCCAAACAGCATTCCCGGCGCAAAATCCCCTCCACCTTAAATCCCAGCTCTTCATTCAATTTGATCGTGCGGATATTGAGGTCTGTCGAGTGCAGACAGATCTTTTGCAATCCCAAGCTGCCAATGCCATATCCCATCCAGAGCTTTATTGCCTCTCGAAGCAAGCCTCGGCCCTTGTATTCTGGCGCTCCAATGAATGCCCGTAATTCCGACTTTCGCTGGATCCGATCAACATCGAAAAAACCTATTGCACCGATCGCGAAATCCTCATCATGGTTCAACGTGATGATCCCTAGAATATTGGCATCATCTTCAATCAACTGGCCCAATTCGGATCGGGTAGCTTTGGTCCAGCAAATCAAAAATTGCTGGTGCTCCTGCAAAGCCAACCATCGTTCCATCGCCGCAACATCTCGATCCTTTCTAAACTGTCGAATCCGGATCCGTTCGCCAATCAATGGAAGTTCAATTTTCTCCCCAGCGCTGTAAGAAATCGGCACACTGGGCTGAACCATCGCTGGATACCCATCCTTCATGGATAAATCCAGCAGGAAATTGACCAACCTCAAATAGTCTACCTGCTTGAATCCATATTGGGCGGTCTCCTTAAACAGACTTCTCGCGATAGCCTCAATCGTCACGGTTGGGATTGTTTCGTTGCTGTTGTTCATGATGTGGTCTTTTCATCAAAATTAATTGAGGATCTGAACAATATCCAGATCCAACTCCTTTTGAGTATTCATCTGTCGTCGATTGGACAGCGAAATCCACGAAGGCGCTAACCCGACATGAATTTTTAAGAAATGATGATCAGATTCGTGCACCACCCGCCCCTTGTCGGACGATTCGGCGTGCCAATTTCCCGTACTTACCAGAGGTCAAAGAAATTGATTTGAACGAAGGCAGAAATCACCACTTCCGCCCTGACAAAAACTAACTAATAATAGAACCAATCTCAAGAAATTGCGGAAATATGCGTTCGTTAGAATGCCCAATATCATTTTCGCTAACATTTGCAGCCACAGGTGGAATCCGAATCCAGCGAGCTCCAAAGAATTCGTGCCTGAACGAAACTGGCAAATTTTGAGTGATACTGTCATTGCGAGCGGAGCGAAGCAATCTCTTCGCTTTATGTGATTCAATGAGATTGCCTCGGCATCCGCCACCTGGCGGACGCCTCGCAATGACCAGAAAAAGTAAAAAATAGGCCTTTTCGTCCAAATACTAATTAAATCATTGACCAACCAATTCATTGACAAATTTTCGCCATGGTATCAGATGCAAATCGATTCTTATGCAGGCGGAAATTCGATATCTTACTACCTCCACAAAGGACAGATTGAGCAAATTTCCATCATCAATCATTTTTCTCATTGCCCTGAAAAGCTTGCTCCCATGGAGCTGAAGTTCCATTATGTCTTTTGATGACTTCGATCCAGCAGGCTAATCTTTGGAGGTGAAACGTGATCACCGCTCTACCTGGATGAACCGATGCGGGCTAACGATGGCTACTGCGTTTGAAAAAAGAGATCATTGAATTACGCTTTGGTAATTCGCAAGCAAAAGAATGCTATTATTTAGCAGGGGCTCGGTATTTTGCACTCGAAAGGAAACGATCTAAACGCGAGAATCCATGTTGCGATTAAAATTTGGAGCAAAATCTGCTTTTCTCTTTTCCGCAATTTCAATGTTCTGTTACTATTTATAAGCGTGATTTCATAGAAAGAAACAATAGGGGGATGATGAAATTTTTCTCAAAATTTTTTACGCATTCACCCATCAAAGAAAATATTGTACCAGTAGAAATATTTCTCAAGTTGATTCAAAATGGCCCTATTCAACATGCCGATTTACATGAAATAAGAGGCCTATTTTCACAACTTGAAAAGAATCCGGAACTCAATTAAAAAGGCACTTGATCTTTTATCTCAGTTTTTGTATGATTCAGTCGACAATGGTCTTTTCAGTGTCGATTGAAGTGGGGGAATTCTGATTATCATGCGCGTTATCAGTTTGCAGAAGTGCTGGTGAACAGCATGATTCTTACGCCTCTCTGACATATCAAGCGATAATATGGGATATCCAGCGCCCAGTAAGCATTCGAAGCATCGGCGCCCTCTGGGTTTCGTGATGAAGGCTGGATATGAAATTATCGAATCCCCCATGCTTCCAATTTCGCAATATCACCAAAAATTGATGTCTTACCAAAACAGTATCGGAATTTTGAGCAAAATAAGTTGACAATAATTATTGACCAAAGATTTGCTCAGCCATGGTATGAAGCGGTTCATGATTATTTTTATTTCAGCACTCGCTGGCGGTTCTGGTTATGGCGTTTAGGAAAAGATCCGCTTCGCATCTGAGCAGAGCGATGTCAGCATTCATACAGGTTTTGTTCAAACGGATCACATAAAGCCAGCAGGAAGGGGGTGATATGGCCGCTGTGTAACAGAGGCAATTTCATTTTCTAATTCACTCGTAACAGGAATGGTCAATTTTCACAGATGGAGGACCAAAATGATCAAGAAAGCTCTTCTTGTCATGCTCGCATTGATGGTATTGGTATCGCTGTCAGTCAATGCCAAAGAAGACCCAAAGTCGCTTAAGGAGCTGATCGATAAGGCCGAGACTATCATAGTGGGCAAGGTGGAGAAACAGACATCGCAGTGGGACGATAATCATCGCCAGATTTACACCACTGTGACTGTCAAAGTGAAAGAATATTTGAAAGGCGAGGAGGCGGTCCCCACGCAAATCATCCGACTCCCCGGTGGCAAGGTGGGCGACATTCATCTCAGAGTGTCGGATGTTCCCACGTTCGAAAACGGAGAAGAAGCCCTGCTATTTCTCAATTCTTCGCCAGAACATGGGAAGGAAAAGCTCATTGCCGGGTGGAGCAAAGGAAAGATCAAACTGGATGGCAAAAGCGAGGGTGCTGCCACCGTTTCCAAAATCAAAAAGCTGATTGGGAAATCTGGTTCGGGTTTCACTATGCCAGAACGGATTCAGTTTCCCGATCCGAATCTGCTGATCAGTCGGGCAAAGAAACATAAGCCATCCCAGGGGCATATTTCTAGCGATGAATCCGAGACAGAAGACGTCGATTACGGCTGGAAATGCGTTTGGGGTGATAATTTTGAACACGGCTTCCCCGGCACGGATTGGATCTTGGGTCGGAATGGTAATCCTGGCGTCCATAATGGCTATACGTGGGGTCTCACGGATGTAAATCCCTATGACGGAAACTATGCGGTGTGGTGCGCGCAAACCAACATGTTTCCGGATAATCCTGATTTGCAAGCTGGGACCGATAATTATCCCAATAACACGCAGGCGTGGATGATTGCAGGACCGTTCGATTTGAGCGATGTGTACTCTGCAAAGCTGACCTTTAAGATCGATCAGACGGTGGAGCCGTTCCGGAATGTCCCGCCCGCCGATAATAGCTATATTGGGCCGTTGGATCGAACTGGAGTAGGCTTCTCCATTGACGGCGTCTGGTTCCAAATCACCGAACAACCAGAATATCAATGGATCTACCAATCCACTGGTGGCTACATCCACTACGAAATCAATATCGAAAATGTCATTGGGCCGCTATGGGATAAAACCCAGGTTTGGATCTGCTTTATCTTCTTCAGCGATTATCAGAACACGGATAAAGGGACCTGGATCGACAATGTGAAGATCAAAAAATATGTTCCTCAGGAAATGCATCCCGAAGTCATGTCCGTAGTGCCGCTCAAACAATCGGCGGGGACTGGCAAGAGCATCAAGATCCTGGGCAACAATTTCGGCGACTACAATGACGGCAATACGGATACCAAAGTGGAGTTCTTCGGTGGCTTCTACTGGTGGGGTGATTCCCTCTGGATTCCGGCAACCACCTTTAGCCATTGGAATAACACGAAGATCATTTGTGATGTTCCGGCCGGCGCCAGCAGTGGAAAATTGCGATTGAGACGTCCGAAGGAAGGGATTGCTTATCACAAGTTCGATGTCTCCTTTGGCTATTGTGGGTCAAAATGGTATCCTGGCGTTGGAACCGCGCTCGGGACCGATTATCCCATCATTCCGTTTAAGATCAGCGCTCCGCACGCTGCCGCTTTTGTCGATATCATCAACAGCGCAGAAACATGGAACGTCCAGGGCAATGCCATGGTGCATTTGCAGTTTGCCGGGCCATCTTCTGTGTCGCATGCAGCGCTCGACGGGGAAAACACGGTATTGTTCGACTACTATACATTCCCTGGATCACCCAGCACCACTTACTTGTGGACCGACGGATCTGGCCATATCCTCGAAGCCGATATTGTGCTGAATACCCTGTATGCGTGGTGTCATGACGCCGCTTCCGCGTCATCCCCAGCCAGCATGGTATTAGCCAATTGGGCAACCCATGAATTCGGCAATTTGCTGGGTCTCACCAATCTGTACGGTTGGAATGATCGGGAAAAAACCATGTTCGGATACACCTGCTGGGATCATATCGAATCGTACTTCTTGGATGAGCATGCGATTGATCTCCATCCCGAGGACATTGAAGGATTGCAATGGATTTATAGCAATGCCTTCGATGTGGCATTCACCGCTTATCCCAATGTTGGCGTGAGTCCGCTGAATGTCACCTTTACCAATAAGACACGAAGCAAATATCCCATTGCCAGCTATCATTGGGATTTCGGTAATGGCCAAACCAGCCATGCTCAAAATCCGACGGTCGTTTTCACCGCTCCAGGGGATGCAACGTTCGATGTTAGCCTAACAGTAACCGATGTGAATGGAAATTCGAAAACCGCAACGGTTCCAGGCCTCATCAAATTGAACCAACGCCTGGCGGCTGGGATCAATGCAGAGCCCACGGTAGGATTCGGCCCATTGACCGTTCGATTTGAGAATCGGACAATTGGTGATGCAGAAACCTTTTTGTGGGATTTTGGTGATGGCACTACCAGCACCGAGCGAAATCCAGTTCACACCTATTCTCAACCAGGGATCTACTCGGTCTCATTGACTTCCAGTGCCGGTGGATTCAGCCATACAGAATCTATCGCCGGATTAATTGAAGTCTATGATGATATGGAGCACCTCGGACTCACCTATTTGAACCTGGTGCAACATAGCGGTGAAACCTGGCGAGGAGAAGAATGGGACAATGCGGTCGATCATACCACGTTCCATACCATCGGAACGGTAAATGTCAGAGGCGATCATCCCTGGGCGATCTTCACGTTCGATGACGGCTTCGCTCGAACCATTCATAAGGTTCGCCTGATGACCGACACTGGTTTAGAGGACAAACAGGCTGACTGGGTGAAGGATTTCACCATTTCGATTTCGATGGATGGTGAAAACTTCACTGATATCGGTACGTTCCGAAAAACTGGTGGTGGTTGGGAAGATTTCTCGTTCGATCCAGTCCAGGCGTTATTTGTGAAACTTACCTGCGAAGCTGGCGCGCATCGCTGGCAGCAGATCGGCGAGTTCGAAGTTTATGAGAAGATCAATCTGCCCGATATTTCTGGCTCTGTCATCATCGCCTCGGAATCCCATGTGGCTAATGGCTACGATCAGGCAGGCGTGAAGATCGTGCTTGCCGATGCCAATGGCAATCCAGTCAGCGGCTTATCGCCTTCCTATTTTAGGCTGTCGGCCACTGGATCAAATAATTTCTACAACCTGATTACTGAGACCGATGAGCCAGGAATCTATAAAGGGACCTTCTCCACCCTCACCCCAGAAGATAAAACGATTTCGGTTCGCGTCGGCGGGGTGCGATTAGCATCATCCTCACTCATAACGGTTGCTCCTGTGGTAGTCAAATTTACCGAGCCAGAATTGATCAAGGAAAAACTCCTTGTTCATGAAGGCACCGAAACCTGGAGAAATGAGGATTGGAGCAAAGCCATTGATGATGATCCAGAAACTCAGGTGGCCGCGAATAAATATGACGGCTGCTACGGCATCTATCAATTGGTAGACCCGTCTGATCGGGGCATCATCAAGGTGCGGTTGTTAAGAGGGAATGGCAAAGGCTATCCAAAACAATTGGTCACGGAATATCGGATTTCGACCTCAACGGATGGTGTCAATTTTGTGGAATTATTCAAAAAATACACCACGGCCACCGACTGGGAAGAAACGCTATCGCTCCCGGTCGTAGCCAAATATATCAAGATCGAGCTGTTGGAATCCGAAGACCAGTATCGCGCTTTTGCCGAACTTGAAGTCTACACAACGCCATTAGTCAGTACCAGCTTAGAGGCACTGTTTGGGGCTGGATTCAAAGCCGGCGAAGTGATTCCGACCAATTATGCCTTGCGTCAGAATTATCCTAACCCGTTCAACCCTGAAACCATGATCGTCTTCGATCTGCCGGAAGAAGCGAAGGTGACCCTGGAGGTGTACAACCTCATGGGACAAGCGATTAAGACCTTAGTAAATGACAAAAAGGTCGCCGGCAGATATCAGATCATGTGGGATGGCTGTGACGACAAAGGCATGTCAGTTGCGAGCGGAATTTACTTCTATCAAATTAAGGCGATCGGCAAATCCAACACCTTCTCGAAGAAGATGAAGATGATGCTGGTCCGATAGTTCCTGCTAACTGATTTCTGATCAGAACCGAATGGGCTATTCTGCGCCCATTCGGTTTTTTTATATCCCCTTAGTCCTCAATTGCTGACACGAAGAACCCTTCATAAAAACAAGAATCCCGAAGACTTTATCTTCCACGCCCAACTATGGTTGGGACCATTCCCTTTACTGCATCATGCTGCATTACCCACCAGGTGATTATCGCAACTTGGGCAGGATTAGACATAACAATCCCCAAATCGTCATCAGCAGATTATATTTTAATTTTTTTCTATATGCAACATGGGCAATTCACTGAGTCCGTGTCATTTCTTCCTCCAACTGGCGGACAGGAATCTCTTTAAAAGCCGTTGGTTACATCAAACCAAAAGCGAGATGCCCGACTACGAAATTACGACATATAAGCCTATTATTGAAATCTTACGATTGGAATTAATTATGATGTGACCGATCAGCCTAGGAGTTCTTTTAAGCTCAACGCATTCTGGACTGCCCAGCCAAAGGCATCATTGTTGTAAAATGCATAAACATCCATTCCGTTCACGAGCCAATTTTTGATCTTCTCGGCATCATGCAGGAGCTGCTGGGGAGAATAATTGGAGGAATAAAGCAGGCTGGGACCATGGCGTCTGACGTAGATAAAATCGGCTGTCACTGGCTCGCTAATGATCAAATTAGGCCAATCAGCAAAACAAAGTGCAATATTGGCCGAGCGGAGTAATTCATGAACCAGGGGAATATTCCAACTGGAATTACGAAATTCTATGGCAATTTTCACATCGGGCACCAAAGACTGCTGTTGCCAGTAGTCAACAAACGCCTTCAATCGTGCCATATCCAAATTCCAGAAAGGGGGAAATTGAAACAAAATGACGGCCAATTTCTCTCCTAATCCTGATGCATTTTGAAGGAATTTGGGGATCGTTTCCTCTGGGTTGTGGAGTTTTTTCAGGTGGGTAATGAAGCGGCTCGCTTTGATCGCGAAGCGAAACCCGTCTGGAGAATTTTTCCGCCAATGTTCAAAGACCTCTCTGTTTGGTAAATGGTAAAATGTATTATTAATTTCGACACAATTGAAATGCTGACAATAAAAATAGAACCAATCAGATGGTTTCGAGTCGGCGGGATAAAAAACCCCGTTCCCCCAGTGACGATATTGCCAGCCACTTGTCCCGACATAGGCTTTGCCTTTTGGCATGAGCACCTCAATTGAAAATGATTCAACGGGACTCGATTTATCTTAACTGAAACCATTGTCCACGAGCTTGTAGCATCGGAATCTGTTTCATTCTGCCATCAGAACTCAAGGGTGAAAACGGGTCATTTGCATGCTCCCAATGAACCGCCTCTTCGTGGACGACTGCAATAACTCCAATTGACAAAAACTCTGGTAAAAGTAATCATAAAAATTTCGCATTAGCATCTGCTGACCTAACAGAATTGGTTAATTTCACTCGCGGCGCCCAGCAATTCTGCCCTCTATGCTCCTCAAGGTTTATTATGTCCCAGGGTTCACAAATGTTATTCCGATAGAAGCGAAGCAATCCCCTAACACCAGGATATTGCTTCGTCTCCGTCCGCTGCCAGATCCCCGAAATGACTAAACAGTGTTACATTTTCTCCCTTTATGAGCATATTATTTGATCCCTCTGGAATTTGTTCCTGCGCAAGAAGCTATTTGCGATTGAGCGTCGCTAATGGTATTCCGAAATCACGACCATGCTTCATCCATCAGCCAGCCGAGTGCTGGCCTCAATCGAAAATGGATCGAATCATGACCAAAATTTTGTTAATGATCATTGGCAAGCGTGCTTCTCAAAAAGCTTTTCAGCCCTTGATATTGCAAAACAGCATTCGCCGTTTCATCCAACAGATCAACCCAGTTATCGCGTATCAAATCCATATTGGACTCGACGAGATCCATTAATTCAGGATGATTTCGAATTTGCTGCAAAATGAGATGCGGGTCTGCCAGTGAATCAAGTTTCAGCAGGCTTCGAATTAATGGAAACAGCCGATATTCTTCCAAGGAGGCATAATCAATAAACTTGTCACCATAGATGAATGAAAATCGCTGCAATCCTTTGATAAGTTGAACAGGTGCGATATTGTAAATCCCTCCCACTTCATGAATGATATTTTCAAAATTCTCATGAAGGAAGGTCTCTGCTACCCTCAGTAATTGAATTAGGGTCAACCGTTGAGAGCGAATAACCAAAATATCAAATGCGCACTGCAAAATCCTTCGTTTTGGAATATGTAATGCATCATTGAGTTTGACATATCGTGCACGCTGTTCGATGAATCCATTTTTCGCGTAACTATGATAGCTGCCAGAGAAATTGATCCTTCCCAGGGTGGAATAATTATCGCATAATACATGAAATATTGCTCCCCACCGCAGATCGGATCGCTGATCGTTTTCACTCAGCAGACGCAAATCATGAGCGATCGCTTGAAATCGTGACCGTCCCAAATGAGTGATAAAATCTGGAATAACATTGCCCAAAACCAGTTCCCCTCGATTTAAGGGAATAGGTTGAAGATTTATTTTCTCATAAGCCAGATTTAAAAGATATGTATGGGTAAAAGTTAGCACACTTAAATATACAAATTTTTCTTATTTTTGCAACAAAAAATAAAGCCCTGAAATTTCCATGATCTGAAGGCTTCAAGGCTTTGTTGAATGCGTACAATCAAAAACAGCAGTTATTATCTTTCGAGCCGTTCTTTTCGCAAAATTTAAAAAATCATTTTAAATGTCGGGCTTGCACTGGCAGGTATGTTAATTTTGGCTTGAAATAACTGTCGATTTCCAATGAAATGTGAGCGTTCGCACCAACGAGTACACTCAATTACATTCCATCTACCGCAACACATCCATATCAAAGGCTATTGGCATATTTTTGGGCTTTCTGAAAATACTCGCTATCTGGATATTCATTCATCAATTGGTCGAACATCGCCAGGGCAGTCTGTTTATCTCCTAACAGCATGTAACACCTGCCCATCATCAGGAGCGCGTCGTCCTTTTTAAATGATTGCGGATAAGATAGGACTTTTTGAAATGCGTCAAGTGCCATCCGATAATCGCCCTGTCCAAAATAACTTTCACCGATCCAATACTGACAATTGCTGCTGAGTTTGTGATTGGGATTGGTCTCCAATAATGAATTGAACAAATAGATCGCAGCATCAAACTCTCTGGCATAATAATGCTGGAGCGCTTTTTCATAGCTTGCTGCGAAATCTGTCAAATCCGCATCCAGCGACGCCGCCAATTCTCCGCCGCGACTTTTCAGATTTTTCTCAAGTTCAGCAATCTTTTCTTTGCGGATATCTAATTGAGCTTTTAGTTCTTCAATTTCTAATTCCTTTTGCCGAATGGCATCATTCAACTGATCGATGCGGGATTTTAGTCGAATGTATTCCTCCATATTCATATTGGCAGTAGCCGTCTCGTTATAGCTATCCAACCCCTCAAGGAGCGAATTCAATTCGTCATCAGCAGAACCACTTGAATCTTCTGCTGAGATTTCATCGAGCGCACTGTTCTCGGTTATCGGCTCACCACCGCTGCTTCGGATAATTGGATTGGATGATAAATAATATGTGATCCCGGTTCTTACATTTAAATATGCATCGCTTGCGCCGCCATGATGATTGTTCAGGTCATCTCCGGTAGTTATACGATAATCCACATGGGAATCCAAAGCTAAATTCGGATTCATCATGATTTCAATCCCTACTCCCATGATCAACGACGCATCAAAATATCCACCGAGATATCGCCCTGGCAAAGCGCTGGATCCTGGACCATGGTAGGAAAAATGAAACACCCCTAAGCCCGCATAACCATAAGGAGCAAAATTACTTTCGGGAAGGAATTTTATTGCGCCTTTCGCATCTATCGTTATGAGGTCAGTATGGTAGTTGCCCGTGTTATTGGGAGCGCTTCCAGTCAATGTCCCATATCCAAAGGCTATATTGGCAAAAAAGCGTTGGCTGATATGATATTTTGCATAGGTTTCAATCCCAAAGCCATACTTGCTTGGATCTTCGCAATAGATTTTTTGTACACCCGTATTCAATCCCAACCCAAAGCGACCAGCCGTCAACATCTGCCCGGATACATTCGAAATGAACATCAAGCACAATGCAATCGAATGGATCGCCCAACGATATTGTTGCATTTTCAGCCTCCAATTCCCCCCCGCTATTTGCATAAATCCAAAATCATACCTTTTTGAATCTATTTCCCATCCCACTAAATATATTCGATTAAATCCCTAGGGACAACTTTTTCAATGGTGATTTTTTTATCGGAATAAATGTTATAAGCTTTGATCAGCTCATTCATTTTCTCCATCGTCTCTTTAACCACTTTGACGTTCTGCTGCTTATTATCGGTTTCCGATCCTGACTTTATGGTTTTTCTCAGTTCTAAAATTGTCTCACCAATTCGTTCAAAATAATAATTGCTCATAGAGTGATTGATCAATTCATCCACTTTTTCTTTCACTTCCTTTTCACGATTCGCCAAGAACTTTAGTGTGTTCTTCAAATGGAATAAATTTAAGTCGCGAATCAATTTTTCATCTTTTCCAAGATAGATAAAAAGTGCTGGATAACGATTATAAAAATCTGTTTTCTGAGCAACCGTTGTCAGCAAATACTGTTCAATAACCACGCGCTCTTCAAAGGAAACCTCTCGATGGGAAGCATATTTTAATGAATTCGCCTCTTTAGAGTATTCCACTCGTATCAATAGATCTGAAAATGAAAAATACAGCAGCTCTTTCATTGTTCGTTTCCCCTTTTGGCTTCCAAATAGTTAGCTTATGGGTATATATCCGTTGAATTACAAACATTGTGCCACCTCACTTAAAATATTTAGTAGCTTATTGGATTAGAATTATTAGAATTTGACAGTTAGCTACATAAACATCCGATGGATGCGATAGATTCCAATGTATTAAAACAAAACAAACGTATCGAATTGAAGCATATTTTCGGCACTAACAATCGAGAAAGTAAATAATAAACCATTTTAATATTTTTATATATATTGTTTCTAATGAATTTTACTTTATTGATTTTCAAATTTATTTGAAATTCATCACGACATAGCCATTGAACGACCATTTCAATGATCTGTTTTCCACGAATGCTGATAATGCCGTTTGGGCGGGAATAACGATAAGCTAAAAATTCTGAAGCTCACTCACGGAACAAGGATCCAATGAAAACAGGCGATATAGATTAGATCTGCTACTATCTGATCTATCAATAGGGTTCATTGGAAGGATATCTATTCAGTACGGGGAATCCAAATGCTTGATCTATTGGAGGAAATGATAAGGTTCAAGAAGCATCAAGATTTCTTGAACAATTTGGCTTACAGATTTCCGCGTCACATCGATAATAATATCGGCCTGATCATACCCAGGCTTTCGGATGAGCATTAGTGATTCTATTCTGGTATAAATTTGATTTGGAGTAGAAAGCACCCGTCCTTGGGCGTCTGGTCCTGCGATCAAATGTCTTTTTTCTGAGTTTTCAATTCGTTTCCAAATCTCTTCGGGGGTTGTGGCCAAACAGATGGATATCCCTGATTTCTGGACCAAAAGCAAATTCTCTATATCCATGAGGGTGCCGCCCCCCAATGCGATCACGGCATTTTTGCGCTGCGCCAATTCAGCTAAAATTTCGCTTTCAATCTCGCGGAAAAAAGCGGCTCCTTCATCTTGAAAAATCTGGGCAATTGACTTTCCTAATCGTGATTCGATTTCAGCATCTAAATCAAAAAAATCTCGATGCAGTGCTTCTGCCAGGGCGTACCCAATTGTCGATTTGCCGCTTGCCATAAACCCAGTCAAGTAAATCAATGGCGGAGGAGACGGCAAACCTAACTCCGATTTATCTTTCATTTCACAATAACTTTAATGTTAAATGAGGAAATCCTCGATGCATCATTGCGATTTTAATCTTCAGCTATATTGGCCACTTTTTTCGCTTTTTTAGATGTTGTCTGCTTTTGAAGCTTTATGGGTTTCAGCTTATATTTTTCTCGAAGTTCGTCAACCCGCTTACGAGTTATCGAGATTCGTTTCTCGAGATCGGAAGGGGCTAACTCCAAAAAGCGATTGTAGCTGACATACGCCTTTTTGTAATAGCCGAGATTGTCCTGCGCCAATCCCAAATTGAGCCAAGCTTCGTAATAATCGGGGTTTATTTTTATCGCTCGATCATAGCACTTCACTGCGTCTTTGAGTCTCCCCACTTTGGCTAATACCACACCCAAATTATTCCATGCAGTAATTAAATCAGGATTCAGCTTAATGGCTTTCTCATACGCTCGAATCGCTTCGGTGATTCGATCAAGTTTCGTTAAGATATTTCCAGAGCGATAATGGGCATGATAATAATTTGGATTTAGTTTTATCACTTGCTCGAAGCAGCGAAGCGCCTCGACATCTTGGCCGAGTCGTTGCAAACAAACGCCTTTATAATACCAGGCTTCATATAAACGGCTGTATAGATCAATCGCCTTGTCATAGTACTCAATAGCTTCCGCTGGCTTATTGAGCTTAAAAAGGATGTTTGCGCAGCATAACCATGCCTCATATTCATCTGGCGATGCGTCGGCAGCGGCTTTGAATTTCACGAGGGCTTGATCATACTTTTTCATTTTTTCTAAGGCTACCGCCTGATTGAGCAGGGCTTCATAGAAATTGGGCCGAATTTCTGCCGCCTTTTCTGCCATAACATAAGCATCCTCGAATTGCCCCAATTGCAACAATATCCCGCTTTGATTAAGAAAACCAATTCCTGTCTGAACCCAATTTGTGGATAGGTCGTACTTCTCAAGAGCATCCTGATAATCGCCTCGTTGATAGGCTCGATTCCCTAACTTAAACATCGCCAATGCCTGCATTTGCTCTTGAAGTGGGATATTTTTTGCCTGCTCAATCTCTTGTCGCATTAATTGTTCATCCCCGATCAATTTGAAATGACCATCGGACAAATTCTCGTTCAGATAACGTCGCAGGCGTCTTGCTTCGGTTTCGGTGATTTCTTCTTTGAATTCACGAAAAGTATAAATTATGTCGGTTATGAATACAATTAGAATAGCAGCAAAAAGAATGATGATGTTGATTGGATTCAGCAAATGGTTCAAATCAAGGAAAAAGGTGATTGCAATAAGGATCATTCCAATCAAATTGATCGGAAGGTAAGGCCAAAATTTAAGCCTCAGCCCAACAATCACCAATAATAAAAAAAAGGCGAACAGGAAACCATTCAAAATTGTGAAATACATGCGCTCTTCGCTCCCAGCTATTTGTTCTGAACCCAAAATGGCTCAAAAAAGTACTGTTTTTCGCTTTCTTTATGACTATTCCATTGAACGATATCAGATCGAAATGATCCTGAGTGTAGGCTAATATAAACAATTCTAAACGATTTGTCAAGCGATAATTCTGCAAATTCATTTCTCATTTGAGAGAACTCAAGGAGGGGCCTTGCAGCGAAAAAGGATGCTCGATGGTGACATCATTTGTCAAGGGATAATCTATTCGAAAACCATTCGAATGAATGACCACGCATGGTGTATTATAGGACTGAGGAACTTCATGATGCAATTTAAAGATCGGATGTCGTCTTCTCAGAAAAATATTGGCTTTTAAATTTAGATTGATTTTATTGGAATCTTCATCTTGGCTTTCTTTAAATAATAAGCGTTATAAAAATACAGGGAACTTAAACATGATCGACGAGAAACAGGCGATTCAAATTTCTCTGGATTGCCATTGAGAAATATACTGCTCCGAAAAAATTCGATATATGTTAATTGAAGAAGTGGAGATCACTGATGACGATATGTTTTGGTTGGTAACGCTGACGTTTACGCAGCAATTGACACAGGCACTAAATCCAATAAGGCCATGACCGGACCGAAATATGCCAGATTCTCCAAGGAAGTTAAAATTGATGCTCAAACCAGCCAGGTGCGTTCTATTAGAAATAAAAAGCTATAAAGGTCGAACCAAAATTTTCTGTTAGTGCATCACAAGCTCAGGCGCAAAATCCGATCAATTGGGTCGAAAAGGCTTTCGCCTCGGGACAAATGCCCTTTTACCGAAATGGAATGCGCCTTTATTCGGAGAGTCAGAACGATCATTTTTTTAATTTCGGGCATATCAGGCGAATCAAAATCAACCATGATCAGTTGGCATGAACTCTCATGGGCTTCACCCATGAAAAGCGAAACGCCTGAACTACTGGTCTTATTAACGGCTTCCAAACTCGCAGAAAAATCGCAATTAACCAGCTCATTTGCTAAAGCCAATTTTTGGTGCAATCGATCTATTTTTTCAATGCACCGAAAACGATCGCTCCGCCGATTATAATCAAAGTGACAGGCCAATAATCAGAAATGATCTCTCCGAGATCAAAATAAATGAGATCCAATCTTCTGAGATAAATGATCCCGCCAATAAAGAGGAATATCGCTCCAGGAATCAATGAAGCCCAATCTTTTGGATAAAACATTGGCACCGAAAGAAAACTGAATCCCAAAATCATCAAAATGATTGGCCAAACTTCTCGAACATATCGGTAGGAAATGAAATCATAGTTTTTAAGCAAAAAATAACTGCCAAGCAGGAAAAGCAGCGTCCCAAAAAATATCCCACCTTTATCCCTCTTCTTGAGGACAGTCCTTAAGATCAGAATCCCAATAATTATCAAAATAATTGGATAGATTTCATCCCAGCCTACATAATAAGATGTCAATTTATTGACCAACAGTACTGCGCCGATAATAATCAGAATGAGTCCCGGCAATAGAGAAGGCTTTCGCGTGCTCATAACATCCATCCTCCGAAGATCAATTTTTTTGACCATCCAAGTTATTCATTCTCACCTTCTTTCGTGGGTGGTCTTGTGATTCGTTTTGTACGCCGCTGCGGGGCAGATGCTGCAGCGATTGGACTATCTGGGGTTGTTGAAGTCGATTGTTTCGACACTGCTGAGCTCTCAGGCACAACAATCATCCACACGATATAGATAATAATTGCGAAAAGGACTCCGGTGGCTAAGGAAATAATGACCCAAAGAATTCGAATGAGAGCTGGATCGACATTCAGATATTGTGCCAAGCCGCCACAAACGCCACCGATAATTTTTTCATCGCGGGAGCGAAATAATCTATGGCTTGGAGAAATAGGTTCATTTTTTGCAGGCTCGGTTTGTCCATTGGCAGGCCGCTTCAAGGCATAAAACAAATAAAAAGCGCCAAGCAGTATTAAAATAATAGGCCAGAAGCGATCCCAGTGGAAGAACCAGGGCTTGAAGAAATGAAAATGAAACGGTCGAAAGTAATACCAATCCCAGCGATTTGATAGAAACAATAAACCCAACAGAACAAAACCGATCCCCACATACAACGCCACACTCTGGGGTTTACGATCGGCAAAGCTCTGGTTTGGATTATCCCGCATTACCACCAGAGCAATAAGGTAAAGCAAAATGCCCAACCAAAATCCAGTAAAAAATATAATAATGAGCCATAAAATACGCACCAGGATTGAATCAACCTCGAAATATTCGGCGACGCCGCCACAAACCCCAGCAACCAAACGATCCACTTTTGATCGATATAGCCGCTTTGGCTCATCACTACTTTTTGATGGTTCCATCGTTGATCCCTTCCGAGTAATAAGAATTTAATAAAAGATGGCTAACAGGATTATACCCGTCGATCCATCAATTGCCTGTTTAAAGCGAGTCAAAAAACTCTTTTTTTCTTAGCCGGGAAATAGCCGCGAAAACTGAAATCGAATTAAACCTCTGCTCAATAACAGTTCCTGTCGAATATTGGCGCCATTTTTGAACCGAGATGCTCGCATAAATTTGCCGCAAGTATGTACGTAGGGTCATCCAAAAAAGTTTTTGAATTTTTTATCAAGTTTATTCATTTTTCTTTTTCTCAGCTTCGCCGGTCATTGGCACAAATCGGACTGGCAGCACGGATTCTTGCTCAATTTTCCCATCCGATTTTTTGCTAATCAGAATGAGCTCTTGGTATAGATCGCCTACGGGAATGATCATCCGACCGCCTGGTTTCAGTTGATCGATCAACGGCTGAGGGACGTGATCTGGTGCTGCAGTGACAATAATGGCATCAAAGGGCGCCTGGCGCGGCAAGCCGCGATATCCATCCCCAATCTCCACATGAACATTTCGATAGCCAAGCTGCTGCAACAATTGAGCGGCGCGATGCCCCAACGCAGGGATGATTTCGATCGTATAAACTTCGGAGCAAATCTCTGCCAGTATGGCGGCTTGATAACCAGAGCCAGTGCCTATTTCGAGCACCTTTTCGCCTCCTTTTAACCGCAACGCTTCGGTCATGAACGCCACAATATAGGGCTGAGAAATGGTCTGACCACTCCCGATCGGAAGCGGATAATCCTGGTACGCTTCGTTGCGAAGATACTCCGGGACAAACAAATGACGCGGCACCTTCCGCATGGCCCTCAATACCAGCGTATCTTTGACGCCCCGCTGTTGGATCTGCTCTTTCACCATCTGATGACGCTTGGTGCTGAAAAAGTCCTGTTCGACCTGAACTGGCTGTTGCTGCGGCAAAGAAGCATCGTTGCTTGGGCGACAAACACTGGCAAAAATGCTGAAGATGACGATAATCATGTTCCTTTTCATCGTCAGTTCTCCTTAGGTTGAATCAATTATGCTTCTGCAAAATGGATAAACGAATAACGATTCGACTGTCACTCTCACCAGCTCGAGAGTCTCATTTATCCTATTCTTTTGCCAGCGAAGAAATACCAGCATCATTGCACAAAGTTTTTCTTTTGAAGAAGGAAGTCAATCATCCAGAATTTCATAACATCAAAATTTTTCGTGGGATCTCAAACCACACAAGAAAATTTTTTGCTCACGGAAGATGTTGAATAATAGGAGAATTTGTGCTACCAGGATATCTTCCGCGGCCTTTTGTTCATTTTGTGGGATCCTTTTGCTTCCTGCTGTTCATCTTAAAAATTCAGATAGAATATCAAAAGCAGTTCACGGTGAAAACCACAATGCTAATCATCAGGTGCCATTCGAGGTGATGATTCCCCACGGCATCGCTTATTTGGCTCAACGCTAAGCCATGAGCTATCTCACCCGCATTTAGCGGCTCAAAAAAAGAAGCCGTTTACATGCCACTATTTAGCGAATCGGGATGCTTTTTCCCATGAGAACCTCGATATGGGAGATAACGCTTCGAGCTAAGGTCTCGAGGTTATAACCGCCTTCCAAAAGAGAAATTATTCGTCCGTGACAAAATTCATCCGCCAGTTCCATAAGTATCTGAGTGAGGCGACCATATCCGGATTCGGTCAGTTGCATCCCAGCTAAGGGGTCTTGATAATGTGCATCAAATCCGGCCGAGATCAAAATAAAATCAGGTTTGAATTGTTTGGCCGCTGGCACTAACTTTTGCTGAAATGCTTCGATATAGTCGGCATCGCCATGGCCTGGGGCAAGTGGGATATTGAGTGTAAAGCCTTGTCCAGTGCCGCGTCCGATCTCATGCTGAAGCCCACTGCCTGGGTAGTGAGGCCATTGATGAATGCTGAAATAAAATACGGTCGGATCCTCATAAAACGCATCTTGCGTTCCATTGCCGTGATGAACATCCCAATCGACGATGAGAATTTTTTGGAGATGATAATGCCGCTGCAGATATCTGGCTAAAATAGCAATGTTATTAAACAAGCAAAACCCCATGGCGTGATGTGCAGTGGCATGATGACCTGGCGGACGAACGGCACAAAAGGCATTGCTAATTCGCTGCTGCATCACGGCATCGGCCGCCGCCATGGCTCCGCCAACCGCCAATCGAGCAATGGAAAAGGAATCAGGGCAGATACCGGTGTCGGCATCGAGATAGCGAACGCCGTCGCTGCAAGCCTGTTCCACGGAATGAATATACTCCCTTTGATGGATCGTAGCGATCCACTCGATATCAGCTGGGTATGGCTCGATTCGGTGAAGCTGCTGCAACAGTCCCGCTTGATCGAGATATCTCATGATGGTTTGCAATCGCTCGGGACGCTCTGGATGCCCGGATCCAGGGTCATGTTTCAGATAATCCTGGTGAAATACTAGCCCAGTGGTTCGCAGATTGGTTTTAAGGTTGTTCATAACCGGCTCGCAATTGGTTCACAGCAATATGACTCTGCCGAATGGGTTCTGGAATGCGATAATGTGTTATGGTCCGCAATACCCATTCGATCGCCTCATCCAATGTTATTTTATATCCAGGAGAGATAAACAGCGGTCTAACGTGATCGCGGGTGCGCACCACCGCACCGATCTGTCGGCCTTTATCGTATAGTTCAGACCAACTTCCCTGAATTTCCAGAGGTAATTCATAACTTCCAAATAGCCAGTTTTTCGCACAGCCGATGGACGGCCGATCAAGGATAATTCCCAGATGCGTTGCCAACCCCATCTGTCGTGGATGGGCAATGCCCTGACCATCAAATAGGATCAGGTCAGGAACATGAGCTAATTTTTCGAAGGCCTTTAATAAAATCGGACCTTCGCGAAAGGATAAAAAGCCAGAAACGTATGGAAAAGAATGGTGACCCACTGCATGCGATTGCTCGATGATGCGCATCGATGGATAATCAAAAACCGTCACGGCGGCAAAGCATGTATCAGACTTTCTTGAATAGGAAACATCGGCACCAGCCAGCAAGTGGACAGGGGCACTCAAGGGCTGCAGAACGATCCGATTGCGCAATTCATTTTGAATTGTTTGGGCCTGTTCCAGCGTGATGTTCCATTCATGGAGTTGCTTGATTTCCATATCGCTCAAAGATTCCCCTCGTCTGAGGGATGGCGTACGAGTCCTTCCATCTTTTCCTGAACCAAAAGGTTTAAAACCTGGCGATGCGATGCGAAGGCAATCTCCTCTGGCAATCGGTCCAATGGGAAAAATCGTACGTCGCTCGCATCATCGCCTGGGACAGGATGACCATTCAGAATTTTTGTCCGGAAAACGATCAGCACGACATGGACCCGTGGATCATCAAATCCAGGAAAAACGCCAAATAACTCATCCACTTGGATATCAAGATTGGTCTCTTCTTTTGTTTCGCGGATGGCTGTCCCTTCTGCTGTTTCCCCGAATTCCATAAATCCAGCCGGCAGTGACCACATATCTTTTCGAGGATCATATTTCCGCTTCACCAGCAAAATATGATTATCTTTCATCACAATTGCGGCAACGGCTGGAATTGGATTGATATAAAAAATAAAATTGCATTGCTCACACACTAACCGTTGGGTTTTCTCTTGGGTGATGAATTTCGTCACCAAAGGATGACCACATCTGGGACAAAATTTGAAATTGTTCGGATTCACAGCACTGATCAATTTTCGCGGCTCTCCCTGATGAATTGTTCGATGGCGGTGACGATCGCCGTAACCACCCGTTGCTGATAACTGGAAGAGGCAATGAGAATTTCTTCCCAGGGATGGGTGATGAAACCGGGTTCGATCAGCACCGCGATCATTTGAACTGGCCGAACGACTGCCAGATTTTCATAAAACAAGCCAAAGCTTCGCAGACCAGTGGCTCTTACCAATGATTTTTGGAGCAAGCTGGCCAGCCGATAGCTTTGGGGATGGTAATAATAACAACTGATCCCACGATTCCGAAATGGATTGACGCCGTCAGGCAGCGCATTGAAATGAAAACTCAAAAACAGATCGACGTCGTTCCAGATCGCATGTTGAATGCGTGCACTAATGGATGCCCCAAAATTTTCCCCCCGTGTGAGCACCACCAACGCCCCTTTCTCTTCTAATGCCTGCTTTAATGCATAACAATAGCGATAGTTCATCTCTTGTTCAATATGTCCCTTAGGGCCGATAGCACCAGTATCAGGGCTGTGTCCCGGATCGAGGCAAATTGCGACGCCTTTCAGTGGTGAATGATTGGATCGGTATGTCTTGGGCGGTTTTTTGATGTCAATATATAACGTTTCGTTTACATAAAAGAGCTGATACCCCCAAAGTTGATTTTGGGCCAATTTAATGTTCAGTTGCCACATCCCTTTTGTAGGTTGATCCCAATTGAATTCTGGAATCAATTTTTCGTCCAAATCGAACCGAAGGAAATCCAGATTTGGTGTCACACCATACAAAATGACAGTCAGCCCAACCGGTTTTAGATTCTGTTCAATTTTAATGGGCAATCGCTGGTCCAAGGCAATTTTGATGCGCGTTCGTTGATTCACTGGCTCGGCTTGGATGGTTGAAATAAGCGCCTGGTTCGCAAAGTTGCCTGCCGAAGACATTTTGACGCTTTCTGAGCGGATCCACACAGATTCAGCATTCGATAGTTTGACTCTCACAAAATTACCACGCTTGCCAGTGAGCATCGACACCGTGCCTTTAAAGAAGAATATCTGATCCCCTGGGCTTACGGCGCTTCGCTCCACCGTGACATCTTGAATGAACTCTGCCCATTGAACATAATCTGGACGGGTAACAGTCAGCTTGCCGATGGCGACCGTTTCGGCGAAATGGCCATTCTTATCTTTCAGCTTAAAGCGAATCTGCCTGGCAGTTCCATTGCTGCTGTTAGGAAGGAGAAAACTTCCAACATAAATCCCAGTCACTTTGGCCATTTGGGGATTGGTTGCTTCTCCGAAAAAGGCTTCACCCCAAATAAACGATTTTCGTGGCGGCAACTCCTTCATTGGCACATCGGACGCCAGACCCTCGATGGAGAAACTTGCTTGGCGGCCTGGCGTCCCTTTGAAGGCCAGTTTAAAAAGCTCGCCAGATGGTAGCTCACAATCAACTCGTGGAAACACATAACTGGTATCAATTACCAATTCTTCGGAGGGAGAGCTCTTTAAATAAAAAGGAATGTAAACGTGGCGAATCGCACAAACGGTATCATTATCAGCTACGGCCTGGCACTCGAATGCGAAATGACCCGGTGATACCGGCACATACGCCAAAAAAGCGCCATTGGGATAAAGCTCCACTGGAACATTGTTCACCCAAAAGCGCGCCTCGACCGGAGAAACGTTTCCGAAAACAAAAGTGGACTCGGCAGCGATGACTTGGCTGCCTTCTTTCGGATAAATAATTTCGATCTTAATTTCTGGCTTCGCATGGCTGGAAATGTTCACACCTAAAAGCAATGACAAAAAAAATGTGATCCCATTGAGCCATGTTTTCATATCTGATCCTGCATCTGCTCTTGGCATAAGGTTCGGCCCGCTACCGCGTTTTTGAATCAAAATTTTCGAGCATAATCTCCCTTGCCCTGACCGTTGGCCGACGGACCAAAACATGACGTTCATAGAAGCTCACATGAACGGGGAGATTTCGATTGGCCAGATCCATTGAGCTGAGGACGTTGCTATTCGCCAATCAAAAATCATCTCGTCTCTCCTGCCCAATCGGCTAATAGGTTCATCGAGCACCGGTTGAAAATACCTGGCGATGACCCTGTTTAGGGCGATCAACGAAACTGTCAGGTCATCTACTTCGCTGAGTAGAGGAAGCACCCAATCTGGGATAAGATCAAACAGCGCCATCCCATTAATTAGAGCGAACCTCAGAACAATTTTAGAGGACCATGGGACTCGACCATCGAACGCCAGTCGCACATACAATTGGAGCAATTACGGCAGATTATTGACGAAGATGAACATAAATTGACCAGACCGTGTAAACCATGATCGCTCATCCGACGAAACTTCATTGCGAGCTGGTTCATGCTGCAAGCTGCGGATTTTCATTCGGTCGTGTCATTCCTGCGAATGCAGATATTTCTTGAAAGTCCAATTTTTAAGACAAGGCGAATAGAGATGCCTCCCGATGCAGGCATGACATTTTAGCTTACTATTCGAATCTTGCACGAAGAACCAGCAAACACTTTCTTGCAACGACGTTAGTCGAACGCTCATTCAGCAGGTCAAATGAAACGCACCCATGACTGGGCGAGCAACAGAAAGCTCGTTATAGGTGCGGCAGGCGTCGTCGGTTTTCTGGGTCACTAATTCAATCTGCCGAGAAAAGAGCCAATCTTTTGTTTCCGGTAAAACTTTCATGATCCCGAATTTGCCAGTTCCCACCACGACTACCTCTGGATGGAATCGCTCAACCGGGTGGATGATATCGGCGATGCATAATTCATGACCCTTGGCGCGCCACCAATCATCAATCACCTGATCGTCAAACAAAATAACATCGTGATGGTAATTTTTTTGATTAATAACGATGATGCCGAACCGATATCGCTCGATCATCTTTTCACCACATGAAAAGGGATCTGATGCAAATTTTTAAAAACCTCACCAAACCGAGCTGCCTGATCCTCGGTTTCGAATTCTCCAATCCATACCAGGTAAAACAAAGTGTTATTGATGGTTTTTGTTTCAATTTTACAGGCGTATCCTAAATCGGAGAAATGCTGGTGCAGCTTTTGGGCATTGCCTCTATCGGAGAATGCCCCTATTTGAATTGCATAGGGTTTGACGTTTGATCGCGCTGAATTCCTGCTGAAGCCTGAAGCGTCATCCGATGCGCTCGTTGATCCTGAGCCTTCTTTGACCAATTGCTCTATCTCGAGCAAGGCGGCTTTGGCATGATTTTTAAATGGCGATTTAGAGTATTTCTTCATTAACTCTTTCAATTCCTGCTCAGCTGAGCTAAAATAGCCGCTGGCAATAAGACAGCGCGCCGCCAGATATTTAGCCTCGGGGATGAGCTCAGAATTGGGAAACTGATCGATCAAATTATCGAGATATTGCCGAGCAACCACCAAAGAACCTTTCGCATAATAGTATTGCGCCATTCTCAGCAAAGAAAGGTCGGCAAATTGAGATTGCGGGAATTGATCGACCAGGCGCCGATAAAGTTCCACTGCCCGCTCGCCATCCTCTTCAATATACGCCTCCAAAAAAAGCGGAGCAGCGCTGTTGGGATAGTTGTCTCGAACGCTGGCTAACCGGTCTCTCAATTCCTGTTTGCTATGATTCTGCAGCCATGTGAGGATTTCCTGAGCATAATTCTGGGCACACACTGGGCTGGAAAGCACCAGCAACCCAAGAACGAGGTGCAAGCTATGCCATCGCTTCAGCGAATCGATGTTCATCGGATCTCTACTCGATAAACGTGTTCCAGTGATGACAACTTGGACAATGCCATTTCGGCTCAGTTGATATAAAACCGCAATTTTTACAGGTGAACTGTTGTTCTTTCTCGGAGATCATTTCGTCGATCAATTCAAAGGCATATTGGAGGGCTTCCTGCCTTCTCCCTATCTTGGCTAATAGCTTCGCCAAATACCGCTTGGCCTGTCGCGAGGTTGGATTGCGATCACTGGCTTCATAGCATAAATTCAGCGCCTTGTCGATTTCTCCTTTTCTTTCATAAATATCGGCCAGTGCAAACCGTATGGGCTCAATATTGGGATTGTTGTGAAGCAACGATTCAAAAATATTTTCTGCTTCACTGAACATCCCCTCGCGAAACAGGATCTCTTTGATGCGAGAAAATCCGAGATAGGAGATCTGTGGTGCCGTAGTGCTGAATTTCTCCAGTTCGGCCAAGGCATCTTCTGGGCGATTCTCGCGAATATAGGAATCGCTTAGATAAAGGTAGGCGGGTGCGCATTTTTTATCCAATTTGATCGCTTCTCGAAATTTGATCCGGCCATCCCGTTCCTTTCCTTCCTGAATCAATTTTAGCCCAGCTTCCACCTTATACAGCGCCAAAATTTGATTGTCTTTCTTCCCCCGCGCCTTCTGGATTTTTTTCAATATGTCAAATGCATTCTCCCAATCGGCCGATTCTTCATAGAGCTTTAACAGCAGTTCCTGCGCCCAAATTTCATTGTTGGTCATTTCCAGAAGTTTCTGGCACACCTGAATGGCTCGTTCATAATTCTTATTGGCCTGATAATCCTTGATCAGGCTCTCGAGCACGGTGATTTTCTGCCCTTTCGTTAGGTTGGGTCGCAGGATGAGCCCACGATGTATTTTGATCGCCCGATCCACCGAGCCTTGGTCTCTTAAAATATCCCCAATTTTTAAATAGGCATCGACATTGTTGGTGTCAGCACGCACTGCCTCGCGCAGTTTTTCCAGGGCCTTGCTCTTTTCCCCAGTGATGAGATAATTCAACGCCGTGGTATAAACCTCCGAGGTATCCGCCGGCGGCCGCGGCGTCCTCAATTTCACATATACCAATACACCAATGATCAGGATCACTGCTCCCAATCCTAAGTAGATGATCGTCATCATAGTTCCGGTTCCCAATCTAATTTATGCAACATGCTTGCTTTTTCATTTTTGCCGATATGTGTCCGTCTCCAGCTTATCGAATTTTGTTTTCAATTTGTTCCATTGCATCAGCTTCCTCATCGATGGGGATATTGCGCAGCTCGTTCAGCTCTTTCTTTAGAGCGATATTCTCTTTGTTGATCTTTCTCACCGCGCTCTTTAATTCGATCACCTTGAAAATTGAGCCAATCATCCAGATGAGGACACCCACTGCAAATGAAATAAACATCACCACCCAAATTGGAATAGCATCTTTTGTCTCCCAGAACAAAAATTGCAGCTTATGCGCCTGCTTCAAAAAATCCACGTTTTGCGTGATAAAAAGAATGATAACGAACAGAACGATAACCCAAAAAATCCACTTAACAAGCCACATAATACCCTCCAACATTTAGTAATTCCCCGGACGAAGCAATTGCACCACAGAATATTTGGATTTTAAACGGATCTGTCTTCTGCTCAATCACCGTAACGTCAGTGACTCGGCTCTTATGTTAACCACGCGACCTCATTCCACCATGGTTTCAAGGTTCTTTTTCAGTGGTACAATGGATCAATCGAGGACTGCTCGGAACTATTCAGTCCAATAAACGAGCAACCGAGGCAGCTTATTTGGACGCTGGGGTCACCAATATACCAAAAAGAGTTCGGCCTTCGACTTGAACGATTTTCACATCTATCAGCTTCCCCACGAGCGATCGATCCCCTTGGAACACCACAATTTTATTGGTCTCGGTCCGTCCCATATATTGATGCCGTCTCAATTTTCGACTGGGCCCTTCCACTAGAATTTGAACTGTGGTTCCAATTAATTTTTGATTCATTTCCAACGTAATGGCATCTTGCAGCGCATTGAGATGTTGTAACCGACGAACCTTCTCCGCTTCTGAGACCGTTTCGGCCAGGCGGTATGCGGCCGTTCCTTCGCGCGGGGAATATTTGAAGACAAAGATCCCGTCAAATCGGACCTGCTGCACCAATTCAATCGTCTGCTGGAAATCGTGTTCGGTCTCGCCAGGAAACCCAACGATGATATCTGTATACAATCCGACCGTTGGGATTTTCTCCCGCAGGGCCTCAATCAGGCGGAGATATTGTGATCGCGTATAGTTTCGATTCATCGCTCGCAAAATTTGATCCGAACCCGATTGAACTGGCAAGTGCAAATGGTTGCAGATCTTTTCATGACCCGCCATGACATCGATCAATCGCGGCGAAAGATCCTTTGGATGGGATGTGGCGAATCGAACGCGCTGAATGCCTGGCACCTCCGCCACCAGCCGAATCAAATCAGCAAAATCATGTCGGCCATCATAATAGGAATTGACGTTCTGCCCCAGCAGCGTAACCTCGACAAAATGGTCCTGGACCAGCCGCTGAACCTCGTGCAGCACCTCTTCGGCAGCCCGACTGCGCTCCCGACCTCTCACATAAGGCACAATGCAGTAGGCACAAAAATTATTGCACCCGCGCATGATCGCCACCCAAGCGCTGACACCAGAAGTGCGACTGGGATACATTTCGCTATAGACTTCATGATGATCGAACTCGGTTAGCTTCAATTGGCTGTTGCTGGAACCATTGCTGAGCCGCTCAAGTATCTCTGGCAGACTGCGGTAATTATCTGGTCCTAACACAAAACTAACAAACGGCTTCTGATGTAATAGCGTGTCCTGCCATCGCATTGCCATACATCCAAGCACGCCAATAATCAGCTCCGGCCGCTGTTTTTTCAGCAGACGAAGCGCATCCAAGCGACCAAACACACGGTTCTCTGCATGCTGCCGAACGCTGCATGTATTCACCAAGATGAGATCCGATTCCTCCAATGATTTGGCCGGCTGATACCCTTCTCGATTCAATATTCCCGCTACCAGCTCCGAATCGTATTGATTCATTTGGCAGCCATAGGTCTCAATATAATATTTTCTTCCTGTTGCTGTCATCCTGCCCAAATAATACTAATATTTTGATTAAATGTCAATGAATTTGTTCATCTACGTGATGGTTTTATCACCCCTTGATGGATCGCACATCATCCCGCTGGTCAATAAATTGCATTCGAACGTTTGACGAATAAACAAACGCTAAAGCTGAAGCCCTTGGCCTGAACATCAGGGGTATTCAATCCATTGCGAAAAATTGCACAGGAACCTGAATTTTTGCTGCAAACCCGAATCGAAAAATTGAAACAAGCTGCCAGCATTCATTAGGTTTCATGGGATCATCCGCCCAATCACCCAATTCGATTCCATTGCAATAATCTCCACGTTGGTTAATGTGTTATACAGCTCGGCATTGGTCGGCATGGCAACTCTGGCGTAATTATCTGACCAGCCGAACATCAAAGGGCCTCCATTTTTCGCTTCCCACAGCACCCGGAGCCTCTGCCCCACCAAACTTTCGAGGAACTTTTGCTTCTTGCGCTTGCCCAAAAGCCGGAGCAATTCACTTCGTTGTTTGATCACCCGTGGATCGACCTGGGGCTTGAGTTGCGCCGCTTCGGTTCCCGGGCGCGCTGAGTAACTGAACACGTGCAGATAGGTGAACGGCAGTCGCTCGATCAACTGGTATGTATTTTGAAATTGCACCTCTGTCTCTCCAGGGAATCCGACGATCACATCGGTTCCTAAGCCACAATTAGGAAACTCTCTGGTGATACGTTCAATAATTTGCTGGTATTGCCAAGAACTGTAATCCCGATGCATTCGATCGAGGATTTCATCGTCGGCGCTTTGCAGCGGGATGTGAAAATGCCGGCAGATTTTGCTGGACTGTCCGATCCATTGGATGAGCGAATCATCGATCTCCCCGGGTTCCAGCGAACTCAGCCGAATTCGTTCTAGGCCCTCAATCGGCTCAAGCTGCTTGATCAATTGGAGCAACGTCATCGGGGGATTTAAATCCCTGCCATAGCGGCCGATATGCACACCAGTTAATACAAGTTCCCGATGGCCATTTTCAACCAGCTTTTTTGCGGACTCGATGACGTGGTTCAATTCATCGCTGCGGCTTGGCCCACGAGCAAGTGGCACGGTGCAATAGGAACAGCGGCTATCACACCCGTCTTGAATTTTAAGAAATGCCCGGGTATGATCAAAAAATTTTCCTGGGCTTGGCCGAATAAATCGCTTGTTTTGAGATGCGGTGACAAGCGGACCCGACCGCTCCTGGCGCTGATTTAGCAGATCTATCAAGCCAAATTTCGCATCACTCCCCAAAATGAAATCCACTCCGTCCATTGCGCGAAGTTTTTCTGGAGCCAATTGGGCATAGCAACCCACCACGGCGATCTGAGCGTTGGGCGACTGATGCTTGGCCCGACGGATCATCTGTCGGCATTGATAATCGGTCTTGCCGGTCACAGTGCACGTGTTGATCACGCAGAGATCGACCGGTTCTCCAAATGGGACAATTTGATAACCCGCTTGCTCAAACTGTTCCGCCAGAATCGCTGTTTCGGCCTGATTTAATTTGCATCCTAAGGTATAAAAGCTCACTCTTTTCATGGTACTGATATAAATGTTCTCTTCTGCAAATTGTTCCAGGATAAATCCATGCAATTCAACGGCCATTCGGATGCGATCGCTTTCCATCATCATCTTGTCATCCACTCGTTTGGAGCGGAGACAAAAAATTATCGCTTGATTTCATCGCGAATATGCTTTATATTATCCCCAACAAAAAACTTAGGAGGCACAATGCGACATCGCATTCGCGCGGCCGGTCTAATTATTCTTGACGAGGCGATCCTGCTGGTATTAGCGCCGCGGCGTCGCTTCCTGGATTCCGCTTGGGGATGGCTTGGAAATAAGCGATCGCTCAATTTTTGATACCGCGGGGCGCGAAATTTTTGACGAGACTGGACTGATTGCTGAAGTATCGCACATCAGCTACATTCGCGAATTTCGAGAATAAATCAAGTTCATCACATCGAATTTTTCATGCCAGTCGAATCTTATTCCGCGGATCTCACCATCGCAAATGTCCCAGAAGGCGATGAAGATCAACCGCTCATCAAATCCGTTCAATGGATCGGCCGAGCAGAATTGCGTCGCATTCCAGTTTATCTCGAATGGCTTGGCAGCAAGCTCTTTTGGCAAGAGGCAAAGCGAAATTTTCCAGTCACCCGGTACCCCGAATCGTATGCTGGCTCCAAAATATTTTTATAGGTATCATCGGAAGTGCCAATTTTTGTAGCTGAAGCGCCTGAAATTTTTCAGGCGAAATCGAATATTTTCCTAATTCTCTATACCCGTTTTTTAACTATTCTTCGAGTGACCTTATTTCGCATGGCTAATTTATACCATCATAACAAACCAATCCCTGGCAAGGGAGGAACAATTCCATGAACAACGTCGTGCTAAAGCCCGGGCGCGAGAAATCGATCCTTCGTCGTCACCCATGGATCTTCTCGGGAGCGATCCAGAACGAGGAGCATGTCGGCACCCCGGGGGAGACAATTGACGTCGTGTCGTCGAAAGGCGATTGGCTGGCTCGGGGCTCTTATTCGCCGCAGTCTCAAATCCGCGTCAGGATCTGGACCTGGGATATCCATGAACAGATCAATTCTGAGTTCTTTTTCAACCGGTTGCAGCGGGCAATCCGAATGCGAGAGCAATTGTTGGATACCAACCGGATAACTGCATATCGAATCATCAATTCGGAATCAGATGGCCTGCCAGGATTGATCGTTGATCGATATGGTGATTTTTTGGTGTGCCAATTTCTTTCGGCTGGTGCGGAATTGTGGAGCAATGAGATCGTCACTCTGTTGCATGAACTATTCCCGAATGCCAATATTTACAACCGATCGGATGTGGAGGTGAGACAAAAAGAGGGGCTTTCTCCGCACCAGGGGGTCCTCTGGGGCACGCTGCCTCCAAAGCAGATCGAAATTCAAGAAGGCGATATCCGCATGGTGGTAGACATACTGGAGGGCCACAAGACCGGCGCCTATTTGGATCAGCGGGAAAATCGTATGGCCGTCGCTCCATTTTCAAAGGGCAAATTGGTTTTGAATTGCTTCGCGTACACAGGAGGATTTGGTCTCTGGGCGATGCACGGGGGTGCTGCTCATATAGTGAATATCGACTCATCCCAATATTTCTTGGATCTGGCTCAGAAAAACGCTGCCCTCAATGGCTTTGATCCCCATAAATTCGAGACTATCCATGGCGACGTGTTTGAACTGCTTCGGCAATTCCGCGAACAGGGCCGGCGATTCGACATCATCATTTTAGACCCCCCAAAATTTGCCGAGTCCGCCAGCCAATTGCAAAAAGCCAGCCGTGGCTACAAAGATATTAACTGGCTCGCCTTTCAGCTTCTGAACCCTGGTGGATTTGTCTTTACCTTTTCCTGTTCGGGTCATGTTTCGCCGGACTTATTTCAAAAAATTGTGGCCGATGCCGCCCTGGATGCTCGCCGCGAGGTGCAATTGATTCGATATTTGAACCAATCGGCCGATCATCCCATTCCACTGAATTTTCCTGAAGCCAGATATTTGAAAGGGATGATATGTCGGGCAGTGGATTAAATGCCTCCTCCTATTCATGCCATGGTCAAACGAAAGACCGATGTTCATTTCATAAAGCGATTCGAAAATTTTAGCTTGCAATGAAAAATCAGTAGCTCGATATTGCCGCGCCATTACCCACTCCTGATACTCTTTTCTACCGCCCAAATTAAAGAGATATTCAGGGAAGAAAAGCGGCTAATACGACAGATTCTTGACCGACGGCAGCAAGCGGATTTGCTGGCGTTATCCGCTATGATCGCTTATAAGCAGTTTAAAGATGTTTTGATCAAAGAACTATTTTATGAGGAGGATAATATGCTAAAGCAGTCTTCTTTTGTCAGAGAGTGGATCGACGAGGGAATTAAAGAGGGTGAAAAGAAGGGGCTCCGAATGGGGCGCATCGAATTGATTCACGGCTACGGCTTCAAGCTTCCTGTAAAACTCTAATGTCATCATCCAATTCCTTGATTTCGGCTTCGATATTTTTTATTTCAATGAGGTCTTCCCAGGCAGGGTGTTCAGGAATCTCTCCATTCTCAATTTTCTGCTTAAGTTCATCCACAGTGGTGGCTCTATATCGTGCTAAAATTTCCAGTCGCTCAATCTTCAGCAAACGTTTTTTCTCTTTAATAGCCAGCGTCGATCCCAATTTAATAAATTCCTCTGGTGAAAATGAATATCTTTTTGAAAGCCGCTCGATCGTTGTCATGCTTCTCATTTTTGATTCTCCGCTTTTAATTTATGGGGGTATGACTTGGATAGTCACTTTTGATTTCACCCCTCAGCATAATGTAATTCGCTTTTGTTTAATAGTCAAGCAAAAACTATGAGGCATCCGATGTATGGCATTATAAAAATGGAAATCAATCAAGGAAAATGATACCAAATTGGACCAATCATCCATTCATCAGCAAACCGTAGCACACCAAAGGTGGCTAAAGTTGTAGCACAGGATGTCATTCTGTCTTACAAACTCTTGCCAAATAATGCAAGTTTAATTTCGAAATAGAACAAGGCGATTTTGGGTAATTTTAGCTTGACAATAATTGAAGAAAATTATATATTGGAAGTAATTGAAAAATTGTTGCTGAATAAAAAATCGTTCATAATTGCCATGGCAGCTAATAGGTAATTGATCTGATCTGATAACGATGAGGTGAAAAATTATGCTGAGCACACATTGGGGTATCATCCAGCAAGGAAAAATTCAATTGTTGGATAAAATCAATTTTCCAGAAGGAACAAAGGTGTTGGTGACCATCATTCCAGAGGAGGAACGAGAATTCTGGTTAACTACCAGTGATTCATCCCTTGCCAGTATTTGGAATAATCCAGAGGATGATATTTATGAGCAATTACTCCAAAAATGACATCATTTTGGTTCGCTATCCTTTTTCAGATCTCTCCGGTTCAAAAGTGAGACCCGCAATAGTCATTAGCACCCCTCATAGTTCTGCGGATATCATGATCGTCCCCTTAACGAGCAGAATCAATTCACTGCTCTCTGGCGAATTCGTCCTGACTAATTGGAAGCAAGCTGGGCTAAATGTTGTCACTGCTGTCAAACGAGGCATCTATACCATCAACGAAAATTTGGTGATCAAAAGCGTTGGACAATTGACCCGCCATGATTCAGAAACCCTCGAAAAATCACTGCGAGCATGGTTAGGATTAAATTGATCCATTTCCCTTTATGTAAGGCATCCAGAAAAGGGTAAATTTTCATTCATGGGCGCGATCGAAAAGCCAGTAATTCCGCGATCCGCCCATCGCCCGATGCATTGGGGGCTAAATCCTTATTTGAATACGCTCGCTCAGCAAAACGTACCATTTCCTATCCTCGCGTATTCGCTTTATTCCCTGCTCAACCGATCCAGCAGCGAATACACACACGGAATCACGATCAACGTCAAAAACGTCGAGGTCGTCAAACCACCAACCACCACAGCGCCCAACGGCTGCAAAGCCTCGCCGCCTTCGCCCAATCCCAGGGCGATGGGAATCATGCCAAAAATGGTCGTCAGCGATGTGATCAAAATCGGTCGCAAACGGAGTGTTCCCGCTTCCAGGATCGCCTCGTCTTTGCTCATGCCTCTGGCTCGTAATTGCAAAATAAAATCGATCAACAAAATCCCGTTGTTCACCACAATTCCCACCAGCATGATCGATCCCAACAGCGCATTCATGCTCAGCGCCGCACCAAAAATAAATAATCCCAGAAATACACCGATCAACGCCAGCGGAATGGTCATGGCGATGGTGAATGGATGCAGGAACGAATTGAATTGCGTTCCCATGACGACATAGACCAGAAAAATGGCAATCACCAATGCAGTCAGCAGGCTCTTGAACGAATCGGCGATAGCCTTGGACTGGCCGCCGTAGGTGATAAAATAGTCGGATGGCAAATTCAGCGTGGCAAGTTTGTTTTTGACCTCGGCCACTACCTCACGCTGATTTCTACCCGCCACATCGGCCTTGATCTCCAGCACTCGCTGCTGGTCGAACCGCTTGATCTCGCTGGGCGCACGCTCCAGCGAAACCTCAGCCACAGCCCGCAATGGAACAATACTGCCTTTCATCGTGGTCAGCGGCAGATCCAGCAGTTCATTCACATCTCGGATCTTGCTGCCATCGGCGGAAACCGTGATGTCGTACTCCTTGCCAAAGCTGCTCAGACGAGTGGCGGCCGAGCCCAACACGGCCAGCCGAACCGCTCCAGCGATCTGGCTATTGGACAGTCCCAGATCAGCGGCTTTGATGCGATTGATTTTGATGCTAAATTCCGATAGCCCCTCCGCCAGCGAACTGGTGAGGTTCACCACCCCAGGAACTTCCCTGATGATATTCGTCGCTCTGGCACCGATCTCTTCCAGCACCGCCAGATCATCGCCCGCAATGCGGACGTTCACGGGCATCTGTTTCATCCCCTCGGTCACTTCGATCTGGCGCACCACCACCTTGGTGCCGACCAGCGAACGGTAGCGGTTGCGGATGTCCTCCATGATGAATTGAATTTGGGGTAGAAATTGGGGCTTCAAATTGACCGTGATCGAGGCGAAATTGGATTTCAGATCGCCTCGGGCCGAAGCCACACCAATGACCGAAGACACCTGCGCCACTTCATTCCGCTGGAGAATTTCGGATTCCACTTTGCTGGCGATGGCGTCGGTGAACTCCAGCCTGGTCCCTTCGGCCAGCGTCAATTCCACCCGAAACTCGCCCTGGTTGATGGATGGCAAAAGCTCCACGTCCAAAAGTCTCGGAAAGATGGCGATGCTCAGGATCAAAATCAGCACGGCTAATAGGATGGTCAGCAGCCGATGTGCCAGGGCCCAGCGCAATGAGGCCCGATAGAGCTGGGTCAGCCGATCGAAAATATTTTGCCAGGCCCGAACCAGAAAACCGAACATCGAGGTTCCCAGATCAATTTTCATCAGACGAAAGCTGAGCAAGGGAACGATGGTGAGAGCGACGATGACCGAAATCGACAGCGCAAACACAATGGTCAGCGCCAGCTCGCCCAATAGCACGGCAAACAATCCCACCAGAAACGCCAGCGGGAAAAATACTACCACTGAAGTCAGCGTCGATGAGGTGATGGCGCTAGCCACTTCGCTGGTGGCATCGACGACGGTAGTGAACCGATCTTGCCCTCGCCGTTCCCGAAGATTGCGAAAGATATTTTCGATTACCACCACCGAAGCATCCACAATCATGCCCACGCCCAGCGCCAGTCCGCCCAGCGAAATTGTATTGATCGTCAATCCGAACCAATCGATCAAAAAGAACGTGGCGATGATGGAGACAGGAATGGACAGCATGATGATGAGCGTATTGCGAACGCTTCCCAGAAACAACAGCAACACCAACGATGCCAATAACGCCCCGATGGCGGCATTTTTAAGCACATTTTGAATGGATTTTTTGATGAACAGCGACTGATCTCGGATGATGGTCACCTGGATATCCTGCGGCAGGATTTTCTTGATGGTCTTCAATTCCTCTTTCACCTCATCGCACATGGCCACGGTATTGCCGCCGCTCTTCTCCCGAATGGCCAGGCCGACGAGCAATTTGCCGTTCAATCGGGTAATCGAAAGCTGCTCCTTATTTTCCAGCGTCACCTGGGCGATGTCTTTCAAATAGATCGGCACGCCATTGTTGGCCGCTACAATGATGTTTTGAATGTCCTCCACATCGCTGAATTTCCCAAGGATGCGGATGAAATAATTTTTCAGCTCGGTCTGGATTTTGCCTGCAGGCACATTTAAATTTTCGCTGGCCAGTGCCGCATTGACCTGCGCCAGTGTCAATCCATACGCATACAGCCGATCGGGATCGACATTGACGGCCACCTGCTGCTCATAGCCGCCAAAGGTCTGCACCGTGGCCACATTTTCCAATCGCAAAAAACGGTTTTTCAGCTTCGTTTCCACATAATCCCGCACCTCATTCAGATCTCGTTGATCCGAATTAAATCCCAATTCAATCCCTGGCGGGAGAAAGTCCTGCACCTGCAACACCCGGGGCTCCAGCGCCTCTCGTGGAAATCGGCTGCGGGCTTTGTTGGTTCGCTCCTGCACCTTCAATTTGGCGTCATCGAAATCGACACCCCAGCCAAAGCGCACCAGTACCTGGCACATTCCCTCCATGCAGGTCGTCTCCAGCTCCTCCATGCCGTCAATGGTGCTCAATTCCTCTTCCAGTGGTTTGGCAATCTGTTCTTCCACCTCGGTCGGCGCCACGCCTGGATAAGGCGCAATGATGATCAACGACGGCGCCACAAATTCGGGCCAGAACGATACGGGAATATTGGGAATGGACAATAAACCAATGATCACCACGCTCAACGTGATCAATATCGTACCGACTTTTCTTTTGATGCTTAGTTCGGCTATTTTCATAGGGCTTCTTTTGAATAATTGAATATGATTGTTATTGAATCTGTATTATCCAACTTTGAACCGCAAAGTTGACTAAGTACACCATTTCATAATTCCTTGTAGGGTATCTAAAAGGCTCACGCCCTAATTCCCGTCCGACAAGACATGCAGAAATACAGGGGACTTAATCCGTAAGGATTTCATTTTTGAGAATAGCCATAAATACAACCCTACACGAATTTTTGAAATGAAGCACTAAGTTATCGAATTACGCAAAATGTTTTATGATCCTGGATTCTCGAAATGGGCTTAATTCGAGAAATTAGCGGTCTAAATTTATTGCTCAATTCGCACTGGCGTCCCATCCTCCAACAAATTTTGTCCCAACACCACCACCCGATCGCCAGGCTTGAGCTCCCCCTGCACCTCGATCAGCTCATTCACCACAGCTCCCGTTTGCACCCGCACCTGTTTGGCCTGACCATTATCGATGCGATACACATAGCGATTGATGCCCGTGCGCACAATCGCATCCAGCGGCACGACCAGCCCTGAATGATCGCCGACTTTCACATAGCAGCGGGCAAACATGTTGGGCTTGAGCTTCAAATCGGGATTGCTGATGGAAATTTTCACCGTCGCCATGCGAGACAGGCGATCGAGCACAGGATCGATTTCGGCTATTTTGCCAACCAGACGCTCGTTCGGATAGGCATCTAACTCCACTGATACAGTGGCACCAATTTTTATCTGGCGGAGATAGGCTTCAGAAACTTTGCCATTCAGGTAGATCGGTTGCAGGCCGCTGATCGTGTACACTGGATTTTGCACCGAAACCCGACTGCCGATCTCCACCTGATCACTGGTGATCACGCCGCTACTGGTGGCTTCGATCCGCACCCTGGCGAACTCCATGCCTGGGACATCCTGCTGCACCTCAGCCAGCACCTGATCCTTGCGAACCACATCGCCCAGCGAGACCGATTCCGAGACCACGATGCCATTGGCTCGAGGGAAAACCTCCACCTGAAACGTCGGCGCCAGTTCCCCTGTTATCTTGATCTGCTCGGCGATCGGCAACTCCTGAACCGTTGCCACCCGCACAGTGATGGCCTGCTGGGCTGTTTCCGCTTGCACCATCCCCTTCGGTTCATTCTTTTGGCCACAATTTAAAGATACCAACAAAATAACTATCATCAAAACGGCTTTTCTCATGTTCGCTCCTGACTAAAATTCGTAACTGATGGATATTGGATATTGGATATTCGATATCGATTATCGGATATTCGATAGAAGCTTTTATTACATTGCTGTACAAAATAATTTATATTTGTAAATTTGCTCCTTGTAAAATCGGCCGTTAAAACCAAATTTATTCGTTTTTCAAAAGCAGGTTCTATTTCCACCTGTCGGCCAGTTGGCAGATTACTTTTTGCTATCCAAAATGTTAAGTTAGAAATCTTATTTTGGACAATAGCGCTTTTCAATAAGGTGATAAGGTTTCTACCATCACGGATTTTTCCATGTTACTAAGGTTTGAATCAGCCTGAGATACAACACCAAATCGATAAATCTGATTAACCTTAGTAACCAACTGAATCCACTAACGATCTAACCTTATTAGATTCCTGTTGTATTTTGCTGTCCAAAATGCTAAACGGGAAATCCTATTTTGGACATGAGTGCTTTTATTACTTTCATTCCTTTAAACGCAATATGATTTTTCCTCTTTGCTTTAAAAATCCTGACCTCAACAGTCTAGGATTTCAGAAAATTGCGCCGCTATGTAATTTTCACTTGTTAATCCCGTTAGGGATTCGACGTGTCTAGAAAAGATAGATAAAAAAATCGAACTTTGTCCCCTTAGGAACTGATCACTGATCACTGATCACTGACCACTGATCACTGCCCACTGATCACTGTAAATCAAACCACCCAAAATCCTCCATCGCCCGACACAGATCCAGTTTGGTCATCACATGATTGAAGATCGCCTGAGTTCTGAGCAATTCGCTCTGGGAAAGCGTATGCTGGGCATCCAGCACTTCGATCGAAGAAACCAGGCCATCCTGATACTGCCGCTCCGCCACCTGCAGGGCTTCCTTTGCCAGCACGATGTTTTCTTCCTGAGTTTTGATTTTGTCCTCAGCCTGCTGCAACGTAACGATCGCCTGGCGCACCTGCAATCGAACCAGATCTTTCATCTCCTGCTCCTGCAATCTGATCTGATGCTGCTGCAATTCAGCCTGCTGCACCTTGTGGGACGTGGCGAAACCATCGAACAATGGCATGGCCAACTGGACACCGATATTGTAATTATCCACAAATTTATCGGGATTCAACGGATCAAATCCGTTGACCACATTATAGCCCGAGAACAGAAACAAATTGGGCTTGTTACCGCTCTTCGCCAATGCGATCTGGCTCTGGCTCATCTGTTGCTGCAACCGAATGGCCTGAATATCCGACCGAGCCGACGTCGCCTTGGCAATCACCTCCTCTTCATTCAATCGAATTGGATCGAATTTAAAAACGCCTGAGACCGCAACCTGGCGATCATCCCTTCCGATCAGCTTCGCCAGAAAGATCTTGCTCTTGTCAAGATTGCGCTGGGCCTCACTCCAGGCGCTCTGGGCATTCTTCAATTCCACCTCGGCCCGCAGCAGCTCCAATCGGGGCACCACCCCAGCCTGAAAGCGCTCCTGGGCGGTCTGCAAATGGCGCTCGGCTCGGACGATGCTCTCCTGGCGCAATCGAACCACCTCCTTGTTCAACAGCACCGCATAAAACGCCCGCAGCACCTGATCGGTGAGCTCCACCTTTTTCTGGCGTCGCTGCACCTCGGCCAGCGATCGCCCCACCTGCGACATCTCGATGGTGCTGTTGATGCGGCCCCAGGTAAACAACGGCAGTTGCAGCTTGAGATCGAGATTCACCCGATTGGGCGTGCCAAATTGAAAGGTGCGGCTCACCCCGCCCATGGGAATGGTGAACGACGTAATCTTACCGATGCGAGTGTAAAGCCCACTCAGACCAACGCTCGGCCAGAGCTGGGCCCTGGCTTCCGCCACCTGCTCGGTAGCAGCTTCTGCCCCCAAATCTGCCACCTGCAACATTCGACTGTTCTGAAACGCCAGTTGGAGACAATCCTCCAGTGTCAAAGCACTCTGGCTGAATCCAGGTCGAATCAACAAACCGAAAATGATGATTACCCATGATTGTTTGAGATATTTTTGAGTCATTCGTCTCATTCCTATTTTTAAAAAATTACCCAAATGTCAATCTCCAAATTTCAAATGAATTTTGAATTCATTGCCGTCCAAAATGACTTCAATTGGTAAATTTGTCCCTTGCAAAATCGGTCGTTTGCAGCCAATTTATTTGTTTTCAAAATGAGATTCTATTACCCTTTAACTGCGTTGTACCTTGCTGTCCCAAATGCTTAACGAGTAATCCTATTGGGTACAAAAGTGCTGCTCAACAAGGTAGTAAGGTTAGAGCTCGCTGAGGGTTCATCGCTTACTAAGGTCGTTGCGATCAAGGATTGTTAGCGATGACCAGATTTCAATTTATCTGCCAAACGATACTAATTCAGAAAATCTTATTGACCTTAGTAACCAGCCAAATCCTCCAGCGCTTTAACCTTATTAGCTTTTTTTGATACTTTGCTATCGAAAATGCTAAAAGAAAAATTTAATCTTGTACAACAATATCTCAAATTCCAAACTCGATGGTCATCGCTGTGTTGGTCATTGAAATTTTGAATTTAAAAATTATTTGTTATTTGTATTTTGTCATTTTGGATTTGAGCTTTGCAATTTTGGATTTGAGCACTGTCATTTGAGATTCAATTTTTCTGAATGATCCTTACGATCGTCTCGAACGCCTCAACCAACTCCCGTTGCTCCTCAGGGCTAAGCGGTTCCAGAACCTTGCGATAGCAATCGTTCATCACATCCCGCCGTCGGTCTAGGATCTTCTCGGCCTGTTTCGACAATTTGAACACCGTGATCCTTCGGTCGTTCGGATCCTTCTCCCGCAGCAATAAATTCTGCTGCACCAGTCGCTCCACCATCTCGCTGGCGGTGCTCTGTGCAATATTCAACTGCTGCTGCAAATCATGGATCGACATCGCTCCCCGATGCTTCACCAGCATCAGCACCCGATACTGGGCCAGCGAAAAGTCCGCCCCTCGAGAGGCCTCGCTGGCGATATTATGAAAAAAATGCATCATCGGGATAAAGGCGTTGGAGAAGCGCTCCAGCATTTCCTCTAATTTTGAACCCATCAGGTCTCCTAAATAAAATATCGTTTTCCGATATATCGGAAGGCGATATAATAATAAAAAATTAATCAAAAGTCAAGGATTTTTTTTGAGGATGAGGAAAAAGGATACTCAGAGAATGGGATTTTCCGTCGGGAGTTCTTTTTTTTTCTCCATCGGATAGAAACAGCCCAACGGATGGAAAAATTCTAAAAGACAAAGAACAAATTCCAAGCCTATCCCCGAACTGGCGTGATAAAACTCAAAGTCAACATTTCAACTGCCAAACTTTCGTCCGATCAGTAGCGACGGGATTGTTTGGAATTTGGAGATTGAAAATTGGAGTTTATTTGAGATTTGAAATTTAGGATTTGAGATTTTAAAAAATCCGTTGGCTTCATCAATCCGTTGGGCATTTTATTTTTTCTCCAACGGATCGAAACAACCTAACGGATAGAAAAATTCTAAAAAACAAAAAGCAAATTCCAAACCTGTCCGCCAACCAGCGTAAAAAAACTCAAAGCCGACATTTCAAACGCCAAACTTTCGTCCGATCAGTAGCGACGGGTTTGTTTGGAATTTAAAGATTGAGAATTGGAGTTTATTTGAGATTTGAAATTTAGGATTTGTGATTTAAAAATCCGTTGGCTTCATCAATCCGTTGGGCGTTTTACATTTCAACTGCTAAACTATCGTCCGATTCACCATCGACGGGTTTGTTTGGAATTTAAAGATTGAGAATTGGAGTTTATTTGAGATTTGAAGTTTAGGATTTGAGACTTTAAAAAATCCGTTGGGCCAACTTCAAACCTTTCAAAGGCTCCAAACCTTTGAAAGGGTCACAAAACGTTTTTTTGCTTTCATCCCAGATTTCATCTTGCCCCGCCGTTCAATGCCCGCAATCCATTGAACACGACGATCAAGCTTGCACCCATATCGGCGAACACGGCCATCCATAACGTGGCCCAACCAGGAATGGACAGGGCGACGAAAATTGCTTTCAAAAATAGAGCGATAAAAATATTCTGCTGGATGATGCGCACCGTTTTTCGGCTGAGGCCTTTCAAATAGGCCAGCTTGCCAAGATCATCCTTCATCAAAACAATGTCGGCCGTCTCCAAGGCCGTATCCGTGCCCGAAGCGCCCATGGAAATTCCCATCGTGGCAGTGGCCAGTGCTGGGGCGTCGTTGATGCCATCTCCCACCATCGCCACCTGGTCATATTGCGACAGCAATTGCTTGATCGCCGCCGCCTTATCCTCGGGCAGCAACTCCGCCTGAAATTCGTCGATCCCCACCTCCTGGGCAATGGCCTCGGCGGTCTGAAAATTATCCCCCGTGAGCATAATCGTCTTTTCGATCCCTGACCGATGCAAGTCGTCAATCGCCCTGACCACATCGGGTCGGAGGGCATCGGCGATGGCGATAAGTCCCAGGATCTTCTTTTCCTTGCCCAGAATAATCGCCGAATAGTTCTTGCGCTCCAGCCGTTCCAGGTGCTCGTGGATTTCCTCGTCGCACCAGCCATGTTCCTCAAACAACCGATGATTGCCGATCAAATAGGCCGTACCATCAATGGCGGCTCGTACGCCTTTGCCTGTGAGCGATTCAAAATTGTCAATGGGCTGAAAAGAAATATGTTGGGATTGGGCATAGTCCACAATGGCCTGCGCCAGAGGATGCTCGGAGCGAGATTCCAGCGAGGCTGCGATGGTCAAAATCTCATGCTCAGAAAAATCGTTGATGGGAATGATCGCCTGCACCCGAGGCTGTCCCAGCGTCAATGTCCCAGTCTTGTCGAACGCCAGCGCCTTTAAGCGACTGAAATTTTCCAGGTAGGCGCCACCTTTGATCAGAATGCCGTTGCGAGCCGCATTGGTCAGGCCGCTAACGATGGTCACGGGCGTGGAAATCACCAGGGCGCAGGGACAGGAAATGACCAGCAACACCAGGGCACGATAGAACCATTCGGTGAAAGAAGCCTGAAAAATGAACGGCGGGACGATCGCCAGGAGCACCGCAAAAGCGACCACGGCTGGGGTATAATATCTGGCAAACCGCTCGACAAACGTCTGGGTGGGCGCCTTTTTCGACTGGGCCTGTTCCACCAGATGAATGATTCTCGACAGGGTCGAATCGGCGAATTTCCTGGTCACCTGAACCTCCAGGGTCCCTTTCTCATTGATCGAGCCTGCAAAAACCTCGTCACCCAGCGATTTGGCCACGGGCAGGCTTTCGCCAGTGATGGGCGATTGGTTCACATAAGAATGGCCGCCGATAACCCTGCCATCCATGGGGATGCGCTCGCCAGGTTTGATGATGATGGTGTCACCGAGGTTGATCTGATCAACGGAAACCAGCTTTTCCCCTGATTCGTCTTTCAGCAAAGCCACATTGGGCGCCAGCGCCATAAGCCTTTGAATCGATTTTCGAGCACGATCGAGCGAATAGGTCTCCAACAGTTGCGCCAGCGCAAACAGGAAAATCACCATGGCCGCCTCGGACCATTCGCCAATGATCATGGCACCGACCACGGCGATGGACATTAAAAAATTCATGCCCAGGGTCACATGCCTGGCCTCGGCCCAGCCCTTTTTGAAAATATGAAAGCCCCCAGCGAGGATGGCGATGAATAAAATTGGAATAGCCACTCGATCATCGATGTGAAAGTAGCGCAGGGTTCCGCCCAGCACAGCCAACACGCCTGAGATCACGGTGAGGATCAACAGCTTATGGCGTTGCCAGAATGAGGACTCGGCGGGTCGGCTTGCTCGCTCCGCCAACTCTGATCGAAAACCCAGCTCCTCCAGCGCCTGCTGAATGTCGCTGATGGGACAGCGATGCGACACGATCAATTGGTTCGCCATGAGATTGAATTGGACGTTTTCCACGCCCGCCAGCTTTTTCAATCGAGCCTCGATGGGTCGTGATTCATCGGGGCAGTCCATTCCTGCGACAACCAGCGTGGTTTGTTGCAGCGGCGTCGCCTCGGTGATGGAATAGCCGATTTCGCTCACCGATTTTTGAATGGTTTGAATATCCAATGGGGCATCCTGGAATTCCACGATCAGTCGAGCTTGAACAAAATCAACCTGGGCCTGCTTCACCCCTGGCAACTGCGCCACCTGTTTTTGAATGGTTACGGCACAATCAGCGCAATCCATACCATTGATTTTGAATTGGAAGGTTTTGCTCTGAGACATTCACTTCCCTTTTGCTTAAATTTAACAAAAAATTTTTGGCTCAAAAATAATTATACACTGAGAATTGAAAGCTATCAGAAAATTTTTGACGAATTTTTTCTGAGATCACCATCAAAATTCAATTTCATGGCATTCCAATAAGCTGAAAGGCGGAACGCCAACTGACGGTTTTGTGGGGGGCCTATCAAGCTCCCTAAGATCGATCCACAATATTCCTCTGCTTACTGTTTTTTGCGGACTTTCATCTACATCGCGCTCATTTATTGAAATTTTGCCGTGATTTCCTACAAACACTTGAGTCTTTTTTGCTATAGCGATTGATTGCCTCATCCCATCCATTGGATCCGCTGCTGAATCTCATGATCGGACCAATTATTGACGTTAGGAATAATTTTTTTGGCGATCGATGGGATTTCCAAAGGTTCGATGAGGCCCAATCGCACAGCGTGGCGCAATGGGATGAAATAATCGACTGGTTTCACCCGATACCGCTCGTCGCATTTCGGATGCGGGAGTGGATGTGAAATGAGCCCAGTCATGGCCAAAAAAATCGCCAGATAATGGCGATAAATCCCCACGTTCCCAGGCGTCCAGAAATCTTTGGCCGCGGCCTGGAGATCGTGCTCCAGAGCAATGGCCTCGATTCGATTGAACTGCACAGCCTGACGCCATCGCTGAAACAATCGAGGGCTCATCTGAGATGCACCCAAAAGATAGCCAAAATTTTTGATGTTTTTCCCGAGCCGCGCCAAACCAATAAACCAATCATTTCCAGTCGAAAATTGGATCCTTTCTGGGGCCACGGATTCCACGATCTTTATTCGCACCAAATCATCAGAGCAATCGTACGGATAGCGGCGGTCGAGCTTTTGACTGATGATAGCGCTTTTATACTCCTGAATCTGCGGGGTCTGGAATAAAATTTCAGCGATTTCCTCTGGTGTAAAATTGGACCCAAAGCCAGCAATGCCGATATCGAGCTCGAAAAACACCAGACCAAAATCCGTATAATCCCCCACCACGCGACCGATGCTGCGATACACTTCAATTTTTTTCTGCCGTTCAGCAGTGAGCAGTCTCCGATCTGGCACTGGCATGTAGCGGATGCGGCTGAAATGGCGCTGCTTTAAGCCACGATCGATTTCTTCAATCTGTTTTCGAAGCGCTGGAGCGATTCCATCGGCCGTGATATCCAGCGGGTTAGTATTGAGCCCGGCCACCAATAGCGGTCGGTCTGGCTCGATGGAGTCCTGCATATCCAGCGCAATCTCTGCGGTGCGCCAAATCATCTGCTTGGTCAGTTCCCAATCGTTGTAGATCGCCCAAGTGGTATCGACATTGGTGGCGGGCACACTGCCAAATTTCATCACCTCGCGCACCAGGTTATCATAGCTCTCCCAATCAAAGCTTCCATCCGGCAGCCATGGTCCATACATCGCGGTAGTGGCCAGGATGGTTTTGTCGGTCAGCCGGTCATAATAATCTTGTAATGTAACGGTTTGATCGCGGATGGAGAAACGTTTCCTCAGCACCATCATTTCACCTTTTTTAATGTGCCCTGCAATCGTTCTGGCTGCCACTGGGGCGGAACGCGATTGGGATATCGAAGGAATTGATCGCGATAAATTGGTCGGCCATTGTCAGCTGCACTTTGATAGAGCGCTTCCACCTGCCCCAGAATATTCAACGCATGAATGGCATTTTTCCAATAGGGTTTACCAGTAAAAATCGTTTCGATATAATCGGCCAATTCCCGAGCGAATGGATCGTGTTGGCTCAGATCGATATATTGCCAATAATCGCGCCATTGGATCTTCAAATTTTCTAGCGCCCGCTCCCAGAGAAGCAAGGGGGCAGTTTCCTTCCATTGAACTTTGATCCCGTAGAGGCCAAAAACCATCGAGCCATTTTCCCCGTCCACGGTGATCTCCAATGGACCAAATTCGGAGTTAATGCGGCGATACCAGGTCCAAATGGAGGTATTGACTACGCCATTGGTGTGTTCTCGCCGAATAGCGGCATAGTCCTCGACATCGCACTCGATGACGCCACCCCGGTCATAGGCCAGCCGTCGGTCAATTAACAATCGGGCAACTGCGCTCAGATAGTCGGTCTCACCGAACAACGCCTCTGAAAGATAGCCCTCATGACACATATCCAGAAGAATCCCACCGCCCGCCTCCTTCAAAGTCCAGTTAAAATCTGGGCGCTGGCAGCAATATTGTTTGTCCCCAAAGCCAGAGGCCACCTCATAGCCAAACTCCATGTGACAATGAAACGGTTTGATCGCTGGGATCAATTCCAACGCTTTTTTGATGCCTGGGGCTTCAAGCATGTGATTTACCACGCCATGCTTGAACTTCTCTTTCTCCAATTTTTCGACAATCGCCAAGCCATCGGCATAATTGGCTGCAATGGGCTTCTCCATGAACACGGCCGTGGTCTTGGCATCCATCATCGCAATATCGTTCAGCACGACTTCCGTGCGAACGCCCGTGGCAATTGTGCAATGATACAGCTGATGCTGTGGATTGATCTGATTTGCTATGTCGTATGCCTCGGCCATGCTTTGTGTGAAATGCTCTAAATGATTGGCCTGTGCGATTATTTTTAGCTTATTTAAATCGCGACCGACCCCAATTGGCACAGGCCGAATCACCTCGCCGTCGATGGTCACCATCTTTTCAGCAGCGATCCGCAGAATCGCGTTGAGGGCCACCTGCCCCATCCGCCCCGTTATGCCGTGAATGATGACGGGCAATTGAATCATTAGTTACTCCATTGATTATTTCAATTTCAATTTGCTCAAAAAGTATTATTTAAACACAGTCCAACGGAAACTGTTCCCGGTCACTGTATGGGCTCAATGCAAAATTTTTTAATATCATTAAAATCCGCTTGCTTTGTATTTCATCATCGATTATATTACAAGCATTGAATCTGACGAATGGCCAAATAGCACTATGATCTCCATTTAATGGTAGGCCATTTACTGAATTCAGGTGAGATTTGGTTGAATCCCGTAAAATAGCATTCGCTGAGAGGGATATAGATAGCTTGCTTTTAAGCATCTGATCCCATTTCATGCGTTGGTCACCACCAAAAAGCTTAGCACAGCGCCTGAGTTTCGGGGATTCAACCGTGTCATAAATTGCATTTCCAGCGTCTGGAGGGAACATGTTCAACAATTCAGATGATGATTCGGATAAATACGATCCGGATAGCGATGATTCGGATAAATTTAATCCTGACAATGACGATTTCGAAGATGATTCCTGGAATGAAGAGGATTGGGAGAATTTTTTTCGCGAAGAGGATGAGCGCAAGCGACGATTGCAGGAGCTATTGGACCAGTACGGCTTTTCTGAAGAAGGTTTGCGTCGGGCTTTTCAGGAGATGGGCTACGATCTTCCAGAGCCGGACGACGGTACGGATGAGCCTGAGGAGCAGCCTCCACCCGCTCCGGATATCGATGCCATCATTGCCGCTGAGCAATCGGATTGGGAGGAACAGATGGAGTCCGGAGAGAATTATGCGAACGCTCACCCGCTGTTTCGCGCCTGCCATCAATTGCTGCTGAAGGTCGTCAAATCCATGAAGCATATTTGGGTCGATCATCGAGATCATCCCATCGTGGTATTTCAAACTGGCCTCTTTGAATGCATGAGCAAGATCATCCAGGCTGGTTATCACGATTTCGATGAAGCTCTGGAGGCAGAGCGCGGGTTGATCTTGGCGGCGTTGAAACGCGCCAGAAAATCGCTGTTGGGATCCTTATTCACCATTCCAAAATTGGCTGCGCTGAAGATCCTCAGCAACACCTTGTTGACGCAATTGCGCAACCAAATTATTGAGCTCCTCCAGCTTATCAATCGAGAGATCATCTTTCATAAGCAGCAAAATTAATCATCCACATCCATCGAAGCTTGAGACATCTGAACTGTTCCGATATTGCAACACATGATCCAAATTGCTTAAATGATCTCAAGCAGCGCAATAAAAATTCTTTTGCATTCCCCACACGAAACAGCACGAAAATTGGCCCACAAAATTATCTACCTTAGCCTTTCGCGCGATGAGTGAGACAATTTTGTTTGCATGGATGAGTCCGCGCTAATACGAATTAGTCAGATAGCATTGTGCCTATTTAATGCCTGAACGAAACCCCATAATTTTACCTCACTCATGCCCTCTCCTCACAGCACAGGGAGAAAAGACATTCTGCTTCTCATTCCCGAGGAAGGTATTAGGGGATGATGCCTGAAATAGCAACGTTTGATCGCATCGTCTCAGTTACCAATTATGGCGTTCACGTTCAAGCATTATTTCGTTCTTGCTGCAAAATTATCAAAACACGTTAAATTGTCATGGCGTCTGCCAGTTGGCGGATGCCAAAGCAATCTCATTCAGGCACAGAAAAATAAGAGATTGCTTCGCTTCGCTCGCAGTGACAAAATCGAAAAAGGGGCTTTTTCGGTCAGGCACGAATGAGGTCTTGCTGCACAATTATCAAAACAAATGAAATTGTTATGCCGTCAGCTAACTGGCGGATGGCATGACAGCGTTTTTCTGTGGCTGATTTTTGCAATAAGAGCTGTTTAGTTTTGCTCTGCCATTGACGTATCGTCTGGTCCCACATCAAAGATCCGCTCATCAAAACTGGCGATAATTTTTTGGCCAGGTTGAACCACAAGATAATCCTCGGGATTCCAGTTTCCTTCCAAAAAATGAATAAGCAACTGGGGATCACCTTTTAGCTCGTCATAATTCCAATTTAATTGGCGAGCACATTCTTTGGTGAGCTCCTTGCAGTGCCGAGTATCATAAAAGCCCAAATCGACATAGGCCGCGGTGGTATACTCATGAATCCAGTGCTGCTCCACCTCTAATAAATAACGAGCGTTTTCATCGCCATATTTCTCCTGGTACTCTCGATAAATTTGATCCAATCGCTTTTGCCCAGGCATCAGCACGGTATCGATCCAGCCTGGGCTGTACCAGTACGTCCCAGGATGTTGATCGAAATACTGGCGATAGCGCTCTCTGGAGCCAAGCAAAAAAGTAATGCAATCATGCCCTCGCATGATCACCAATTTTTTATCCCTGGCACGAATCCCAACAACTCCGTTGCTGCAAAGACCATAGCCGATCAAAATGGCATCATAATCTCCCTGTACCGAATCGATGGCCTGCTGGAGTTGCTTCCGGAGGACCTCGGGCGTATCATGCAGGCCTTGCTTGAGAAAATGAAAATTGAAGACATTTTTCGAGATCGATGCAAAATAGCATATTTCCCGCCAAAGCACATGACAAGAAATGATATAAAATTTATTCACCGGCACACCCTTCCCTCAGTTCATACTTTCGATAGTGGAAGATCCCTGTCAGGACATTCGATGGCAACTTCCAAATCGGAAAGCCACTATAATTCCTATTGCCAATAGATGGATCAGGGGTCACTTCTTTTCCAATGCGACGTGTGCCATTTCACGTCATCCCAGCGTGCTGTGTTCCGAGGATCCGCCGAGCAACAGCCATAAGAAAAATGGCCCGCCCAGCAATGCGGTGATGACACCGACCGGTATCTCTGCGGGAGCGATCAATAATCGAGCCAGAGTATCGCAGAGCACCAAAAAAGCGCCTCCGAAGAGAAAGCTGGCGGGCGTCAGGAAACGATGGTCAGCGCCCAGCAGTAGCCGACAAATATGGGGGATCATCATGCCAACAAATCCGATTGGGCCACAAACAGAGACTACGGCACCGATCATCATCGACGTGGCAAAGAACAGAACCGCCTTGATTTTGTTCACCGCCACCCCACGGCTCAGCGCCAAATCTTCTCCCAAAAGCAGCAAGTTTAATTCATTGGTGATCAGGAATATCACCAAGGCACCAGCGACAATGAAGGGCAGAATGGTGAGCATCGGCCGAAAACCAGCGATCTCGAATCCGCCCATCAGCCAGCGGATGATGCGAAACGAATTGGCAAAATCGCTCAAATATTGGATGAATAAAATGAGGCTGGAAAAGAAGAAGTTGATGGCCACCCCTGCCATCAACATGGTCGCAGTCGTAAACGTTTTTTTTATTCGGGAAATTGCATATACCAGAAGCACCGAAAGGATTGCTCCAAGAAACGCAGCCAGCGACTGGCCAGAGATCCCCAGCACGGAAAAAATAATGCCGATTTTAATATACAATGCCGCCCCAAATGCAGCCCCACTGGATACCCCGAGCGTGAACGGGGTTGCCAGAGGATTGCGAAACATGGCCTGAAAAACCATTCCACTGATCGCCAGCGCTGCCCCGGCCAGAAACGCCGTCATCACCCGAGGCAGTCGAATCATCCAGAAAATTCGCATGGCGATTTGATCTTCAGCGCCAACGATTGAGCCAACGGAAATCGATTCTAATCCTAAAAACGGAGTCATCAGCAGCACACAGACCGCTCCCAGAGCGATCGCCAAAACAATCACCATTCTCCTCTGGTGGCTCATGGTTGAACCTCTGGGGCAATAATAGGCTGACCAGTAAGTGGATGTGGGATGAACATGAATGGTTTATCGAACGCCGGGGCGAGCACTTCGTTGGTCATGATTCGGCTGGCCTCCCCCACATAGACAATTTTACCTTGCTTGAGGATGACAACCCTCTGGCCCTGCAGTACCGCCATATTAATGTCATGGGTGACCGTCACGATGGTCATTCCTAAATCGCGGTTTAAGCGGGTTAAAATCGAATTAATTTCGGCCTCATGTTTTGGGTCTAAAAATGTGGTCGGCTCATCTAGCAACATGATTGGCGCCTCCTGAGCCAATGCGGCTGCAATGAAGGCAATCTGACGCTCTCCCCCACTCAATGTCGTCATCAATCGACTGGCATAAGCGGTGAGCCCGGTGATCTCTAGCGCCTGTTGCACAGCCGCTCGGTCGTGAGCCGTGAATGAAGTCATCAGATTGACATAAGGATATCGACCCAGCATGACGAATTCTTCCACCGTAAAAGGAAAAATCCGGCCATTGGCCTGAGGCACATAACTGATCATCCGCGCCAATTTTTTCTGATTCAGTTTCGATATCGGGATGCCTTGCACGCGGATCGTTCCCTGAATTCCTGGGGCGATGCGCATGATGCATTTCAGCAGACTGGTTTTTCCCGCGCCGTTGGGACCGATGATCGACAGATAGTCGCCTTTGAAAATCTGCAACGAAACCGAATCCAGAATGCGCTTCTCGCCAATGTTCAACGATAAGTTTTCTATTTCAATAATGGCCTTCATGTGCTAATGCGGAGTCACTTCCCTCCATTGGTTATGCAATGCATCCATCTGGTAGGATGCATCACTTTTATCGTTTTAGGTTCAGTCATCTGATAGTTTTATCAATTCACACACATTCATTTTCGAACTGATCATCAATCCACACCCAGAAATGAAATCTCGGATGCATTTATGAATCCGTCGCACCAATCATTTGGCCCTGGGATTCTCATTCATCCTGGATCCAATGGATTTCTGGATGGATGATTTTCGCCAGGTCCACTAAAAAAAGAGCGAACCGAGGGCCGGGGATCACTGCATAATCCTGAGTGATGATATAGACCCGATGGTTTTTCACCGCATCGACCTGTGTTAGGGACGCCCAATCTCGGATAGCATCCAGGCTATCCAGTCCGGTCTGTTTTAATTGTGGGATCAGATCGATGATCACTTCTGGATTGAGATGGATGATCCCTTCGGCTGTTAGAATCGGATAGGCGATTTTCTCGTCCTGATAGGCGTTGGCTCCTCCAGCCATGTGGATCAATTCATCGAAATAGGTGTTTTTCCCAGCTACGTATACACCTTCGATAGCACCTGTTCCCATCGTCCTTTCGATGACGATCATCACCTTTGGACGTCGGCTGGAACTCGTTCGCTGATGGATCGTCCGGATTTGCTCATCGATCTCATGCAAAATTTCCGCTGCACGGGACTGAGCCCCGAATGTGGTGCCTAAATATTCAATGCTTGACCGAATATCGGAAACTGTTTTATTTTTCACGCCGAGAAATTTGATCCCCAGTTGGGATAAAAAACTTTTGATCTGTTGAAAATCATCGATTAAAACAACCACATCCGGTTTGAGGCGCATGATGGCCTCGTAATTGGGGTCCAGATAGCCACCGACTTTGGGCAGCTCCCTGGCCTCGGCTGGATAGTTGCAAAATCGAGTGACGCCCACTACCCTATCGCCGATTCCCAAAGCAAACAGCGTCTCCGTAATGTTGGGAGAAAGCGAAATAATGCGCTCGTAATGGCCGATCTCGCTGCGGCCAGGCTCACCATTACTTTGAATGCCCCTTCGATACAAAAAAACTATCGCCAGCAGGATTACTCCCGCTATTAGCATGAGAATGCTGATATTTTTTTTCATTTCTGATGATTATTTTTTATGACCAATCGATCGGTGCACCGTGCGCGCTCATCCAGCATCTATGATGGCAGTGGCCGGCCAATGGCTTCCTCATCGATCGCATAGGATAATTTTAAAGCACCCAGAAAAGCCCCTTGCGAAGGATTTGGGCCTTCACAAGGGGGAACAAAAATCAATATCGGACTCCCAGGCTGAAACGGAACTCACGACCAGGGGATGGATATCCATCAATCGCATAAATCGATTTATCAAGGAGATTGTTGACCTGAAATTTCGTTTCAACAGCAAAATCTCCAAGTGGCAGCGTAAAGCCGACGTTGCCATTAAGTAACTCATAGGCTGGGAGCGATCTGACATTATCTGGTGAAATGAAGCGCTTGCCGATCCACTGGTAAATGAAATTCAGCGACAGCCCTTTCACCTGGGTTCCAACCACAGCGTCGAACTTGTGATCAGGACGATAGATGAGCCGTTTCCCGTTGTTGAGACCATTGGGAGTCGCATCGGTCGCTCTCATCCAGGTATGATACAATTCGAAATAGGCCAGGCGTTGAGGCAAATGGTACTTCACCGCCGTCTCAATGCCTTTGATATTGGCCTGCCCAACGTTCATCGGCATCCATACGCCCGAGGCATCGGCGCTCCATGAAATCAGATCGGTCACTTCACTATTGAAATAGCTGACCTCCCCATGGAGCATCGCCCAATTCTTTCGGCTGAACAACAAACCCAGATCAAAATTGGTACTAGTTTCTGGCTTGAGCTCGGAATTGCCCCGCGCCCAAACCTCATCAGGCCAATAAAGATCATCAAAAGTCGGCACCCGAAAGGAGGTTCCGATATTGCCTCGCACGCCAAAGGTAACGTTTTCCCCGCTGCTTACCAGCACTCCCAATTTGGGCGACAATTGACTTGCAACATCGGAATAGTTATCCCATCGAACTGATGGGATGGTGCTCCATTGCGTCGCCAAGCCGAAAATATTCCAGGGAAAACTGATCTCGGCCAGACCATACACGCTTTGAATGGTGCGGTCTTTCGACTCGAACTTAGTGCTATTCAATCGATCCTGGCGCAGTTCAGCACCTCCAATTAGATGAACAAAGCGGCTGGCTAACAATTGCCCTTGCAGTTTCAACCCAATCGCTGAATTTTTGTGCTGATCATCGGTCGGTGCCCAGCCGGCTGGGTCTTTGTAATGGTAATCGTACGATTGATAGAACACATCGCTTTGCAGCCGAAGGCGATCGGTGAGCTGGTTTTCCGATTGGACGGCCGCCAGCTTGCGATCAACTTCAGCTCGAGCATGGGGAGTGATCATGGGCTCATTCGTCCACGGATTTATGTTCACCGAACCAGCATTGCCTTTGCGAGCGAGCAATTGATGAACGATCACCTGAATCTGATTTCGTTCGCTGAAGTCGATCTTCGATTTCAAGAAGAAATTATCCCCTTGATAATCGTTATTGATCCGGGTGGCAGTCTGACCATTTGAAGGCATTCTAAACCGAAAATCGCCGTCTGTTTGAAGGCGGTTGTAGTTCAAAAATGCAGCGAGCTTGCCAATACGATGCGAGCCCGAGACATTGAAACTTCTGGTGCCAAATGAGCCAAAGGTGGAACTCAGGCCATAAGAGAAACCGCGAGGGTCCACGGTTTCCTTCGAAATCAATTGAACGGCGCCGCCAATGGCATCGGATCCCAGCAACGCTGAATGTCCGCCGCGCACCAGCTCGATGCGCTCGATAGCCGGCATTGGGATCAAATTCAAATCTACGCCGCCCCCTTGCGCCGTGTTTAACCGCAACCCATCCAGCAGCACCACCACCTGATCAGCGTTAGAACCTCGAATCGAAGCAATCTGCGTCCCAGCAATGCCGTCGTAGGAATTGAATTGCACACTGCCAAGCGATCTCATGGCTTCGCCAATTGTCATGGCATTCCGATTGGCCAACCGCAAGGGGGTGAGCACCTCAGCAGCAACCGTCACCTGGGATTGGCGATGATCGGACAATGTGGCCGTCACCAAAATGGGATCGAGCTCAATGACTTTTGGTTTGAGATAAAAATTGATGCGCGCCTCCCCTGCTACCTGCACGTTCTCCTCCGTGGCAGTCTCATAACCGATCACACGCACCATGAGATCGTAGCTCCCAGCGGGAACCTGATCAATTAGATAAAATCCCCCATCGCGTGATGCCGCGCCTAACGTTGTATTGAGCACGATGATATTCGCATCGGGAATTGGTTTTTTGGTCACTGCATCGTAGATATACCCAGATATTTTGCCTGGCGTCGCTGCGCCAAGTTGAAGACAGGCAGACAATAGGGACAAAACAACAGCGGATTTTAAAAAACGTTTCATCGGTCCAAAGCTCCCTTGATTTAGGTTCATTGGTGAAAAGTGAATTAACCCAAATGAGCCCTCGAGAGCGAGCTGTCCCATCATGTGCGGCCTCAGCAGGGATAAAAAAATCCCAACCTTGACCGGCAAAGTTGGGATTCGTATATTCAAGCAAAATATTAGAATTCCAAACCTCACCCTCGAAGGTTTTCATGGAACGATCCTCGAAGCTCAGCAAACTGAGACTTCGAGCTTCAATCGGCAGGTCTCCTGGCTCAGGGCGTCGAACCGAGTCACCACGCCTTCCCATCCGCGCATCGGCGAACAGTGGCTTGCTTAGCATCGAACTTCATGCCGGAGCAATTGTGGTGCTCGTAGCCAAATACAGTAGCGGGGCTGCAGCGGATTCTCACCGCTTTCCCTTGCACCGATTGATGAAATACAAAGAACGCTAACGCTCGATTTAATAATACTGAAACAAAAATTAAAATGCAAGCAATTTTTTTATTAATTTTTCATCCCCATATTGAAACCTGCCATGGAGCATCCGATCGAATCACACAGCAGAACGATTGCGCGCTGAACAATCCCACTTCTGTGAGCTTCTAATCCGCCGAAGGTCGGACCGCCACCTGGTGGTTCTGGGAGAGAAAAAAATCATTCCCTTTAAAACTGTTTTTCCGCAGACCCGGTTTTCAAAATTCTCTTTCTGGTATCTTTTATTTCTGAGACCAACCTAAAAAACCTTTTAAAAATGTTTTTCCGCAGACTCAGTTTTCAAAATTCTTTTTCAGTATTTTTATTTCTGAGACCAACCTAAACAGCTTTTTCTATGGGATGCCAATTTTATGGGAGCAGCACAATAAATCCTCTGCATGATCCAGCTATTCAATCATTTCAAATCGCGCGGTGAAATGCCTTAAAAATGGCGCTTGATACGTGAATCGGAAACCGCGCAGACTATGTCGCTGCTGATATACAGTTTCGATCACTTCTAACACATAATCGAAATGGCTCTGGGTATAGACGCGCCGGGGAAATGCTAATCGTACCAATTCCATGGCTGGTGGGATATACTCTCCGGTTTCTGGATCGGTTCTGCCAAACATGATCCCACCAATTTCGCAGGAGCGAATGCCACCCTCTAAATAAAGCTGACAAACAATCGCTTGTCCAGGGAATTGTTCCACCGGGATATGCGGAGCAAAGGTCCTGGCATCCAAATAGATGGCGTGGCCACCTGGCGGTTTCACGTAAGGGACACCGATGGCGTCCAGGTGCTCGCCCATGTATTCAGCCGTTCGAATCCGATACTGCAAGTAGTCCTCCTGGAGCACCTCTTCCAATCCTTGGGCAATTGCCTCAAGGTCACGGCCAGCCAGACCCCCATAGGTTGGAAATCCTTCGGTTACAATAAGCACATTTCTGGCACGCATGGCGAGCTCGTCGTCATTCATGGCCAAAAATCCGCCGATATTGACCAGCGCATCCTTCTTGGCGCTCATGGTACACCCATCGGCATACGAAAACATCTCCTGCGCAATCTCTTTGCAAGATTTGTCAGCATAGCCCGGTTCGCGTTTCTTAATGAAATAAGCGTTCTCGGCAAAGCGACAAGCATCTAAGAATAGAGGAATGCCATACCGAGATAACAAGGCTTTGGTCTGACGAATATTCTCCATAGAAACCGGTTGTCCGCCACCCGTATTATTGGTGACGGTCAGCATGCCAAGAGGGATGTTTTTCGCCCCTTTTTCTTGAATAAATTTTTCCAATTTGACAAGATCGATATTCCCTTTGAACGGATGGATCCGTTGAGGATCTTTTCCTTCATCAATCACAAGATCGACCGCTACCGCCGCATGATATTCGATATTGGCGCGCGTCGTATCAAAATGGGTATTGGATGGGATATATTTTCCAGGCCCGGCCACCAGCTCAAAAAGAATTCGCTCTGCCGCTCGCCCTTGATGCGTGGGAATGATGTGTTTGAAGCCGGTGATCTCATGAACTTTGTCATAGAAACGATGAAAACTTTTAGCCCCCGCGTAAGACTCGTCGCCTCGCATGATGCCCGCCCACTGATCATGGCTCATGGCCGCTGTGCCGCTATCGGTCAGCAAATCGATAATGACGTTTTCAGCATCGATTAAGAATAAATTATAGCCAGCCCGGCGCAAAATCTCCTCCCGCTGCTGACGCGTCGTCATTTTAATTGGCTCCACCATTTTGATCCGAAACGGTTCGATAATGGTTTTCATGGTCGCATTTTCCTCATGACATGATTGTTGCATTCCATTTTTTACCGCCAATTTCCTAAAGTAAAAACTGCGCGAAAAAAGATTGGGCACTTTGCCACAGCATCCAGTTCGTTCATGAACAAGTCAATTGCCAGCCTCAAAACCAATGCTTAAATCCGATGAATATTTCGGCACTCCGCTTCTCACGATTCCATGATTGCCAGGTTCTATCGCTCTCTCATTCCATTTCTCGACAATTCCACCCTTTCTATTTCCTGCAAGCCATCCTTCGGAATGCATGGGGATTTTGAAATGGATATGAATTCTTGCCGTTTGATTCTACAACATGCTCTGCACCACGCCGCCATCCACTGGGATGGTCGTGCCAGTGATATAAGCTGCGCGCTCCGATGCCAAAAATGCAACCAGCGCAGCGATCTCATCGGGATGTGCCAATCGACCAGCCGGTATTTTTGCTTTGATGCGATCCAAGATTTGTTCAGGAGAAGTCTGTTCCTTTTGAGCAATGGTTTTTGCCAGATGGGATAATCGTTCGGTAAGCGTGTATCCGGTGGCAATGGTGTTGATAGTGATGTTGAACCTGGCATATTGGTTCGACAACGTTTTCGCCCATCCAACCACGGCCATGCGAATGGAATTCGATAAGATCAGGTCATCGATGGGTTGCTTCACCGTGATCGATTGCAAATTGATAATCCGCCCCCATCGCTGGTGCTGCATCACCGGCAAAATTTGTCGAGTTAACGTGACGGCGCTCATCAGCGTATTTTGGAATGCCGCTTGCCAATCGGACTCGGGGAGATCCAAAAAGAAGCCCGCGGGTGGCCCGCCGGTATTATTGACCAGAATATGAATCATCCCGAATTGATTGATCACCTGACTGGCAAATTGTTGAATTTGGTCCCTCTGGGCCAAATCCACTGCAAAGGGATAAACCGTTCTACGAGTTTGTTGCATAATTCTCTGACCAGCCGACTCAATACGGCCTTTATCCCGGGAACAAATAATCACGGTGCAGCCTTCTCGGGAGAGATCGTGAGCGACGGCGAATCCCAATCCTTGGCTGGCACCACAAACTATGGCAATTTTCCCTGACAACCCTAAATCCATCTCGCCTCCAAATTTTCAGTGAATGATCCTGATCCTCTCATACATGGTCGCATCAATTTTGACCAAAAAAGAGCCCTGCCTCGGCCTCTTCCTTTGCACTGCCATAATGATGTTCAGCTTCAGCAGCCACGGCGCCATTACAGGTTATGATTTTTGCCGAACCAATTCTTTGCCACAGCAATAAAAAGTGCACGGATTCGCTTCGGGATGGCAGCAGCAATCCTCTACTGGCGAACCAGCCTCGTCGCATTCTTCGATAACTTGAATCTTAAGCCCGCAGCTTTCGCACACAAAAATATCGCCCTGTTTCATCTCATGACAATTCGGCATCGTTTTTCCTCCGTACTCGTTCGAAAAGATTGTTGAATTGACCCCATTCCATAGCGGCGCAGCAAATGAACGACTTACACCGTTACCGCTCTCGAGGTCGGCCGCTTGGTTTGATTTAATATATCAAAACAAATCTAAATATCCAAGGAGAATTTCGATGAGAGAAAATTACATGCTTTTGGTTGATTTGAACAACATCGCGAGGAAAAACAGCAGGGCTTGCAGGAGGATAATCGCTGCACCACTGGGGACGTCCAGGTAATAGGATACCAATAAGCCAGCAAAGGCACTTACCATGCCGATGATGATTGAAAAAAGGGTCATCATCCGAAAAGTTCGAGACAGCAAGCGCGATGTAGCGGCTGGAATCACCAAAAATGCTGCGATTAGCACGATCCCAACCACTTTGATCGCGACCACTACGGTGATTGCAATAAGAATGGAGAGCAAATAATCGTCTCGATTGACCGCAAGATGATCGGTTTCTGCAAGCTCGCGATCAAATGAGGCGTAAGCCCAACGACGCCAGAGTGGTAAAGTGAGCAGCGTCAGGCCGACCACCGCAGCCGTGATTTGAATATCGGTTTTTGTGACTGCCAAGATCGATCCAAATAAATAAGTAAAGGCATCGCTGGTATATTCTTTTTTCAAAAAAATGAAAACAATCCCCAACGCCATGGAGACCGCAAAAAAAATGCCCACGGCCGTATCGCTGCCCAATTCTGTTTTATCTCGAACCCAGAAAATTGCCACAGCTACCAACACGGTAAATGGCACAGCAATCCACAGCGGTTCACGATGAAGCAATAGTCCCAGGGCCACGCCCCCAAAAGCCGCATGCGCCAAACCACTGCCCAAAAAGCTCAAGCCCCGCTGGACCACAAAAACGCCATAATAGCTGGCCAAAAATCCCACCAGCACGCCAGCGATGAGCGCCCGCTGCATAAAGGGCAATTGAAGAAGTTCGATCATCATTAAATCCAATTAAGTTACATTCGAGATTTGCTTAAAAAAATTATTCTCCCCCAGAAATGTTGTCCCACAGAATTGAAAAGTGAACATTGGTCTCAGAATTGAAAGGACTCAGAAAAATATTTGATTTCATTTCTGAGACCAACTTCAAAATTCATTTCTGTGATGTTCCAGTTCTGTGAGAGAAAATTAGCCTCCCACAGAAATGTTGTCCCATAGAATTGAAAAGTCAAAATTGGTCTCAGAATTGAAAGGACTCAGAAAAATATTTGATTTCATTT
>Ga0209018_1000059_pt1 | contig 90327 bp, 81 predicted proteins | sample YNPBryBLVA2012_FD_185814 | JGI IMG/M metagenome (GOLD analysis project Ga0209018, IMG submission 185814) | Anoxygenic and chlorotrophic microbial mat microbial communities from Yellowstone National Park, USA - YNP Bryant BLVA 2012 (SPAdes)... ... | reverse complement strand
GGCGGCTCGGCGGCCTGCATCTCGCCAGATTACGGCAATAATTTGTTAAACTCCATGAGCGGACTTCCATGAGCTTAGCAGGGGCTTTAGCCCCGGCGGTTGGCTGAGCTGAGTGGGAGCTTCAGCTCCGCAAGCTTCAGCTCCGGCGGCTTTAGCCCCGGCGATAGGAAATGTGGGCAATCACCAGTGAAGATGACCTTCCTCCCGTGCAGGTGAACATGGTATGATTCGGCAAATTCTTCCCGCGAGGACAGGCATGCGCAAATTGATCCTGATGATCTCACTCATGGCAGTCTTATGGCCTGGCAGGGCGCTTGGCCAGGAACAGGTCAGCCTAAGCCATTTGCAGATTGACCTATGGCCGGAGTTCGACGACCCCGGCATGTTGGTGATCTACCGCATGCAATTGTCTGCCGAGACGGTTCTGCCCGTCCGCCTGACGTTTCGCATCCCGGCGGCAGCCGGCAGGCCCAACGCCGTGGCCGTGGGCGAAAACGCTGCCAGCGTGGCCGATACGCCCTATGATTACCGCATCAACGGCAGTTGGGGAGAGGTCTCTTTCACCGCCCTGTCGCCGGTCATTCAGCTCGAATATTACGATCCCGCCCTGCAAAAGCAAGGCAAAGCACGCCGCTTCGTTTACGGTTGGCCCGGCGATTACAGCGTCAGCGAGATCACCATTTCGATCCAACAACCCTTTGGCGCCAACGGTATGCGCATCTCGCCGGCCTTCAGCGAAAGTGCCGTCGCCAGCGATGGTCTGACGTATTACACCATCAACGCTGGCGAGGTCAGGCAAGGGCGGGCTTTTACCGTTTCGCTCGATTACGAGAAAGATTCGGATGCGCTGACGGCAGAATTCCTACAAGTGCAGCCGGTGACGCCACTGCCGGCGACAGAGAACCGCCTCGACCTTTGGCGGATATTGCCGTGGGTATTGGGCGGAGCGGGCGCTGTTTTGCTGTTCGGCGGGGTGGGCTGGTATTTTCTCTCGGCGCGCGGCGGTAGGCTGCTTGGCACGGCAGCCCTGCGCCGCAAACGCCTCAGCCGTCCAGCAGCCAAGCCCGCTGCCTCGCTCTATTGTCAACAATGCGGCACGCGCGCCGAAGCGGGCGACCGCTTCTGTCGGGCTTGCGGCGCGGCGCTGCGCGTCGAATGAGGCCATTTACTTATCTGTTTCTCACTCTTTCTTTCAGCCCCCATTAACCTTGCTGTGTAAAAATTGTCTGGTAAAGCAGTTTGCCCCCGCCGGGGGCAAAGCGGCGCAACCAGCGCCCCAAGCTGAAGCGCTCCCTCGCCAGCCTGGCAGCTAACGCTTCGGGGCAGACAATTCCTTGCCCGCCAGAGAGCGCTAACAACTTCTGTCCAAACCGCCAAGGAGGTTACTGGTATGGCCCGTCTAAAATTCATCGTTGGGGGCGTTGTCATCTTGGCAGCGGTGGTTTACCTGATCGTTTCATCCACTGCGGCCAGCGCGCAGTACTTTCTCACCGTGGACGAATTGCTCAACAGCGCGAACCTCTACAAGGACAAACCCCTGCGCATTTCGGGAGCTGTCTTGGGCGATTCGATCCAATATGACGCTCAAACGCTTACCCTGCGCTTCACCATTGTCCACGTTCCAAGCGATAACAAGACCATCGAGGCCCAGGGCGGCCTGGCGCAAGTGTTGCACGCCGCCGTAAGCGACCCGGCGCGCAACCGTTTGCAGGTGGAATATCGCGGCGCCAAACCTGACCTGTTGCGCCATGAAGCCCAGGCAATTATGACCGGGCGCTTGGGTGATGACGGCGTGTTCTACGCTGACGAATTGCTGCTCAAATGCCCAACCCGCTACGAGGAAGCTGTTCCTCAACAAAGTGAGTGAGGCGCGGACGCCGCTATGATCGCCAACTTCGGATATGGCTCTCTGCTGATCGCCTGGCTGGTTGCGCTCTATGGCATCGGCGCGGCTGCCTTTGGCGTCTGGCGAAAGAAGCCCGCCTGGGTAGATAGCGCCCGCAACGCCATGCTGCTCACCTTCCCCCTGTTGAGCCTGACGGCGTTGAGTTTGATTTTGCTGCTGGTGGGCGGGCATTATGAAATCGAGTATGTGGCCGCCGTAACCAGCAACAGTATGCCGCTCTATCTCAAAATCACTGCGCTGTGGGGCGGGCAGGCTGGCTCGCTGATCTTCTGGTCATGGCTGATGTCGGCTTTTGCCTCGGCGGTGACCCTGCGCAAATGGGAGCGCGACCGCGAATTCCTGCCCTGGGTCATCGTCGTCTCGTTGGTGACGCTGGCCTTCTTCCTGTCGCTAAGCCTGGTGGTGGAGAATCCTTTTAACCGGCTATGGGTCAGCCCTTCGGGTAAGGTGGTCGAAGCTCTGTTACAACCTTCTGGCTTCACCCTTTTCACGCAAGGCGACGGGCGCGGCCTCAATCCTCTGCTGCGCCACCCTGGCATGATCATCCACCCGCCCATGCTTTACCTGGGCTTCGTCTCCTTCGTCATCCCCTATGCCTTTGCCATAGCTGCCCTGCTCACCGGACGCACTGACGACCGCTGGATTCGCATCACCCGCCGCTGGACGCTGGTCGCCTGGTTGTTTCTCTCCCTCGGCCTGCTTCTCGGCAGCCGCTGGGCTTACGACGTGTTGGGCTGGGGCGGTTATTGGGGCTGGGACCCGGTGGAGATCGCCGCTTTCATGCCCTGGCTCACCGGCACGGCTTTCCTGCACTCAGTGGTCATTCAAGAAAAGCGCGGCATGTTGAAACACTGGAACATGCTGCTCATCATCCTCACCTATGCCCTGGTGATTTATGGCACTTTCCTGACCCGCTCCGGCGTGATCGATTCGGTGCACTCCTTTGCGCGCAGCGCCATTGGGCCGATGTTCTTCGCCTTCATTGCGTTCACCTTCACGGCCTCGCTGGTTTTGCTGATTCGCCGCTGGGAGGCGCTCAAATCCGAAGGGCAGATGACCAACTTGTTCTCGCGCGAGGCGCTCTTTTTGGCCAACAACCTGGTTTTCGTGCTGATTACCGCCATCTGTTTCCTGGGGGTCAATTTCCCCATCCTCACCGAAAGTTTGGGCGCTATTGGAGAAGCGCTGCCGGCCCTGAGGAACATCTTCACAGCGCAGAAAGTGACGGTTGGGCCGCAATGGTACGAGCGCATCACTGCCCCCCTGTTCGCCGCCATGCTGTTGCTGATGGGCATCGCCCCGCTCTCCGCTTGGGGGCATTCGACCTCCAAGACGCTGGGGCGCGCCCTGTGGAAACTGGCGCTCGTCTCGCTGCTGGCGCCCCTCTATCTGATCTTGACCGGCGGGCGCTCCCTGCCTGCCTTGCTGGGCCTGTGGCTGGCGGCGCTGGTGGCGTGTGTGACGCTCTACGAGTTTTGGCGCGCCGCGGCTGCCCGCCAGCGCACCCACAAAGAGAACTTCTTCCTCGCCTTGTGGAAACTGGCGGGGCGCAACCGCCGCCGTTATGGCGGCTATGTCATCCATCTCGGCGTGGTGATGATGGCTCTCGGCATCATCGGCGTCGAGATGTTCCAGAGCGAGACGCAAGGCCCCCTGCGCCCCGGCGAACAGCTCACCCTGGGCCAATATGCCGTGCGCTTCGACTCGCTGGCCGAATTCCCCCTGGCCGATGGACGCCAGGTGGCACGCGCCGTGGTGACCGTCTTCAAGAACGGCGTCTCACTTGGCGAACTATACCCGCGCAGCGATTTCTACCCCGAAGCGCAACAATCCATGAACATCGCGGCCCTGCATTCCACCCTCGAAGACGACCTGTACATCCTGCTGGTGGACTGGCAACCGGTCTCGGCAGACGGCGCCACGTTCAAGATTTACCACAACCCGCTGGTCAACTGGCTTTGGCTGGGTGGGATCGTCTTCATCCTGGGGACGCTGGTAGCCGTTTGGCCGGACAAAGAACCGCAGGCCGTCGCCCGCCGCCTGACGCCTGCCCGCTTGCCGCAAGCCCCTGAACAGGCCGCCTGAAGCCATGAAGAGAGTATGATCGCCCTTTGTCCAGCCCTCTTCCGCACAAGAACCCTTTGGGCGCGGGCAGATACCGCCGCCATCCTGCGCCGCGCCGTCTTGACGATGTTCTGTCTCGGCCTGTGGCTCATGCCGGTGGCCGCTTTCGCCCAATCCCCCACACCGCGCACGGTCACCGATGACGAGGTCAACGCCATTGCCAAGCAATTGTACTGCCCGGTGTGCGAGAACATCCCGCTGGACGTCTGTCCCACGCAAGCCTGCGCCGACTGGCGCGAGGAAATCCGCCTGAAATTGGCCGAAGGCTGGAGCGAAGCGCAGATCAAGCAATACTTCGTTGACCGCTTTGGCGACCGCGTCTTGGGCGCACCGCCGCCGCGCGGGGTCAACTGGCTGGTCTACCTCCTGCCGCCCCTGGCAGTGATTGCTGGCCTTTTCCTGCTCTACCGCGCCCTCACCTCCTGGCTGAGACCAGCAGGGGCACATCCATCCCTTCCAGCCGATTTGCCACAAGACGAGTACGTGCGCCGGCTGGAAGAGGAATTGCGCAATCGAGACCGTTGAAATGCACCCACCCTGCCTATGACCACCGACGCTTCCACCCCACCTACACGCCGTCTGCCCTGGGGAGGCTTGCTCGCCCTCCTGGCGCTCCTGATCCTGCTGGTGCTGGTTGGCGTCGCCCTGGTGCGCGGCCAGCGCGGCCAGTTTGGCGTTGGCCAGCCGGCCCCCGACTTCGCAATCACCACCTTCGACGGCCAAACCCTCTCCCTGGCCAACTTGCGTGGCAAGGTGGTACTGGTCAACTTCTGGGCCTCGTGGTGCCTGCCCTGCGAACAAGAAGCCGACGAACTGCAAGCTGCCTGGCAACTCTACCAACCGCGCGGCGACGTGGTCTTCATCGGTATTGCCTGGAGCGACATGGACAACAAGGCCAAAGCCTACCTATCCCGTTTCGGCATCACTTATCCCAATGCCCCCGACATGGGCACGCGCATTTCCCAGGCTTATCGTATTACCGGCGTGCCGGAAACTTACATCATCAACCGTCAAGGCATCTTGACCTACGTCAAGCTCAGCCCCTTCAACTCGGTGGACGAAATTCGCGCTGCCATCCAAACCGCCTTGGACGAACCCTAAGCCGACAAAAGCACAAACTGGTTGATTTATGGATATCGGCTCACTGCTCCTCATTCTTGCCCTGGCCACGCTGGTGGCCGTTTTCCTGGCCCGTCCGTTCGTCGAACAGGCCTCGCGGCCCGTTGAGCGCGCCGAACAAGGCCTCTCGGCGCTGCTGGCCGAGCGTGAACGTGTCATCAGCGCCCTGCAAGAGCTGGATTTCGACCACCTGCTCGGCAAAATTCCGGACGAAGATTACCCTGCCCAGCGGGCAAGCCTGCTCGAACACGGCGCCAATGTGCTGCGCCAGCTCGATGCCCTGCAGGCCGCCGACAAGATGTCGCCCCCTGTCGAAGCGCTGCCTGCCGAAGAACACCTGGAAGCGGCGCTGATAGCGCGCCGCCTGGAGGCTGACGACCCGCTCGAAGCCCAAATCGCCGCTCGCCGCCGCGCTCACGCTGCTAAATTCGGCGGTTTCTGCCCGGCCTGCGGCAAACCTTTGCAACACTCCGACCGCTTCTGCCCCCGCTGTGGGCGCGCCCTGACCCCGCCTGTCGCCCAAAACCAATGACCTCGCCCAATTTGCCCACAAGATTGTCCTTGCTGCTGATCGCTGCCGCTCTGCTGAGCGCCTGTTCTTTCTCCCTGGCGGCCGATGTCACCCCACCCCCCGGCTACCGCCCGCCGCCAACCGCGCAACCCAGCGCCCCGCCGTCTCTCCCGCCGGTTTCTATCCGTCCCAACCCCGCTGAGGGGGCAGCGCTCTTTGCCGAGAAATGCGCTCCCTGTCACGGCACCACCGGCCTCGGCGATGGCCCCAGCGCCGCCCAACTGCCCAACGGCGCCCCCGCCCTGGCTCTGCCAGACTTCGCCCGCCAGGCCAGCCCTGCCCAATGGTACACCATCGTCACCCAGGGCAAAATCGAAAAACTCATGCCGCCCTTTGCCAGCCTGAGCGACGCCCAGCGCTGGCATGTGGTGGCCTATGCCTTCAGCCTCAGTCTCACCCCCCAGGCCCTCGCCCGCGGGCGCGACCTCTACCAGGCCAATTGCGCCCGCTGTCACGGCGAGAGCGGCCAGGGTGAAGGCCGCGACGCCCCCTCACAGAGCAAAACCTTGCCCGATTTGAGTGACCCGGCCTTCATGGCCTCCCGATCAGCCGCCATGCTCGCCGAAGCCATCAGCCGCCACGCCGTCTCTCCACCCTTTAGTGAAACGCTCTCGCCAGAAGATCGCTGGGCGCTGAGCGACTACCTGCGCTCGCTGACCTTCGCCGACTCCCCAGCGGTCTCCCCCGTCCTGACGCCCACCGCCCTTGCGGCTTCCCAAACCAGCCCCCCCGTGCTCAGCGAAGCGGCTATCCCCACCCGTACCAGCCTTGTGCGCGGACAGATCATCAACGGTTCAGGCGGCACGCTTCCCCCCGACCTGACGGTCACCCTGTACAGCTTCGACGGCATGACGGTGGCTTTCTCGCAAACGACGCGCATCGGCCCAACGGGATTCTACACCTTCACCGATGTCGCCATGGCCGATGAGCGCCTGTACATCGCGCTGACAGACTATGCCGACGTGATGTACAGCTCGCCGGTTGGCTCCCCGCCCGCTGACGACTCGCCCCTCGACCTGCCGATCACAATTTACGACACCACCACCGATAGATCGCTGCTGGTGGTGGACCGCGTGCATGTCATCCTAAGTTTCGAGGAACCCGGCAAGGTAGGCGTCACCGAGTTGTACATCATTTCCAATCCTAGTGCGTTCACAGTCGTGGCCGAGCAGCCCGATGGGGCGGTGGTGAACTTCGCCCTGCCGCAAGGGGCAAGCAACCTGCAATTCGAGAGCGGGGCGCTGGGCGAACGCTACCTGACCACAGCGAACGGCTTTGCCGATACCGAAGAGGTGCCCCCCGGCAATGGGGAATACCAGGTGCTGTTTGCCTTCGACCTGCCCTATGAACGCAAATTCGAATGGACTCAACCGATGCTTGCGAACACGGCCAGTGTCATCGTGATGCTGCCCGAGGCGGGCGTCAATTTGACCAGCGCTGACCTTACAGACACTGGTATGCGCCAGTTGCAAGGTACGGTTTATCACCTGTACAAGGGCAGTGACTTCGGCCCGCACAAACCGCTGAAGCTGGTTTTGTCGGGCAGGCCATCGAGCGGGCGCCCCACTCTTCTATTGCCTGCCGACCGCATCAGTTTGCTGATCGGCTTGGGCGCGCTGGGCATTGCCCTGATTGCAACAGGGGTGTGGTGGCTGCGCCGTCCATCGCCAGACAATGCACCAAGCTCTTCGCAGGAAAGCGTTTCGTCTGCTGATGCCCCGGCCGATGACGCCGAAACGCTGATGGATGCCATCATTGCGCTGGACGATCAGTTCCGCGCCGGCAGATTGCCCGAGACGGCTTACCGCCAGCGGCGCGAGGCGCTCAAGAACCGTTTGCGGGCAGTGACGAGCCAGAACAGCCAAGGGCCTGCCAATGATTGAGACGCACCGTCTGGTGAAACGCTTTGGGGCCAAAGCTGTTCTGCGCGGCGTGGATTTTCACGTGCAGGCAGGGGAATTCGTCGCCCTGCTGGGGCCAAACGGGGCGGGCAAAACCACCTTACTGCGCATCCTGGCCTCGTTGATGCGCCCTAGCATGGGGGAGGTGTCCATCGGCGGTTATCGCCTGCCTGAGCAGGCCGCCCAGGTGCGGCAGATGGTGGGCGTTGTCTCGCATTTGCCCCTGCTCTACGGCGAGCTGAGCGCCGAAGAAAATCTGCATTTCTTTGCCCGGCTGTATGGCCTGGGGGATGCCTCTCGGCGCATTGCCGAGATGCTGGAGCTGGTCGGCCTGGCCGAACGCCGGCGCGACCTGGTGCGCACCTTTTCGCGGGGAATGCAGCAGCGCCTGGCCATTGGGCGGGCGGTGTTGCACGCGCCGCAAGTGATGCTGTTCGACGAGCCGCATACCGGTCTCGATCAGGAGGCTTGTGCGATGCTGGATACGCTGTTGCAAGACGTGGCCGCGCGCGGGCACACGGTGGTGATGACTTCGCATGATCTGGCACGGGCAGCCAAGCTGGCGACGCGTATTGATGTCTTGTCGCACGGCGTCATTGTGGCCTCGAGGCAGCACAAGACCGCGCCGCCAGAGGAGCTTTTGGCTTTCTATGGCGCGGCCGTGGAAGGGTGAACGGTATGGCGTGGCTGAAGGTGTGGGGCGAAATGCGGGGGCTATGGCGGGCGACGACGGCTATCGTGTGGAAAGACCTAGCCGCCGAGCTGCGCAGCCGAGAACTGCTCTCGGCCATGCTGGTTTTTGCCTTGTTGGTCATTCTGATTTTCAATTTTGCTCTGGAACTGGATGCACGCAGCCGTTCGTCAGCAGCGGTGAGCGCCGGGGTGCTGTGGGCCACTTTGGCCTTTGCCGGCACCCTGGGGCTGAATCGTTCGATGGCGAGCGAGAAAGATCGCGGTTGCCTGGATGGCCTGCTGCTGGCGCCGGTGGACCGCAGCGCCATTTTCTTTGGCAAGGCGCTGGGCAATCTGATCTTCATGCTCATTGTGGCGGCGGTGATCTTGCCGCTCTATAGCGTGTTGTACAACGTCAATCTGTTGCACCCCGGCCTGGCGCTGGTCATCTTGCTCGGCGCATGGGGCTACACGGTGGTTGGAACGCTGTTGGCCAGTATGGCCGTGCAAACGCGCATGCGCGAGGTGTTGTTGCCCATTCTGCTGTTCCCGGTAGTCATCCCCCTGTTGATTGCAGCGGTGAAGGCCAGCCTGGGGTTCTTGCAGGCTGTTGCGTGGGGCGATATCGCCGCGTGGCTGAATTTGCTGATCGGTTACGATGTCTTGTTCACCGCGCTGGCCTTCGTTGTTTTCGACTCTGTGGTCGAAGAGTAACGCTGGCATCTCAATATTGGTTATGGAAGGAAGGATTTAGCCATGAAACCTGCACCCAAAAGCCTAATGGCACTCAATCTGATTTCGGCGGCGCTCTTCTTGGGCGCGCTGGGCATGGTGTTCTTGTATGCTCCCCAAGAAAAGGTGATGGGCTACGTGCAAAAGGTGTTCTATTTCCACATTTCCACCGCCTGGGTGGGGATGTTGGGCTTCATCGTCGCCGCAGCAGCGGGCGTGTTGTATCTGCTCAAGAAAGAGCTGAAATGGGACCTCGTCGAAGTGTCGGCGGTGGAGATCAGCCTGATTTTCTTTTTCATCGCCATTGTCAGCGGCTCGATTTGGGCGCGTCCGTCGTGGGGGACGTGGTGGACGTGGGACGCCCGCCTGACGACGGCGGCCATCCTGGAGCTGATCTATCTGGCTTACATGCTCCTGCGGCAGGGCATCGAAGACGTCGAGCGGCGCGCCCGCTTTGGGGCGGTTTACACCCTCGTCGGCGGGTTGAGCGTGCCGGTGACCTTTATGTCCATCCGCCTGTGGGAAACTATCCATCCGGCCATCATTGGCACGCAGAGCGCCGCCGCCCAGGGCGGCTTCGATATGGCGCCGCCCATGCTGCATACGATGTTCTTCAGCCTGGCGGCTTTCTCGGTCATTTTCGTCACCCTGCTCTGGCATCGCATCCGCCTGGGGCTTCTGGCGCAATACGCCGAGGCGCGCAAACTCAAGCTGGAAGGAGGCCTGTCATGATTTCTCCGAGCACCTCGCTGACGTACATGCTGGCGGCGTATGCCGTGATCCTGGTGGTGATGGGTTTGTATCTCGGCAGTCTGTGGACGCGCTGGCGCAATCTGCAACGCGACCTGGAGGCGCTGGACGAGATCGAGAACCACAGGAACCAACGCCGCCAGAACAACTCTTGAGTTTGCTGTCGCTGCGAAGGCGCTAAGCCCATGAAGCTGTGGGGCAATCAGAGGCTTGCGTCGGCGCAGCAGGCGCGCTCTCAAACAGATTTTGCCCACGGATCGGCAAAAGGCCGCACAACCAGCCTGTCGAAGGCGAGGTTATCCGGTGAAAGAGCCAGCCAGCGGATCACCTCGGCAATCTGCTGGGGGCGAATCATGCGCTTTTGCACGGCGTCGGGGGCCTGATTTTGCCAGATGGGTGTTTCGGTGTTGCCCGGGCAAATGACGTGCACACGAATACGGCGAGGCTTGCCCTCCAACGCCAGTACCTCGCTCAGGCCAATCAGGCCATACTTGGAGGCGCTGTAAGCGGCACAGCCAGCATACGGCTGGACGCCAGCCACCGAACTGACATTGATCACTTGCCCACCCTCCAGGTAAGGCCAGGCAGCTTGCGTCATCAGGTACACGCCGGTCAGGTTGGTCTCGAGGGTCTCGTCCCAGAGCGCCCGATCGGTTTGGGCGAAGGGGCGCAATTTGAAGATGCCGGCGTTGTTGATCAGCAGGTCGAGATGACCGCTTTGGGCAATGGCAACCTGCACAGCGGCCTGGATGGAAGCGGCATCGCGCACGTCAACGGCTTGTGCCCAAGCCTGACCACCTTTGGCCTGGATGGCGGCAACGGTCTCGTTCAAGGGGGACAAGCGGCGGCCAAGTACGCCGACACGAAAGCCAGCTTCGGCCAAGGCGAGACTGGTCTCTCGCCCAATGCCGCTTCCGCCACCAGTCACGAGCGCTTGTTTCATGAGCTTTTCTCCTTACGCTGCGGCAGTTGGTGAATCTGGCGGGCCAGATCGAAATCCTTGCTGGTCAACCCGCCAGCGCTGTGGGTGGTGAGAGAGACGGTGACACGATTGTAGCCGTGTAAGCGCAGGTCGGGATGATGGCCGGCAGCTTCGGCGAGCTGGCCAATGGCAGCAATCCACAAAACGGCATGAGCAAAACTGGGCAGTTGGAAGGTGCACTGCAGGCTGTTCTGCTCCACCTGCCAGCCGGGCAGGTCGGATAGGTGTTGTTCAATTTCGAGAGTTGATAGGGTTTGCATGGCGGCCTAATACAAGTCTGGCGTTACTGGATGGTTGATGGGCATCGAAGCATGCGAAGCTTTGGCGGGTCTAATACAGCTCTTGCGTCATTGGACGGCTGATGTGGCTGATAAACTCGCGGCGCAGCTCGCCGTTGGTCTTGTACTCGCCGCGCATGGCGGTTGTGACCATGCGGGCATTGGCTTTGCGCACGCCGCGCAGTGTGGCGCACATGTGGGCGGCTTCGACCACTACGGCTACCCCTGCCGGTTGTAGCGTCTCTTCGAGGAAGTCGGCGATCTGGCTGGTGAGACGCTCCTGCACCTGCAGACGGCGGGAAAACATATCCACAATGCGGGGAATCTTGGAAAGGCCAATAACGCGCCCGTTGGGGATGTAGGCCACATGGGCACGGCCAATGAAAGGCAGCATGTGATGCTCGCACATGCTTTGCAATTCGATGTCGCGCACAATGACCGGTTCACTGTAATCCACCTCGAACAGGGCATTGTTGATGAGAGCGACCGGATCGGTAGTGTAACCCGAAAGCAGCTCGCGGTACATTTTGCGCACGCGCAGCGGGGTGTTCAACAACCCCTCGCGATAGGCATCCTCTCCCAGGAGAGACAGGATGTTGCGCACCGCATCCTGGATGGCCAGGTCGGTCGCTTGCGGATCGGCAACGGCCAATGGCGGGGCAAAATTAAGGCTGGCTGCCAGCGAAGGGGCCTCCTCGGTCTCTAGCTCAAGCAATTCGGGGGAGGCGTTCATTTCGACGTAGGGGTGATAGCCGTTATTGGGTGACATGGGGGTTTCTCCTGTTGTTTATGAATGGGGATATGCGACGTGAAATTGATTGTTGGGGGTTTCCCAGAGCCTGACGGCGTGCAAAAGGCCGGCTAAGCGGCGCTCGAACTGCTCAAAGAGATAGACGGCAATGTTTTCTCCCGTGCTTGGAACGTTACGAAAAGCAGGCACTTCCTCATCGAGAAAAGTGTAGTCCAGGTCAGCCAGCAGGCTGCGGGCGATGCCGTCCAGCTCAAGGAGGTCGAATGCCGTCTCGGTGAGGGGGTCGAGGCTGTTTTCGACGCTCACTTCGACGGTGTAGGTGTGGCCGTGAGGGTCGGGGCGGTTACATTTGCCGTACAGGGCGCGGTTTTCCTCCTCCGACAGGGAAGAGCTGACCAGGCGATGAGCGGCATGGAAGCGGTAACGCCGGCCCAGGCGGTAACGGTCGGTGGCGGGCAGGTACTCGGCATAGAAATCGGACGTTTCCCACAGGCGCGCCCAACGGGCGCCGACAGCTTGGCGGGCAAACAGCCGGGCCAGCGTCTCGGTCGAAACGTTGCGGTCGGCCAGTTCGGGGATGTCGGTGTTGAGATTGCGGTGATCCAGCCTGGAGAGCAGGGCGAAGGGGAAATCTTCGAGGCGAGGGAGGCCGAGTTCGACCTGGTAATTGTGACCATGCCCTGTGGGGCTGGCGCAAAGCTGGTAGAGGCGGAGATTCTCCTGCGGGCTGAGACGCGGGGCGTAGGTGCGATGAGCGGCCGAGAAAGCGCCGCGGGCAATGACAATGCTCTGGCGGGCGTCGACGCGGGCCGCGTTTTCGGCTTCCTCGCTCAATTCCAGTTCATCCAGCTCAATGGGGGCATCGAACAGGGGGCGCAGACGCTCGAAGAGGGCGAGGGCGACATTGAGCGTGGTCGGCTCGTCCAGACCCAGATGGCGGTTGAGATGCCGGTGGTCGAAGTCTTCCAGCGCCTGGTTGATTTTCTGCTTGAGCAAGGTGATGTTCATCTGCATACCGGTGCGAATGTCCAGGGGGCCGCGGATGGCAGCCCAGCCGCTGAAGTTGTTGCCGTGCAGGCGACCGCCGGGGAGTTGGCGCGAGGCGGAAAACTCGAAGCGCTTCAGCGTGCGGATCTGTACCGGCAAGAGCATGGCCGGCAAGGGTTCGAGAGCGATGCGGTAATCTGTGACAGGGTACATGGCATATCCTCACGAAGAACGGTCAGGTTTGCGCCAGCAAACGCATGAATTGGCGGGCGCTGTCGTCCCAACGCATCGTCTGGGCAAAACGTTGGCCAGCGGCGCCAAACTGATGGCGCAGGTTTTCGTCTGCCAGCAGGCGGCAGATAGCTTCGGCCATGGCTTCGGGCTGGCGAGGCGGCACAATCAGGCCGCTGCCGGCCTGCTCGACCAGTTCGGGCATACAGGCAGCGTCGGAGACCACCAGCGGGCGGGCAGAGGCCATACTTTCCAGGCAAACATTGGCAAAGGCGTCTTGGATGGAGGGATGGACAAAGACATGGCAATTCTTGAACTCGCTCACCACCCGCCGCCGGTCGTCTATATCACCCAGCCAGGTGACGTTGCTGTCAATCCCCAGGCTGTGCGCCAGGGTGTGCAAGTCGTCCCACTCGAAGCCGCCGCCGACGATGCGCACGTCCACGTCGGGATAGCGCTGGCGGATGAGGGGGACGGCCCGCAGGAGAGTGGCGATGTTCTTGCGGGGGTAGAGCTTGCTCACAGCCAAGACGGTGGGGCGTCTGTCGGGCGAGGGTTCGGCAACCGCCTGCCAATGGCTCTGCCAGGCGGCCAGGTCTATGCCGTTGGGGACGACATGCACCTTTGAGGCTTCCACGCCGTAGTACTCGATGACCTTGCTGCGGGCATAGCGGCTGGGGGTGACGACCTTATCGGCACTACGCAGGTTGTGGCCCTCGAAGAAGGCCTGGGCGCGCAGCATGGTGTGAAAAGGCTCTGGCTCGGTTTCCACCAGATCGGCAAAAACCGCACGGGCGGTGGCGATGAACTCCTGACCGCTGCGGCGCGGCAGGGCATAACCATCGTAATCTATGCCCAAAATCCAATCGGCCTGGCGGAGGCGTTCATCCTGATGAAGGGTGGTGTTGAACCAGAAGCGTTCGAGGGTGAATTGGACATAATCGCTGCTGTCGAGTGCGGGGTTGATCAGCAGGACGCGAGTGCCAGCAGCTTCGAGCGCCCGACGCAGAGCGCCGACAAATAGAGCGGTGCCGCTGCCCTGGCCCAGGTTCATCGGCCAACTGGTCACAAAAACGGCTTGGGGGGAGGTGGAGATTTGCATTTTTTCACCTGATATATCCAAATTATACATATTGTTCATATTTTGTCAAGATTATGTATGACAACAACGACCTGCAAGGCAAGCTGAAGCCGCCAAGCTCTCGACCCCGCTCAGGCGATGGAAGTCTGCAGTCTTGACGCCTGCTTCTGTCATGCTGTATCATCCAGGCCCAAGCGCTCGGAGAGTGAGATGATGGACTCTGGCAGCAACTTTTCCCCTTATCGTTTTCTCCCCCACCTGGTGATCTTCATGCTCACAGCAGCGCCGTATGCGGTCGGGCTGTGGGCGTTGCGAGACCGGCTGGAAAGTTGGGGGGTGAAACGCATCAGCCATGAGACGGCGGCGATAGCATTTGCCTTTGCCGTGCTGGATGGGGTGCTGCTGGCAGCGTTGACGCCGCTGGGCCTATCTTACGGGCCGATTGGGTTGGCGCTCTTTGCTTTCGTGGCTTGTCGTCTGTTCCTGGCCGCCTTGCTCACCTTCAGTCTGCGCCGCCCCGGGAGGGGACATCTCCCGTTGCAAACGGTCTCTCACCTCCCTGCAGCCGGCCTGGCGGTCTTGCTGGCGCTCAACCTGGGCTTGCTGGCCGTGGAGGTGGACGGTTTTTACATCGAGCCATTTGCCCTGGGGGTGACGGAGATTTCTGCGGCCGGCCCCGAGCCGCTGACAATTGTCCATCTCACCGATCTGCACGTCGAGCGCATCACCCGCCGCGAACGGGAGATGTTGGCCATCGTGCAGGCCGTGCGCCCCGATCTCATCGTGTTGACCGGCGATTATCTCAATCAGGAGTATCTCTCCGACCCGCTGGCGCAACGAGAGACACGTCAGATTCTGGCGCAGCTCGACGCCCCGCTAGGCGTTTTTGCCGTCAGCGGTTCGATTGACACGCCGCTCGATATGGCCGCTATCTTCGAGGGGTTGCCTATCCGCGTGCTGAACGACGAGACGGTGCGCCTGCCCTTAGCCGGCGGCGACTTGTATCTGGTCGGCGTTTCCCATCAGGGTTTATGGCGTGACCGTCAGGCGTTGACAAGGCTCATGGCAGACATCCCCCCGCAGGCAAGCACTCTCCTGCTCTATCACACCCCCGATCTGATCGAGAGCGCCGCGGCCGAGGGGGTGGACATCTATCTAGCAGGACACACCCACGGGGGGCAGATTCGTCTGCCGTTCTACGGGGCGATCATCACCTTCTCGCATTATGGCAAGCGTTACGAGATGGGGGAGTATCATCTCGGCCCGACGCGGTTGTATGTCAGCCGGGGGATTGGGCTGGAGGGGCTGGGTCTGCCGCGGGTGCGTTTCCTCTGCCCGCCGGAGATCGTGGTGCTACAATTGCAGCCGTAGGGTAGGGTGCGACGCTGACGGGGGAGGTCACAGGCGTTCGGCGTGGTCGAGCAAGTCGGCGATATGGACGGCGCGCCGGGGCTGTCCCTGGCGGTGCAGGCCGCCGTTGATGTGGGTGATACAGCCAGCGTCGCAGGCCACGAGCAGGGAGGCGCCGCTAGCCTGCAGGTTGTCCAGTTTGCGGGCGAGCATGGCGGCGGAAATTTCGGCGTGTTCGAGCGAGAAAACGCCGCCGAAGCCGCAACATTCCTGTTCGCCGGGCAGTTCGACGAGTTGAGCGCCGTGCACAGCGGCGAGCAGAGCTTTGGGCTGGTGGTGGACGCCCATCTGGCGCAGCAAGTGGCAGGAAGCGTGGTAGGTCAGGCGGCCCGCGTAGCGCGCCCCCAGGTCGGTCATGCCGAGGTGGTCAACCAGGAATTGGGTCAGTTCGAAGGTGCGCTCGGCCAGGGCGCGGGCGCGCGGCAGCCAATGGGGGTCATCAGCGAACAATTCGGGGTAGTGATGGCGAATCATGGCAGCGCACGAGCCGGAGGGGACGACGAGCGGCCCTGGCGCCGATTCGAAAACGCGCAGGGTATGCCGCGCCATGCGGCGGGCTTCGGCACGCAGTCCGGCGTTGAAGGCCGGCTGGCCGCAACAGGTTTGGCGGGGCGCAACGGCCACGTTCACCCCGACGCGCTCCAAGAGGCGCTGCACGGCTGCGGCCGTGTCAGGGTAAAGCGTGTCGAGCAGGCAGGTGACGAAAAGTTGGACAGTGAGCATGGCATTGGTTGTTGGCTGCGAAAAGGTGGTTCTTGGACGCAAAGGGGCAAAGCCAGATGCAGAGAAAGTTGCCGGATTATTTTGTCAGACGTTCATAAGCCCCTGTTGAGTGCAGGGAAATCCGCTCATGAAGTTTAAGTTATTACCGTAATCCGGCAGATGCAGGCCGCCGCTCCGCCGGGGCTAAAGCCCCTGCTAAGCTCATGAAAGTCCGCTCAAGCGGACTGTGTCTGGCCGCTGTCGTCTGGAATCGGCTTCCAACCGACTTCCATGTGCTGAGGCGGGGACCCACGCCGAGGGCGCGCCGATGGGAAGCCTGCATTACGTTCACCTCGTCGCAAAAGAATCCTTCCAGCGCAAAACTGCCATCTCCCAAAGGTCTTTGCGCCCACTTCCGACAAAACCTTCGTGCCATTTGCGTCCCTCGATGCAAAAACCTTCGCGCCATTCGATGCCGACCCTGCGCCGTGTTCACTTCACGTCACTACGGCCAGCCTCGAACCCTACGCGGCGGCGCTCCAGCTCCAAGATGCGCCGCAGCACCGCCACCGAAGCAGCATAGGTCGAATCCATCCCAAAGTACGACAAATTGCTAGCGCCCAGGTTACGCCCCTTACTGAGCGGCGTATCCGAGACATAATGGACGATACCCAAATCGAAGGGCAGATTGTAGAGATTGACAATCTCGTTGACCGGATGGCGTTTGGGGCGGTACATCTCATAAACTGCCGAGAGATAGGGGCCGGCTTCCATCTCAATATCGGTATAGCCCTCGCGGTAGAACACGTCCATGTAATGCACATTTTGCAGAAAAGTACCGCGCACCGACACCGCTTTTTGATTATCGAGGACCGTGCCGTACACCAGGTAAGGTGACACATCAGCGGCGCTGAAGCAATTGGCAAACAGATAAGTGTTGAACGAATGCTCGTCGTGCACCACATTGGGGATCATCACATCGCCCACCACGCTGTTGAGCGCCGCCGCCTTACCCATCACATACACCCCCAGGATTTTGCCCACCTGCTCGGCCACTTCCGACAAAAGGTTGTAAGCCGCCAGACCGAGGGGGTAATCAATGTTGAGAATGAACGCCTCGCTGTGCGCCAGGAAAGACAGATCACCGGCGCACAAGCGCGGATCGAGCCAGGCGGGGCGCAGTTTGGCCAGCTCGATGACCTGCGCTTCGACATCGAAGCTGTGTTCGCTGGGGAAGCGGTGAATACCGCAACTGCGCTCATCGGCCAACTGTTCAGCCACGGCCGGGCGTCCTTCGGGGCTGGCCTGGAACTTCTTGAGGGCATAATAAAGAAAATTCTCCTGGCTGGAGGGGGTGCGGCGGGCGAGGATATCCTGCCATTCGGCCAGCAAACTGGCGTTTTGCGTCTCGCCGAGGAAACGCACCAGCCTTTCCTGATTGCGCAGGGCGTAGCCTGAAAGCAGATTGGTCAAACTATGGGTATTGCTGGAGACGAAATAGACCGGCCGGTGGCGTAATTGGGGCATGGCCTGTTCGATGTTCTCCCACCAGGCGTTGGTAGCGCGGCGGTATTCGGTCAGCGAACCGCTCAACAACTGCACGCGGATTTCGCAGGGTGAGGCAGCGATTTGCTGCAAATTGGTCAGCAGCGTCTCGCCCCAAATGGCGCTCAAGCGGGCCAGGTCATCGGGCGAAATCTTGAGCGTTTCGGATAGCGTCTGCTGGGCAGCATCGGCTTCGAGGCTGGCCCAATCCAGGGGGGGCAGACGCAACAAACGGCGGTGCAGCTTGTTCCACTCGATCTGATAAGCCGTCAGCAGGGGGATCACGTCGTCAATATCGCTGCGGCTGGCGATGAAACAGGCCAGCGTCTCATGGCCGTCGAAGAAACAGCGTCTGCGGCGGGCAGGGGCGCTCACCGCTTCCCAACTCTCCACGGCTTCGTAACCGGCGCGGGCAAACACTTCCAGGCTTTGCCCTAGCAGCACACGCCGCACGCGCGGCATACAGCCTGGCAAGCGCAGCAAGCTGTAAATCAGAGCTGCCATGTCGGGAGTATCGGCGCGCGCTGCCGGATGCAAGAGCGAATTCATCCCCGCGTGCACCTCTTCCAGCGTGCGAATCTGCACATCGGCGGTGGAGCGCAGCAAGGAATAATAGGTGCGCAGGTAAAGCTCGACCTCCTCGGAGGCCGTCGAGGGCACGGTTCGCTCCATGCTTTAGTACCTTCGCCGGCGGGGGGAACGCAGGGGGGCGGCGTCAATCTTACTATAGCGCGGCGGCCCTACGAAACGGTACAAAAAGGCATACAACACCGTGAACGCCCCAAAGCCCAGCATGGCAAACACGGCAAAATAGAACAGCAATTTGTAAGGGATGAAGCCGTGCCAGGGCATGGGGATACCCGTATTGACGTACGGCAGCACAAAGACGGCCGGCACGGTGATGCCGCCACTCATTTCCGGCGGCATAGGGATCAGATTGACCTGTAAAGCGATTTGGGCGCCGGCATAGGCCATCACGACGATGAGAACGATCATCACGCAACCGATGCCGCGCCAGATGGGGTGAATTTCCCACGGGCGTTGCTCGCGTTTGATGCGGGCGCCACCTTGATATTTACTCATGCGGACCTCCTTGGGGCAGGGCAAGCTGCGCCGCCCGTTCGATAGCTGAAACAATCGTGTAATAACCGGTGCAGCGGCACAAATTGCCGCTAATGGCTTGCTGGATTTCGCTGCGCGTCGGGTTGGGGCGCTCCTCGAGCAATTTGGCTGCCGACATCAAGAAGCCGGGCGTGCAATAGCCGCACTGCACCGCCCCGGCGTCAATGAAGCCTTGCTGCACGGGGTGCAGTTGCCCACCGGCGGCCAGCCCTTCGACGGTCACAATCTGCGCCTGGTGAGAGCGCGGCGCCGGCACCAAACAGCTCATTACCGCTACCCCGTCGAGGAACACAGTGCAGGCGCCGCATTCGCCCTCAGCGCAGCCTTCTTTAGTGCCGGTCAAACCGGCATCTTCGCGCAACAGACGTAGCAGCGTCTTGTGATGAGCGCCGGTAAAGGTGTAGCGCTGGCCGTTGATGTGTGTGATGATCGGCGATTGCAGGGGGTGATGTGAACTGGCGGGGATTTGCGGCGCTTCGCCGAGGTAATCTTGCCCCCACAGCAGGACGGGATTGGACGGAAAAGTCTGCCGCTCCTGCCGCTGGGCCAGGGCGCGCAGACCGCGTGCCACACACACCCGCACCATCTCATCGCGGTAATCAGCCGAACTGCGCACGTCGTCAATCGAGCGCGCCGCCTGACGAGCGAGACGGCTGGCCTGCTCAATGGTGGCCTCGTCCAACTCTCGCCCGGCAAGGAAATGCTCCGCCTCAGCAGCGTGAATGATGGTAGGCGCCACCGCCCCCAGGGTGATCACCGCCCGCTTGACGCGCTTGTCGTCCCAGGTGAGCAAGATGGCAGCATTGACGAGTGAGATGGCTTGTGCCTGCCGTAAGCCCAGCTTGACAAAGGTGCCCCGCTGATAAGTTTTCAGCGCCGGGAAACTGATGTCCACCAAAATTTCATCCGGGCGCATCACCGTGCGGCGCACGCCGGTGTAGAAATCCTCCAGCGGCACCACTCGCTCGCCCAATTGCAGCGAGCGCAAGCGCAGGCGGGCGCTCAGCGCCATGAGCGGGGGGATGGTGTCGTTGGCGGGCGAGGCGGTGATGAGGTTGCCGGCCACCGTGCCGCGGTTGCGAATCTGCGGTGCGCCCACCTCCCAGGCGGCTTGCGCCAGCGGGAAAGCGCGTTCGACAAGCAACTTGGAAGCCACGCAGTGATTGTGCGTCACCAGCGGGCCGAGATGAATCATGTCGTCCTCATCCAGCACAATGCGGTCGAGATGCGGCACGCGGCTGATGTCCACCAGCGTCTCCACGCCTTTGCGCACGCCGCGTTCCAGCTCCAGAATGAGGTCGGTCGCCCCGGCCACGATGCGCGCCTTTTCGCCGCGTCCGGCCAGGATTTGCAAAGCTTCTTCAATCGTATTGACACAGTAATAATCTTGCCACATCGGTCGCTCCTAGCAGTTAGCAGAAGAGTTTTTCGGGCGGCTCATCACCTGGCCGTCGCCGCCGTGTCTCGACATGATGATCTCCGCCAGAATGCTGACGGCAATCTCTTGCGGGGTTTCAGCGTTAAGCTCAAGGCCAATTGGCGAGCGGACACGGGCCAGTTTCTCGGCGGGGATGCCCGCCTGGCGGATTTGGCGTTGCGTCTCGGCCCAGCGGCGGCGTGAGCCGATAACGCCGATGTAGGCGGCGGGTGTTTCCAGCAGGGCGGGGAGGCCGGCAGCGTCCACCTGTGAGCCGCGGGTGGTGAGCACGAGGTAGGTTTGCGGGGTGATGTTCAGGTGCAGGGGAAGTTCGGCCAGCGGGCAGGGGTAGAATTCGTCGGCGTCGGGGTTGGCTTCGGGGGTGCAGAATTCAGGGCGGTCATCTGAGACGGCCACGCGGAAGCCAAGCCATTTGCCCAAATGGGCCACGGCCTTGCCCACGTGTCCGCCGCCGACGACGACCAGCAGCGGGGGCGGCAAAATCGGTTCCACGAACACCTCCACCTGACCGCCGCACACGCCCGGGTCGCCGCGCGAGGGGTCGGTCATGTTGTAACTGAGCAGGCGCGGCCGCCCGTCCTGGAGCGAGACCAGCGCCTCCTGGCGGACGCGGTTTTCCAGTTCCCCGCCCCCCACCGTGCCGAGGATGTATCCATCGGGATAGACGAGCATCTTGCTGGCGGCGTGACGCGGCGTCGAGCCGTTCGTCTTGACCACCGTGCAGAGGGCGGCGGGTTGGCGCGTGCTTTCGAGTTCGGCGAGGGATTGGTAGATGGTTTTCATCGTTCAAGCAATGGCAAACTCTCACCCAATTGGATCAATTGGTTCAGAGAGGAATTATTCATGGCATAATTCCGGGTGCTTTTCTGTCAGCCATTGGACCAGGAAATCAAGGCCGCGTTTGCGGCTGAGCGAGCGGATGCCTTTGCGCCAGCGCGGCCAGTTTGCTACCAGAGCAGGGAAGCCAATCAATCGCACAATTTCTTCGGAAGGGGCATATTCCAGCAGCCGCCGCGCCGCCCAATCCCGGTCGAGTCGTCCAACGACCTGACGGCCCTCGAGAATGGCGCGGAACTGCGCCTCATCGAGGTCATAATCCCACACGTAAGGGAGCGAAGAAAGGGCAGACATAAAAACGTTTACAGAATAATCACTTTTTCTACCTCTCCAGCAATCCCAACACCAGCGGCAGCGACTGCTCCTTGGGGGCGATCATATCTTTGGCGGCGCAGGGCTTCGAGCTGAGGTCATTTCCTGGCAAAATCATCCCAATCCAGCCCCAATTGCCGAATGGCGGCTTTCAATGTGCCGATCTTCAAATCTTTTACGCCCCAGTCTGGCAGGGACACAATTCGTCCGTTCGAAGGGTTATGCCAGACGCGATGGGAACCTTTGCCTCGACGCGGCAGCTCGTTGCAGCCGAGCGCCTTCAAGCGACGGGCGATTTCCTTGTATCTCATGCTACCGCCAAAATGGTTTCCACCCACAAGGGTTTGTCGGCCTGGAAAGGCTGCAAGGCGGCAGGCAGTGGCCGTTTGAGTTGCTGGATTGCATCCAGGATTGCCTCCAGCGCATCGTTCGCATTCGCCAGCGCCTCCTGCACTGTATCGCCTTCGGTAATCAGTTCGGGCAAAAAAGGACAGGTGACCACATACCCGCCTTCTGTCTGCGGTTCAAGAATCAAGGGTAATTTATAGACGGTCATACCAGCCTCCAACTACTGTAACTTTTTCTACCTCTCCAGCAATCCCAACACCACCGGCAGCAACTGTTTCTTGCGCGAGACGACGCCCTCGGCCATGCGGGTACCATCCGGCTGGGGCGGGTAGGGCAAGTCCGAGAGTTCGGGCGGCTCGTTCGTCAGGATAAGACGGCTGGAGCCGCGCACCACGTCGGTCACCATCAGCATGGCAAAATCGAGGGCGCGCTTGTCACGCAGGGCAGTGAGGGCAGCGAGTAGTTTCTCGCGCACTTCGTTCAGTTGCAGCAAGTCGGTCACCTCGGCCTGGGCAATCGCAAAGCGGTAACCGCCAGCCTCGTACTGTTTCAGGTCGGTGCCGACGATTTCCTCCGGGGCGCGCGCCGAGAGACCCGCCGAAGCGCTCAACACCTGCTGGCCGTAGGACTGGATGGTCTCGCCTGCCAGCGGTCCGCCGCGGACGAATGCCCAGCGCGCCAGTCGCTCAGCGGCTTTTTTATCCCGCTCGGTGGTGGTGGGCGAAGTCAGGACGAGCGTATCCGAGAGCAGGCCGGCCAGCAGCATCCCGGCAATGGGCGGCGGCGCGGCCAACCCGGATTGCTCCATCTTTTCCGAAACCAGCGTGCTGGTGCTGCCAACGATGTCCACCGTGAATTTGATGGGGACGTGCGTGGAGGGGTTGCCCAGGCGGTGATGGTCGAGGATTTCGAGCAGTTCGGCCTCCTCCAGGTTAGCGATGGCCTGGCGCGGCTCGTTGTGGTCCACCAGGACGACCTTGAGGCGCGGCGGGTTGAGCAGGTCACGCTGACGGCAGACGCCCAGGTAGAGGCCTTTTTCGTCCACGACGAAGAAATCGTCGTTCTCGGCGCGCAGGATGCGGTTGAGCGCATCGCGGATACGACCATTGGCGGGGAAGCGGGGGACGTCCTGCTGACAGGCTTCGCGGCAGGGCAGATCGAGGATTTCGGTCAGGCGCAGGTCGCGGCGCTGCGGGGTGGGGCCGACCAGTTCACTGACCAGGCCGAAGAGACTGGTGCCGGTGACCAGACCGAAGGGCACGCCGTTCTCGTCCACAATCGGGGCCACGCCCCAGGTGCGTGAGGCGATCGCCCAGGCCTCGCGCAGCGGATCGTCGGGGCGGGCGGTATCCAGCCGGACGCTGACGGCCTCGAAGCGTGGCGAAGCGTCGTTCAGGAGCAGGGGCGCTTCCAGGCCGACTTTCTTCAGCACCCAGGCCGTCTGCGGGTTGACCGCCCCGGCGCGGGCGGCGACCGCCTCGGCCAGGTCGCGTTCGTGCAGCAGCCAGGCGTAGCCCATGGCCGCGGCGACGGTGTCGGTATCCGGGTTGACGTGTCCGATGACATAGATAGTGTTCGACATGACTCAATTATAATGTCTTCTATGGAAAAGTTGCGCGCAGACTGCTGAGACGGGTGCGGATCAAATCGGCTTCGCTGACAGCGCCGCGCGCCAGCGCCTGACGAATGGCGGTCTCATACTGCCGTGCCGCCTCAAAGCGCGCCCCGGCCTGTTCGTAATGCTCGGCGGCCATCAGCTTGAAGTCGGAGGCCTCGTGCGCCGAGAGCCAGTGAGCCACCGCCAGGTGATAGGCAGCGCGGTTTTTGTTGGGGATCAGGCTGTAGGCCACATCGCGCAACAGCGAATTCTTGAAAATGTATTCTTGTTCGGGGGAAAAAGAGCTGCCGGCGCGGGGGAAAGCCAGCTCAGCGTGGACAAGTTGACGCAAGCCGTTCTGGATGAGACGCTCGACAACCGATGAGGGGGCGGCCACCAGCGGGCCGGTGCCAAAGCCGGTTGTGGCGCGGGCCGCCGCCACGATTGCCCCTACCCAAAAGACCCGCCCGACGACCGAGGCCAACAGCGCCACCGAGCGCGCCTCGCGCGACAGGGCGTCTAACCGCGCCTGCAGCATGGAGCGCAGCGATTCGGGCATCTGCGAACTCAGGTGGTTCAGCAACGCATCGGTATCGCCGGCTGCTTCGCTCCCGCCTGCCATCGGCAAGCTCTTGACCATTTCTTCCAGGAAATAGGGGTTGCCCTCGGCGCGGGCAGCCAGTTCGGCGCGGCAGGCCTCTGCCAGGTTGCGCAAATGGGGATAAGCTTCGGCCACCCGCGCCGCGTCGAGCTGTAACAGCTTCAGGGTGATGATCTGCGCCAGATTGCTCCAGCGGGGCTGTTGGCGCAGAAATTCGGGGCGGGCGCCGGCCAGGATCAACAGCGGTAGACGCGTCTCAGCCGGCTGGCAAAGATAATACAATAACTCCAGGCTGTTGCGGTCAGCCCACTGCAAATCATCCAGCGCCATCACCAACGAGCCTTTCGACGCCAAACGCTGCAACAATTCCCGCATCAGAGCAAAAGCGCGGTTCAAGCGCACTTCGGGGGCGCTGTAAGCGGCCAGGTAGGGGCTGCCGCGCCATTCCAGGCCAATCAGACTGCCAACCAGGTGGGCCACTTCGGATGAGGTCGTCTGGCTGGGCTGGAGATTCCACAGCTTTTGAATTGCCTGTAAGAATTTATCGTTCCTGACAGCGGCCTCATCGGCGTCTTGCAGGCCGCCGTAGGCATACCATAGCGCTTTCCACAGGTAGAACGGCACCTGCGAGGTCTGCGCCAGGGCGCGGCCGGATAAAAGCAGCGAGTTAGGCGTCTCCAGCTCCAGCTTGTGGGTGAATTCCATGATCAAGCGGGATTTGCCCAGCCCGGCCTCGCCGGTGACGATCACCAGCAGCGGTTGATTGGCCTCCATCGCCAGGCGATAGAGGTTCTCCAGCCGTTCGATCTCGGCTTCACGCCCCACCATGACCGTGATCAGGCTGTCGAGACTGCCGTAACGCACCCGGCCAGAGGCCATTGGGCGGCCTTCCACCACGAAGGCCACCACCGGCTCGGTTTTGCCCTTGACCTCCAGGGGCGCTATCCGCCGCACCCGAAACGCCCCCCGCAGTAAACGCAAGGTGTTCTCGCCGATGATCACCGTGCCAGCTTCAGCGCACTGCTCGAAGCGTGCCGCCACGTTGACCGTGTCGCCGATCACCGTGTATTCATTGCGAGAGCCAATGTATCCGGCAAACACAGCGCCAGAGTTAACGCCAATGCGCAGTTTCAATTGACGGGCGTCGGTCAGCTTCAGGGTTTGCACATATTCGTCCAGGGCCGCCTGCATCGCCAGCGCAGCCGAAACCGCCCGCTCGGCATCGTCGTCTCCTGCGGTTGGCGCGCCCCAAACGGCCATGACGGCGTCGCCCATGTGTTTGTCAATATAGCCACCGTGCTGCGTGATCACCGCATCCAGGCGAGACCAGATACCCTTGACCAGATCGCTCACCGTCTCGTCATCCAGCCGTTCGGCCAGATGGGTGAAGCCCTGGACATCGGCGAACAAGACCGTTGCCAGGCGGCGCTCTTCAGGAAATGGGCTGGGGGGAGCAGAGACAGTCATAGAGAATGGCAGGGGGCAACTTGGCGCAACCCTATAGGATTCGACCTGATTTTACCCCTTTTCTGGCAGAAAGGTGAGACCCGCGTAACACCGCTCGTTGGGGAAATCAGCCGCGAGTTGTAACTGCCACCTCTAGCGCTGAACGCTTTCAGTCGCCTCTAAACTCGAGGTAGAATCAGGCCGAGCGCTCGTCTCGACATTCTTGCGTCACGGCGAGAACGTAGCCCCAAGCAAGGCGCACCTTTCGCCAGGAGGGTGCCACGCTCGCTGCGCTTGCTCGCCGTGCAGGCCGGTCATTGCGGCGAGCGGCAATCGCAACAGCAGCGCATCGCCGCGGCGAGGGTCGCCGCCGAAAACGTCTGCCAAGGCGGCAGCCGCCATATTGCCACAGGAGAGGTCTTTCCATGAACGACACAAACAAGTCCTGTCTATCGCTGTTCTTTCTGGCAGCAGCGTTCATCCTGCCGCTGGTGGGGTTGGCAGTCGGTTGGGCGGAGTGGGATCTGCGCACCGGTCTGATCATTGCGGGCGTGGTGTTTGCCGTCTGTTTTACTGCGGCAGGGGTATTGGCCGCGCTCGTGCGGCAAATTCCATGGCCGGTGGTGGCGCTGCCTTTTCTGGCGGCGCTTATCTACCTTGTCTTGCCGGATGTCCTGCCCGGCCCGCTGGACGATGGGGTGGTGGTGACTGCCGGGACGCTGCTTTCGATCTTGCTGGCGCTCAGAAAACAATTGGCCAATGGCGAGACGGCGATAGAAGCCACCGACGCTTCCGGGGAGGAGGCCGGCTGAGCAGCGGGAGACGCTCAATCGGCGGCTGCCACCACCCGATTGCGGCCTTGCTCTTTGGCCTGGTGTTCGGCCTGGTTGGCAGCGTCTATCAGGGCGGCGAGGTCGGGCATATCGGCAGTGACTTCGGCCACGCCGATACTGATAGTGACGCCCAATTCACCCACCTCCGTCGGCACATGCAGCGCCTCGATTTCCTGCCGCAGCCGTTCGGCCACAAGTATAGCGGCATCTTTGCGCGTTTCGGGCAACAAGACGACGAATTCCTCGCCGCCAAAGCGCGCCACCAGGTCAATCACCCGCATCGTGGCGCGGGTGCGCCGCGCCACCGCTTGCAGCACAATGTTGCCCACCGCGTGGCTGTAACGATTGTTGAAATCCCGAAAATGGTCAATGTCGAAGAAGAACGCTGAGAGGGCGCGGTCGAGACGGCGGGCGCGCACGAACTCGCGCAAGCCCAGTTCGAGCAAGCCACGATAGTTGTACAGGCCGGTTAGTTCGTCCACAATCGCCTGGCGCTGTAATTCCGTGTACAGGCGGCTGTTCTCCAGCGCCAGACCGGCGCGTTCGGCAAAGGCAGCCGCCATGCGCCGCGCCCGCTCGTCGAAGGCATCGGGCTGAGGGCTTTGCAGGTCCAGCACCCCAATCAATTGACCGCGGGCGAACAGAGGAATATCCAGCTCCGAGACGGTGTCGGGATGACTGGGGATGTAGTGTTTAGCCTGACGCACATCGGGGGCGTAGACCGTACAACCGGTGACGGCAGCTTCTACCGCCAGGCCGGGGCCGTTGAGCGGCAGGACGAGGGGCGAGTCAATCTCATAATCACCGTAGCGCGCCACCCGTTCGAGCGCCTGGCGTTTGTCGTTCAGCAGCAGAACGCCGCAGTTGACAAAACCCAACTCGTCTTTGACCGCTGCGGCGATCTGCCGCGCCAGTGACACAATGTCGCCGCTGGGGGCCAGCAGGCGCGACGAGGCACGGTAGAGCGCAGCAACCTCGGCAGCTTGCTTTTGCAGCTCGCCGTACAGGCGGGCATTCTCGATGGCAATGGTCGCCTGCGCAGCAACAGTTTCCAGCAGACGGATGGCATCCGGGCTATAAGCGTTGACCTGATAACTTTGCACCGACAACATGCCGATGACCGTTTCGCGCAGCATGAGCGGGATGCCCAGGAAGGAACGGGAATGCTGTTCGCCAATTTGCACGATGGAAAAAGGCAACTCGATATTGGGATTGAGCAAATCTGGCACATACAACGAGCGTCCGGTCTGGATGATGTAGCCGGTGATGCCTGGCTCGGTGTCTATATGGCATGGTGGCACTTGCAAAGCCGCGCCCTGATCGTAAAAGATGGGGAAAGACAACATACCGCTTTTGGCGTCGTACAGCGCCACGTAGAAGGCCTGAATGGGGACGATTTGCTGGCATTGCTGGTAAATGGTTTCCAGGACACGTTCCATATCCAGGCCGGAGACGATAGCCAGGCCAATACGGTTGAGGGTGGACAATTGCTCGGCGCGGCGGGCTGTCTCGGTGAACAGGCGGGCATTTTCGATGGCAATGGCCGCCTGGTTGGCAAACAAACCTACCAGACGGACATCATCATCGGGAAACAGGCCAACTTGTTGGTCGTCGGCGATTTCGATGACGCCGATGACGCGGTTGCCCACATTCATGGGGACGGCCAACATACGCTGGCAGGGGCCTTCCGTGTACAGCTTGATCTGCCCTTCCCATTGGCGGCAATCGGGGATGTTGAGCGGCTGACCGCTTTGCGCCGCCCGCCCGGCCACTCCCTCGCCCCAGGCAAACTCACGGTTCAAGTGTGATCGAGGCAGGTTGTAAACCGCCGCCAAATTGAGCTTTTTCTCCTCGGCCTGCGCCAGATACACCCCGCCCATCGGCGCGCCCACCAGCGAGGCAGCCTGCCTGGCCACAGCTTGCAAGAGATCGGGCAAGTCGAGATAGGCGTTGATCTCCAGCGAACGCTCGTACAATGCCGCCATTTGCTGGGCCGAATAGGTCAGTTTGCTTTCCGAGCGTTTACGTTCGGTGATGTCGCGAACGATTGCCAGCACCTCGTCGTCGCTGAGAGGCGCCACACGGCACTCGTAATAGTGATGGTCTTCGCCAGGGTGGATTTGGAATTCGTAGGTGGCAAGCTGGCCGCTGCGCAGAGCAACTTCGATGGCGTTCAGGGTGAGTTGGGCTACGTGAGGGGGCAAAGTATCTACGACATTGCGATTGAGGAAATCTTCCGGCGCCAGCAGTAAACGGCTGAGGTCCGAGGCGCTGTAGGCCACGAAAACGCCGTCTTTGGAGATGCGAAAGACCAGGTCGGGCAGGGCCGAAATCAAGGCGCTTTGCTCTTGGGCCTGCCGCGTCAAAGCTTTGTTGGCCTGTTCGAGTTCGGTGACGTCACGCAAGCTGACAAAGCCGCCCTGATAGCGGCCACCTTTGTCGAAGCGCGGGGCGACAATGGTGCTCAAGCGGCGCCGCTCGCCGTCGCGGCGGGTAATCTCAATCAGGTGAACCGCTCTCCTGGCGGTAGAACGTCCCCCGCTCTCTTCGAGTAAAGCGCTCAACTCGTCGGCGGGAATGAAATCCCCTAAATTACGCCCTGTCAGGCTGGCCAGCGGAACGCCCAGGAGGCTTTCCAATGCCGGATTGGCAAAGAGAATGACATTGTTGGCATCCAGGACGGCGATGCCTTCCAGCAGGTTTTCGATCAAATCGCGATGATACTCCTCTGAGACGCGCAGAGCCTCAGCCGCCAGACGCTGCCCCCAAGCCAGACGATGGATGATCTCGGAGACCAACAGGATAGCGATGTACGCCCCAAGCACCGTTCGCACCGAGTCGTCTACGCTCTCAGACACATGCCAGACGACCGTCAGAGCGCACGCCAACAGGCTGAGATGCGCCAACAGGTAAACCCAGCGCGGCAGGTAATAAGCGATGAGCAAGACGGGGACGATGCCCAAGAAGAGGAGCTGGTCGGGCAAACCGCCGCGCCATACCAGCCAGCTCAGGAAAACAAAGAGCAACAGGCTGCCCATCACAGCAACGATGGGGATCCCATATCTGCTCGGCAATCCAAACCGCTTGTGCTGGCCCACGAGATCGTCTCAGCTAATGCTGTCCTCACCCCAATTGTAACCGGCCTGAGGGGCGCAGCGCCTCTCAGATTTGTACACTGACCTCTAGGCTGCTGCAAGCCGGCTGAATTCCGCCAGGAATTCGGCTTTCAGACGTTGTTTCTGCGCTTCGGGCAACAGACTGGCGCGGATGCCGTTCAGGCTGATTTGTTGCAACTCGGCCACCGAGAAGTCGAAGTGTTCGACCAACACCTGATACTCGTCGTTCAAATCTGCGCCAAACATGGCGGGGTCGTCGGAGTTGACTGTGACGAGCAGGCCAGCCTGCCACAGCCGCCGCAGGGGGTGCGCAGTGTAGTCGGGGTAAATCCCCAAGCGGATGTTGGAGGTGGGACACACCTCCAGGGGAATTTGGCGCTGGCGCAAGAATTCCACCAGACGGGGGTCCTCGATGGCGCGCACGCCGTGGCCGATGCGGTCGGCGTGCAGGCGGGTGAGCGCGTCCCAAACGGAGGGCGGCCCGGCAGTCTCCCCGGCGTGGGGCACACGCGGCAAGCCGGCTGTCCGCGCCGTCTCGAAAGCCCGCACGAACAGATGGGGGGGAAAACGCGCCTCATTGCCGCCCAGCCCCAGCGCCACAACCCCTTGCTGGCGCGCCGCCAAGGCTATTGCCGTCACCTGATCCTGCGTATCGGGCAGGTCACGCGCAATATCGAACACCCAGCGCCAATCCACACCGAATTCGCGGCGCGCCTGCTCGCGCCCGGCGTTCAGATCGGCCAGAATGTCCTGCCAAGACAGACCAGCCAGGCGCATGTTGGTCTCGATGGTAAATGTGACTTCGGCGTAGCGGATGTTCTGCCGGGCGCAATCGTGGCCAAACTCATAGGCAATGAGCTGATAATCCTGCAGCGTGCGCAGACAGGCCGTGATGGTGAAATACGTCTCCACAAAGTGCGCAAAGTCGCGAAAGCGGTAGAACTCTTGCAAACCGGCCTCGTCCTGCGCTGGCAAAGCGACACGGTTGCGGCTCGCCAATTGCAACAGCGTGGACGGGCGGATCGAACCTTCCAGATGCACGTGCAATTCGACCTTGGGCATACGACGGGCAAATTCGAACCGATTCATGCTGCACCTTCTTTGATCAAATTCCACGATCCAATCACCGCCCCGGCCAGAATCAAGACCATGGCCACAACTGAGACCCACGTTAAAGTCCGCCCGCCGATGGCAACCAGCAGCAAAGTCGAAGCCAGCGGGGTGAGGTAGGCCAGTGCGCCGATGATGCGCGGGTCGCCGCGTTTGAGCGCTGCATCCCAGGTGAAGAAGGCCAGACCCATCGGCCCCAACCCGAGCAGCGTCAGATAGAGCCAGTCCGACGCCGTGGGCAGGTACACTTGTCCGTCGAGCGCCGCCTGCAAGCCGTACACGCCCAACGACAACATCCCCGACACCAGGCAAAAGGCCCCCACGGCCGCGGTGGGAAAAGGCGGCAGACGTTTGCTCAACAGCGAGTAACTCGACCAGACAAAAGCCGCCCCCGCAGCCAGCAAATAGCCTGCCAGGTTGCCAACATCCAGGCTGAATTGCCCCCCGCTCACAATCAGAGCCGCCCCGCTCATCCCCACCAGCGCGCCAAGCACATGGCGCGCCTGCAAGTGAAAGCCCGGCAAGAACAGCGGCGAGAGCGTCACAATCAACAGCGGCCACAAATAATTCATCAGATTGGCCTCCACCGCCGGAGCGTGCTGAAAAGCCACGAAGAGCAAGAAATGATAACCAAACAAGCCATACACCCCCACCGCAAACGTCCGCCAGGGGACGAACCAGCAACGCCATTGCGGCAAGCCAATCAGACCGCCAACGCACAAGGCTACACCCACCAGCAAGAACGGCGGCACGTGTCTCAACAACGCTCCCAGCGTGGCCAGGAAGCTCCACATCGCAATAGTGAGCAAAGCAAACAGCATCGCTGAAAGCGGCATAACCTTTTCCTTACGTCACAAATTGAGTATACTCGACAGCATGCAACGCCACCGATTATATTCCAATTGGGTCGAAATTGACCTGGGGGCTATCGAAAACAACGTCCGTTTTTACCGTCAACACACTGCCACGCAGGTTATGGCCATCGTCAAAGCCAACGCCTACGGTCATGGCGCCGTGCCGGTAGCGCAGGCTTGCCTGCGCGCCGGGGCTGCCTGGCTGGGCGTGGCGCGCCCCGAAGAAGCCCTCGAATTGCGCCGCGCCGGTATTACCGCCCCGCTGCTCCTGCTCGGCTACACCCCCCCCGGACGCTACGAGGAAGCCATTGCCAACCACCTCTCACTGACCGTGTGGAACGCCGAGCAGGTGCAAATCGCCGCGCAGGCAGCAAAGAAGATCGGCGAGACGGCGCGGCTCCACATCAAGGTAGATTCCGGCATGAGCCGGCTGGGTCTGCCCCCCGAGGAGGCCCTGGAATTGGCCAGGGTCGTTGACCAGACGGCGGGCGTCTTGCTCGAAGGGGTATTCACCCACTTCGCCAGAGCAGACGAATCCCAGCCTGCAGCAAGCGACCTTCAAGAGCGTCGTTTTCGCCAGGCGCTGCAAGCCCTGGAGGCCGCCGGCCTGCGCCCCCCCCTGGTGCATGCCGCCAATTCGGCTGCCAGCCTATCCCGCCCGAGCGCCTGGTTCAACCTGGTGCGCACCGGCATCGCCATCTACGGCCTCCACCCTTCGGCAGAATGCCCTCTGCCGCCCGAATTCCGCCCCGCCCTGGCGTGGAAGACGGTCTTGAGCCATGTTAAGGTCTTACCCGGCGGGCAAGGGGTCAGTTATGGGCATGTGTACGTCACCCAGGGAGAAGAGCGCATCGGCACAGCGCCGGTGGGCTATGCCGACGGCTTCCGGCGGATGTTGGGAAACTGGGCGCTGGTGGGCGGGCGACGCGTGCCGGTTATCGGGCGAGTGTGCATGGATCAGATCATGCTGCAACTGGACGGGGTTTCCGCCGCCCAAGCGGGGGACGAAGTGGTGCTGATCGGACGCCAAGGAGACGAGCACATTACTGCCGAGGAGGTGGCGCAGCGCTGGGGCACGATCAATTACGAAGTCACTTGTGGCCTGGCGGCGCGGGTGCCGCGCGTTTACTGCTAACGGCCTGGCGTCTGGTCGGGCAAGCGCAACGAACGAAAGGCGACCGCCCTCCCCAAGAGCGGTCGCCTTTATCATCTCGGAGCGAATTTCGAGCCGGTTGTACTTCACGCTATCGAGCTTTCATCCGCCCAGGTACGCCTTCTTCACCTGCGGATTTTGAGCAATCTCGGCAGATGAGCCTGAAAGCACGATCCTGCCAGTTTCCAACACATAGGCGCGCGCCGAATACTTCAACGCCATCAGGGCGTTTTGCTCGACGAGCAGGATGGTGGTGCCTTCCTGGGTATTCAACTCCCTGATGACATCGAAAATGGCTTCCACCAGCACCGGAGCGAGACCCATGGAAGGTTCGTCCATGAGCAAGATGTGTGGCTTGAGCATCAGGCCGCGGGCGGTGGCCAGCATTTGTTGCTCACCGCCCGAAAGGGTGCCGCCTTTCTGATTGATGCGTTCCTTCAAGCGGGGGAACAAAGCGAAGACCCGTTCCATGCGGCGGCTCACTTCGGCGGCGTCGCGGATAAGATAAGCGCCCATTTCCAGGTTCTCACGCACGGTCAGCCGCGGGAAGATGCCGCGCCCCTCGGGGACGTGTCCCACCCCCACCGCGACGATCTCATGCGGTTTGAGATGGGTGATCTCGGTGCCTTGCAGGGTGATTTTCCCCTGCCGGGCGCGCACCAGCCCAGAGATGGTGCGCAGGGTCGTGCTCTTGCCCGCGCCGTTAGCGCCGATCAGCGTGACGATTTCGCCCTCCTCGACCTTGAGCGAAATGCCCTTGAGAGCGTGGATGTGTCCGTAATAGGAGTGGATGTTGTCGAGTTCTAGCAGCGCCATAGTATCGCTCCTATTGGATCATCTCGGTAGCCGCGCCGCGGCCCAGGTAAGCTTCGATCACGCGTTTGTTGGCGCGGATTTCGGCAGGCAGTCCCTCGGCAATCTTCTCGCCATAATCCATGACCGTGATGCGTTCCGAGATGCCCATCACCACGCGCATATCATGCTCGATAAGTAGGATGGTGATGCCCAAATCATCGCGCAGGCGGCGGAAGAGAGACATGGCATCTTCGGTCTCGTTGGGGTTCATGCCGGCGGTAGGTTCGTCGAGCAACAACAGTTTGGGCTGAGAGGCCAGGGCGCGGGCAATCTCGATACGCCGTTGGCCGCCGTAGGGCAGGTTACGCGCCAACTCGTCGCCAACGCCGTGCAGGCCGACATATTCCATCAGCTCGGCGGCTTTGGCGTAAGCCGCTTTTTCCTCTTCTTTGAACTTGTGCGTGCGCAAGAGAGCATCCACGCCGCTTTGCTTGAGGCGGGTGTGCATGCCCACCATGATATTTTCCAAGACGGTCATACTGCCAAACAAGCGGATGTTTTGGAAGGTGCGGGCAATATGCCGCTCGGCAATTTGGTCAGGGCGCAGGCCAATCAGACGCCGTCCGTCGAAGATGATTTCGCCTTCTTCGGGCTTGTAGATGCCGGTGAGGGTATTGAAGAAAGTGGTCTTGCCTGCACCGTTGGGGCCGATGATGCTGCAGATGCTGCCGGCTTCGATGACGAAATCCATGTGATTCACTGCCACCAGCCCGCCAAAGCGCTTGACCACTTGCCGGGTTTCGAGAAGCGGGTTACTCATGGGCAACCTCCGCATCATTGTTCTCGCCATTATCGCCGTTGCCGTTGTTCTCGCCAGCCTCCTTGAGTTCGCGTTTGCGCCGCTCGGCAGGGATTAGACCGGCCGGGCGGTAAATCATCATCAGGATGAGAATCAGGCCGAACAGCAAGCGCTGATACTTGGCCGGGTCGAGCTGATTGGACAAATCCTTCCAGGCAAAGTTGATGATGGGGATGACTGCGTCGCTCTGACGCAGTTGCGCCAGGTAGAGCGACAGCCCTTGCAAAACCTGTAAGTTCAACACCACCACCACCGCCGCTCCCAGCACCACCCCGGGGATACTGCCGATGCCGCCCAGAATGACCATAGACAGCACACCGATGGATTGCATGAAGTTGAACGATTCGGGGCTGACGAAGGTACGGCTGGCAGCCATCAGCACGCCCATTGCTCCGGCAAAGGATGCGCCAACGGCAAAGGCGGCCAGCTTCATTTTCACCGCCGGGATGCCCATGGCCACCGCGGCTACCTCGTCTTCGCGAATAGCCGTCCAGGCGCGTCCGATCTTCGAGTCATCCAGGCGCAGCGTGACGACAATCACCAACACCGCCACCAACAAAGCGATGATATAGAAGAGAATGTTGTAGAACTGGCCTTCCGAGACCGGCTGTCCAACGATGGGCGTCAGAATGCGGTTGACCACGTTGATCAACTCGGCCGGCAGGGTAGGCCTCTGCACCGGGGTGATGCCCTGCGGCCCGTTGGTAAAATTGAGCGGCTTATCCAGGTTGTTCGCCAATTGGCGGATGACTTCGCCAAAGCCGAGAGTGACGATGGCCAGGTAATCGCCGCGCACGCGCAACACCGGCAGCCCCAGAAGCAAACCCGTCACCGCCGCCACGATGATGCCCAGCAGGATGAAAAGGTAAAACATATCACCAGGCAAGAGGAAGGGCGTGCCGGGCGGAGCCGTGCCGGGGATTTCGTGCAGCAAGAAAATCTGCTGTGAACCGAAGAAAGCCCACAAGTAAGCGCCCACAGCATAGAAAGCCACATACCCCAGGTTGAGCAAGCCGGTGAAGCCTACCACGATGTTCAACCCCAGCGCCAGCGCCGCAAACACGCTGATCTGGAAGAGCACCTCCAGGTAGAAGATGTTGCGCGCCCCAATGATGGGGATGACGATGAAGGCCACCACCAAACCAATGACGAGTTTGACCTTCGGCTCGATTTTGAAGTAGTAAATCAGACCGGCCATGGCCAGAAAGACCAAGAAAGCCGGCAATGAGCGCGGGCTGAGATACACCCATAACGTGGTGAGCAACAGCCCCGCTATCGAAACAATATAGGGCATTTTCCCCTGGTTGAGCCGTTTTACAAGCAAGTCGAGCGTAGGTTGAAGTTTAGCAAACATGGCGGCCTCCTACGCTTTCTGCCCAACCTGCTCACCCAGCAAACCGGATGGCCGGAAGATAAGCACCAGGATGAGAATGGCAAAGGCAATGATGTCCTTGTATTCAGCCCCGGCGGCGCCCATGGTAAAGGCCGAAAGATAAGCGCCGGCAAAACTTTCCAACATACCTAGCACAATGCCGCCCAACAGCGCCCCGGTCAGATTGCCAATGCCGCCCAGCACCGCTGCCGTAAAGGCTTTGATGCCCGGGAAGAAACCCACGAACGGGTCAATACGGGTGAATTTCAGCGCGTACAACACCCCAGCCGCCCCACCCAACGACCCGCCCACCAGAAAGGTCAGCGAAATGATCAGGTTGACATTGATGCCCATCAGGCTGGCCGTGGGCTGATCCTGCGCTACGGCGCGGATGGCCTTGCCAACCTTGGTAGCATTGACCAGGTAATTCAACCCAACCAACATCAGCACCGCCGCCACAATGACCACAATGGACTTAATCTGGATGTTGATGTCGGTGACTACGCCGGCCAGGGGGAGTTTGACCAGCGAGACACGCTGATCGAAATTGCCAAAAGTGGGGATGATGCGGTGGAATTGGCCGGTGGTAATGCTCTCGGTAAAGCGGATGGCGTCTTGCAAGAAGAAGGAAACGCCAATCGCCGAGATGAGCGGCACCAGCCGAGGGGCATTGCGCAACGGGCGATAGGCCGTGGCTTCCACCAACATCGCCATGCCGCCGGCCGCAGCCATGCCGGCCAGAACCGCCAGAATCAGGAACACATACGCCAGCCAGATAGGGATATTGCTGAGTTGGCCCGCGCCTTCGAGCGCAATCAGTATCTCCACCCCCACGAACGCTCCAATGGCGAAGATTTCGCTGTGGGCAAAGTTGATGAATTCCAAGACACCATAGACCATGGTGTAGCCCAGCGCAATAGCCGCATACACAAAGCCCAGCGTGATGCCGTCCACCAGCACCTGCGGAAGATTGGTGAGGGTAAAGGCAAAGATATTGAGATTATTCTGCTGCTGCAACAGTTGGTCTGCCGCCGAACCGCGCAAAAGCAAGCCGAGCAGAAGCATGGCCAGCGAAAAAATCGCTCCCGTCGTCGTGACGAAAACCGCAATTTGCCCCAAAGGGCGGAGAAGCTCACGCAAAACAGGTGACTCGTAAATTTGTCGCATGGGGGCTTCCTGATGTCCCCGGCCCCCTTCAGCAGAGGGCCGGGGAAGTTGCAAACACGAATAGGTTATTGAGGCGGCGCCAGGGTGAGAACCTGATCAATCTTGTTCTCAGACCATTTGTTGGGGTCAGCCGAGGTCACCTGAATCACGAAATACTTGGCCTCAGTGAGGTCGCCTTTAGCATTGAAATTGATCTTGCCGGTGATGCCGGGGAAATCCTTGAGATCGCGCACCGCTTGAGCAACCTGCGCCCGGGTGGGCATCTTATTGCCGTTGGCCTTGGCGGCGTTCTCGATGGCCTTCAAGCAGATCGCCATGGAGTCATAAGCTTGGGCGGCAAAGGGCTGCGGGTCGTGATTGAACTTGGCCTTGAAATCAGCGATGAACTGCGCCGTGCCTTCATAAACGCTGGCCGGGCCGGACACGGTGGAGAAGTAAGTGCCGCCGCCCTGCAGCAGGGCCTCGCCGCCAATCTTAGCGGCATCCGAAGAGTCGAAGCCGTCATCGCTCAAGAACATGCCCATGTAACCCTTCTCGCGGGCCTGCTTGAACATCACGGCTGCCTGGTCGAACATGCCGCCGAAGTAGATCACATCCGGGTTGCTGGCCAAGATAGGGGTCAGGATAGCGTCGAAGTTGGCCTTTTCTTCGGTCCCCTCGAAGCCCAACACCTGCATCCCCAGCTTCTCAGCTTCACGCTTGAAGTATTCGGCAATGCCCTGGCCATAGGTCGTCTTGTCATGGACGACATAGGCGCTCTTCAGGCCCTTGGAGAAAGCGAATTGTGCGCCCACCGCACCCTGCATGTCGTCGCGACCAACGATGCGGCTGACTTCCAGGTAACCGCGCTCAGTCACCTTGGGGTTGGTGTTAGCCGGAGAAACATTCGCCAGGCCAGCCGTATGATATTCTTCCGAAGAGGGGATTTGCACGCCCGAGTTGTAGTGGCCTACCACGCACAAGATGGCCGGGTCCGAAACGATGTTCTTGGCGTTGGCCACGCCGGTGTCGGGAGTCGCCTGATCATCGAAGGGCGCCAGCTCAACCTTGAAACCCATCTCCGTCAACGGCCCAGACAGCTTTTCGAGGGCCAACTGCGCGCCGTTCTTGATATCCGAACCCACCGCAGATTGACCGCCCGAAAGCGGGCTTTGCGTGGCGATCTTGATCGTCTTGCCGCCACCACCCCCACCGCAGGCGGCAAGCATCATGCTGGCAACAACCAGCAGCGACATCACAGCAAAGAGTCGTTTAGTCATAGTCCTTCTTCCTCCGCAAAACAGTTTTCGGAAATGACGCTTGGATGGTTCAATGGGCTTGCCTTGATTGACTACGGGAAATGCATTGTGTGTTTGGCGATTGACTCTCCTTTCTTGGTTGTGTGAACCATACAGTAGACTTGCACCTGGCTGGCAGACAAGATGATACTCCACCGCCAGTCTTGTCACGTCAAAATTGTACAGTTTTACGTTTGAATGGTCAAGTAACTTTTGTCAGGGATTGACATGATACATAGGGAGAATATCACGTTTCACAACAATTTTTGTGTCGGAAAACGACACGAACGATGGGCACGGCAAGCGCACCCGCAGAACAGACTGCGCCCCGCCCCTAGAAGTGTTCGTGCTCGGTGCGGGCGATGATCTCATCCTGCAACGCCTCGCTCAGATCGCAGAAATAATCGCTGTAACCGGCCACGCGCACGATCAGGTCGCGGTATTGCTCAGGGTGTGCTTTCGCTTGCCGCAGGGTGGCCGCATCCACCACGTTGAACTGAATGTGATGACCGTCGAGTTTGAAATAGGTGCGGATAAGCTGCACCAGGCGGTCGAGACCGTCCTCGTCCTTGAGCAAAGCGGGGGTGAACTTTTGATTGAGCAAGGTGCCGCCGGTGCGGGCATGGTCCATCTTGGCAGCCGAGCGCAGAACCGCCGTCGGGCCGCGGCGGTCGGCCCCCTGCACCGGCGAAATACCCTCCGAGAGCGGCGTCCACGCCCGGCGGCCGTCGGGCGTCGCCCCGGTCACGGAACCAAAATACACATGACAGGTCGTCGGCAGAAGATTGATGTGGTACTGCCCGCCGCGGGTGTTCGCCCGCCCGTCAATGGCGGCAAAATACATCTCGAACACCCGCCGCATCAAATCATCGGCGTAATCATCGTCATTGCCATACTTGGGCGTCTTATTGAGCAACTGCTGGCGCTCACGCTCATAGCCCTGAAAATCGGCAGCCAGCATAGACAACATTTGCGTCATCGTCATCGTCTGCTGGTCGAAAACATGATACTTGAGCGCCGCCAGCATGTCGGTGATCGTCCCCATCCCCACGCCCTGGATATAGGTGGTGTTGTAGCGCGCCCCGCCATCGTGATAATCGCGCCCTTTGGCAATGCAATCATCTATCAACAGCGACAGGAATGGCGCCGGCAGATAAGTGGCATAGAGTCGTTCGATGACCTGATTGCCGCGAATTTTGATCTCGAGGAAATGGCGCATCTGCCGCTCGAAAGCGCTCATCAGCTCATCGAACGACTGGAATTGGGTGGGGTCGCCGCTAGGGAGGCCAAGCTGCTGCCCCGTGCGCGGGTCCACGCCATTGTGCAGGGTGATCTCCAGCACCTTGGGGATATTGAAATAACCGGTGAGGATATAAGCTTCCTTGCCAAATGCCCCCACCTCCACACAGCCCGATGAGCCGCCGCAGCGCGCATCCACCACCGACTTGCCCATGCGCACCAGCTCCTGCACAATCAAATCGGCGTTGAACACCGAGGGCTGGCCAAAACCGGTGCGGATGATGCGAGTCGCCCGTTTGACAAAACGGTCGGGGTTCTTCTTGCTCACCTGGATCGAGGCAGAGGGCTGAAGCAAGCGCATCTCCTCGACCACATCCAACAACAGATAAGTGACCTCGTTGACCGCGTCCGAACCGTCGGGGCGCACCCCGCCGAGGTTGATTTGAGCGAAATCGGTGTAAGTGCCGCTCTCGGCCGCGGTGACGCCCACCTTAGGCGGCGCCGGCTGGTTGTTGAACTTGACCCACAGGCATTGCAGCAGCTCTTCGGCCAGCTCACGGCTCAGCGTGCCGTCGGCCAGACCCTGCTGGTAGAAGGGTTCGAGGTGGTGATCGAGATGGCCAGGGCAAAAGGAATCCCACGTGTTTAACTCGGTGGTCACTCCCAGGTGCACGAACCAGTAATACTGCAAAGCCTCCCAAAAGTTACGTGGGGCGTGGGCGGGCACCCACTCGCACACCTCGGCAATATGCTCCAGCTCAGCGCGGCGGCGGGCGTCGCTCTCGGCAGCAGCCATCTGGCGGGCCAAAGCCGCGTGCCGCGCCGCAAAGCGCATCAGCGCCTCGGCAGCGATGTGCATGGCGCGCAATTCCTGCTGCTTAGCATAAGCCGCCGGGTCACCGAGAAAGTCCAACGCCTGCAAGCTGCGACGGATATCGGCTTGGAAGTCCAGCATTCCCTTGTGGTAGATTTTATCGTCCAGCACGGTGTGCCCCGGGGCGCGCTGTTCCATGAACTCGGTGAAGATGCCGGCTTCATAACAGGCCCGCCATTCGGGCGTCATCTCGCTCAAGAGCACATCGCGCATCGAACGCCCCTGCCAGAAGGGGATTATCCGCTCGGCATAGGCACGACGGGTTTCGGGATGCACGCGGAAGGGGATCTTCTCGCGGCTGTCGAGGATGTCCAGATCGCTCAAGGAATGGCAACACAATTCGGGGTAAGTGGGCGCCATCTTAGGCGCCGGCCCCTTCTCCCCAACGATCAACTCATCCTCGCCAATGTAAATCGTCTTGTTTTCCATGAGATAGTGGAAGGCCAGGGCGCGCAGCACCGGCGTCGAAACCAGACCATGATTTTGTTGGTAGAAGGTCGTGAGCAGTTCGGCGCGCTCACCAGAAAGCGTTTCTTCAGCTTCCAATGAATGTTGACGTAAACGGCGCACACGTTCGCTAAGGGGCATTGTCCACCTCCGTAAGGGTGAAATCGGCGGCTCACACCGTGACCGCCAAACCGTATGTCTGTAAGAAACGGGCTATCTCTTGCATCCGTTGCGGCGAGGGGGCGCTCATCTCACTCAGGCTGTAGGCTTTATCCAGGCCGCGATATTTACTGCTTGCCGAAGCGTGGTAAGGCAGCAATTGCACCGCGTGAAGCCGCGGCAGGCTGAGCAGGAATTCCCCACTGCGGCGCAGATTGTCCTCGTCGTCGTTGATGCCGGGGATGATCGGAATGCGGATGAGCAGGCCCTGCCCGGCGGCAGAGAGACGGCGCAAATTGGATAGGATGAGCGTATTCGAGACGCCGGTGTACTGGCGGTGTTTGGCGTCATCCATCAGCTTGAGGTCATACAGGAAAAGATCGGTGTAGGGGCAGATACTTGCAATGACCGGCCAAGCGGCAAAACCGCTGGTATCTACAGCCGTGTGAATCTCGCGCTGGCGGCAGGCTTTCAGCAAGGCCAGCAGGAAATCGCCCTGCAACAGGGGTTCCCCTCCCGAAAAGGTCACGCCGCCGCCGGATTCGTCGTAAAAAGGAATGTCTTGTTCGAGGCGCGCCATCACCTGTTCGACGGTCATCTCTTGCCCCACCATTTGCCGCGCCTCGGCGTGGCATACGGCCGCGCACGCCCCACAAGCCTCACAGCGCTGGCGGTCGGTCGTCAGCAGCGAGATGCCGCCTGGGATGGTCTCAAGGCGAATAGCGGCCTCTGGGCAGGCTGGCAGGCACGCCAGGCAAGCCATGCATCGGCTGCGACGGTAGATCAATTCAGGGTGGATGGATTGACTTTCGGGGTTGTGACACCAGGCGCAGGTGAGAGGGCAGCCCTTGAAGAAAACGGTGGTGCGAATGCCGGGGCCGTCGTGAATGGCGTATTGACGAATGTCGAAAACCACGCCGCGCGGCGACGGCGCTGGCTGTAGAACAAGCCGCTGGGAGACGGCAATCACTTCGCGCATACCTGTACGCCTCTGCTGGTAATATACCCCCATTGTCTGGCTTTGTCAAACGAAATATACAATTTGTATACAAGGCAGCTTGAAATTTACGCCTTTTGTGGTTTAATGGCACGGGTTACAAGCCTGCGGCGCGGCGTCTCGTGTAAAGTCTCTGAGCCTCGCCGCCGTATCTCTTTCCACGAGGATTGCCGACATGCCCTCCACCCGCGAGAGTGATCGTATCGAAGAGGAATTACGCCGTCTGATTCTGACGTTGGAACTGGAGCCGGGCGCTGCCATTAGTGAAGCGGCGCTGATGAAACGCTACGGTTGGGGGCGCACGCCGCTGCGCGAAGCGTTCCAACGTCTGGCCGAGCAATCGCTGTTGCAGATCGTCCCCCATCATGGCGCGGTGGTCACCGCTTTGAGTGTGTTCGATTTCGTCGAAATGATGGACGCTATGGCCATGGTGATAGGCCCAGCGGCCTCCCTGGCCTGTAAACGGCTGAGCGAAGCAGAGCTGGTCAGCCTGGAGGCTTTGCTTGCGCAGATGGAGGCCGCTGAAGCCCGAGGCGATTTCGTCGCCCTGACGGAACTAGACTACCAGTTTCACCGTATCCTGGCCGACGCCACTGGCAACCGCTATCTGAGCCGCTATCTTTTGCACCTCCATCGGGTAGCCACCCGCTTCAACTTAGCCGGCTGGCAGCGCCAGGGCAGCGCGGCGGCTTCGCTGCACGAACATCGCCGCATCGTCGAGACACTGCGCCGTCGCGACCCCGTCGAGGCCAAAGCGGTGATGCTCGAACACATCACCAATGCCCGTCAGCGGGTGATGGGGCAGATGAATCTGGAAGACGGCTTATAATGGCGGTTCATCCAAACGGTTGATGGACACAAACATCAGGTAAAACACCAACAAGATGGTGGTAAACATCAGCGTAAAGCCGACAAAACGCAGGCCATCGGCCACGTTCAGCAGGTCGAGGGTCAATTCTTTGCCCACCGCCAACGGGTGGAAGATGAAATCCCAACTGTTGAAACGCCCAAAGCGGCCCAGGTAGATGCCCAACCCTCCCAGAGCGATCACCATCAGAGCAAACAGCCAGCTAACTAGGCCCCCCAGGTAAGCCTTCACCAGCATCTGCATGGTGCGCAGCGAGGCGATAGCCAGGAAACAGCCGGTAAAGGCAAAGATGGCAATCAGCCCAATGTCGTACCACATCGGCAGCGGCGGTCGGTATTCCAGGTGATAGAAATCGGTAACAATGTAGGGCGCATTGGGATAGAACAAAAGCCACAGCGCCCCCGGCAGCAGCAACAACCAGCCGCTTTTTGGCAATAGCTTATGCAAACCGGCTGCTGCCAGACTGAAGCCATACGGCACCCAGGCCAGAAAGAGATTCCACACCAGGTTGAGGTAATTCCAGTTGCGCGCCAGCAGCACCCGCACGCTGTAAAACCCCAACGCCAAACTGGTGGCCAGCAACAATGGATACAGCGAATGGTTGACGAAAAAGCGGTGTATCTTGCGCAGAACGGTCATCATAGGCCTCATTATACTCATAGATTCGACGCCAAGTTGTGACTCAAACCGTGCTACAATTGTTCCGCCATCGGATGCCTGCCTGTCGTGTAAAAAGGCGATTCCACCGCCAAGGCGCACAGCTTGCAGAAGAGGCTCTGAAGAACTCTGCGCTCCTGGCGTCTCAGCGGTGCGCTTTTGCAGGGGCGACATGGCTCTCCGCAATCCATTGCACATGCGAAGATTGTGCGTATCGTCAAACTATGTGACTCAGCAGGGCCGACCATAGCTCGGCGATGCACTCATCATCTTTGGTTGCGGCTGGAGGCTGCGCTATAGTATTGCTCTCGAGAATCCATCACAATCATAAAGATTTTGCAGCAGTTCATCGTACCGCCAGGCTATACCTGGCTCCGCAGGGCCGACCAAAGGTCGGCGGTAAATTCACCTCTTTGGTTGCGGCTGGAGGCCGCGCTATGTATTGCTCTCGAGAATCCATCACAATCATAAAGATTTTGCAGTGAGCTCATCGTACCGCCAGGCTATGCCTGGCTCCGCAGGGCCGACCAAAGGTCGGCGGTAAATTCACCTCTTTGGTTGCGGCTGGAGGCCGCTATGGTTTATTGGCAAAATTATTACCTCGCTCACTCCATCCCCGATGCGTTACAAGCTCTGACAGCCTGTGACGGCCCGGCGCGCCTTATCGCGGGCGGCACGGACCTGTTACTCGACCTGCAGCAGGGGCGGCACCCGCCGCTGGATACATTGGTAGACATCACCGCCATCCCTGAGATGCGCCTGATCGAGCTGCGCGGCGGCGAGTTGTTCATTGGAGCGGGTGTGACCCACAGCCAGATAGTGGCTTCACCGTTATTGGCGGCGCATGCCCCCGCTTTGGTAGAGGCCTGTGGGTTGATCGGCGGGCCGCAAGTGCGCAATGTGGCCACCTTAGGCGGCAACGTGGCCCATGCCTTACCCGCCGCCGACGGTGCGATAGCCCTGCTGGCTTTGAACGCCACAGCAGAGATCACCACGCTGGGAGGTGCTCGCCGCTTACCCTTGATCGAGCTGTACCGCGGCCCCGGCCTTTCGGCGCTTGAACCGCGCCGAGAACTGCTCAGCGGCTTTTACTTGGCGACGCGCCAAAGCGGCCAAGCTTCTGCCTTTCAACGGGTGATGCGCCCCCAGGGGGTAGCCCTTCCGGTGCTGAATATGGCCGTTTGGCTTCAGCGGGAGGGTGACTTGCTGACGAATGTGCGCATTGCCGTTGGGCCGGCCGGCCCCAAGCCGGTTCGCGCCCGCGCCGCCGAGGCTGTCTTGCGCGGTCGGCCGTTCAGCCCTGCTCACCTCAAGCCGGCATTAGAGGCCCTGCTCGCTGAAGTGCAGTTGCGCACCAGCCCGCACCGCGCCACCGCAACATATCGCCGCCGTCTGAGCGGCGTCTTGCTGGAGAGCGTGCTGACCCGCGCCTGGCAACGCGCCGCAGGATAAATCCCCCCTTCTCACAAAAGAACAGGGGCTGTCTTGCCTGGACAGCCCCTGCTTTCGTGCCACTCACTCGTGCCACTCACTGGCTGATGGCATCCACCACAGCCACGGCTGCCATATCCACAATATCGGAGACTTCATCGCCGGTTTGCAAGACATGCACCGGCGCGCCCATGCCAATCAGGATGGGGCCGATGGTCTGCGCGCCGCCCAGGCGGGCGAGCAACTTGTAAGCCACATTGGCCGCTTCCAGCGAGGGGAAAACCAGGATATTGGCATCTTTGACGGCGCTGAAAGGATAGCGCTGCTCGATGATCTCCGCCACGACAGCGGTATCGGCTTGCATTTCGCCGTCCACCGCCAGGCCAGGGTAACGCTCCTTGAGCAACTCGACCGCTTTGCGAACCTTCTCGGCCAATGGATGAGCAGTGGAGCCGAAGTTCGAGAAAGACAGCATGGCCACGCGCGGCTCGATGCCCAGGTGTTTCTGCGCGAAGCCTGCCGCCAGGCCGGCGATTTCGGCCAAATCCTCCGCCGTCGGCTCGATATTGACGGTGGCGTCGGTGAAGAGGTAGACTTTGTTTTGTACGATGACGATGTACACGCCGGAGACAAGGCGCGCCCCAGGGCGGGTATGGTGAATCTGCAACGCTGGGCGAATCACATCGGGGTAGGAATAGGTCAACCCTGAGAGGAAGGCGTCAGCGTCGCCCATCTTGACCATCATGGGGCCGAAGACGTTGGGGTCTTTGACCAGCTTGGTGGCATCTCGCAGGGTGACCCCTTTGCGCTGACGCAGGTCGTAGTAGGCCTTGGCATACTGGTAGATGCGGGGGAAGTTGTTGGGGTCAACCACTTCGGGGACGTTCTGGATGCCCAGGTTAGCGCATTTCTCCTTGATGATTTCGGGGCGGCCAATCAGCACTGGGATGCCAATACCCTCATCAATCACGCGGGCAGCGGCACGGATGATCTTGGTTTCTTCGCCTTCGGCAAAAGCCACGCGTTTCTTGAGCGGGGTTTGCTTGGCCAGGTTCATCATGTAATAGCGCACCTGCTGGCCCATGCCTTGCCGGAAAGCTAACTGCTGGCGATATTCGTCAATGTCAATCAACTTGCGCGCCACGCCCGTCTCGATGGCGGCCTTGGCCACTGCGGGCGCTTCCCACAACAGCACACGCGGGTCGAGCGGCTTGGGGACGATGTAATCGGGGCCGAACTTGAGGCTCTCTAGCCCGTAAGCGCGCAACACGCTGTCGGGGACATCTTGCTTGGTAAGCTCGGCCAGGGCATGAGATGCCGCCACTTTCATTTCCTCGTTGATGGCGCAGGCGCGCACATCCAAGGCGCCGCGGAAGATGAAGGGGAAGCCGAGGACGTTGTTGATCTGGTTGGGATAGTCGGAGCGGCCAGTGGCAATGATAGCATCGGGGCGGGCTTCGCGGGCCAGCTCAGGACGAATTTCGGGGTCGGGGTTGGCCATGGCGAAGATGAGCGGGCGCTCGGCCATGGTTTTGACCATGTCGGGGGTGAGAATGTCGGCCACCGAGAGACCGTAGAACACATCACAGCCGCGCACGGCCTCGGCCAGGGTGCGCAAGTCGGTATCTTGGGCCAGGCGCTCTTTGTAGGGGTTCATTCCCTCCTGGCGGCCCTTGTAGACGACGCCGCGCGTGTCCACCAGCAAGATATTTTCACGGCGCGCTCCCAGGCGAATCATCAATTCGGCGCACGAGACGGCCGAAGCGCCAGCGCCCGAAATGGTGATGCGCACCTCAGCAATGTTCTTGCCGACAATCTCCAGGCCGTTCATCAGGGCCGCACCAGAGATGATGGCCGTGCCATGTTGGTCGTCGTGGAAGACGGGAATATCCAGCAAACCTTTGAGTGTCTCTTCGATGTAAAAGCACTCCGGGGCCTTGATGTCTTCCAGGTTGATGCCCCCAAAGGTGGGCGCAATCGCTTTGGCGACGCGGATCACTTCATCGGGGTCATGGCTGTCCACTTCGATATCGAAAACGTCCACGTCGGCAAAGCGCTTGAAGAGCACCCCTTTGCCTTCCATCACAGGTTTGCTGGCCAATGCGCCGCGGTCGCCCAGGCCCAGGATGGCCGTCCCATTCGAGATGACAGCGACCAGATTGCCTTTGGAGGTGTATTCGTAGGCAGCTTCGGCGTTCTTTTCGATTTCGAGAACCGGCACGGCCACGCCAGGCGTATAGGCCAGCGCCAGATCGCGCTGAGTCTCCATTGGCTTGGTGGGCACGACCGAGATTTTGCCGGGCTTGCCGCCCAGGCGATGGTATTCTAGAGCTTCTTCGCGGGTGGTTTTAATCATATTTTGGCCTCCTATTGAGATAAAACTTGCCGAGCATGAGTTTTAGCGCCTTGTCAGGGGGGAATCGTCGAACAGGTTCAGGCAATGGGTCTTCAGGCTGTTTCAATCTTGCCATATTTTGGGCCGGAAGGGTAGTGATACTTGTCATCTTCTCCGAAATCATGTACACTGTTTGCAGGGTGCGCCATGGTCAAGCAGGGGAATATGGATTGCGAGCTGCACCGCGGCTTTCGGCGGGCGGCGGTTATCTCCACCGGGCTGATCTCTCTGGATATTGCCCTGGGTATCGGCGGGGTACCGCGCGGAGGCATTACCGAGGTCTTCGGTGCAGAGGCCACCGGCAAGACGTCGTTGTGCTTGAGCTTGATTGCGCAAGCACAGAGAGACGGCGAGATTTGCGCCTTCGTGGATGCAGAACGTTCACTCGACCCGCTCTACGCCAAGCGCTACGGTGTTGACATCAACGCTTTGTGGCTCTCTCAGCCGACAACGGGCGAAGAAGCGTTGGACATCGTCAGCCGGTTGGCGCGTTCGGGGGCAGTGGCGCTGACAGTGGTGGATTCGGCGGCGGCGCTGACCTCGCAAGCGGAGCTGAGCACGCCGCTAGAGAATGCTTCAGCAAGCCACGAGGGGCCGATGCTTGCCAGGGCGCTACACAAGATCGAGGCGCTCTTGCGCCAAACGGGGATGGCGCTGGTGTTCACCAACCATCTAGGCGAGCAGGCAGCGCCCCACTTCGGCGTGCCCAGCGCTACCCCTGGCGGGCTGGCGCTCAAGGCCCAGGCCGTCTTGCGCGTGGCGCTTTCGATGGCAGGTAGTCTGGACGGCGGGGAGACTGCCAGCGGCTACGCGGTGCAAGCGCGGGTTGTCAAGAACAAGTTCGCCCCGCCTTTTTCCACCACAGTTTTCAATATCATGTATAATGGTGGTATAGACATACTCAACGATTTGCTGATGGCCGGGTTGCGTTTTGGCCTGATTGACAAACGAGGTGCGTCGTATGTTTTTGGCGAGCATATGCTGGGCCTAGGGCAGCAAGAGGCAGTCTCGGCACTGCGCCGCTCGCCAGCATGGGCCGAAAGCCTGACTCGCCAAATACGACAGCTTGCTTTACCCGCTTCTCCTGTGCCGGTCGAAGAAGAATGACGCCGGTGCAAAGCCCTTCGCCATAGAGCGTCGAGGCGGGGGAGGCGGTCACGGTTTTGACTTTTTGCGATAACGCTTGTTGTGTGTCGTTCGGTAATTTTTCTGCCTGCCCTGGCAGCTTTTGTCTACTGGAAAGTTGTTTTGTGGATCTGTCCGCATGAAAACGTCTCTGGCAGGAGACAGACAGGCTGAATAGGGGACTGCAGGTGACAGTCAATGAGACGCTGACATCTACGGGCAGTTTCTAACTGTCCCTGAACGCACACAATCGAGAGGACAGTGCGCAAGGTGGTACAGCCGTGACCGCGTGGGGCTGTGCTTTTTTGTTATTGAGGATGAGTCCGATAATCACTGCTCTCAAGGTGCAAAAACGCAATACCAAACGGGTGAACGTATTCCTGGATGGCGAATTTGCCTTTGCTTTGGCGCATGTCTTGGCGGCCTGGTTGAGAGTAGGCGAGGCGCTGTCGCCGGAAAAGATTGCGGAGTTGAAGAGTCTGGATGAGCAGGAGATGGCTTTTCAACAGGCTTCGAGGTTGTTGGCCTTGCGCCCGCGTAGCGAGGTGGAGGTGCGCCGCAACCTGACAAAACATGGCTACAGTGAGGCGGCCATTACGGCGACGTTGGAGCGGCTGCGCCGCGATGGTTTGGTGAACGATGAGCGCTTTGCCCAAGCGTGGGTGGAAAACCGCAGCGAGTTTCGGCCACGCAGTCGCCGCTTGCTGGCGCTGGAAATGCGGCAACATGGCCTGGATGAGGCCGACGCCGCGCAGGCTTTGCAGGGTGTGGACGATGAAACGCTGGCTTATCGGGCAGCGCAAGCGTATGCACGTAAGTTGAAAACTACAGAATGGCTCGAATTCCGTCGAAAAGTGGCCGGCTTCTTGGCGCGGCGTGGTTTTGGGTATGAGGTGGCGCTATCCACCACACGACAAGTTTGGAACGAGCTCCATTCTGCATCACACGATTAATAATGTGGTATCGAGGAGAGACCTTCATTATGCCCCCTAACTTGCTTACCCCCCTTTTGTGGACACTCATGATTCTGGTAGCACTGGGCGCTGGCATCGGCATCGGCTATGCAGCCAAGACTTATTTTGCCAAAACGCAGCAACTCAAGCAGAAGGACGAGGCCGAACGTCTCTTGGAGCAGGCCCGCGAGCAAGCGCGCGCCCTGGAATTGCAAGCCAAGGACAAAGCCCTGCAAGTGCGTCAGGCAGCCGACGCCGAAATCGCCCGCCGTCGCAGCGAACTGGCGCGCGAGGAAGACCGCCTGCAAAAACGGCGCGAGGAATTGGATGTTCGCACCGACCGCTTGGAAAAACGCGAGCAGGCTCTCAACAAACGTCAAAGCGCCATGGACAAGCGCGCCAACGAATTGGAGAAAATACACGAACAGCAACTGACCGAACTACAAAAAATTTCGCAGATGACGCTCGAAGAGGCACGCGCCATCCTGTTGGCCGAGGCCGAGAAAGAAGCGCGCGCCGATATGGCGCGTATCATCCGGCAAATCGAGGCCAAAGCGCGCGAGGAGGGCGAAAGCCGCGCCCGCGAAATCATTGCCACGGCCATCCAGCGGGTTGGCGCTGAGCATGTGGCCGAAGTCACCACCTCATTGGTGGAACTGCCCTCCGACGAGATGAAAGGCCGCATCATTGGGCGCAACGGGCGCAACATCCACGCCTTCGAACAGCTCGCCGGTGTGGATGTCATCGTGGATGACACCCCTGAGGCGGTAACCATCTCGTGCTTCGATCCCGTGCGGCGGGAGGTGGCGCGCCGCTCGCTGGCCAAGCTCATCCTGGATGGGCGGATTCACCCGGCACATGTCGAGAAAGTCCTCAAGAACGAACAAAAAGAAGTGGAGCGCGACATCGCTGAGGCTGGCGAGCAAGCTGCCTACGACGCTGGTGTCACCGGCTTGCACCCTGAAATCTTGAAGATGCTTGGCCGCTTGAAATACCGCACCTCCTATGGGCAGAATCAACTCACCCATGCGGTAGAAGTCTCCAAAATCGCCGCCGCCATTGCCGCGGAACTCGGCGCTGACGTGGAGGTGTGCAAAGCTGGCGCCCTGTTGCATGATCTGGGCAAGGCCATGGATTTCAACCTGGAGGGCACACATGCCGCCCTGGGAGCCGATTTCGCCCGCCGCTATGGCGTCAATCCGCGGGTGGTCAACGCCATTGCCTCGCACCATCACGAAGTGGAACAAGAAAGCGTGGAGGCAGTCATTGTCGAAGCCGCCGATGCCATCTCCGGCGCACGGCCAGGCGCACGCCGCGAAAGCCTGGAGCAGTATCTCAAACGGGTCAAAGCTCTCGAAGAGATCGCCAACTCCCACAAAGGCGTCAGCCAAAGCTATGCCTTGCAAGCCGGACGCGAGATTCGCATCTTCGTCAAGCCAGATGACATTGACGACCTAGAATCCATCCGCCTGGCACGCGATATTGCCAAGCGCATCGAGGAAACCATGCAATACCCCGGTCAAATCAAGGTGACTGTGATTCGCGAAACCCGCGCCGTGGATTACGCCAAATAACTGCCGCCATCTCACCCTGTTAGGCCGCCCTCTCTCGGGGCGGCCTATCTGCTCCTGGCGCAGATCAATTCACGGCCAACGCCTCCCTTACCGCCCTTTGCTTTTCTCCATCACCACCGCCGTTTCTCCATCAGCATAGTAATGCCGCCAGTCTTCGCGCCAGCGGTAACCAAAACGCCGGTAGAGGCGAATTGCCGTCTCGTTCGACTGGCGCACACACAAGCGGATCAGGGGAGCATCCAGCTTCTCCTCGCAGGCTTGCAACAACGCCGCACCAATGCCGCGCCCCTGGTATTCGGGCAACACCCCAATCGTCGCAATCCATGCCACTTCTTCCCCCTGGCGCAAATCGCCGGCGACGAAGCCCACCATGCGCCCGTCGGCAACTGCTTTCAGCCGCACCACATTGGGGAAAGTCAAGACTCCTATCAGATCGAGCAATGGCCAGGCATCCAGTGGAAAACAAACCTTTTCGATCTGTCGCAGCGCGGCCAGGTCTCGCCACGTGGCTGTTTCGATGACAAATTCAGACATGACAAGCCAGGCGACACGGAACACGACAGAGGCCAGCACTGCGTGTTCCGTGTCGTTGATGAAAAACAGCCGCCTACTTTTCCTTGACGAAGTTCTCCAACAGGCTGGTGAATTCCATCGGGAAGATGTATTTGGTAGAGGGGCTGAGGCCAAGCGCCTTGAGTGTTTCGAAGTACTGCAAAGTCATCGTCTTCTGGTCAATGCTCTTGGCAACGGTGAAGATGCGGTCGAGAGCCGCGGCGAAGCCCTCGGCGCGTAAGAGCTGAGCTTCACGCTCGCCTTGCGCCCGCAGGATAGCAGCCTGCTTTTCGCCTTCGGCTTTGAGGATATTGGCCTGCTTCTCGCCTTCGGCCACGTTGATAGCGGCCTCGCGCGTGCCGGTCGATTCGGTCACCACGGCGCGGCGGATGCGCTCGGCAGACATCTGGCGGTTCATGGCCTCCTGCACTTCGCGCGGCGGGATGATCTCGCGAATCTCGACATTGGTAACCTTGACGCCCCAGCGCTCGGTGACCTCGTCCAAGCGGGTGCGCAGCACGGTGTTGATGTGTTCACGCTCCGAAAGCACATCATCCAGGTTGATGCCGCCGATCACGGCGCGCAGCGTGGTGGTGGCCATACCCTGAGCGGCCAGCTCAAAGTTGCCCACCTGCAAAACGCTATCGGTGGGATTCATGACCTTGTAGAACCACAGGAAATCAATCGAGATCGGTGCATTGTCTTTGGTGATGGAGGTCTGGTGCGGGATTTCGCGCACCTGCTCGCGCAAATCTACCGTCACCGCAGTTTCGATGATGGGGATGATGTATTTGAGGCCCGGGCCGCGCGCACCAACGCAGCGCCCCAGGTTGAAGACCACCAATCGCCGATACTCCGGCACCACCCGGATGCCGCTGGCCAGGAAGACCAGTAGCGCCACGACCACGAAGGCCACCAGGCAGAGGACGGGGGTTAGAGCTGCAAAACTGTTCGTCATCATTTGCCTCCTCAAGCAAACTTTTATAGAAAGAACTTATGGCGACGCCTGCTCTTTCACACAACCGGCAAGTCGTCAACCTTCTCCACTTCCAAAACCAGGCCATCGCGCCTTAGCACGCGCACTGCCGCTCCCGGCGGGATAGCTTCTGCACTGCGCGCACTCCACAACTCTCCCCCTACCTGCACCGCTCCCTCGCTATGGATGACCGTCTTGGCCTCGCCGATTTGCCCCACCAGCGTGGTCAGGTCGTGCGCCGGGCGAACCTGGTCAGCTTCCAGCGCCCGGCGGGTCATCCACCACACCAAAACAGCCACCACGAGCGAAACCGGTGCGGCCACAAGAGGGCTAACCGCTGGCCGCCACCAGACCTCACCTTGAAACAGATACACCGAGCCAAGCGTAAAAGCGCCAACGGCAATGAGCAGGTAAAAGTAATTTTTCGATTTGCGCACAGCCACCAGGAAAGGCGCCACGCCCAAGAGCAAAACGATGAGCGCCCACAGGTTCACCGGCCGTTCGCTCGTGTAAACGCCATAACCCGCCAGCAGAAGCATGAACAGCGCCCCCACCTCCAGCAGCCCTGTCCCCGGCGACAGCGCCGCCAGATACGCCAACAACGCCCCTAAAGCCAGCAAGACATACACGATATTCGGATCGGTCAACAGAATCTCCATCAGGGCCTCCTTGCAACTTCGCCACCATTATACATCCTCTTGCCAAGCGATGGTATCATTAACCCATGCATTTGTCCTCGATTGTGGTGGCTTTGGGTGCGACTCTCGGCCTGCTGGGGGCGGTGTGGCCGCTCGCCACAGCACGGCAGCGCGCTGTGGTGTTCGAGGCCGGGCTAGCGGCGCTGGCAGGCGCCTTGTTGGGCGGGCGCGCCGTATATGTAGCTGTCAATGGCTTCTACTTTGCCGATCACCTTCTCGAAGTCCCCCAGGTTTGGCTGGGCGGCTTCTCGGCAAGCGGTGCGCTGGCCGGAGCTTTGGCCGGCATCGGCCTGGCGGCTGCTCGCAAAGGCATATCGCTGGGCCTGCTGGCAGATACCCTCCTGCCCCTGTTGTGGACGCTGTCGCTTGCTGCCTGGCTGGCCGCCTGCCTGGAGGGGGCAGCTTACGGCCGCCCGTTGGCAGCCGCTTGGGCGCTGCCAGCAAAGGATGAATGGGGGATGGTCGCTGCCCGCTGGCCGGTTCAAGCGACCGGGATTGTCGTCACCGCTGTCGTGGCCGCGGCGCTTTCCCTGGGCCGCCAGGGATTGCGCCAAGCAGGATTGGCAGCCGCCCTGGGGGTTTTGGCGCTCTCCCTGCAACTGTTGGCAGCCGCCTTTGTGCGCGGCGACCCTATGCCCACCTGGCTGGGGCTGCGCCTCGATGCCTGGGGCGCCCTGGCTTCGACCGCCCTCTCCACCGCAGCACTCGCCGCCCTCTGGCTGCACCCCAAACGAACGGCGCATCTTCCCCCAAACGGGCGTGGAGACCACCCCGCTACCACCCACCATTCGACGGTATGACCATGAAACTCAACCTTGCCCTTGCTCAAATCAACACCCGCCTGGGAAACGTGGAAGCCAACCTGGAAAAGCACCTGAAGCTGGCAAAAGAAGCCCACGCCGCCGGGGCCGATCTGCTCGTCTTCCCTGAACTGTCGCTCACCGGCTACGTCCTCCAAGACCTGACCGCCAGCGTGGCCCACCGCCCCCGCAGCGACGATCCCATCTTCCGCCCCCTCTTGGAGGCCAGCAAAGACCTCGACCTGGTGGTCGGCTTCGTGGACGAAGACGCGCGCAGCCGCTTCTTCATCGCCGCCACTTACCTTTCGGGCGGCGCGGTCGTCCACGTCCACCACAAAGTTTACCTGCCCACTTACGGTCTGTTCGACGAAGGGCGTTTCTTCGCCTGGGGCGACAGCATCCGCGCCTTCGACACACGTTTTGGGCGCATGGGTCTCTTGATCTGCGAAGATTTCTGGCACGCATCCCCGCCCTATTTGCTCTGGCTGGACGGCGCAGATACGCTGCTGTTCACCTCGGCCTCGCCAGGGCGCGGCCTCAGCGCCGAGCCGCAGCTCGAATCGGCCCGCTGGGTGGAACACATCAACCGCGCTTACGCCAGCCTGTTCACCGCCTTCGTGGCGCATGCCAACCGCGTGGGCTACGAAGACGGCCTGAATTTTTGGGGCGGCTCAACCGTCTTCGACCCCAACGGCGAACTGCTGGCCAAAGCTCCCTACCAGCAAGAAGCGCTCACCCTGGCCGAGGTGGATTTGCACCAATTGCACCGCACGCGCGCCCGCCTGCCGCTGCTGCGCGACGAACGTACCGCCCTGGTGCAGCGCGAGCTGAACCGCATTGCCGGCGGCGGCTCACAGGTCAACCGCTGAAACATGGCAACCGCAAGCGTTCCCCTAACAGGAGAAACGATGATTGACTTAACCCTTAACGTCCCTCTGGCACGCCAGATACTCACCGGCTTCATCCACAGCGAAATCACCCGCGCCGGCTTCTCGCGGGCAGTGATCGGCCTGTCGGGCGGCATCGACTCGGCGTTGTCGTGCTACCTGGCAGCGGAGGCCCTCGGGCCGCAGAACGTCCTGGCGGTGCGCATGCCCTACCGCTCGTCATCCCCCGATTCGCTGGACGACGCCCAAAAGGTGATCGAAGCCCTGGGGGTGCAAGCGCTCACTCTCCCCATCACCGAGATGGTCGAGCCGCTCTTCACCCGCTTCCCCGAAATGAGCGCCGTGCGCCGCGGCAACGTCATGGCGCGCGCCCGCATGATCATGTTATACGACCAATCCGAAGCCTTCCGCGGCCTGGTGGTGGGCACCGGCAACAAGACCGAAATCTTGTTAGGATACACCACCCTGTACGGCGACTCGGCCTGTGCGATCAACCCCCTGGGAGACCTCTACAAGACGCAGGTGCGTCAGCTCTCGCGGGAGATCGGCGTCCCGCAGAGCATCCTGAGCAAAGCGCCTTCCGCCGACCTGTGGGACGGCCAAACCGACGAGGGCGAACTGGGTTTCACCTACGAGGAAGTAGACCGTCTGCTCTACCTGTTGGTGGATCAACGCTACAGCCCGGCAGACTGCGTGGCAGCCGGTTTCGCCGAAAGCTTCGTCCAAACGGTGGTCGAGCGCATCCGCCGCAACCACTTCAAACGCATTCTGCCGCCCATCGCCAAGCTCTCCAACCGCACCATCGGCTACGATTTCCTCTACCTGCGCGATTGGGGAGCTTGATACCCGAAAACCCTTCGACGAACCCTTATGCACCTTCCCCCTTCCTTACGGCATCGCCGTTTCTTCGCTATCTGGCTAGGCCTGATGATTTCGATTGCCGGCTCGCAGATGCAATTAGCCGCTCTGCACTGGCACGTGCGCGAACTGACCGGCGAGGGCAATCCCCTGGCTTTGGGGATGATCGGCGCGGCGCGCATTTTGCCGGTGATTGCCTTTTCGCTAATCGGCGGGGCGGTGGCCGATTCGCGCCAGCGCCGCAGCGTGTTGTTCATCACCCAGAGCAGCATGGCGCTGGTGGCGCTGACTTTGGCGCTGTTGACCTTTAGCGGCGCCCTGCGCTTGTGGCATATTTACCTGCTTACCGCCTTGCAAGCGGTGGCCATATCGTTCGATGGCCCGGCGCGCCAGGCGATGATTCCCAACCTGCTGCCCGCCAAAGATTTGCCCAACGCCTTCAGTATGACCTCGATTGCCTTCAACACCGGCGCAATTCTCGGCCCCATGTTGAGCGGCTTGATCATCGCTAAGATGGGTCTGGCATACACCTACCTCTTCAATGCCGTTTCGTTTCTGGCAGTGATTGGGGCGCTGGTCATAATTGGGCGCGTGCCGCAAAATCTCAGCCAAACAGGAGGCGTCAGCCTCACAGCCGTGCGGGATGGCGTGCGTTTCATTGCCGACCATCCCATCATCCTCTCCACCATGTTGTTGGATTTCTTTGCCACCTTCTTCTCGTCGGCCAATACGATGATGCCGATCATCGCCCGCGATATTCTCAGGGTGGACGAGTTTGGTTACGGGCTGCTCTCGTCGGCGCAATCTATTGGCGCAGTGGCGGCCGGCATGGCAGCCTCTCAACTTCCCGCCATTCGCCGGCAGGGGCCGCTGTTCCTGGGAACGGTGATCGTCTTCGGGATGGCCACCATTCTCTTGGGTCTGGCCAACACCTTCTGGCTGGCCATGCTCGCCCTGGTGTTGATCGGCGCGGCCGATTCGCTCAGCACCATCATCCGCAACACCATCCGCCAGCTTCAGACGCCCGATCACCTGCGCGGGCGGATGGTGAGCATCAACCAGATTTTCTTCCAGGGCGGGCCGCAGTTAGGTGAGGTGGAGGCGGGCGTGGTCGCACAGCTCTTCGGCGTGCCGTTCGCTATCGTCAGCGGCGGCGTGGGCTGTATCGTGGCGGTGGCGATCATCGTCCGCCGCTGGCCGCAGTTGCGCCGCTACAACGGCGACGAGCCGTCTCTGGCCGGCGCCGGGGCGCAGGTGTGACCTTGGCCGGGTGGAAAGGCTGGTATAATCTCGCCCTGCAAAGCCATGTTATTTCGTGAAACAAATGTGCTATAATTCGGCGCGTTGGCCGCCCGGCTGAACGCTTGCCGCCAGCACGCTGCCTGGCGGCAAGAGGGCGCCTCGGCGTCAAAGCGTGTTCGACAGATTGGAATTGCTATCGTGACCCTGTTGACCAATATGATCCGCGTGGTTGGCGCGCGGGAACACAACCTGAAGAACATTACCGTCGAAATTCCGCGCGACAAGCTGGTTGTCATCACCGGCCTTTCGGGTTCGGGTAAATCGTCTTTGGCCTTCGATACGATTTTTGCGGAGGGCCAGCGGCGCTATGTGGAATCGCTCTCCGCTTACGCTCGCCAGTTCCTGGGGCAGATGGAAAAGCCGGAGGTGGACTACATTGAGGGGTTATCGCCGGCTGTCTCGATTGACCAGAAGGGCGCTTCGCACAATCCCCGTTCGACGGTTGGCACGGTGACCGAGATTTACGATTACCTGCGTCTCCTGTTTGCCCGCGCCGGCATCCCCCACTGCCCGGTTTGCGGGCGAACTGTGTCGAAGCAAAGCGCTCAGGAGATCGTGGATGAGATCGAGCGCCTGCCGCAAGGTTCACGTCTGCTGCTACTGGCGCCGGTGATACGTGGGCGCAAAGGCACTCACCAGGCCGTGCTGGATGAAATCCGCAAAGCCGGTTTTGTGCGGGCGCGGGTGGACGGCATCTTGCATGAGTTGGACGGCGGGGAAATCGTCATGGACCGCTACAAAATCCACACCATCGAGGCCGTGGTGGACCGCGTTGTCATCCGCAAGCCCGAAGACGAGGAGGATGCCCGCCAGTTTCGCTCTCGGCTGACCGATTCGGTCGAGACAGCGCTGAAATTCGGCGATGGCTATCTCACCATTCATGCCACCTATCCCGCCGAAGCTTCGTCCCCCCAGGCGGGCCAAAAGGAGAGTGAAGGGCAGGATTTACATTTTTCGGAACACTTGGCTTGCCCCGAACACGGTTCGGTGTTGCCAGAGATTGAGCCGCGCACCTTCTCGTTCAACACCCCCCATGGGGCCTGCCCCGATTGTCAGGGGTTGGGCAACAAGCTGGAAATTGACCCCGAGCGGGTGGTGGACGCCGACAAATCCCTGCGGGAGGGGGCGCTGGTGGCCATGGAGTGGAACAATCTGCGCGAGGATAGCGGTTATTACTGGCAGTTGCTGGAAGCCGCCGCCCGCCACTATCACATTGATCTGGACAAGCCGTTCAGAGACCTGCCCGCCGAAAAGCAAGACCTGGTGCTGTACGGCACACGGGGTGAGAAAGTGCGGGTGCATTACCACAACAAGGACGGCCGCCAGGCAACTTTCGATACGGCTTATGAGGGCGTCATTCCCAACCTGGAGCGGCGTTACCGCGAGACCGGTTCGGAGTACATTCGCGAGAAAATCTCTGAATACATGACCGACCGCCCCTGCCCCACTTGCCAGGGCAAACGCCTGCGCAAAGAAGCGCTAGCGGTGACGGTAGATGGCGCTAACATTGTTGAGGTCACCCAATGGCCAGTCAAGCGCGCCCTGGCGTGGGTGGAGAAACTTTCCGGCGCGCAGACGCCGCTCAGCCCTCGCCAGCAGGCCATTGCCGAGCGCATCCTCAAAGAGATCAAGGCGCGCTTGGGCTTTTTGGTGGATGTGGGTCTCGATTATCTCACCCTTCAGCGCTCAGCAGCCACCCTTTCCGGTGGCGAGGCGCAGCGCATCCGCCTGGCCACGCAGATCGGCTCGCGGCTGATGGGGGTGCTGTACGTGTTGGACGAACCTTCGATTGGTTTGCACCCGCGCGATAACACCCGCCTGCTCAACACCCTCAAAGGCTTGCGCGATTTGGGCAATACCGTGCTGGTGGTGGAACACGACGACGAGACGATTCGCGCCGCCGATTGGATCGTGGACTTGGGGCCGGGAGCGGGCGAACACGGCGGGCAGGTAGTGGCCGAGGGGCCGCTGGAAGCCATTCTGGCGCACCCCGCCTCGCTTACCGGCGCTTATCTCTCCGGGCGGGAGTGCGTCCCCATCCCAAGCCAGCGTCGTCTGGGCAACGGCAAGCATCTGACCGTGGTGGGAGCGCGCGAGCACAACCTCAAGAACATCAATGTCAACATCCCCCTGGGCAAACTGGTGTGCATCACCGGCGTCTCCGGCTCGGGCAAATCTACACTGATGGTGGAAATCCTCTACAAAGCGCTGGCGCGCCAGTTGCACGGCGCGCACACCCAGGCTGGCGAACACGAGCGCATCGAGGGGGTAGAGCTGCTCGACAAGATCATCAACATTGACCAGTCGCCCATCGGGCGCACGCCGCGTTCCAACCCCGGCACTTACACCGGCCTGTTCGACGAAATCCGCAAATTGTTTGCCGATCTGCCCGAAAGCAAACTGAGGGGCTATAAACCAGGGCGCTTCTCGTTCAACGTGCATGGCGGGCGCTGCGAGGCCTGCCAGGGCCAGGGTCAGTTGCGCATCGAGATGCAGTTCTTGCCAGATGTGTACGTGCCGTGCGATGTATGTCACGGGGCGCGCTTCAACCGCGAGACGCTGCAAGTGCGTTTCAAGAACAAGAACATCGCCGAGGTGCTGGATTTGACCGTCGAAGAGGCGCTCGACTTCTTCGCCGCCTTCACGGCGATGACGAGCAAATTGAAGACACTCAACGATGTGGGCTTGGGCTACATCCGCATTGGCCAGCCAGCTCCCACGCTCTCCGGGGGAGAAGCCCAGCGGGTGAAGCTGGCCAAAGAGCTTTCACGTCGCGCCACCGGCCGCACGATCTATGTGCTCGACGAACCATCGGTGGGCCTGCACGCCGCCGACGTGCACAAGCTCATCGAAGTATTGCAGCGCCTGGTGGACGCCGGCAACAGCGTGGTGATCATCGAACACAACCTGGAAATCATCAAGGTCGCCGATTGGATCATTGACCTTGGGCCGGAAGGGGGCGATGGGGGCGGCTGGTTGGTGGCGGAGGGAACTCCCGAACAGGTAGCGGCCATCGAGGCCAGCTATACCGGCCAATTTTTGCGCCAGGTGCTGGCGCGCGACGCTTGCCGCGGGCAACGCTAAGGCTGGATGAACGCCGGATGTCATACCCCGGCGGCGCGTTTTGTCATGTCCTGGTTGTCAAGAATCCCCCTCTAGGCTAAAATGCAGCCGAGATGGATACGTCTCTGGCTGACACTTGGGGTCTGTTAGGACACGGATGGGCTGTGGACTTGCTCCGCCAGCACATTCGCGGCGAGCGGCTGCGTCACGCCTACCTGTTCACCGGCCAGCGCGGGGTAGGCCGCCGCACGCTGGCCCTGCGTTTTGCCCAAGCGCTCAACTGCCCCCAACCGCTGGCCCCCGCTCAGCCCTGCCGCCTGTGCCGCACCTGCAAACAAATCGAACGGATGCAATACGCTGACCTGACGATCGTGCAGGCCGAGCAAGAAGGCGGCACGCTGAAGATAGACCAGATTCGCGAACTCCAACGCCATCTCTCGCTGACCCCCTACGAAGGGCGTTACCGCCTGGCGCTCTTGCTGCGTTTCGAGGAGGCCCATCCCAGCGCCGCCAACGCCTTGCTCAAGACGCTGGAAGAGCCGCCGCCTCGCGTCATCCTGCTCCTGACTGCTGAGAGCGCCGAGACCTTGCTGCCCACCGTGGTTTCGCGCTGCGAAGTGTTGCGCCTGCGCCCCCTGCCGCCAGACTCAGCCGCCGAGGGTCTGCAGACCGGTTGGGGCTTGCCGCCCGATGAAGCCCGCCTGCTCGCCCATATCGCCAACGGGCGGCCCGGTTTTGCACTGACCCTGCACCAAGACGCCGCCCGCCTCGAACAACGCACCCACTGGCTCGACCGCCTGGGCGAACTCCTGCCCGCTAACCGCGTCGAGCGCTTTGCCTGGGCCGAAACGACCGCTAAGGACAAAGACACCCTTCAGCACCTGCTGCTCACCTGGCTTTCCTACTGGCGCGACGTGATGTTAGCGGTGAGTGACCCTGCCAGGACGCAAACCGCGGCGGCCAACCTCGACCGGGCGGCAGAAATCGCCGCCCTGGCAAGCCGCCTCGACCTGCCCAGCGCTCATCGCAGCGTGGCTGCCCTGCAACGCACCCTTGCCCTGCTCGACAAGAACGTCAATGCCCGTCTGGCTTTGGAAGTCCTCATGCTCGACCTGCCTCGCTTGCGTCTCACATGACCTGCCAGACAAGCGCCCCCCCAAACCCAATCGAGGCTCGACTTTAACGGATGTTTTGCCATGACCCTCTCTTCACCTGATTCAACCCCCGAGAACGTCGCCGCCCGCGCCTCGCTGGAACTGCTCTACAATGTCAGCCGCGAGCTAACCCAAGCGCTGGACCTGCGCACGGTCTTGCAGCGCGTGGTTTTCCTGGCCATGCGCACAGTCGGCGCCATCAGCGGCAGCATCATCGTGTTGGACGATTCGGGCAAACCGCTTGAATCGGCCATCATCACCGGCGCGCAAGTCCATGACCACACCACCCAACGCCTGCGCGCCACCCTCGAACGCGGCCTGGCCGGGTGGGTGGTGCGCAATCGGCAGGCCGTGTTGATTGCCGATACCAGCCGCGACCAACGCTGGATGGCGCGCCAATACGAGCCAGACGAGAAGCCCGGCGCAAAATCGGCGGTCAGTGCCCCCCTATGGGTGCGCGACCGCCTGGTGGGCGTGATGACCCTCGTCCACCCCCGACCAGGGTTCTTCACCAATGACCACTTGGCCCTGGTGCAGGCCATTTCCGACCAGGCCGGCATCGCCGTATTGAACGCCCGCCTCTACACCGAAAGCCAGCATCGCGCCCGCGTGATGACCGCCCTCACCGAGAGCGCCAAAATCATCACCGCCAGCCTCAACCTCGAAGAAGTCTTGCAACGCATCATCGAACAGGTCAGCCAGGCGCTGCGCGTAGAAGCCGCTGCGCTGGCGCTGACTGACGCCGAAGGGCAGACGCTTGTGTTCCGCGCCGCCACCGGCTGGCTGCTGCCGCTGGACCTCAGCCAGCCCCTACCGTTGGGCAAAAGCTTTGCCGGTTGGGTGGCTGAGGAGGGCCACGGCATTATCGTCCACGATGCACTCCACGATCCCCGTTTCGACCCCGAAATCACCCAACGCACCGGCGTACAGGCCCGCACCGTAGCCTGCGCACCCATCCTCTACCGCGCCCAGACCATCGGCGTCATTGAGGCTGTCAACCCGCTGGAAGGGACTTTCGACTCTGATGCACTCCTCGTCCTCACCGGCATCGGTAGCCTCGCAGGCACTGCTATCCGCCACGCCCAGCTCTTCGAGCGTTTACAGGCTGCTCACGAGAGTTATCGCGAGCTGTTCGAGGACAACATTGACCCCATCCTCATCACCGATTGGCAGGGCAACATCTCCAAAGCCAATCGCCAAGCCGTGCGTCTGACCGATTACAGCAAGGACACTTTGCGCCACATGAATATCCGCCAGTTGCACACGGTGGATGAGGAAGCTGTGGGTGAACGCTTCGAAAAGTTGACGCCCGAACAAACGGTCTCTTACGAGTCCCTGCTCCGGGTTCGTCAGCAGGCGGATGTGCCCGTGCAAGTTTACGTGCGTCCGGTGGAAATCGAGGAAAGCTCACACCTGCAATGGATCTTCCGCGACCTCACCGAACGCAAACATCTCGATACGCTGCGAGAAGACCTGACCTCGATGATCTACCACGATTTGCGCTCCCCGCTGGCCAATGTGGTCTCCAGCCTGGATGTTCTGGACACCATCTTGCCAGACGAAGAAACGCCTACCTTGCGCCCGATGCTCGATATTGCCATCCGTTCCGTGGAACGCATCCAACGTCTGACCAATTCCCTGTTGGATATCAATCGCCTCGAAGCCGGGCAACCGATCACGAATTTGGAGCCTTTCGACCCGGTCGAGTTGATCAGCGATGCGCTGGAAACGGTCTTCCCGGTAGCCGAAGGCAAACACCAGACCATTACGACCCAACTTGGCGAAACGCTGCCCGCCGTGATGGTGGATGCCGATATGATTCGGCGGGTGTTGACCAATTTGCTGGAGAACGCCATCAAATTCACGCCCAACGAGGGGAAGATCATTGTAGGCGCAGAGCCGGATGAGGGCTGGCTGCGCCTGTGGGTGCAAGACAACGGGCCGGGCATCCCGGCTTCGGAGCAAGAGCGCATCTTCGATAAATTCACCCGCCTGAACGCCAGCGGGGCGCCCAAAGGTTTTGGGCTGGGCTTGGCCTATTGCCGCCTGGCAGTGGAAGGACACGGCGGGCGTATCTGGGTGGAGACCCCGGCCACAGGCGGGGCACGTTTTACCTTCACCCTGCCCATAGCAACAGGATTGTGACAAGCTTACAGGAAGGCGCTGCCTAGAAGACAGTTTGCGTTGCATGACCCCATCTTGACAGACCTTCACGTAAATGGCAAAAATTCGATACAAGCACAAGCAAAGGCAATCACGGACAATCTATGCAAGAAATCCACAAAGCCATCTACTACGAGACCGCTTACGCGGGTGTGACACTTGGCGCGCTGACACTCTCTCATGGCACCATCTTGATTGATGCGCCCTTACGCGTCGAAGATGCCCGCTTATGGCGCGGGGCCGTGCAGGCCCTAAGCGCCAATGCCAACCGCTTGCTGGTCAACCTGGATACCCATCCCGACCGCACGCTGGGAGCGCGCGCCATGGAATGCCCCGTCGTCTCCCATCAAAAGGTAGCGCAAGCCTTTCGCAGCCGTCCCTCGGTCTTCAAAGGACAAAATGCCGACAGCGGCTCGGAATGGGAAGCGCAGAACGATGCCGTGGGGACGCGTTGGGCTATTCCGGACATCACCTTCACGCATCACCTTCACCTGCATTGGGGCCCGCCGAGCGTTTTTCTCGAATATCATCCCGGCCCGGCGACCGGCGCCATCTGGGCGATCGTCCCGGCAGCCAAAATCGTCTTCGTCGGCGATGCTGTTTTGGTCAATCAGCCGCCTTTCCTCGCCGGCGCCGATATCCCCGCCTGGCTGGAAGGGCTTGCTCTCTTGCTCAAAGATTACCGCGACTTTCAGATCATCAGCGGGCGCGGCGGGCTGGTGACAGTAGAAGCGGTGCAATTTCAGAAGAATTTGCTGACCAATATTCTGCGCGGGCTGGATAAACTTGCCAGACGCAAGGCCGCGCCGGAGGAAACCGAAACGCTGGTGCCGTCCTTGCTATCCGAACTAGGCTTCACCTCCCACACGGAGGAGCAATACATGCTGCGTCTAAGACACGGCTTGTATCAGTATTACGCCCGGCGTCATCGGCCAATCGAAGCAAGCGATCAGGATTGAATTTATGCTAAAACACTCTTTTGTCCCTATGTTGGAACTCACCCGAGGGGAGATTGTCGAATCGGTGCATTATGGCGCTGTGGCCGTCGTCGAGACAGGCGGCAGGCTGGTGGCCAGCGTCGGCGATCCGCAGATCGTCACCTACTTACGTTCATCGGCCAAGCCGTTTCAAGTGATGCCGTTTCTGGCGCACGGCGGACAGGCGGCTTATGGCCTGAGCTTGGCCGAAATTGCCCTGATGTGCGCCTCCCATTCCGGCACCGATGAACATCTGGCGGCAGTGCAGGGCCTGCAAGCCAAAACCGGCGTGCGCGAAAGCGACCTGCTGTGCGGTGTCCATCCCCCCTACCATCCCGAAACCGCCGAGGCTATGCGCCGCCGCGGCGAACAACCCACCCCTAATCGCCACAACTGCTCCGGCAAGCACACCGGCATGGTGGCCTACACGCGCCTGCTGGGGCTGTACGACGACCCACAGGCGGCCTCGCTCACCTACATCAACCCCGCCCATCCCATCCAGCAGGATATTCTGCACGCCTTTGCGGCCATGTGCGATCTGCCAGCAGAGGCGGTGCCCATTGGGATTGATGGTTGTTCGGCACCCAATTTTGCTGCGCCGTTGTACAATGCCGCCCTGGGTTTTGCCCGTCTGGTGGACCCGTCCGGCCTGGACGACCGTCAGGCCGAACTGTGCCGCACGATCACCTCGGCTATGACCACTTACCCGAACATGGTCGGCGGGCCAGATAGTTTCGATACCCACCTGATGCTGGCGGCCCAAGGGCGCATCCTGGTCAAGCAGGGAGCGGAGGGCTTCCTGGCCATTGGCGTTTTGCCAGGCGTTATCGCCCCCGGCTCCCGCGGTTTGGGCATCGCCATCAAGATCGCCGACGGCGACTTGGGCGCGCATTCGCGGGCGCCCGGTGAAGGGGGCGGGCATGCCCGCCCGGCTGTGGCCATCGAAATCCTGCGCCAATTGGCGGCCATTGGCCCGCACGAGTTGAGCGCCCTGGCAAGCTTTGGCCCTACCTTCGACTTGCACAATTGGCGTTCCTTGCACGTTGGGCAGGCGCGCCCGTGCTTCACTTTGGAATTTGCCCGCTGAGGCGGGGCGCAGTTCACAAATCCGTCGGTTGGCAACTGCGCCGCATGAGGTATAATTGCTGTATGCATTGTCGTTAACTTGTTTTATGCAATCTTCCTTGCAAGCCATGTCTCTCTCTGAGCGCGCTCTTGCCATCCACCATCGTTTGTTGGCGCAGTATGGGTACCCTCTCTGGCGCCAACCTTTGCCGCCGCTAGACGAATTGGTTTGCACGATTCTCTCGCAGAACACCAACGATCTCAATCGCGACCGCGCTTTCACCGCCTTACGCCAGCGTTTCCCTACCTGGGAGGCGGTGCGCGACGCCGACCCTCAGACGCTGATCGAAACGATTCGCCCGGCAGGCCTCGCCGAGCAGAAAGGGCCGCGCATCCAAGCCGTCTTGCGCAGCATAACCGCCCAGCGCGGCGCGCTCAGCCTCGATTTCTTGCGCTCCCTGCCCACCGAGGAGGCCCGCGCCTGGCTGTTGCAATTCAAGGGGGTGGGGCCAAAAACAGCCGCCATCGTGCTGCTCTTCTCGCTAAATAAGCCCGCTTTCCCCGTGGACACTCATATTCACCGCGTCACTGGCCGTCTCGGCTTGCGCCCGCCGGCCATGAACGCCGAGCAGGCCCACGCGCATCTGGCTGCTATCTTTCCCCCCGAAACCTATTCTGCCGTGCACCTCAACCTCATCCGTTTGGGACGGGAGACTTGCCAGGCTCGTCAGCCCCAATGTCCACGATGCCCCCTGCGCGACCTCTGCGACTACGCTTGCGCCCACCCGCCAACAGCCACCTAGCCCCCTGTACCCCAAGGTGCCCTTATGGTTGACCAGAACCTCCAAGCCACACTCGAAAAACTGCAAACCAGCCTCAAAAAACTGACGGCTCAACCCTTGCCACCTGAGGCGCAGCTCATCGCTCAGCAAGCCTACCGCCAGACTGGCGAACTGGCCGAATTCATCAAAAGCAAGATGGAGCAAGACCGCTTGGCTGCCCTGTACCGCGTCTCGCAAACCTTGGGCAATTCGCTCGACCTGGATCAGGTGCTGGCCCAGGTTTTGGACGCGGTGATCGAACTGACCGGGGCCGAACGCGGCTTCGTGGTGCTGAGCGAGGCCGATGGCCGTAAGCTTTACCTGCGTTCCGGGCGCGACCTCGCCCACAAAACCCTTTCGGATGACGAAATGGAAGTCAGCACCACCGTCATCCGCACGGTCATCGAAAGCGGGCAAGGCGTGGTCAGCACCGACGCACAGAGTGACCCGCGCTTTTCAGCCCAGACCTCCGTCGTTTTCTACGCCCTGCGCTCGATCATGTGCGCCCCACTGCGCGCCCGCGGCGAGGTTATCGGCGTGATTTACGTGGACAACCGCGTCCAGGCTGGCATCTTTTCCGACGCCTCGCTCGAATTACTCAGCGCCTTTGCCGCTCAGGCCGCTATTGCCATCGAGAACGCCCGCTTGTACACCCGCACCGACCAGGCACTGGCACAGCGCGTTGCTGAGCTGGAAATGCTTTCCGAGATTGACGCCGAACTCAATGCCAGCTTGGACCTGGAGAGCGTGCTGGAAATCACCGTGCGGCGAGCGCTCCAGGCCACAGGCGCCGCCCACGGTTGGGTGGCCTTGACCGGTATGGAGAACCCCGAACTGGTGGTGATGACCGGCTCGCAGAAAGAGCGGGTGCTTCCACCCGATGACCCTATGGTCTCAGCGTGTATGCAAGCCACTTTCCCGCTGGTCTTTCCTGCCGAAGGTGAGACACCCCTTCGCCTGGCCACCCCCTTACAGCATTCGGGTAACTTCATCGGCTTGCTGGTGGTCGAATGCCCTCAATCGTGCCACGAAGCTGACCTCAAATTCCTCGAACGACTCTCCTGCCGCGCCGCCAGCGCCATCCAGAATGCTCGTCTTTTCCAGTCCGTCCAACAGGCTCACACCGCCAAATCCAAATTCATCTCCGTGGTCACCCACGAAATCCGTATCCCCATGACAGCCATCAAAGGCTATACCGATCTGATACGCTCAGGTGCTGTCGGCCCGCTCAACGAGATGCAGGTCAACTTTCTCAACACCATCCGCAACAATGTCGAGCGTATGTCGGTGCTGGTTTCTGATCTGTCAGACATCAATTACATGGAAAGCGGGCGGTTGCGACTGCAATTAGCCGATTTGTTGCTGCGTGATTATGTGGATGAGGCCGTCAACAGTTTGCGCCCCAAGCTGGATGAACGCCGCCACGTGGTGACGATCGAGGTGCCCGCCGACCTGCAGGTTTACGCCGACCCACAGCGGCTGGTGCAGGTGTTGAACAACCTGATCAGCAACGCCAACAAATACACGCCGGATGGCGGCCAGTTGACCATTCGCGCTTGGCCGACCGGGGCGCTCGTGCGTGTGGAGGTGACCGACACCGGCATTGGCATCAGCGTGGAGGATCAAACCCGCCTGTTTACGCAATTCTTCCGCTCGGAAGACCCGGCGGTGCGCGAACAGCAGGGCTGGGGTTTGGGGCTAAATGTAGCCAAGAAATTGGTGGAGCTGATGGGCGGTGAGATTGGCGCGCAGAGCGTCTTGAAAGAGGGCAGCACGTTTTGGTTCACCTTGCCGCAACCGAGCGCCCCGGCGGCTTGAGAGCGATGGAAGGTTAGCATGAAAACCCGCAGAATTGGACGCCGGCATGTCTTGTTGATCTATCAACGCTTGATGGATCGCCTGTGGGCCGCGACCCTGCTTTTGGGAGGCTTGCTGGCGGCAGTGGCGTGGTGGAATGGTCTGTTGCTCTCGGCGGCGGTTCAAGCGCCTTACGATACGGTGTTGATTGGCGCAGCCCTGCTGGTGTTGCTCTTCGCGGTGCTGGCCTTCTTGGGGCGCGGCATGGCCTATGTCCAGGCTCGCAGCGATCACATTCGGGTGGCGACCCCCTTTCTGCGCCTGAAAATTTCCTATCGCCGCGTGCGCATCGTTCATCCAGCGGATTTCCACCAGCTCTTTCCCCCCGATAAAGCCTCCTGGGCGCAGCGTCAGTTTCTAGAGCCTTTCTACGGCAAAACGGCGCTGGTGGTCGAATTGAACAGCCTGCCGATGTCGCCGGCGGCTTTGCGCCTCTTCCTGCCGGCGCAAATGTTGGATCCGAAAGTGACCGGCATGGTCTTCCTGGTGAAGGATTGGATGAAGCTCAGCACCGAAATAGACAGCCTGATGGCGGCCTGGCGTCAGGCACAGAACAGGCCTTCGGCGCCGTCGCGGCCGGCAGCGCCTGGCCTGTTAGGCACACTGAAGAAACGCTGATGGCAGTGCCCGGCGAGGCAAAAGACGCCCTCGCTGGCGGGCAAACCGTCCCCCCCTGGTGAGCTTGAGCAAGATTGTTGCTGTGCGGCGGTGTGCTCACTGCAGCAGGCAAGCGCAATTTGTGAGAAATGTCACGCGGCAGGTGTGACGAACAACAATAGCGCAATCGGGGGCTTGGGTGTATGATTTATTGCGAAAGCAGGAGCCTGGACAACTCCTAATGCTCATCGCTGTTTCCTCCTTTGGCGAAAGCCTCCGCCGGATTTCCTCACCGACCGGCGGAGGCTGATTTAACGGCGTTTAGCCCATCGAGACGACTTGCAGCACAATGCCGCTCCTGCCCAAATGGATACGGTCGCCTAACTGGAGGGGGCGTTTGCCGCTGAGGGGGGCGGTTTCATTGTTCAGAAAGGTGGGGTTGTTGAGGGCGGTGCTCTCGATGTAGAAAATGCCGCGCTCCTCGGTGATTTGGGCATGACGCCGCGAGACGCGCAGGCTGCCAGGCAGCGGTTCGACGTTGATGGCAAGCAATTCATTATGGGTGGGGTCAACATCAGACCGTCCAATGAGAGCGGGCTGCCACTCGACGGTAAAGGTTTGGCCGGTGCTCTCGTCTCGCAAGAGCAAGCGTCTGGCGCCACTCAGCCGCTCGCGCCCCGAGCGGCGCCAGTAGCGTAATTCCAATTCGTCGTGCGCTTGCACATCCAGTTGCGCCAGGGTGAGGTCGCGATCGAGCGGTTTGGATTGGCCTTTGAGGTACAAGGCATACGCTTCGGGGGTACGCCGATCCAGGTCGTCGAACTCACGCAAGATTTCATCAATCAGACGCCGCACGGTCAGGGTTTTGCGCACTTTGGCCTGATTACCGGTCGAGTCGAATACGTCAATCGTTAGCTCAAGATATTCGTCGCTCACGGCTCACCTTCTGCGGGGTTGGGGGATGTTGACCCACTTTGGGGAGATTGATCGTCTGGGGCGTTTTCGGCTTTAGGGTTGCTTTCGGCTGGCTTGGGGGTTTCTAAGCGTTTGACCATGGCTAACATGGCTTCGATGCTCATGTTGTTGAGCAGGTTTTCGGTCAAACCGGCGGCGCGCAATTTGACTTTGAGCGCCTCCACATCCACATCTTGGGCGGTGACCTTGGGGACGGATTTGGGGGCGGGCGGGGGCGGGGCCGGGGGCGGCGTCGCCCGCCGGGGGGAGACAGGCTGAGGGGGTGCGCTGCCCTCATCAGCCGAGGCGGCATCCGCCGGGCGCAGCCAGGCTGCCCGCGGGCCAGGATACTTTTGCAGGAGCCGTTCTACCCACTCGTCCAGCGAGGCTTCTATGGCCTCGTCATTGGCATACGGCGTGGCCAATTGCATCATCATTGTCCGCCCCGATTTGACGACAAAGCCTCGCCCGATCGGCAGCTCGGCCTCAGCCAGGCTGCGCGGCACCTTGCCGTTGAGTTTGTTCACTGCGTCGCCGCTGAGCAGTGCTAGGCCGAAATTGGAGGATTGGATTTGCTTGCGCAAATCGTCGGAGGCGCTCAGCCAGCCCAACGAGCCGCAGCCGACGAAATGCAGCCCGGCCGTGCCCATCTCGCGGGCCAGCACGGCCATTTCCTCGAAGGCTTTGCGGCTTTTCTTGGTGCCATCATCGCTGAAGCTGTCGTAGTTGTCAATCAAAACATAGATGCGCGGGCGGGTGGGGTTCGCCTCGAAATCTTTGCACTCGTATTTGAGATTGGCGACGAATTCGTCAATTTGCTCGGCGCGTGAGATGGTTTGAACCACGTGGGGCAGTTGGCCGAGATTATGTTTGCCGCCATACTCGAAGAAGCGCCGTTGGAAGTCAATCAACACCAGCATGACCTCGGCTGGGGAGTAGCTATCGGCCAGCGAGAGCGCCAGGGTGCGCAGGGTGGTGGTTTTGCCCGAATTGGCCGGCCCGATCACCACGAGATGCGGTCCCTGACGCTGCAAATCGAGGTGGTACAGCTCGAGGTTGAGGTCGTCCACCCCCAGGGTGGGCATGATGCGCTTGGCTGAAGGGGGTGTGCGCCGCTCGAGCAATTTTTCCAGCAAAATCTTGATGGGCAGGGTTTCGATGGTGGCCGGTGGTTCGCCTTTCCAGGCTGCGCCCCAGGCAGCAGTCATGTTCTGGGCCAGTTTGCGCAGTTGCTCAGCTTCATCCACGCGCTTACCGCTCTCGCTCTCATCGCCGCCGAGGGGCAGCGCCACCTGGAATTCCATCGGTGTGCGGCCAACGCGCACGAAGCCGCGTCCGGCGATATGCCCCATATCGGGCACACCACGCCCGACAATGGTGGTGTATTCCGAGGGGTCGGAGAGGCGCAGGGTCATGCGTTCGGTGAAGAGGCTGAAGAGCTTGTTGGGCAGGGCGTTAGCCTGGTCGCCGGTGACCACGAAGTGAACGCCCACCGAGCGGGCTTCGCGCACCAGGGCAATGAGCGCCGGCAGGTAATTCTCGAAGTTTTCCTTGAAACCGGCGAAGTTATCCAGCGCCACCAGCACAGCAGGCAGGGGAGCACTGGCGTGTTTCTGGTTGTAGGCATACAGATCGGGGACGCCTGCTTCGCTCAATATGGTCTGGCGGCGCTCGACGATGTTGCTGATTTTGCGCAGCAAGCGCAGGACGCGCTCATCTTCATCCGCCGTGACGACGGCACCCACGTGGGGGAAATCTTTGAACTGGATGAAATTACGCCCGCCGAAATCCAGGATGTAAACGTGTAACTCATCTGGGGAATGGGTGGCGAACAAGCTGACGAGCAGGGTGCGCAGGAAGGAAGTTTTACCCCAGCCGGATGCGCCGAACAGGACGGCGTGGCCGATGGGGAAGTTGACGATGAGAGGGAGTTGGCGCGCTTCGTAGGGGTTGTCAATGATGCCGACTATCGGCCGCATGGCGCGGGTGGCCCAATCAATGCCGTTCCAGCGGTGATTGCCGCTGAGCCAGGCGGTGACAGCTTTGTTCAGAGGCAAACGTGGGGCGGTCTGCAAGGGGGACTTGTCGCTGGCAGGGGTGCCTGGCTCAGGCTGGGTTACCGGCATGGTGGGGCCGCCGGCGGCCTCGCCGATCTCGTCCATGCGCAACAGGGCGACATCGGCCTCGGTCATGTAGGCCGTGTCCATAGGCGTTTGCAGCGAGTAATTTCTGGGCAAGAAAGCCGGCCAGGGCCGCCATTGGGGGGGAACATTCTCGCCTTTGGCCAGGCTGGCGAGGCGATTGACGGCCACATCGTAGAGTTTTGGGGCCTCTTCTTTGGCTTTCTGACTATCGGATTTCTTCGGGCGGTTGAGCCAGATGACGTCCGGGCTGACGTTTTCCTGCGGGCCGCGGTAATCGCCGCCGATGTAGCCCACCTGAATCAGCTCGATGTTTTCGTTGCCGATCTGCAAATAGCCGCGTCCGGGGATGCCGGGCGGCAAGAAGGCAGCATCGGAGCGGCGCAGCAACTCGCGGCTGTCGTCGGGCGTCTCGACGCGCAGGCAGATGCGGAACTTGATGTTGGCGCGCATCTGGTCGGTGACGCCAGCCGGACGCTGTGCCGCCAGGATGAGGTGCACCCCCAGGGCGCGGCCGAGGCGGGTGATGCTCTCCAACTGAGATTTGAACTCGGCGTTGCCGGCGATCATCTCAGCGAATTCGTCAATGATGATGAACAGGAAGGGGTAGGGCGGCGAGCCTTCCTGGCGGTGGAGACCTTTCTTATAGTAGTGGACGATGTCTTTCGAGTCGCTGTAGGTATTGAGGCGCTGGCGTCGGTCCAGTTCGGCTTTGATGGAGGAGAACATGCGCCCGGTGGCCGATCCCTCCAGATTGGTGACGATGTCCACCACATGGGGCAGGTCGCGGAACGGTTCGAAAGCGGCGCCGCCTTTGTAATCTACTAGGACGAAGTTGACCACGCTGGGGTCGTAGTTGATGGCCAGGCCCATGATGAGGGTCATCAGCAATTCCGATTTGCCCGAACCGGTCGAGCCAGCCACCATGCCATGCACGCCGTCGCCCTTGGCCGAGAAGACCAGTTTGCGCACTTCGTTGCCCGACAGTAAGCCGATACTGACGTTGAGCCAGTCGGCATTCTTGGGGTCTTTGCTGCGTCGCCAGTTTTCCTGGGCGAATTTTTGCAACTCTTCGATGGAGGACAGGCCGAGCATTTCGAGCAAGGTGACGCTGGTGGCCAGGTCGGCGCCATAGCTGCGGCGGATGGCCAGCGGTTCGAGGGCGCGAGCAAACTCGCGGGCCGGCTCCTGGCCGGGGATCAATTGGGCGCGGCCGACATAGCGGGCGGAGTTGATCCCCACTTCGGCGTAGCGAAAGACAGCCCCTTGCGTGGGCGAGGTCTCCACTTCGATGACCGCCTGGCAGGGGCTAGGCACCTTGTTGCGCCCTGACACCAGGAAGAGAATGGCGGCCCCTAGCTGGCGGCCTTCTTTCAGAATGAGCGAGACGGTGGCGTTGGATTCCAAATCTTGCAGGGTGGACCAATCTGGCAAAGGGTGAAGGGTATCTACCACCACCAGCAGGAAGGGCAGGGTGATTTCGGGGTTGTCTTTCTCGTCTTGCAGGCGAATCTTGCGGCGTTCGAGCAGGTTGCGCAAGTTCTTCCAAAAGAGGGACAGCTTTTCCTGCTCTTTGTCGGCCTTTTTTTCGACATCTTCTTCGAAGCATAATGTCTCGGCCTGGCCTTCTTTGCAGTGGGGCAAGGGGTAGGCCCAGCGCCAGTGGGGGCGCGCCTCGTTGGAGCCGATGATGTAGAGGTGGGTGTCGTTAGGAGAGTGGAAAGCGGTGAAATCCACCAGCAGCGAACGGACGTAATCGTAAACACAGCTCGGCTCACTGCCAGAGATGCCAATCGCGTGGCGGGCAATGCCCGCCTCCTCGCCAGGCCTGTCGCTAGGCGGCTCACGCAGCGGGATGACAATCGGCACATCGGAGACATAACGTGAGTCGGCCTCCAGGCGCAACGCCTCGTTCAAACGCGGGTCGGTCATATCTTGAGTGCGTTGCAGGGTGTAGGTGACCGTGGAGGGAACCGTGCCGCTGCCCAAGCGCAACACACCGAAATCTTTGTCGGTAGGCCGACGTTCCCACAAGCGAGAGCCGGAGCGGATGTCCTCCTGCCGCAGGCTGGGGGCGGCGCGGATGTCTGCCGCCATGCGCAGAGGCATGTCCGGTTCAGGATAGTTATAGTGATAAAATAAGCGCTGCATGTCATGATAGCTTTCCATCTCTTTTCGTAATTCAACTAGGCGCTGAAAGTAGGCGCGATCTCTCTCTTCGCGCAGTTGTTTGTTGCGCCGAATGGTATATAATGACAGCAGCGATGAAGCAACCACGGCAATACCCATGGGAATCATCAACAACAAGCTGCGTCCCTTTCCCAGCATGGACACCAGCAAGTACCCCAGGATAGTGGCCATGGGCAAAGCCAGTTGCAGGAGCGGCTGTGAAGTATTCTCGACCACATCTGGAGGATTGGGAATGGGGTATTGCCCCTCAGGCAGCTCGGGCTGAATACGCGGCGGGCGATCGATATAGTTTAGCTTAGACAAGGAGACCCTCCCATGAAACGCATCTGTATTCGTTGTAATCGCACCTCTACAGATGGGAATCTGTGGTGTCAGGAAAAGTATTGCCCGGCGGAGAAATCGCCAGAGATTTTCGAGCGCGGGGAGTGGCTAGGGGACATTGAGATCGTTGAATTGCTGACAGTTTTGCGCTCAGCGGCTATTTACAAGGCCAAACGCGGCCGGCAGGATATCCTGCTCAAGGTGGCGCACGAAGGCTGCCAGGAAAAGCTCAAACGAGAAGCCAAGCTCTTGCTGGAGCTGGCCGGGGTCAAACACCCCATGTTGCCGGTGTTGCTGCCGGCTTTCGCACAGGCCCGATTGCAAGACCTGCCCTATGGCAAGACGGTTGTCCAGGGATGCACCAGGTACTTTTTGGTCTTTGAGTTCGTTGATGGCGATACGTTGCGCAACCTGTTGCTCAAGAATCCGCAACCCTGGTATCAACACGCCGGGTGGATTGCGCTGGGCCTGGCCGATGTGATCACGCTGTTTCATCAACGCCAACGGCTGCATCTGTGCCTCAGCCCCGACATTGTGTTGGTGCGTCTGGATAAGCAAGGCATCCCTCGCATTGTTTTGCTGGATATGGGCTTTGCCGGTGATGTGCAAAGCATTGAGCGGGCCTGGGATCGTCGTTTTGTGCCGCCCGCATACACCGCGCCGGAGCTGGTGGAGATGAAGGGCAAGGTGGGCGCGGCGACTGATGTGTATGGTCTGGGACTGGTGCTGTACGAGATGCTTGCCGGTCATCCGGCAATCGAGTTTAGGCAAGAACGCGACGAGAACGTGTACACCGCTGTCTTGAAAAGTCAGCCGCCTGCCACCGGCCGCGCCGACCTCAAGAACATCCCGGCCATTGCTGAACGCGCTATCAGTAAAGATTATACCAGCCGACAGCCCAGCCCGCTACATTTTGCCCAAGAATTACAGGCCAACTTGCCGCGTATTCCCCGCGAGAAAAAAGAATTCCAAATCCCTTGGCGGGCTATAGCCATCGTCGTGGGCACTTTATTGGCGCTCTCGCTGCTGCTGGTGCTGGCTGTGGTGCTAGGCGAGGAGACGCAAGGGGGGGCGCAACTGCTCTCAGCTTTCATCTAGGGAAGTGTGCCGCCGAGCCGCCAGGGCTAAAGCCCCTGCTCAAAGCATGGAAGTCCGCTCAAGCGGACTGTGTCTGGCCGCTGGCACCTGGCGTCGGCCTTCAGCCGATTTCCATGTGCTGAGGCGGGGGACCCCGCCAATGGCGCGCCGGCTGAAAGCCGGTGGTACGCGCCCCACCGGCGCCAGAGAGAAGGTTACCGGATTATCATGATCCCCCGCGGCAGGGGTGGTTGGGTATCAAGCAAACGGGGCAGGATGTTCATCCTGCCCCAATCAAGGTGTTCGAACCCAAGTGATAATTCGTCGGGGGTGGTTTAACCAAAGCGGGTCGAACCAGAGTAGTCGCCGTTGATGTAGGCGGCAATGGCCGCGTACAGGTCTGTCTCGATTTCACCGCACTTTTGAGCCAGCCGATCCACGTGGGGTTTGATGCCTTCGAGATAATGCGCCAGAGCGGCGTTGCCGATCAGCCCGAAGAAGGCTGTGGCTTGCAAAATCGTGATGGCAGCTTCCAGACCGGCGCTCACTGCGCTGAGGGTGTCCGAGGCAGAGCGGAAACCATTCGCAATGTTCTGGACTTGCTCGGTGTCCATGTAAATGCCAGCATTTGCATCCATATCGTCCTCTCTTTCAGGTGAAAAAGCTCATCGCACGCTTAGAAGATGCTGTCGAACAAGTCGCCAACGCCGTCAATGATGCCGCTGATTGCATCGTCAACATCACTGATGATGCCGATGGCGTCCTGAAGCATGGAGAGGAAGCCGCCGCCTCCCCCGCCGCCAGCGCCCGCAATGGCTGCGATCAGTTGGGCAATCTCAGGCAGCACCACAGTCTGCATTTCGTTGACGAAGGCATCTGCGCCGCGCCCGGTCCACACACCGCCCATGACCTGGTTGACCCAATTGTTGATCGGGCTTTCAACCATGTCCGCAATCTGGGTGGCAAAACCGGTAACCTGGTTGATGACATCGCTGACTGCATCGCTGATGAAATCAAATATACCAAACATCGCTCACCTCCTCAGTCCTCAAACGTCCGCTCAGTGCCGAGATCTTCACGCCGCATCTCACCCATGGCAACGATCACATCCCGATTGAGTTCCTGGAATTTGTCGCGTAGGCGGTTGACCCGGCCAATCAAGCGGTCACGGATGGCGCTGACAAAGGCGTCGCCGCCTCTACCCAACAGCGCACCGCCCTCCAGGGCAGCCGCAATGTTGTTCAGTTCGCTCGTTAGTGCTTCCAACGTTTGTGCGCCCTGGGTAAAAGCATTGGCCATGTCTTCCATGGCGTCGTACACCATTTTGAGTTCCATATCGTCCTCCTGACGTATCCGTTATGCTGGAAGCTAGCTGCGGAAGCGGCTGCTGGCTTCTTCCTCAGCTTGGTGGAAGCGATCTGCCACAATGGCGGTGGTCTGGCTGGCCTGGTCGAGGGCATTGATGAGGCGATCCACAGCCGGCAGGACTTCGTTGTCCATCTCGTCGAAGAAAGCGTTGGCAGCCTCGCCGATCCAGGCGCCCTCGCGCAAAACTTCTGTCTTGCTACGCACGTTTTGCGACATCTGGCGAATCTGGTCGGCCTGCTGGGCAAAGCGGTTGCGGATGCTGTCTAAATCTTCATAGTGAGCTCGAATTCTGGGTGCAGGCATGGTATTCTCCTTTCTATGACTTTTCCTTCCTTTGGTGAAATTTGAGCCAGGTGAAGTCCCTGAACTTCACTTAATTTTAGCAAACGTAATTCATTTGTCAATATTTTATCGACCCCATGGCTTACCGCTCAGCTCAGACGCTCGAAGGTGAGACGTGTATCCGGGCCAAGGTTGATAGCCGCTTGTGCAGGCAAAATGGTAGGCCGCTTGGATTGCAAAGGCACGCCATTGAGCCACACGCCGTTGGCGCTCCCCAAATCAGTGAGATAGAAAGTGTTCGAGGCGCTATCGTAGGCAATGGCGGCATGCCGACGTGACACCTTGAGGTCTTGGCTGAAATTTAGATCACACTCCTCTCTCCCCAAGGTAAAGGGGGCATGGTGATAGATGCGTACTGTCTTACCCCGACAGAGCGTATCGGGGGTTTGAACGACGCGCAGGACGGCGGAGGGCGCCGCCGCTGGCGGGGCAACTGCCGGCGGTTTGGGGGCAGGTTGGGGAGGTTCGATGACGCGTGTTAGATTGATGGGCAGAGAGCTTTTCTGACCCAGATCGGCTTCGAGCTTGCCTCGCAAGACCGGGGTGCCGCTCTCGCGCCGCGCCATGAGCGGGATAGCAATGAGGCCAACTATGCCCACCAGGATGACCAGCACCATCACGACCAGAATCCACGGCCGGGCGCGCAACCCGCTCAGGATTTGTCCCATAATCACCGAGAAACGCGACGGCGGCGGGGGCGGCGCCGGCGGCGTGAAGGCCACCCCTTTGTAATCCGCCGCCGAGAGCAAGGTGCCGTCGGCAGCAATGGCGCGCAGGACGATGGTGTACTTACCAGCCTTGACGCCGTTCATCGGGATACGAATGGCCTGATCGGCCGGCAGCGACGAAATGCTGAACGTGGTGGTCGGCACCTGCGTCTTGGTAGCTTCATCGTTCAGCCAGCCCTCGTAACGCGCCACCTGCTGGCCGTTTTCCACCGCCACATTCAGCACAATTTGCAGCGGCTCCAAGACAACCGAATTGATGGTGACCTTGGTCTTCAGCACCAACGGGTTGTAGCTGATCTTATGGGTTAGGGCAATGGGCTGACCCTGAGAATCGTTGACCGCCTCATCGGCGGCAGTCTGCGCCGCGATTCTGAACTCATAATCACGGCCAGCTTGCAAGCCCTGGTTGCCAATCTCATAAACTGCCGTGTTGTTCAATCCGCCAAAGGTGTACTCCGCCACCTGCACACCACTTTTGACATCCCATACGGTGACGCGCAGATGGTCGATCAGTTGAGGGCTGGTGGCAAAGAAATACAGGCTGTAAATGTCTCTTTCAGCGTTATATTCGACGCGGTCGAGGGTGAGACTGGCCGGGACGAAATAGGCGCGGCTGGACTCGAAGGAAACCGTGGCCGAAAGCAGGGTACCATCGCGTTGTTTGACTTGGAGGGCTGCCTCGTGGCGTCCCTGGGTGGGGTAGAGATTAGCGGTGGCCTGCCATTGGCTGTTGAGGGCATCCATGATTTGCTTGAACAGGCTTGCCAGGCTGCTCTGGCCGCCGACGGCAGAGAAGCCCCCTGTGGTCGCGGCCATGCTTTCCAGTTCCGAAGCGTTGATGCGCGATTGATTGCCCGCCAGGCCGATGGTGTGAATGGGGACGTGCAAATCGGAGCGCAGCGCCAGGTCCACCACCTCGTCGTAAGTGTGTTGGCTGCAGGGGCCGCGGTTGAGCGTCTCGTCTCGCCCATCGGTGAATAGGATGATGGCTCGCCGCCCAGCCGGCGTTTGCCCCAAGAGTTCGACGGCCTGGTAAACAGCATCGTACAGGCAGGTGCCGGCGTTGGGTACCGGCACAACCTGGTCTATGGCGCGCGCAGCCGAGTCCTCATCTTCGGTGAATTCACGCAGGACATCAATCCGGTCGTTGAAACGAATGATCGAGAACCGAGCCCCGGCGGGAGCGTCATTGAGCGCTTGTTTAGCGGCGTTGCGCAAGTCTTCCCCGACCGGGGCCATGCTCCCGCTGGCATCCAGAACCAGCGTGATGTAGAACGGCGAGTCAGCCTTCTTGACTGCGGCGCTGTAGTGAGAGCCGTCTTCGAGCAAAATGACTTCGGCCGATTGGAGCTGGGCGTTGGTTACGGCTCGACCGGTTGAATTGTCTATGATGGTGAAGAAGATGTCCAGTTGTAGCGACTCGGCCCCCTCCGACACTTCGGAATAATTAATTTGCATGCTCGTTGCGCCTTGAGCAGCAACACCTGCGGGGATGAGCACCCCCAACAATACCAGCAGACAACCCAGACGCTTGATCGCAGTCATTGTCCTACCTTTTGGAGAAACTCGACCGAGCTAGCTCAACAATAGCGACCTTATTATAGCACTTGCCAGGCAGTTCTTGGGGATCATTTTGAAGCACTCGCAAGCGGATGAATCCGCCCGCTTGCGCCAACCGTAGGGCTTTCGTGAACTGAGAGAGGCTTCTCCCCCGCCGACAAGGCGCTGCCATCGGGCAGCAGTTCCAACAATTGCCCCAAATCTGATACTTCGATGTACAGCAGGCTGTTATAATTGTTATGGCCAGATTGGTTTTCAGTTACTTGTACAAGGTGTTTTGGCAACAGAGGTGAGATGATGGATATCCAAACGATTGGACGCTATCAGATTAAGTCGCAAATCGGGCGTGGCGGTATGGCCGTGGTTTACGCTGCCCATGATCCGCTGTTCAACCGCGATGTGGCGTTGAAGATGTTGCCAGCCGAGATGCTGCACGATCCCACCTTTCGGATGCGCTTCGAACGGGAAGCGAAGACCATTGCCGCGCTGGAGAATCCGGGCATTGTGCCGGTCTATGATTTCGGCGAGGCGGAGGGCCGCCCCTATTTCGTCATGCGCCTGATGACGGGCGGCTCCCTGGCGGATCGCATTCAACGCGGGGCGATGACGCTCGATCAGGTCATCGAGATTTTCTCACAAATTTGTCCTGCTCTCGACGACGCTCACGCCAAAGGGATTGTCCACCGCGATCTCAAGCCCAGCAATATCCTCTTCGATCAATACGGCAAAGCCTACTTGGCCGATTTTGGACTGGTCAAGCTGACGGGCTCCAACCAGGCTACCCTGACCGGTACGGCGATTGTCGGCACGCCCGCTTATATGAGCCCCGAACAAGCCAATGGCACAGCCGCCATTGACGGGCGCAGTGATGTCTATTCCCTGGGAGTCATTCTGTTCGAGATGCTTTCCGGACGCGTACCCTACAACGGCGATACGCCGGTCACTCAGCTCATGAAGCACGTGACCGAGCCGATCCCCAATCTGCTGGCGCTGCGGCGCGACCTGCCCCCCGCCTGTCAGGCGGTGATTGCGCGCGCGTTGGCTAAGAATCCCGATTACCGTTTTGCCAAAGCGGGCGATTTGTTGACCGCCCTGAAAGCGGCTGCCAAAGCCCCTCCTGCCTCGATCCCCACCGTCAGACCACCGGACTCTTATGTCCCCTACCCGACCCCCACGGTCATAAGCCCCACACCCCCGCCGGGACCACCCTTTCCAACTCCGTCGCCAAAGCGCAAAGTGCCTGCCTGGCTGTGGATCGCGGCAGCCCTGGCATCGGTTTGCGTGGTGATAACGGGGATAGCAGGCGGCATCGGCGCTTGGATGTATCTGCGCCCCACGCCCACCCTGACAGCCATGGCCACCGTCTTGCCACCTCCGACCGTGATCCCTCCCACGGCTGCCCCCCGCCTTACCGCCACCCCATCACCCCTGCCCTCCCCCACGGCAACACCTCCGCCCTCCCCAACGCCAAGCCCAACCGTTGCCCTTCCCCCTGCAGTTCTGCAGAAATTCCCCAAGGCGCGGGCTGTCTACGAAGATGATTTCTCCACGTCTATCTCGAAAGACAGGTGGGTCTATAACGCCAGCTATGTCAAGCTGGTTGACGGAATCCTGCAATTTTCCGAAAAAGGCGATTGGGGCACTCTGTTACGGACCTCCACCCCCTTGGTCGAGGGGCAGGGAGTTCTCGTCCTCTACCGATATACCCAATCCCCCGTGCAGACCGAATTCATCCTCGACGCCGGAGGCGGCTTCAACACCCCGGGCTATCGCCGTTGGGGGCTCTACCCGCAAACCACACCACGAGTCAGTATTTTCGAGGGGTCGAAGTTCGACGGCGGCGAGTTCTTCAAGGGCCCGCTGGAAGAGCTTGAGCAAGGGGTGTGGTATTACACCTTGCTGATCCTCAACCAACAGTCGAAATATACGCTCACGATTTGGGAGAAGGACAATCCCGCCCAGGAGTGCAGTTACCAGACCACTTTCTCGGAGTCCTGGAATGGCTTGCTATGGGCGTTCTCTGTGACTGTCAAGAAAGGGAGTATCGAGATCGACTCGATCACATTGCTCGAGTTCAAGTGAGCGGGCTTAGTCGCTCTCTAGCTAGGCTGGAAGCTGACGCCGGGCCAACGCAGGGGAGTCTGTTCTAGCCGATTTGGGGGATGAAACGGGGGTTGCGCCTCCAGTTGAGCGCCAGCGGCTCGTTGAGACAAGTGACACAAACCCCGATGGCATCTGACCATCGGGGTTTGTACGTTCCACACCAGCCCCATGTGGGGCGCGTCTCAATCGCCGTTGCCCAACGACATGACTTGCCGCAGCAGGCCAAACACCAGCAGGCCGAGCTTGACCCCCTCCCCAGCCGACAAATTGGGCGGCGTGCCGTGTTTCTCGGCGCGCTGAACGAGTAAATACGCTGCCCCCAGACCGGTCAGAGCACCTACCACGCCGCCTAATACCAACACCTTTGCTTTCCAGTTATCTACAGGTTGGATTGCCTTGTCTTCTTCCATCAGTGCACGTCCTTTCTTGCTACCTCACTCGAACCAGCGTCACAGCCAGGCATCATTTACGCCCACGCTGCAGGGCTTGCAAGCCGGCCCACCAGCTCTGCAGCCTCAAAATCGGCTCAGCAACCCAGTCAGCCGCGCTCTGCACGGCGTCGCCTACTTTCCAGAAAACTCCCTGCGCTCGAAAAGCATACGGCGGCACAATCTTTAGCAGCCAGGTCAGGCCATAGATCAGCCCTGCCAAAACCCCCAAGACGGGCAAAGCCATCAGCATCGCCCACAGAATCAGCCATATCAGCGAAATATCGGCCCAACGGCTGACAACCGGCGCGCCATTGCTCTCCCTTAGCGGCTGAGCAGCAGCCCAGATCACGCCGGCCGCCGTCGCCACGAACAAGAGCACACCCATCAGCAGGGGGAAAGTGATTTGCCAAAAGACTTCCCGCCGGTGAAGCTGGTGGGTCTCAGGGTTGCGTGGCAAGGGGACGGATGTCTCGCTCATAGCCTGTATTGTAGCACACTCGTTAGCGAGTCTCAACCGCCATGGCGCAAGTCCTCACATCGTCTGCAAGCAGACGATTTTGACCTGTGAGGGGATAGCTTAGACTGCGGGCGGGCGCGGGGCGCGCAGTTCGGCCAATTGCCGTTCTAGCTCGGCGCGCCGTTCGGCCATGGCCGCCTTCAATTGCGCTTGCAGCCGCTGGCCGCGCCCGCGCATCTCGGCGCGCAAATCCTGACCCGACATCGGCGCCAACAACACCGCCAGCGTTGCGCCGACCAAGCCGCCCATGCTGGCTCCCACCAAAAAGCTCAATACTTTTCTCATCACGACCTCCTTCGTAGAATTTGCCAGAGCGGATATTCCCTGTTATTATAATGGCAAATCCTTTACCGGTGTGCCCATGATTGATCCTCGCCTCCCCCTCATTGACCTTCACCGCCACCTCGATGGCAGCGTGCGTCTGACCACCATCCTCGAACTCGGCAGGCAGCACGGCATTGCCCTGCCAGCCTGGGAGGTGGAAACCTTGCGCCCCTATGTGCAAATTACCACCCGTCAACCCGGCGTGATGGCTTTCATTGGCAAAATGGCCTGGATGACAGCCGTGCTGGCCGATGCCGACGCCTGCCGCCGTGTGGCCTACGAAAACGTCATGGATGCCCGGCAAGAAGGTATAGACTACATCGAACTGCGCTTCAGCCCCTGGTTCATGGCTGAACCCCACCGTCTCGACCCTGCCAGCGTGGTATCTGCGGTGACTGAAGGGGTGAGGCAAGCCGAGCAGGATAGCGGCCTGCGCGTGAGCCTGATCGGCATCCTCAGCCGCACCTACGGGCCAGAAATTGCCTGGAAGGAGCTGGCCGCCCTGCTCACGCAGCGGGATCACATTGTCGCCCTCGACTTGGCCGGCGACGAGGCCAATTTCCCTGCTGCCCAGTTTGCGGAACATTTCCGCCGCGCCCGCGATGCTGGTTGGCACATCACCGTCCATGCTGGCGAAGCGGCCGGGCCAGAGAGCATCTGGCAAGCGCTGCAACTCCTCGGCGCTGAACGCATCGGCCACGGCGTTTATGCCAGCCGCGACCCGGCGCTGATGGATTACCTCGCCGAACAGCGCATCGGCATTGAAACCAGCCTCACCAGCAATGTGCAGACCACCACTGTGCCCGATTACGCCAGCCACCCCCTGCGCCGCTTCCTCGAACACGGCATCCTCGCCACCCTCAACACCGATGATCCCGGCGTGAGCGGTATTGATCTGCATTACGAATACAACGTGGCTGCGCCCGCCGCCGGTCTGACGCCTGTTCAAATCCAACAGGCGCAGAGAAATGCCCTGCAAGTGGCCTTCTTGCCCGATTCGCTCAAAAAGGCCCTGCAACGGGCCAAAGCCACTGAGCGGCCGGGGTGAGGCCTCCGCGGTGGGAAGCAGCCGCTCGCCGCAGCCTCATCGTTCGCTCGTGATCAATTCCCCCCACCATCCCACCATCAGCGCAATCAAAACGAAAATAACCGTCATTGCCGGCGCATTGAACGTCAACAACGAAATGTCAGCGCTTTCGCCTGCAAACCAGCCCCAACCGTTCACTTGCGCCCAGCCTACCGCCCAGGTTGAGGCTGTGCTGAGAACGGTGACAACCATCCCCGCCCAAAAACCCAAAACGCACGCCGCCAGAACAAGGGGGATGACAAAGGCTGCCACAGTCGGCGACCCCACGCCATAATCGGCTACATCGGCCATGAGTATCAACATCAGCAGCACCACCAACAGCCAGCCCGCCAGCCTCACCCGCCCTGCACGGCTCAACCAGGCAATGCCAATCAGCATCAGGCTCAGCACAGCCGCGGCTACCAGCGTTTCCCAATCTTCCAGGCTGCCACTGACGACCCAATAGCCAACGATGAAAACCACTGCCCCGATCATTCCCAGGCAGGTGATTGTCACCAAACTGCCGCGGGCGCGGCTCAAGCGGTCGGTGGAAACCGCCGGATAAAACCATCTTGCCCACATATTCACTCCTTTTCAGCGCCTGCCATGGGCGCTGTGTTCGCTGGCCGTGACAGTTATGGCCTCATCAGAATCCATGCAAACTCGAGCCGACAAGAGTATAATCCTACTTGTGGATAAATTGCAAAGTCTGATGGCGGATATTTGCCGAAACAGGGAGAGCAAGAGATGACTTTACCCAGTATTGACGCCGATTTCTTGATGGATTTTCTGGCCGGTTTGTTGAACACCCCTAGCCCGACGGGATTCGCCCATCGCGGCATCGCCTTCACCGAGAAAGCGCTCGCCGCTTACCCCTTGCGGCTGTCACACACCCGCAAGGGAGCGCTGGTGGCCGTTTGGCCTGGCAAGGCGACGACCGCACCGCGCGCCGTCACCGCCCACGTGGACACCCTGGGGGCGATGGTCAAGGAGATCAAGCCTAGCGGACGCCTGAAATTGACGCAAGTTGGCGGCGTAACCTGGAACACGGTGGAAGGCGAAGGCTGTACCGTGTACACCAACGACGGACGCAAGGTGCGCGGCTCGATCCTCTTCGAGAAGGCCTCAGCCCACGTCTACGGCAAAGAGCTAGGCGAGACGAAACGCGACAACGAGAACATGGAAGTGCGCCTGGATGCGCGCACCCAATCCGAAGAGGAAACCCGCGCCCTAGGCATCGAAGTAGGCGATTTCGTGGTTTTCGACCCGCGCGTGGAAATGGTCAATGGCTTCGTGCGCTCGCGCCACCTCGACGACAAGGCCTGTGTGGCCTGCATCGTTGCCGCGGTGAAGGCGCTGCACGACGCCGGCTTGCAACCCAGTCAGACGACTTACCTGCATATCAGCAACTACGAGGAAGTGGGGCATGGCGCCGCGGCGGGCATCCCTCCTGAAGTGGCCGAACTGTTGGTGGTAGACATGGCGGCGGTGGGCGAAGGGCAAACTTCCGACGAATTCCATGCCAGCCTGTGTGTCAAGGACTCGGGCGGCCCCTACCACCATGGTCTCAGCCAGCATCTGCGCAGTCTGGCCGAATTGCACAAGATTGCCTACAAAGTGGATATCTACCCTTACTATGGCTCGGATGGCGAGGCTTTCTGGCGAGCAGGCGGTGATGTGGCCGTAGCCCTCATCGGCCCGGGGGTGGATGCTTCTCACAATTACGAGCGCACCCACCTCGACGCACTGATGGCCACAACCCAGTGGGTGATGGCTTACCTGTTGAGCTGACAAGCTCCGGCAAGGTCGCATGGACGATGAAACCTCTTACCACTTGCAACGCCGCCGCATGGTGGAAGATCAAATCGTCCGCCGCGGGATTCGCGATGAGCGGGTGTTGGCCGCCCTGCTGGCAGTGCCGCGGCATTGTTTCGTGCCTGTAGATCAGCGCGATCTGGCCTATGAGGATTGCCCTTTGCCCATCGGCTATGGGCAGACCATCTCCCAGCCCTATATCGTTGCCTTGATGACGCAACTGCTGGAGTTGAAAGGCGAGGAGACGGTATTGGAAATCGGCACGGGTTCTGGCTATCAGGCAGCCGTGCTGGCCCACCTGGCTCGCCAAGTTCACACCATCGAGCGGCTGGCCCCATTGGCCGAGACGGCCCGCCAGGCCCTGCTCGAGCTGGGGCTCGCCAACGTCCACGTGCATGTGGGCGATGGCTCAGCAGGTTTGCCGCAATTTGCGCCTTTCGACGCTATCCTGATGACGGCGGCGGCGCCGCGCCTGCCTCCGCCGTTGCGCGAGCAGCTCACCGATGGCGGGCGGCTGGTGTTGCCAGTGGGTGGCTTGGGCGAGCAGCGGCTGGAGCTGTGGCAACGGCGCGGTGAGCTGTGGGATCATGAAATGATTTTGCCGGTGGCTTTTGTCCCCCTGCGCGGCAAGCACGGTTGGAGCGAGGACGATAGCCGTTGGCGCGAGTAAGGTGCCAGGCGGTGCGCTCAACGCTGGCTGATGGTCACGAAAATCATCGGCCGGCGCTTGGTTTCGTTGTAAATAAAGGTCTTCAACGCTTGCTGTAAATCGTCCTGCAGGTCGCCGTCGTGATTGCGCACGGTGGCGGTAATCAGGTCGTTAATGCCGTTCATCAGGTCGTCGGCGTTTTGGGTATAGACGAAGCCGCGGGTGATGATCTCGGGCGCTTCGATGAGCTTGCCGCTGCGGCGATCCAATATCAGCGTGACAAGCATAAAGCCATCGCGGGCGAGAGCTTCGCGTTCGCGCACCACACTGGGGCCGATGTCGCCCACACCGGCGCCATCCACGAAGACGTAACCGCCCGGCACGCGTTCTCCTAGGCGCATGCGGCCGTTCTCGAACTCGATCACCTGCCCGTTTTCCACGGTAAGAACGTTTTCGGCCGGGATGCCGACTTGCCTGGCCAGGCTGGCGTGCTGATGCAGGTGACGCAGTTCACCGTGAATGGGGATGAAGTGACGCGGCTTGACCAGATGCATGAGCAATTTCATTTCCTCCTGGCTGGCATGGCCTGAGACATGCACCGGCGCAATGGCATCGTAAATCACATTGGCGCCGCGGCGGAACAGGCGGTTGATCGTGCGATGCACGCTCTCCTCGTTGCCGGGAATGGGATGTGAGGAGAGCACAACCGTATCCCCCGCTTGCAAGTCGAATTGGCGGTTGGTGCCGGTAGACAGGCGGCCCAGGATCGAGGAAGGTTCGCCCTGCGAGCCAGTACACATCAGCGTCACCTCAGCCGGTTTGAGACGCAGGGCCTGTTCCACGCTGATCAGCAGCTCGTCAGGGATGTCGAGGTAGCCCAACTTGCGGGCGATGCGTGCGTTCTCGTTCATGCTGGTGCCGACAAAGGCCAATTTGCGCTGGTAACGCGCCGTGACGTTGGCCACTTGTTGCATACGGGAAATGACCGAGGCGAAGGTGGCTACGATGATGCGCCCGCTGGCAGAGCGAAAGACCTGGTCGAGGGCGGGTTCGATCACCCGCTCGGAAGGCGTCCAGCCTGGTTTGTCGGCATTGGTCGAATCGGCCAGCAGGGCCAGCACGCCCCGCCCGGCGAACTCTCCCAGCTTGGCGTAATCGGTCGGCCAGCCGTCCACCGGTGTATGGTCGAATTTGAAATCCCCGGAGTGAACGATCAGCCCGGCGGGCGTGGTGATCCCCAGCCCAACGCCATCGGGGATGGAATGGCAAACATGGAAATATTCCACCTGGAAGGGGCCAATTTGCGAGAGTCCCCCAGCCTCGATGGTGTTGAGGCGCACCTTGCTGAGCAGGCCGTTGCGCGAGAGTTTGTCTTCGAGCAGGCCGCACGTCAAGGGTGTGGCGTAGATGGGGGCGTCTATCTCTTCGAGGACGTGATGGATAGCGCCGGTGTGGTCCTCGTGCCCATGGGTGACGATGATGCCGCGCACTTGGTTGCGTTTGGCAAGTAAGTATTGGAAATCGGGGATGAGATAATCAATGCCGAGCATGTCGTTCTCGGGGAACATGAGGCCGGTGTCCACAATCAGGATATGGTCGCCGTATTCGATGGACATCATGTTTTTGCCCACTTCCCCCAGGCCTCCGAGGGGGACGATGCGTAATTTGGTAGTCATTTTCTAGTCTTCAACCTTTTCGAGAGATTCATGAGAGGGTTCAGCGTTTGCAGCCAGGGCTTTCTTGAGCGTCTCGTCTAGAAAGGCAAAACCTCGGCAGACGATTCCCGGCCGAGGCTTGCAGTTACGTGATGGGTTTTCTACGCGCAGGGTGCGCCGTATAGTTTCCGTGTAACGCCCGTGGCCAAAAATCTGGCCGGGGTGACTGGTTTATGCGAACGGGGTGATTGTAGCATGCGAGAGGGGATTTGTCAAAGAAGAGACCCTGAGGGTTCTCAGGGTCTCTGTTTTTTTAGTAATCCATTCCACCGCCGGGGGGCACGGGGGCAGGTTTTTCCTTCTCAGGAAGGTCGGTGATGAGGGCCTCGGTGGTGAGGATCATGGCTGCAATGGAGGCGGCGTTCTCGAGAGCGCCACGCGTCACCTTGGCGGGGTCAATCACGCCGTTCTTGACCATATCGCCGTACTCTTCGCGCAGGACATCGTAGCCGATGTTGGGGTTCTTCTTGGCCTTCTGCTCGCGGCGCACGGTTTCGAGGATGACCGAGCCGTCTTTACCGGCGTTCTCGGCGATCTTGCGAATGGGGACTTCCAAGGCCTTGCGGACGATGTTGACGCCGATTTGGGCATCCTCGCTATCCATCTTCAAATTGTCGAGGGCCGACATGGCGTTGATGAGGGCAACACCACCGCCGGGGACGATACCTTCTTCGACGGCGGCGCGGGTGGCCGAGAGAGCATCTTCGACGCGGTGCTTTTTCTCCTTCAGTTCGGTCTCGGTGGCAGCGCCCACGCGGATGATAGCCACCCCGCCGGCGAGTTTGGCCAGGCGTTCCTGCAGTTTTTCCTTGTCGTAATCGCTGGTGCTTTTCTCAATCTCGACGCGGATTTGGTCAATGCGGCCCTTGATGGCCTTCGGGTCACCCTTACCGCCGACGATGGTGGTGTCGTCCTTGGTAGAGACGACCTTCTCGGCGCGGCCCAAATCGGCGATGGTAGCGGTCTCCAGCTTGCGGCCGGTCTCTTCAGAGATGACGGTGCCGCCGGTGAGGATGGCAATATCTTGCAGCATAGCCTTGCGGCGATCGCCAAAGCCGGGCGCCTTGACGGCAATGACGTTGAGCATGCCGCGCAGCTTGTTCAGCACCAGGGTCGCCAGAGCTTCGCCGTCCACGTCTTCGGCGATGATGACCAATTCACGCTTGCCGATCTGGACGAGTTTTTCGAGAATCGGCACGATGTCGGCGGCGGCAGAAATTTTCTTCTCGTTGATGAGGATGTAGGCATCGTTGATGGCGGCTTCCATGTGCTCGGAATCGGTGATGAAATAAGGCGAGATATAGCCGCGATCGAACTGCATACCTTCGACGTACTCGGTCTCGAATTCGAGGCCCTTGGACTCTTCAACGGTGATGACGCCGTCCTTGCCCACTTTATCCATCACATCGGCAATCAACTGACCGATAACGCGGTCCTGCGCCGAAATGGAGGCGACATTGCCGATTTCCTCTTTGGTGGTGATTTCGATCGCCTGGGATTTGATCTTCTCGGCGACAGCTTTGGAGGCGGCTTCGATGCCGCGCTTGACCAGCATGGGGTTGGCGCCGGCGGCCAGGTTCTTCATGCCTTCGACCACGATGGCATGCGCCAAGGCGGTGGAGGTGGTGGTGCCGTCGCCAGCAATATCATTGGTTTTGGTAGCTGCTTCTTCAAGCAGTTGCGCCCCCATGTTTTCGAAGGGGTCTTCTAGCTCGATCTCTTTGGCAACAGAGACGCCATCGTGGGTAATGGTCGGCGAACCGAATTTGCGATCGATGGCGACATTGCGGCCTTTTGGCCCCAGGGTGGTGACGACTGCGGTCGCCAGAATGTCCATGCCGCGGCTCAGTTTGCGGCGTGCTTCTTCTGAGAAAACGAGTTGCTTGGCTGCCATAGGTTCTTACTCCTTATGATGAATTACTGATTTTCGACAATAGCGAGAATGTCGCTCTCGCGCAGGATGAGCAGTTTCTTGCCGTCCACTTTGATTTCAGTGCCGGCGTACTTGGCAAACAGGACGACATCGCCCACTTTGACGTCCATCTCGACGCGCTTGCCTTTGTCGTCGCGGTCGCCAGGCCCCACCGAGAGCACGGTGCCTTTTTGGGGTTTTTCCTTGGCCGTTTCGGGAAGCACGATACCGCCTGCGGTGATCTCTTCCTGTTCGATAGGTTCGATCACAACGCGGCTGCCGAGGGGTTTGAGATTGAGAGACATATTCACCTCCGAATTAGGATTGAGTTGATTCAAGACAGATGCTTTAGCACTCTATATTCGTGAGTGCTAAAGCGCCCGAATGATACTCAAATTCGCCGCGAAAGTCAAGAGGCAATTTCTGGTGATTGCCCACATTTCCTGTGGCGAGGCTAAAGCCGCCGCAGCTAAAGCTCCGGCTCAGCTCGTGGAAGACCCGCTCAGACCCGCTCAGTGCGTGGAAGTCCGCTCATGGAGTTTAACAAATTACTGTAGTTTCGCCTTTTTATGGTTTATGCGAAATTTTCGGGGAGAAAGCCGCCATATTTGGTACTTTGACGCTTTGCCTGCTACCATATATGGCG